>Ga0315288_10000160_pt1 | contig 76479 bp, 65 predicted proteins | sample YL17G11_20_MG_FD_203454 | JGI IMG/M metagenome (GOLD analysis project Ga0315288, IMG submission 203454) | Sediment microbial communities from Yellowstone Lake, YNP, Wyoming, USA - YL17G11_20 | ecosystem: Environmental > Aquatic > Freshwater > Lake > Sediment | place: USA: Wyoming | collected... | reverse complement strand
CGAACGCGAGCGTGGCGGGCCGTATGCGTCGTTCGCGGACTTTTGCCGACGCGTGTCCCTTGATCGGGATCTCCTTCGCGACATGATCCTTACCGGAGCCTTCGATTCGCTGGAGCCGAACCGAAGGCGATTGCTGTGGGAGATGGAGAGGGAGCTACACCATCGCGGCGCCGCTCCGGCACTGGCTCTCAGCACGTCGTCCGACTCACACGAGACGATCCGCGACTTCAGCACGATCGAGAAGTGGTGGCACGAGTTCGATGTCCTGGGCCTCGCGGTCCGAGCGCACCCGGTGTCTCTGCTGCGCGACATGCTGGCACGCGAGGGCGTGCACACGATCGAAGACACACTCGCCGGCCGGAAGGACCGCACGGTCAAGGTGGCAGGGCTTGTGCTCGTGCCCCATCGGCCCCCGACACGCAGTGGTCGGACGGTAGTGTTCTTCACCTTGGAGGATGAGACCGGGTTGCTCGATGTGACGGTGTTCGAGTCGGTGTACCAGCGCTATGGGAAGGAGCTATTCGGGCATCCGGTAGTTGTCTTGACCGGCAGGTTCGACCGCCGTCCCGGCATGCACGAGGCCCGCGGCCTAACGGCCGTCACCGCCGAGGGCTGGTCCATACCCAAAGCACGGGATGCCCAGGCCCGCCGCTCACTCCGCAGCTCCACCAAGGGCCACTGCCGGACCAAAGCGGCCGCAACGTACTGATAGGCGGGCAGCCCTATGCTAGCGCTCCGGAACAGGGATACCGACTGCAGCGTCCCACCCCAGTCTCTGACGAGCCAGTGCGGCGTAATCCTCGTTGAGCTCGATCCCAACGAACCTCCTGCGCAGCTTGACACAGACTTCGCCCGTCGTGCCGGAGCCGAAGAACGGGTCCAACACGGTGTCGCCCACCCCCGAGCCGGCGAGCACACACGGCTCCACAAGTGCCTGGGGAAACGTGGCGAAGTGGGCGCCGGGGTACGCCTCAGTGTTGATCGACCAGACACTCCGGCGGTTCCGCGTCACGGAGCCGCCATTGGCGTTCTCCACAACCGACTCGTGGTCGTAGTAGTAGCGTTCAGCCTTTGTGAGTAGGAAGAGGTATTCGTGGGCTCGTGTTGGGCGGTCCTTCACGGACTCCGGCTGGCAATTCGGCTTGTGCCAGACGATATCGGCTCGCAGATACCATCCGTCCTCCTGGAGTGCGAACGCAAGTCGCCAGGGGATACCGATCAAGTCCTTGGGCTTCAGGCCATCCGGAGTCGGCGGCCGGTACCCCATGGCTCGGGCTGGGTTCTTTCTGTCCGTCGCGCGCCAGGTACGCCCGCCGCTCGTATACGAATCGCCGACGTTCAGCCACAACGTCCCATCGTCGGTCAGGGTACGACGGACCTCTCGGAACACTGCCACCAGGCTGCTGATGTAGTCACTTACCTCCGGCTCTGCGCCGATCTGGAAGGGGATCCCGTAGTCCCGAAGGCTCCAGTAGGGGGGGCTGGTCACGCAGCACCGGAAGGCGCGGTCACGCACCCCCCGAAGGACGCTCAGAGCATCGCCAACGATGAGCTGCCCTTCCTGGTCAGGCGCGATCAGAGGCAGGATACCCACTGTCGAGGGGACCGAGTCGTCCATGCCATCCAGTCCAATCCAGATCGGCCCGCGTAGTCATCGCTTCGGCCGCCAGATGCGGATCGACGACCAGCGGGAAGCGGCGGTGGCGCCTTCCGGCTCGACGTCGGCGAAGACGAGACGTGTGGCGTCCAGGGGGTCCATGGGGATCGTGAGCGTGTCCCAGAGCGGCAGCGCCCAGCGGCCCCCATCGGGGCGAGCGACCGTCACGCGGAAGGTTGTTCGGGTGATCTCCGCGCGGACATGGTACTCACGACCCGCTTCGATGACGGGGCTCGCGCTGCGGACAGACCACCCGGCGTCGCCGCCCACCCATGCCGTCCGTGGGCGTTCGCTGAGGCGTGTGTCCGCCACGAAGCGATCACGAGCGCCGGCCAGGGCAAACCGGTACGAGATGCCGGTGCCCTCAGTGGACGCGAAGAGCGGGCTGTCCACGCCCATCTCGACGGGGACGATGTCGAACTCCACGACGAGCGGGCGTTCGTCCTCAAGGGCGAATGGCTCCGCCGTGATAACGCCACAGTACCGCTCCCACCCGCCGGGCGCGCGGGTCTCGAGTGCACCTTCCGCCACGCGTGGGTCGCCGAGCACGGTCCAGCGATCCGTAAGAGGCTCCGAGAAGCGCTCGTCCACAGCAACATCCGCATCGGCACCGGCTGCGCTCACATCGCGGCCCTCGGCCAGGCGTTCGAGGTGGTCACGTATCTGGCCCACATCCCGGCCCAACGCGAGGAGGCCCAGCGGGTCGCCGCGGCTGTACAGGGATGCCGACCGGGCCCTGATGGCCGAGAGGCGCGCGTCGTGGGCCTCCCAGCGGCCGGCGGTTTCTCGGAGCGCCGCCCGCCCTCCATCGCTGGCGAGGTTATCCCCCCGACGCAGCAAGCGGGCCGTGTCGACCATCAGAACCTGCCGCTCGGCGTGGGCGGCGATTTTCTCCGCGGGGAGCCACAGGTCGCCCAGCTCCGCCCTCCGCCCGACCTCCGGCCGTAGGGTGTCGATCGCGTCCCGCAGCGCCGACGCTTCGGATGCGATCGCCATCGCGCGCTCGCGGATCTCACGAAGCTGGTCCCCGCCGACCGCAAGCTCCGAGCATGTCGCCATCGCGCCCAGCAGGCTGTTCCCGATGTAGCCGGCCTCCTGGGTGTCCACTACCCCGACCACATCGTGCAGCGTCTGGTTCGTCCGTTCCAGCCCGGACTTGCAGCGGTCGAGGCGTACGTAGGCATCGTGCAGCGTGGCGGCGGCTCGCGGCGTGCGAGCATCGTAGTAGTGCCACGCAAAACCGCGGGTGTAGTCATCCTGGTAGTCGCCGACTGAGCGGTCGGGGCGGCTCCACGAACACTGCCCGTTCAGTGCGAGCCCGTACCAGATCGAGTCGAAGGCGCGGAGTCGGTGCTTCGAGAACGAGGCGGTCACGACACCCAGGAACCGACCGGACGACGAAGGCGCCTGCTCCGCGCGCACGCCCTCGGCGGCAAGCTCGGTGATGTTGAGGGTCCCGGTCTGCTCCATAGACGGCCACGACTTCGGTGGATCCTCGGGCGAGAGGTCGGCAAGATAGAACGTGTGGTTGTACATCGCGGAGACGCCGAACACGTCGAAGCCTCGCTCCATCAGGCCACCGATACCCGCGTAGTCACGCCAGTACTTCCAGAAGCCCATCACCGTATCGCGGGGGATGCGGTCGATCCCGACCCAGTCACGACCGGGGCCGTACATGTAGAACTCGTCCCCCCACACCATCGGTCGCACTGGGCGGCCCAACTCGGACGCCACCTCGTGCACCTCCCGGATGCACCGCTCGGCGTGGCCGAGGAGCAGATCGCGGACGGTCTCGCCGGCCTGGACTCGTGTCGCACAGCGGGGGCAGTAACGTCCCTGCCACTGCATGTCGATCTCACTGCAGCCGATGCCGATGAAGGGTGAATCGTCGAAGAGCATCAGGAGGTCCCGGTACAGGCCCTTGATGACGGGGTAGACATTGGGATTGGACGGGCACGTCAAGCCGGGGGCGGTGATCTCCCGGTAGGCCACCCCGGCGTCCGAAGTCCAGAACAGCTCATACGCCTGGGCGAGCGTCTGCAAGGAAGGGATGATGGTGACGTGGTACCGCTTGGCCTCCGCCATCACCTGCTGGCACTCGTCCGGCGTCAGCGTACCCTCATCGGCGCACGACGGGAGCGAGGGGAGCGGGAAGAGGTTGTAGCACTCGATGCCGAGGACGTTCATGCGGAACTCAGCCAGCCGTCGGATCTGCTCGCAGAGGTAGTCGGCCTCAACGATGCGACCGAACCGCTCCTGCCCGCCCTCGATGTAGATGCCGCGCAGCCCGACCTCCGGATAGTCCACCACCTCCATGCACGGCAGGCGACCGGCGGGTGTGGCCATGCGCAGGAGCTGGCTCACCGTCTCCGCCGCGTAGAGCAAGCCGACGGGAGACCCCGCCTGGGCGGCGATGCCGGACGGAGCGACCCGAAGGACGTAGGCCTGCTCCTGGTAACGGACGGTGGGAAGAGGCGACACCTCCGGAGCATCGCCGATTGTGAACCCGCCCCCATCCCCCTCGACGAGGAGGGGCTCCACACCGGCGGCGACCATCGCCTGACGCAGGACGACCCGCGTGCCCTCGTGCTCGGGGCCTGCAGGCACGCGAACCGGCCCGAGGCCGGATGGGAGCAACAGCTCTCCGTCCCCGAAGCTCACGCGCTGGGGCTGGGGTACCAGAGCAGTCACCATGGCGGCATCTCCCTCGTGCCCCGTCCGGGGCAACGGTGAGGCGGACGACGGATCGCCCAAGGGCAAGACAACGACTGCCAGCACAACGATGGGCACGGTCACTCTCAAGCCTCCGACCTACTGCGCCTGCGGCAGCTCGTGACACTTGGCGGCGACGGAGCCCGCGAGCCCTGAGCTTAGCGTCGAGACGGTGGCGCGGCAAGAGCGGCCCTGCGCGATGGGGTGGACGCCGCTCGAACTGGGGCGGTATGCTGCCGCCACTCGTACGCAGTCTGGGCAGGAGGACGCGCAATGGCACGCATCGCACTCATCGGCGCTGGGAGCGGGTTCGGGAGTCGGCTCTCGGTGGACATCCTCTCCTTCCCCAAGCTCCAGGACAGCACGATCTGCCTCGTGGACATCAACCCGGAGGCTGTCGAGGGCGTCGGGCGGTTCGTCCAGCGCGTCATCGATGACAACAAGCTCCCTGCGCGCGTCGAGACGGCCACCGATCGGCGCGCGGTCCTCGAGGGCGCGGACTACGTCATCGTGGCGATAAGCGTAGGCGGCCCCGCCTACAACGGCGTGCCATACTACTACGAGGTCGCCATTCCCGCGGAGTACGGGATCAGGCAGCAAGTCGCCGATACGCTCGGCCCGGGCGGCGTGTTCCGGACCTTGCGCTCCGCTCCGGAGATGTTGGCCATCTGCAACGACATGGAGGAGCTGTGTCCTGATGCGCTCCTCATCAACTACACGAACCCCATGGCGATGCTCTGCTGGACGATGGGCGCTTACACGGACGTCGACACCGTCGGGCTCTGCCACAGCGTTCAGGGCACGGCGCATCAGCTCGCCGGCTACGTCGGCGTACCGGCCGACGAGGTGACCTACTGGGTAGCGGGGATCAACCATGAGTCGTGGTTCCTCGAGTTCGAGCACAAGGGATGCGACGCGTATCCGCTGCTCCGAGAAGCCCTCGACAACCCCGAGACCTTCGCCAAGGACCCGGTTCGTTTCGAGATCATGCGGCACTTCGGGTACTTCGTCACCGAGTCGACCGTCCACATGTCTGAGTACGTGCCCTACTTCCGCAAGCGTGATGCGCTGATGGAGGAGTTCAAGCTCGGAATGCGCGTGCCGGACAAGGAAGCGGCCGCGCCGCAGCGCTTCTGGCAGAAGGACGAGCAGACCGAGTCCACCGAGCTGCACCGGTCCGGCGAGTACGCGTCGAGCATCATCCATGCGATCGAGTCGGACGCGCCCTACCGCTTCAACGGGAATGTCGCGAACCAGGGGCTGATCACCAACCTGCCGGAGGGCTGCTGCGTCGAGGTGCCATGCCTAACCGACGGTACTGGCGTCCGACCGTGCGGCGTGGGGGAGCTGCCACCGCAGCTCGCCGCGCTGAACACCTCCAACATCGCCGTACAGCAGCTCACTGTGGAGGCCGTGCTGGAGCGCGACCTCGACAAGGCGTTCATGGCCGTCGCGCTCGACCCGCTGACCTCGGCCATCTGCTCGCTCGCGGAGATCCGCTCGATGTTCGATGCAATGGTCGAGGCGGAGCGGCCGTGGCTTCAGGAGTGGTACGGCTAGAGCTTGTGGAGGCCCGGCTTCAGCCGGGCGGCAGGGCTCACGGAGTCGGCGCCTCTCATGTCGGACCGCATCAGAGAGCACGACGTCACCCTACGGGGCGAGCGGATCGTCCTTAGGCCGCTGACGGAGGATGACTGGCCGACTCTCCTCCGGTGGAACAGCGACCCGGAGGTGCTCTACTTCGCCGAGGGCGACGACGTGCAGGCGTATTCCCTGAAGGAAGTGCAGGGCATCTACCGCGGTGTGTCCCAGACGGCCTTCTGCTTCATGATGGAGCTGGATGGGCGACCCGTCGGCGAATGCTGGCTGCAGCGGATGAACCTCCCCCGCATCCTGGAGCAATACCCCGACCAGGACTGTCGCCGGATCGATCTGCTGATCGGTGAGAAGGCGCTGTGGGGTCAAGGGCTGGGCACTGAAGCGATCCGTCTGCTCTGCCGCTTCGGCTTCGAGACGGAGACCGCCGACGCGATCTTCGGGTGCGGCGTGGCGGACTACAACCCGCGCAGCCGCCGCGCATTCGAGAACGTGGGGTTCCTGGTGTGCGCCGAGGTCGAGCAGCCACCCGGCGCGAAGGGGCGTCGCTCCTACGACCTGGTGCTGACGCGCGAACGCTGGCGCGAGCTCACCCCGGAGTAGCGGCCCATGACATCGCGGCTTTCCCCGCCTACGGGTGAGGCGCGGCCAGGAGGGGACGAAGCACGACCTTCTCCCACTGCTGGAAGGCCGCTTCCTTCGACATCCCGCACACGGACTCGAACGCGGCATCGAAGGAGTCGGACTTTCGCCGCGCATCGAGCGTCCGCAGGATCCAGGAGTCGCCATCAGGGGACCGCGTGCCGATGAAGGCGATGAGGCCCGCGCATTCCCTGTAGAACATACGGTCCATATCCTCCGGCCGGCTGAGGAGGAACAGCTCCACCAGCTCGTACGGAGTCTGGCCGTGGGCGAGGGCCGACTGCATGATCGTGCGCGGATCGCGCAGCCCGTGGGGCAGAGCGAGATAGTCGGCCACACCCTCGTGGAACCACTTCGGCATGGAGTGAGGGCCGGCGATGGTGTCGATGAGGTGGTGGACCAGCTCGTGCTCCAGGATCGCCTCACGGGCCGCGTCGGACGCCTCCTCAGTCGGCAGGTCGTAGTTCGCGGCATGGGCGTTGAGGACGATGATGCGGTAGTTGTGGAAGGCGCAACCGGGCGAGGCCTGCCCGCAGTAGGCCTCATTCCAGGCGTCCATCTCATGGCTATCGGAGAGCAGCACTAACCCGACCGGAGGCAGGGGCCGTCCGGCGAAGCGCTCGACGTCCTCAACGCACCGGGCGAGCAGCTCCGCATACTGCTCCCCGCGCCGACTGGAGCAGCCGTTGCGGATCACACCGACGCGCCGACCGTCCGCAGCGCGCACCTCGATCGCCTCGCCGGGGCTCCGCCCGTGGATCGTCTCGATCATGCGCTGGGAGTTGGCGAGGTCGCTGTCCTGTACCTCGCCGCGCGGCGCGGCTGCGACGGCCTCGAAGTCCGCCAGGGCTCCGTCCCAGTCCAGCAGGGAGAAGCGAACCGTGCCGCGCGCGTAGTGTACCGCCGGGTCATCGGGCGCCGCCTCGATGAACGCCGTAAGGTGCTGCTCGGCCTCCTCATAGCGGTACCAGTGCGCGTAGAGGAGCCCCAGCTCTCGGTGAGCCGCGAGGCATGTGGGGTCTTCCACGAGGATCTGCTGGAGCAGGGGCTCGGCCTCGGCGGCCCGGTAGTCGCGCAGCAACTGATAGGCATGCGCCAAGGGCTCGGATGAGCCGCCGGTCCCGGCGGACCCGGGCGAGCTGGCAAGCCAGGTCAGGCCGAGGATCGTCGGCAAGAGCCAGCGGACAAGGAGGCACAGCCCGGACGGCCTAGGCGAACACATCGAGGCGCGTTCCACTCGGGCGACCCGGCGTCTGCGTGGGCGCGTTGGGGCCGGAAAGACCGGGTTCCTGGGCGCGCTGCCGCTCGCGGCTCACCCGACGCTGCTCGAGCGAACCCTCCCGCCGCCGCGCCTCCTCGGTCATCTTCTCCCGGGCGCGCGAGACGAGCTCGTCCTGCCGCCGCGTCTGCTCCTCGACGATCGGGTCGGGCTTCCCACGGAGACGATCAGAGTTGTTGAGGCCCTCGATGCGCATGATCACCCCTCCATCGGCAGCCGCAGGCCGTGCTCCATCCGCCGACACCGGACCTTATACCACACGCGGGGGACGGTACGCTAGCCACCAGAGGCCAGGGGCTACGTACCACACCGTGTGCAGGGGGCCGTCCACACTCCACCGGGCACGCGAAGGTCCCCCCGCGAGGAGACACGAACCGGCCGGCACGGCCAAATGCCGCGCCCTTCCGGGCACGAGTCGGCGCGGCGTGTGATCGGGCCGCAAGCGCTACGGCCGTGTCGCGCGTGCACCGAGGGAGGCGATTCCATGGAGCCCCGCATCGAGCAGTGCGAACCATTCACCGTCGTCGGGCTGGAGTTCCCGGCCGACCGTCTGGGGTGGAACCTTGTGCCGACCCTCTTCTACCGTCTGATAGGGCTGTATCCCCGGATCGCTCACCCGGTTGACGACGGCACGTGCTACGGCATCAGCTACCGGCGGCCAGGGCCGATCGGCGCTGATGAGATGTGGTATGTGGCCGGTGTCGAGGTGTCGTCCGTCGATGAGCTGCCCGAGGGGTTCGTGTCCCACACGGTGCCGGGCGGGGAGTACGCCGTGTTCCCCGCCAAGGGAGGCCTGGCCGGGATCGGCCCCGCCTACGAATTCGTCAGCGACCAATGGATGCCGAACGCGTCATATAAGGAAGCGCGCTGCGGAGCCATTGAGGTATACGGCCCCCGGTTTGCCCCGGATACCAACGGTGAGTTCGAGATCCGCATCGCGATCGAGCCGAAGGCCTAAGCGATTCCGGAACGACAGGATCGAGCAGCTCCGCAGGGCACACTCGGGAGGGTGGGGCACTCGCTCTCCAAGGTCGCGTCCTAGCAGGCGGGGGGATAGCACTTGCTGCCCAAGCTGCGCACCTACCTATCGTTGGTCTGGCGGAAGGTAAGCGTCCCTGCGCCGTTGAGCCCGGAATCGGAGCTGCGGCTGCTGCGCTGCCTGGGCACAGTGGCCGCCGTCTGTCTCGGGTACTGCGCGGCGAGCATCTCCATCGTCGGTGCGCGGTCGCCGCTCTCCAGCGGCGCCGGGACGCATGTGGGCCTTGCGGCACTCGCCGTGGTCGCTGCCATCGTGGCGATCCTCGCTCTGCGACCGATCTGCGAGCACCTGAGCGCCCTGTACCGGCTGGCGGAGGACGGGGGAGCGCCGAGCGCCGGCCCGCGGCGATCGTGGTTCAGCGCAGCCGCCTGCCTATCCCGCTGGGCGGCGCGGCTTCTTCCCATACCCATCCTGGCGTACATCGCAGGCCTGGCGCCCCGCTGGTGGGCAGAGCCTGGCCTGTTCGCCGCTACGTCGGCTTGTATGCTCGCCGTTGGCTGGGTCCGATGCCTGCACTACCTCGTGGGCATCGCGGCAAGGCGGGACCTTCGCACAGGGCCTCTCCGCTCTTGGCGATGGCTTCAGCCGTCTGTCGGGCCGCCGGGATACGGCCGCCGGCGTGCTATGGCGCGGCGAGCGGCGTGGCTCGCGCTGGGAGCGAGTCTGGTTGCGGCGTTGCTCACCTCGCCGCAGCCAATCCTGGTCTTCCTGAACGAGCAGGACCAGTTCGGTCGCCTCTTTGGCAACATGAGCCGCGTTGTCCATGGTGCCCCATGGCTCCATTGGGGCTGCATTGTCCCGTGGCAGGAGTTGGGACTGGTCACCGCCCTGTGGGTGCTATACATGCTGCGTGCGCCTGTCATCCCTCGCTCTCGGCAGACTTGGGGCGCGTGGATGGTGGCCCTGCGGCGCCGAGATGCTGCGCGGCTGGCAGCGATGCTCGCGATCGGAGTCTACATCCCCTTCGGCGGGTGGTTGCCCGGGCTGGCGGGGCGGCTCGTGCCCGATCTCCCGCTCTGGCTGGCAGGCTTGGGCGTCATCGCGACGGTCGAGCTGGCGGTCCGTGTGACGAGGGAGGTGGGGCTCCCGCGCCTGGCGCGCATCTGCATCACGGTCATCCTGGCTGCCGCGGCTGCCGGATCGCTGGTCGCCCTGCGCGACGCCGCTTCGGGCATCACCTGGGCCGTCGCGGACCACGTAGCCGGGGCGCTTGGGCTGCTGGGGCACCTACCCGGAGACATCGGCCCCGTCACGGAACGCGCCATCGTCGCCTTCGCCGCGGCGTTCCTCGTGTGCCGTCTCTGGGTCCTGGCGCGAACCTGCGAGGCGGTGCAGAGGATTGGCGCGGGAGTTGATGCACGCCTTCGACGGGCGCCCCAGGCCGGATGGGCGAGAGCACGGGCGCTTGCGCGGGCGCCGGCCGGGGAGCGCATGCACCATCGGGCGTGGCGCTGGCTCTGGGACCCGCCGTCCGAGCTGTCGCGCTGGCCGGAGAAGCGATTCCGTCTCGTCATGCTTGGCCTGATGGTGGGCGGCTTGCTCTTCATGCTCCAAGGCGGGCCCCACTCGATCGGGATGACGTCGAGTGTTGGCCTGGGCGATGGAGTCGTCAGAACAGGGAACAACCTTGGGCCGTGGTTCGACCTCGTGCAGATCGACTTCATCGGCTTCCCGTGGTGGCAGAGAGGCGAGGGGAGGGGCAGCATTGACTGGTGGGCGTCGTGGGTCACCCCGCGCTCTCCATTCAGCCTTCTGATCTGGTTGGCCTGGGCGATACTGTCCGCCGGCGGCATTGCCCAGGTGTTGCGGTGGCTTCGGCGGCTACCAGTCTTCCTGTCGGCACCCGCCCCCGAAGGGGACGAGGCGACCCACCCCTGGCCACACATCGCGCAAGCATGCCGGAGACATCGTGACGTCGCACTGCTCGCCTTCGTCTGTATGGCGTGCGGAGCATGGGGCATCCTGTGGCATGTGGGAGACCGCCCAAGGGCTGTCCGGCTCCTTGTGGCGCTCTGCTTCGCGGGCTACCCATGGTACCTGCTGGCCGGGCTCCTCGAGACGTTGCGCGTCCTCCGGCAGTTCGCCATGCGCATTGTGCCGTCCGAGTGTCGTGCCCCCGCGTCGTCGGACGCTGAAGTGCTCCTGTGGGTCTTCCGCGCCGCACTGACCGGCGCGCTGGGCGTGTCAGCCATTCTGGCCGCGACCCGGTTCGGGAGCAGGGCTTTGTCTTTCACTCCAGCGGACGTGGCGATCGCGCGCGTCGGCTTCGCTATCGGCATCCCGCTGTTGATCTGGCTCTGTTGGACGCTACCTGCGGCGATCTACGAGGCCCACTTCTGCCTGCGTCTGCTCCGCGAGCCGCTCCGTGACTGCCTTGCCGCCTCGGACTCGGCCGCACGCGGCCGTGTGTGCCTGGAACGGCCCACGCGTGCCTAGTGGGGCAGCGCGTCACCGGAGGGAATGCCGATCCGCGCGGCGAACACCCCATCGGCTGGGTGGCGTCACCAGTGTAGTCCTACCTCTGTGCTCCCGCGCGGCGCGCAGGCCCCGGAGGCCGCTCTGTGACCCGGTACGCACGCTTGGCCGCGGCGCTCGCCGCAGCTTATGTCCCTGTGTCGGCTGTCGCCGGGCCTGAGAACCTCGCTCCGTCGGCGAAGGTCAGCGCTTCGTCGGAGTTCTCGGACCAGTATGTAGCGCGGCTCGCCGTGGACGGGGTCATCCCGAAGGCGCTCTCACTCGTCGATGTCGGCCAGGCATGGGCGGTGAACGGCGCGACATACGGCGGCCAGGCATGGTTCGCCCTGGAATGGGACCAGCCGGTCACCGTGGCCGAGGTCGTCTACTATGGCCGCACAGCGTTCCTCCTCGGCGAGTGCTTCCGCGCCTACTCCCTATGGGCGGATGACGCGGTGGAGCCCATCGCGACGGGTGAGTTCGAGCGCGGCCATGGCCCCCAGGTCATCGCGTTCGAGCCGCGGCAGGTGCGGCGGCTTGAGCTGCGGTTCACAAGCTTCTACGGTGGCCCGAACGCTGGCGCGGCCGAGATCCAGGTCTACGGCGAGCCGGTGCCCCGGGAGCAGCTCGGCAAGTTCCTCCCCGACGGCTGGGAGGCACCGGATGACTCGCCGGAGCTGCGTCGCCTGGTCGATGAGCGCGGCCTCGGGTTCGATGCCCTGGTGCTCGTCGAGCGCCGCGAGATGAACCCCTCCCATGTCTACACCGCAGCCATCGAGGGCTTCGCGCCCGGTGGCGGACTCTATCTGCTCAGCCCCCCGACGCCGGATGGCGAGCTGACCCGACTCGTGGACTCGCCCGAGGGTCAGATCATGGACTGCGACGTGTCCTACGACGGCCGGCAGGTCATCTTCAGTTGGAGGAAGGACGCGAGCGACGGGTACCACATCTACCGGGTCAACGCCGACGGCACCGAGCTGACTCAGCTCACGGAGGGCGCCTGGCACGACTACAACGCCTGCTGGCTCCCGGATGGCGGCATCGCGTTCCTCACGACGCGGTCACTTCGCGTGGGCTTGTGCTTCACGACGCCGTCGGGGATCCTCAACCGCATGAACGCGGACGGCAGCGACGTCAGGCCCCTCTCCGCGAACTACGTCAACGACTTCAGCCCCTCCGTCCTGCCCGACGGTCGGATCCTCTACTCACGATGGGAGTATGTGGACCGACCTGCCATTCCGGTCCAGAGCCTGTGGACGATCCACCCGGACGGCACGGGGCTCTCGGTCTACTACGGCAACCGCGTGCTGAGCCCGGCGAGCATCCTGGAGGCGAAGGCCGTTCCGGGGACGACCAAGATCCTCGCGACGCTCACGGCCCACAACGGGCCGATCCGCGGGGCGCTTGGGCTCATCGATCGGGAGCTGGGCGAGAACGCTCAGGAGGCCATCGTCAACCTGACGCCAAGCGTCAACATCGGGCACGTGGATCAGGGCGACGGCAACTCCGTGCAGGGGCCGTGGGAGTCACCCCAGCCTATCGATCCGCACCACTTCCTCGCATCGGCCAAGGGCACGATCTACCTCGGGGATGACCAGGGACGGTTCGCCATGGTGCGACGCGGCGGGACGCCGCTCGGTTACTATAGCCCCGTGCCCCTGCGTCCCCGCGAGCGGCCCCCGGTGGTGAGCGACACCGCTATCCCGGAGCCCAGCCAGCCCGAGTCGGCGACTGTGTTCCTGCTGGATGCGTACGCGGGGCTTGAGCCATACGTCCCGCGCGGCAGCATCAAGCAGCTCTGCGTCATCGAGGAGATGCCGAAGCCCCACCGGATCGAGGCGCTCGGGTTCGGGTTCCAGCGGCCGGTGATCTCGTGCGGCGCCACATACGCGGTGAAGAAGGTGTGGGGCTACGTCCCTGTGGAGGCCGACGGCTCGGCGCACTTCACTGTGCCGGCGAACCGCGCGCTCTACTTCGAGGCGCTGGACGACCACGGCCGCGCGGTGCAACGAATGCGCAGCTTCACACACCTCGCACCCGGCGAGCGCCAGGGGTGCATTGGCTGCCATGAGGCCCGCCGGACCGCCCCGCCGGTGCACAGCGCCGCCGCCCTCGAGCACGCGCCGGACACGCCGCGGCCCCCGAGCTGGGGCGTGTCCGGGTTCTCATACCCCGACGTGGTGCAGCCGGTCCTCGATCGCCACTGCGTCCGGTGCCATTCCGGCCCTACGCCGCCCAAGCGGATTGACCTGACCGGGGACCAGACGGACTGGTTCAGCATGTCCTATGATGTACTGACTCACGCCTACGTGAGCTGGATCGACACGCGCAATGGGCAAGAGGCGAACATCCTCCGGATCACGCCCGGGGAGTGGGGCTCACCGGCCAGCAAGCTGACGGGGATCCTGATGTCGGGGCACCCGGACGGGCAGGGGCAACCGCGGTTTGCCATGTCCGAGGAGGAGCGGCGCGTGATCCTCACGTGGATCGATCTGAACGTGCCCTACTACGGCACGTACGATGTGGATGACCCGTCGCTGGAAGGAGGGCGGCGCATCTATCCGGCCGATCTCCCGCAGACGGTGGCCGACGTGTCCGCGCGGCGGTGTGCGTCATGCCACTCCCAGGGGCCACCGGCTCGCGACTACGTGCGGATCACCCACCCGGAGCTGAACGACTTCGCGGTGGCCCCGCTCGCGAAGGCCGCCGGCGGTCGGGGAAGCTGCGGCGAGAGCGTGTTCACGAGCACCGACGACCCGGATTACCGGCGGCTGGTGGCTGCGTTTGAACCCGTGACGGACCGGCTGGCCCGCACTCCGCGGATGGACATGCCGGGGGCGAAGCCTGCCGAGTTGGACTGCTCATGCCTCTGAGACGACTGGTCCCGTGGCTCCCGCTCGTCCTCGCCTGCCTGACCGGGTGCGGACCCGGCGGAGTCACAGATCTGCTGCCGGGGAGCTACCTGGACGACGTGCTGCTCGAGGGCCGGTATACCATGCGCTTCACGGAGACGCCGGTCCGGGTCGTGATCGACACGGACGCGCCGCCGGCGGACTACCAGCCCGAGTACCGGGCCTTCGTCGTCGACGCGCTCGCCCAGTGGGACAGCGCCGCCGGGACCTCGCTCGACCTCGAGCTGGTCGGTACGTATCCCGACATTACGGTACGCTGGGTGAGCGAGATCCCGAACCAGGACACCACTCCGACCGGCGTGACGACCATCAGCTACGCGGACTCGTGCTTCTACGCCCCGATCGTGGAGCTGGCCCTCTATGCGGGCGGCGAGCGCGTCCCCGATCCAGAGGTCCATGCGACAACGATCCACGAGCTGGGCCATGCCATCGGCCTGGCAGGGCACAGCGCCGATCCGCACGACGTGATGTACGAGTCCAACACGGCAACGACACTGACCGCGGCAGACCGGGCCACGGTGCAAGACCTGTACCGCCGCCCCGCTCGCTACCCGGAGTGCTCCACGACGGGCGCGCGGCGCTACCCGCCGGGGAATGCGCGCCTCATCATGATGCCGTCGAGCACGCGGTTCTCGTGGTCGAGGTAGCCGCTCACCATCCGGAGAGGGTAGTTCACCAGGCTCTTCAGGCCCCGAAGCGTGTCAACCGGGCACTCGGCGAACCGCTGCGCGACGGCGAGAGCGTGCTCCTCCAGCTCGCCGTACGGCACCACGTCCCCCGAGAGCCCGAGGTCCAGCGCGCGCTGAACGGGTATCTCGTCCCGCGACAGCAGGAACTCGTAGGCCCCACTCCGCCCAAGCTGCCGTGAGAGGAAGTAGGCGGTCCCGCCCTTGGGTGTCAGGCCTAGATGCAGGTGAGCGTTGACAAAGACCGTGTCGTCGGCGAACACGCGGTGGTCACAGGCCAGGATGATGCCCAGGTAGTCGGTGATCACCTGCCCACTCACGGCCGTCACCACAATCTTCTCCGAGCGCAGGATACCGGTGATGAATGTGTCCAGCGCCGAGCAGAGCCTCTTGGCTTGGAGGTCCCCCACGCCCGGCTGCAGCGACCGAGAGAAAAGGTCGACGTACTCCTGCAGGGCCGTGTTGCCCGGCGGGCCCACGAAGAGGATCACCTTCACCTCCTCGCACTCGGAGACCTCGCGCAAGTGGTCGTCGAGAACCTGGGTGAGCCGCAGGTTGGTGGCCAGCAGAAGTTGGTTCGGTCTGAAGCGGACGATGGCGATCTCGCGGCGGCGCTCCGCGGAGAACAGTTCGCACTCACGCTCGGGCAGCCGGTCCGTGCTCATCTTCTCACTCCCCTTTCGGCTGCGAGGATCGTTCGGTGGGCGTGCGCGCGGACCTGCACGGCCGTTCGGTCTACGGGGTGGCGAACGCCTCGTCGAAGCGCTGCTTCACTTGCTCGGGCGTCGCGGTGCCGGTGGTGCCGAGTTGCTGGATCGTGATCGAAGCCACCAGGTTGCCGACGAGGGCGGCCTCGGGGCAGGTGGCGCCGACGGACAACGCACTCACCGCGCCGGCAACGGTGCTGTCCCCCGCGCCGACGATGTCGATGGGGCCTTCGACTGGGATGGCGGGGACGTGCGTCGCCCGACCGTCCTCGTAGACCAGAATGCCGTTCGCGCCCAGAGTGACGAACACCGGACGCCCCGTGCGCAGGGCGAGCCGGGCGGCGTGCTCGGCGGCCTGGTCGACGGCGCCGCGTTCCGGATCTGCCTCTGCCCCAAGGTGCCGTGCCGCCTCGCCGGCGTTCGGCTTGATGATGACACGGCGGAACTCGCCGATGCGCGTCCGCGAGTCCGCGAAGAACACCGTGTCCGGGTACCTGCCCGCCCGGTCCGCCAGGAAGTCGCGGATGCGGTCGGTGATGACGCCGCGGTTCCGCTCCTGAACCTGGTCGGCGATGATGACGGCGCCCACCTCCGGCAGGACGGCGTCCAGCTCCGCGATGATGCGATCCTCGACGTCGGCCGGTGTCGGCCCGCGCCACTTCACGTCCATCCGGTTGAGTTCCCGCTCCCCACCGGGGGCTGACGAGTCCCACAGCATGGGCTTCGTGTACGTCGGAGTGAAGAGCGATCCCACCACGAGGAGATGCGACGTGTCGATCCCGCGCGCGACGAGCCCCTTGCGGAGGTCGTAGCCATGGCCGTCATCGCCCGTGGCGCCGAGGGCAAGGATGCGCCCTACGCGTAGCGCGGCCAGATTTGAGCTGACCGTCCCGGCCGCTCCCGGACTTGGGCGCTTGTCGACCACCTGGTAGGCCTCTAGCCCCGTCTCCAGGCTCACCTCCGACAGCGCCGGGTCCAGGATGAGGTAGTCGTCGAGGAAGAAGTCGCCGATCACCGCCACAGCGATGGATGGGAATCGGTCCACCAGGCCGTACAGCCGCTCTCGGGTCATCGCCACGGGCCCCCCGCCAGGTAGTCGCGCCGACATGGCGCGGGGAAGTATACGCGCCGTGGGGCTCCCGCTCCTGCCGCGGCGATGGACGCCCCGAAGAGCAGGGACACCCATGAAGGAGGAAGGTAGCCGGATGTCGAACACGTAGCGAGACGCGCGACAGGCTGCTGCCTTATGGAGGTCAGACCGGTGGATGCGTCGATCGCCCGGTGCGAATCGGTCACCGGCATGGCGGTCGTCACCGTGAACGGCGAGATCGACAGCCCTGCTGCCGATGTCCTCGACGGGTATGTTCGACGCCTGGTCGAGGAGGGGGTCGTGTTCCTGATCTTCGACCTTGCGGGGACGACCTACATCAACAGCGCCGGGCTCGGTGTCCTGGCCATGGCCGCCAAGCAGGCCCGGGCGCGTGACGGGAATGTGGCTCTGGCCGGTTTGCGCGACCGTCCCAGGCGTGCGGTGGAGATGGTCCGCCTCGACCAGATGGTGATCACCACCGTGGATGTCGACGAGGCCAAGCTCCGCCTGACGCCGCCACCCCAATGCTAGGGAGTTCCTGTTGCTCGGCGACGACTTGCCCCAACCCGATCTGCCTGATGGCGCCGGGGACCCAGGGGAGAAGCGTGAGCGGCCCCCTGGGCGGTGGTCTCGCGATGCGAGGGGGCTCACGATAGGCATAGAGATGGTGGCGTGTATCGGCGTAGGAACGGCGCTCGGGGCCTATGTGGACACGCGGATCCGGGCGGAGACCCCGTGGGGGATGATCGTGGGCTTCTGCCTGGGAACGGCGGCGGCATTCCGCAGCCTGATGTCCCTGACGCGTGAGTGAAGGGGGCCCTGAGGCTGGGCGGAGGCCGGTCAGAGCCGGAGCATCAAGACGTAGACGAGGGAATCATCCGACGGAGCCTGTTTGCCGTATTATGGTTCGGCGTGATCGTTGTCGTAGTGCTTCACGCGCACGGAGCGGCAATGGACTTCATCCTGGGGTTGGTGCTGGGCGCGGCGGTGATGTCGGGGGCGGTCGCGGCACTGGCCTTCACAGTGCGCGCAGCCATTGATCCCGAACGTCCGCGCACGCACTTGGTCGTCGCGGTCTTCCTGCTCAAGTTGCCGGTGGTCGCGGGAGCCCTGTACCTGATCGTGCGGTACACGATCGCGTCGGGGGCGGGGCTGGCGGTTGGAATCGGCCTGCCGATTCTGGTAATCTTGTGCAAGTTTGCTGGGCGTGCTCTGGGTTCCCGCTCTGACCGCGGGCGGTGAGTCGTTGGCGTTCGGCATCGGAGGGCAGCAAGTCTTTGGTGCCTCTAGTGGCCATCAGCATTCAGACAGCGGCGGGCGTGTTCGTAGCAGGCGAAGCGGGGTCGTCGCTCGCCGAACGCCCGGCCGGCCATGACGGAAGTCGGCTCACCAGTCCTCAGGAAGGCCACCAGGCCGGCGACTCGGGGCAAGCGGCCGAGGCGAGCCATGGCGGGGGCCATGAGCACGGTGGTCTGCTCTCCTACCCTCTGAAGACGCTCGAGCAGTCTACGGGCCTTGCCATCCCGGAGTATGCCGCCTGGGGCTGGGTCATCACGATACTGCTCGCGATCGTCTGCAGGAAAGCCGGTGCCGCGCTCCGCTCGGCGCCCGAGAGGAATCTGGCAGGCTTCCTCGAGTTGTGCGTCAGTGGGATCTCGGGCATGGCACGCGACTTCATCGGGCACGGCTACGAGAAGCACGTGCCGTTCATAGGGACGGCTTTCATCTTCATTCTGTGCTGCAACCTGAGCGGCTTGGTGCCGATGGTCATCTCGCCCACGGGCGCCATGGGCGGGAACGCGGAGACATACGGCCTCCACACGACGATCGCGCTCGCGCTCTGCGCGTTCGTCTATGTCCAGTACTGGGGGTTCCGACAGAACGGACTGAAGTATCTGTCGCACTTCGTCGGTGAGCCGATATGGCTGTTCTGGCTGAACATCCCCATCCACATCATCGGGGAACTGGCGCGACCGTTGTCGCTGTCGCTCCGTCTGTTCGGCAACATCGGCGGGGAGGACAAGATCCTCTTTGTGCTCGGCACCATGGGGATTCTCACCATCCCGCTGTACTGGCCGCTGTCGTTGTTCGCGGTATTCACGGGCTTCCTGCAGGCGTTCGTGTTCACCGGACTGGTCTGCGCTTACCTGGAGGGCGTCACACCGCACGTCAGCGAGGGGGAAGGGCATTAGTCGACGTCTCGTGCGCGGAGCGCCGGAGGCGCCGCAAGGCACGTGTGGGACACGGGGCAATGGACCCGTGAAAGGAGAGCGTTCGCAATGGACTATCCAGCAGCATTGGCACTCGCGGTCGGACTTGGGCTTCCGATCGCGGTACTGGGCGCCGCTCGCGGGCAGGGCGAGGCCGCCGCAGCGGCGCTGCAGGGCATCGCGCGTCAGCCCGACGCGGCCGGCCCGATTCGCGGCACGTTGATCCTTTCGTTGGCTCTGATCGAGTCTCTGGTCATCTATGCGCTGCTCATGTTCTTCCTGCTCATGGGCAAGCTGCCGTCCGTCGTCGAGTACCTTGGGAAGACCGCGGGGCAGTAGGCGATCGGTGCCCCCGATCGCGCGCCGGCGCACCGCGCACGGTCCGCTCGTCGGGCCGTGGCGAACGGCGCCGGTGGTGTTCGGTGGACACTGAGTGAGGAGGAGGCTCCATGGGCGAGCTGATGCAGAATCTGGGGCTGAACCCCAAAGTGGTTCTGTCGCAGATCATCGCGTTCGTCTTCCTGTACGTCGTTCTCAAGCGGTTCCTCTTCGGCCCGATCGCGAACATGATCGAGACCCGGAACAACGAGATCCGTGAGCTGGCGGACAAGGCGCGGGAGAACGCGCAACGGATGGAGGACGCGCGCGATGAGTACGAGCGCCGCCTGGGAGACATCGAGCGCGAAGCCCGCGACCGGATCCAGGAGGCGACCCGCCAGGCCCATGACGCGGCGGCACAGATCGTGACGGAAGCCCGGCAGGCGCGCGATGACCTGCTCGTCCGAGCTCGCGAGGAGATCCGACGCGAGAAGGAACGGGCTCTCGTCGAGATCCGCGACGAGGTGGCCACGTTGGCTGTCCGGGGGGCGGAACAGGTCATCCGCAAGGAGCTGGATGAGTCGCTGCACCGCGACATGGTCCGCCGCTTCATCGATGAAGTGGAGCACCTGTCGTGAAGAACCTGCGCGCCGCGCGGCGCTATGCCGAGGCGCTGTTCGAGACGGCCGCCGAGCGTGGGGAGGAACAGGTTGCCCTGCAAGGCCTGGAGCATGCCACGTACATGCTGGCGGCGCTGCCGGACGCCCGGGCCATTTTCACCCAGCCGCTATTCGCGGACCGGCTGAAGCAGGGCCTGGTGGACCGCGTCTTCGGCTCAGTGGTGTCGCCGCTAGTGTGTGACTTCCTGCACATTGTGGTAGCGCAGGATCGCGGCGACGTCATCGATGAGATCCACGAGCGCTATGTGGAGTTGAAGAATGCGCGCGACGGCATCCTGCCCGCGCAGATCACGGCGGCCGCGCCCATGTCCGCGGAGGACCTGGAGCATCTGGTGAACGCCCTCAGCGCCCACTCGGGCCGGCAAGTCGTGCCCGCAGTCGAGATCGATGAGGGTATCATCGGCGGGGTGGTGGTGCGCCTGGGCGATGAGGTGATCGACGGCAGCGTCCGCGGCGCGCTGGAGCGAATGCACGAGCAGCTTCTCGCCGTCCCGGTGGAGACCGAGGTCGCCTTCGGCGAGTTGGCAAGCGAGTTGGGCCCGGCAAGCGGACCGGGCTCTGAGTGACGAACAGGAGAACTACCGATGGCCCTCCGACCGGACGAGGTAACGGACGTTCTGAAACGGGAACTGCAGCAGTACCGCCAGGCGGTCGATGTCGCCGGCGTGGGCACGGTGTTGCAGGTTAGCGACGGTGTGGCCCGCGTCTACGGCCTCGCCCAGGCGATGGCAGGAGAGCTGCTGGAGTTCACGGACGGCGTTCTCGGGATGGCGCTGAACCTTGAGGAAGATAACGTGGCCGCCGTCATCCTCGGCCCGGACGAGGGGATCCGCGAGGGGGACCAGGTCAAGACGACGGGGCGGATCGTCCAGGTCCCGGTGGGTAAGGAGCTGCTCGGCCGAGTCGTGAACGCACTCGGCACTCCCGTGGACGGCAAGGGGCCGCTGGTTGAGAAGGAGTACCGGCCCATCGAAGCCCTCGCCCCAACCGTCGTGGAGCGCGAGAACGTGTGCGAGCCGCTGCAGACGGGCCTCAAGGCCATTGACTCGATGATCCCCATTGGCCGCGGACAGCGCGAGTTGATCATTGGAGACCGGCAGACCGGCAAGACAGCCATCGCGATCGACACGATCCTCAACCAGCGCGACACGGATGTCTACTGCATCTACGTGGCCATCGGCCAGAAGCAGAGCAACGTCCGCGCCGTGGTGGATGTGTTCGAGAAGCACGGGGCGATGGACTACACCATTGTGATCGCCGCCACGGCGAACGACCCGGCGCCGGAGCAGTACCTGGCCCCCTACGCGGGCTGCGCGATGGGCGAGTGGTTCCGCGACAACGGGATGCACTGCCTCATCATCTATGACGATCTCTCGAAGCACGCCCAATCCTATCGCGAGGTCTCGTTGCTGCTTCGGCGTCCTCCGGGGCGTGAAGCCTACCCGGGCGACGTCTTCAACCTCCACTCGCGCCTCCTGGAGCGCGCAGCGAAGATGCACCGCGACCGCGGTGGTGGATCGCTCACGGCCCTCCCGGTCATCGAGACTCAGGCCGGCGACTACTCGGCCTACATTCCGACGAACGTGATCTCCATCACTGACGGGCAGATCTACCTGGAGCCGGACCTGTTCTACAAGGGCGTCCGTCCGGCGGTGAACGTGGGCATCTCCGTCTCCCGTGTGGGCGGCGATGCGCAGACGAAGATGATGAAGAAGGTTGCGGGGAGTCTGCGCCTGGACCTCGCCCAGTATCGGGAGCTGGAGGCCTTCGCGGAGTTTGCGTCCGACCTGGACGCCATCACGAAGGCTCAGCTCGCCCGTGGCGCACGGCTGACCGAGATCTTGAAGCAGGTCCAGTACCAGCCGATGTCCGTGGTGGACCAGACCATCGCGATCTTCGCCGGCGTGCGCGGCCTGGTGGACGACATAAAGCCGGCGGACATCCAGCGGTTCCAGGCCGGCCTGCTCACCTTCATAGCGGACCGCCACCCGGAGGTCTGTCGGCAGTTGAAGGACGTCCAGGCCATCTCGGACGAGCTATCGGCGAATATGGAGCGCGTCGTGCGAGATTTCAAGGAACGGTTCCAGAGCGGCGCGGAAGCGGAAGCGATCCCGGCGCCGGGGGCCGAGACAGTGGCCTAGCCCAACGGCCAGAGGGGGTCCAGGGACGTGCTGAGCACCCGCGCGATCCGGCGCAAGATCCGGACCGTGAAGAACATCCAGAAGATCACCGACGCCATGCGCATGGTCGCGGCCGCGAAGCTGCAGCGTGTGCAGGCGAAGGTGGCCGCCGGGCGGCCCTATTCCGACAAGATGGCGGAGCTGCTCAACCGGGTGGCGCCATTGGCCTACGGCGTCCAGCATCCGCTGCTGGAGGTGCGCGAGCCGGTCGAGCGGATCGGGCTCGTCGTGATGGCTGGGAACCGCGGCCTGTGCGGGAGCTTCAACTCGAGCATGATGCGGCGGGCGGAGAGGTACCTGGCGCAGCAGACGGCACCTGTGACCATGGTGACAGTCGGCAAGAAGGCCGGGGATCACTTCTCACGCCGCAACGCGACCCTACACGCCCGGTTCGACGGGCTGTCGGCCGAGTCGTCTCTCGGAGAGATCCAGCGGCTCGCCGGCGCGATCCGTACGCTCTACGAGTCGCGTGAGGTCGACCAGGTCGACATTATCTACAGCCAGTTCATCAGCGCCATGGAGCAGCGGCCGCGCACACTCCCGTTCCTCCCGTTCAGGGCCGAGCCGGCCGAGGAGGGCGCTGCGCAGCGACACGAGTCGGTGGACTACATCTTCGAGCCGGACGCGGCATTGCTGATGGCCGCGCTGCTGCCACGATATGTAGACACCATGGTCTACCATCTGGTGCTCGAGTCGACGACGAGCGAGTTCGGTGCACGGATGGTGGCCATGAGCAACGCATCGAACAACGCCGCGGAAGTCATCGACAACCTGACTCTTTCCTACAACAAGGTGCGCCAGGCCTCGATCACGACGGAGCTGCTCGAGGTCGTCAGCGGCGCGAATGCGCTCGAGCAACTTGTGTGACCCCGGCACACGCGGGGCCGTCAGAGGGGTGATTCAGTGGTGCGTGAGGGACGGATCGTGCAGGTGATCGGACCGGTGGTCGACGTCCGGTTCGACACGGAGGAACTGCCGTATATCTACAATGCGATCGAGATCAAAGACCCGTCGCGGAGCATTGATCTCATCGTCGAGGTGGCCCAGCATCTGGGCGACAACACCGTCCGCTGCGTGTCCCTCGCGTCGACCGACGGTTTGGTTCGCGGCATGAGGGCCGTGGATACGGGACAGCCGATAACGGTCCCCGTTGGGCGTCAGACCCTCGGGCGCGTGGTGGATCTCCTGGGCCGCCCTGTCGATAACAAGGGGCCACTCGAGGGCGGCACGCGCTACCCCATCCACCGCCCCGCCCCCTCCTTCGAGGAGCAGCGCACGGCGACGGAGCTGTTCGAGACAGGCATCAAGGTCATCGACCTCATCGAGCCGTTCGCCAAGGGCGGCAAGGTCGGTCTGTTCGGGGGCGCGGGCGTCGGCAAGACCGTTGTCATCATGGAGCTGATCCGGTCCATCGCGTCGCAGCACGGCGGCGTATCGGTGTTCGCCGGTGTGGGGGAGCGTACCCGCGAGGGCACGGCGCTCGTGGGCGAGATGACGGAGTCCGGCGTTCTCGCGAAAACGGCGCTCGTGTTCGGCCAGATGGACCAGCCGCCGGGCGCGCGACTTCGCGTCGGGCTGACGGGCGTCACGCTGGCCGAGTACTTCCGCGATGAAGAGGGGCAGGACGTGCTGCTCTTCATCGACAATATCTTCCGCTTCGTCCAGGCCGGCGCAGAGGTGTCGGCGCTTCTCGGACGGATGCCCAGCGCTGTCGGCTATCAGCCCACTCTGGCCACCGAGATGGGCGCCCTGCAGGAGCGCATCACATCCACGACGCGCGGGTCGATCACCTCCGTGCAGGCCGTCTATGTTCCCGCGGACGACCCCACCGATCCCGCGCCCGCAACGACGTTCGCGCACTTGGACGCCACGACCATGCTCTCGCGAGGCATCGCGGAACAGGGCCTCTACCCGGCCGTGGACCCCCTGGAGTCGACGTCCCGGATCCTGGATCCCACGATCGTCGGAGAGGAGCACTACCGCGTCGCTCGCGACGTGCAGGCGATCCTGCAGCGCTACAAGGATCTCCAGGACATCATCGCGATTCTGGGAGTGGATGAGCTGTCGGAGGACGACCAGCTCACGGTGGAGCGGGCGCGACGAATCCAGCGCTTCCTTACACAGCCATTCTTCGTCGCGGAGCAGTTCGTCCAGTACAAGGGGCGGTACGTCCCGCTGGAGGAGACGATCCGGGGCTTCAAGGGCATCGTGGAGGGCGAGTACGACCACCTGCCGATCCAGGCTTTCTACATGGTGGGCACGATCGACGAGGTCGTCGAGAGGGCGGCGGAGTTGCAGAAGGGCGCATAGATCGCGTATCGTTGCGCCCAACCGACGGGCTGCGGGCGACGTTGTGCCGATGCGGTCCGTTCCGGCGCCACTAGCGGGGAGTGTCGGCATTGGCGAGGGTGTTTCGGCTCGACATAGTGACGCGGGAGCGCACGGTGTTCGCCTCGAGAGTCCAGTCAGTGGTGGCGCCGGGCGTCGAAGGGTACTTCGGCGTGCGCCCGGGCCACGCGCCGTTCCTGACCGAGCTCGGCGTGGGTAGAGTGACCATCCGGGGGGAGCATGGGCAGGAGCTGCGGCTGGCCGTGTCCGGAGGATTCCTGGAGGTCAGCTCCGAAAAAGCGACCGTGCTTGCCGAAACCGCGGAAGCAGCTTCCGAGATCGATAGGGATCGGGCCGAGCGCGCGGTGGACCGTGCGCGGCGCCGGCTGGCCGGGGAGACGGGCGAGGCGAGTGTCGACCCCGAGCGGGCTCGGGTCGCGTTGCGCCGAGCAGTGAACCGACTGGACCTGACATAGGCCGGAGTCAGCTGTGGCATCGGCTGAGAGTGGCGGGTTGTGCCTGGAAGGAATGGATGTCTTTGGACAGGCTGTTTATCTGTGGTCAGCGGCGGCTGAAGGGCACGATCGCCGCTAGCGGCAGCAAGAACGCCGCTCTGGCCGTGATCGCGGCGGCACTGACGGTCGAGGGCAAATGTGAGATCTCCAACGTCCCCGCGGCCACCGACATCTTCGTCCTGGTTGACATCCTCAAAGCCACGGGCGCGTCGGTATGGCTGTCGCCGTCGGGAACGCTGACCGTGGATGCCACGGGCCCTCTGACCCCAAAGGCTCCGGAGCAGCTCGTACGGATGATGCGCGGTTCCTTCTATGTGGCGGGCGCCTTGCTCGGCCGGATGCACCGAGCTGAGGTGGCGCTCCCGGGTGGGTGCACCATCGGGGCGCGGCCGGTGGACTTCCACATCGCCGGCTTTCGCACCCTCGGGGCGAACGTGCGGCTGGTCCACGGCACGATGATGGCCTCCGCCAGCCGGTTGCGGGGCGCGAGGGTCTACCTCGATCCGCGCTGGTGCAGTGTGGGGGCGACCATCAACATCACGATGGCCGCTGTCCGCGCGAGGGGCACCACGATCATCGAGAACGCTTCGCGCGACCCTGACGCCGTCGCCTGTGCCGAGTTCCTGATGCAAGCCGGTGCGGACATTGAGGGCGTCGGCACCTCGACCGTGACCGTCCACGGCGTAGATGGGCTGAAGGGTACAAACTTCCGCATACCGGGTGATCGCATCGAGGCGGGCACGTTCATGGCGGCCGGCGCCATCACCGGGGGCGACGTCACCGTGGAAGGCGTGGATGCCGCGCACATGGAGCGGGTGCTGGAGGTTCTGGACCGGATGGGGCTGGATGTGGACGCCTACGATGACCGCGTCCGCGTTCGGGCCTGCCGTCGACCGCGGCCCATCGACCTCTCCACGGCCCCGTACCCTGGCTTTCCGACCGATCTGCAGCCGCCCTTCGTGGCCCTGTGCAGCATTGCCGAGGGCAAGAGCGTGCTCGAGGAGGCGATCTTCGAGGCTCGCTTGACCTACACGGGCGAGTTGCTGCGCATGGGCGCGGACATCCGCAGCGTCGACTCCACCGCGATCGTCACGGGGGTGAAGAACCTGTCCGGGGCGCGGGTGAAAGCCCCGGACCTACGCGCCGGGGCGGCGCTGATCCTCGCCGGCCTCGCCGCGGAGGGCGAGACCGAGATCGAGGGAATCGAGTGCGTGGACCGGGGATACGTGGATATCGAGCACAAGCTCGCGAAGCTTGGCGCCACCATCACCCGCGTCGACATCGCGCAGCGTGCGAGGCTTAAGACGGCCTAGTGGCTGTCTCGGCTCTGGCCGCCAGTGTCGCTTGTTGCCGGCACCGTGGTGAGCGGGATGGCCTGATATGCCCAGCTTGATACCCAAGTCATGGCGTTTTTCCTACGACCTCGGCATCGACCTCGGCACCTCCAACACGCTCGTCTACATGCGCGGTGCCGGCATCGTCATGAACGAACCGTCGGTCGTGGCGGTGGAGAAGCGCACGAGCCGCGTGCTCGAGATCGGCTTTGCGGCCCGAGAGATGCTCGGGCGCACGCCCGGGAACATCGTGGCGATCCAGCCCCTGCGCGAGGGCGTCATCGCCGACTACACGATCACCTCGAGAATGCTGCGGCATATCATCGTCCGCGTGTGTGGACGAGGGTGGGCCCGACTCGCGCGGCCGCAGGTCGTCCTCTCGGTGCCATCGGGCGTGACCAATGTGGAGCGGCGCGCCGTCATCGAGGCCGCGACCGAGGCCGGGGCCAAGCGTGCCATTCCCATCGAGGAGCCCATGGCCGCGGCCATCGGCGCCGGACTACCTATCGAAGGGCCGGGCGGGAACATGGTCGTGGACATCGGCGGCGGGACCACGGATATGGCCGTGATCTCGCTGGGATCTCCCGTGGTGAGCGACGGCGTTCGCGTCGCCGGCACGCGGATGGACGTCGCCATCGTCCGCCACGTTCGACGAGTCCACAACCTCCAGATCGGCGAGCCGTCGGCGGAACGGGTGAAGATCGGCATCGGCAGCGCGGTGCCGCAGAGCCCGGAACTGGAGATCAACGTGCGCGGCCGTGATGCCATCAGCGGCCTGCCGAGGACGGTCACGGTTCAGTCCTACGAGATCCGCGAAGCCCTGATGGAGCCCATCTACGCGATCATCGACCGCGTCAAGCACCTGCTGGAGTTGACGCCACCCGAGCTGGCGTCGGACATCATTGAGCGCGGGATCACGCTCAGCGGAGGCGGCTCCCTGCTCCGAGGGCTCGATACGCTGATCTCCGCGGAGACGGGCATTCCTGTCCGCATCGCGCCCGACCCGATGAGCTGCGTCGCCCTCGGTACCGGCGCCGTCCTTGACCACATCGACAAGCTGCGCGATATCGAGCCGTTGGACTACTACCGTTCGCCCGGCTCGATACTGCGGCAGCAGTAGCGATCCTCGCGTCGCCGTGTTGAAGGAGTGCGCCGAAGGCGGGTAGAATGCCTTTGGGTAGGGCTGCGGCGCGCGTTAGGAGATCGCGGTCAGGCGCCGCGCGGGATCGGGGTGACGTCCGTGTCCATACGACCTGTCGACCTGGCGACGACCATCCAGCAGACGCAGCACGCCGAGCGCGTGAACCAGTTGGAGCACGGACAGCCTCGGACGCAGCAGCACCAGTTCTCCCAGGCGCTGGGCGAGGCGGAGAAGCATCGGCGCGAGTCCGTCGAGGAGTCGCCGGGCGAGAACGAGAGCCGCAAAGTGGACGACCAGGAGCGACAGGGACGGCAGAACCGCCGGCAGGGACGCAAACGGCGGGGCTCCCAAGACGCTCAGGCTCTTGCCACCCAGGATGATGAACCGCACGTGATCGACCTGCGCGTCTGACGCTGTAGACCCGCCGAGGTTGACGGCCCATGCGAGAGTACGTGCTCACCTACCTCGTAACACGGTGCTCGAGCGAACGCGACCACTACATGGGTGGGGTGCTGACGACCGACGGCAGGGGCTTGCCTCTGGAGTTCTCCTACACGGATCCGCCGGTTGAGCCGACTCGGCTCCAGCGCGTGCTATTCGGCGCGGCGCTGGACGGCTACATCCGCCGGGAGGTCATTGGTGCGAGCCTGCTGAGGAATCTGGAGCAGCGCCCCGACCTGGTGCTCTCTGCCGATGAGGCGTTGCTGGAGCGCGCCCATGTCGTCAACTGCCCGGTCGTCTGGGTGCAGGCCACGACCAGCAAGCCCATCGGGGAGCGCGGCGCCACGCAGCCCATCAGCGCGACGCAGCACCTGCTCCAGCTTACGGACAAGAGCAGCCCGATCCGCGTCGAATGTGCGAGCGATGCCGAAGGGCTGCAGTCGGCGGTGCAGACCATCCTCCTCGATGTGGCGGAGACGACGGACGTCCTCGACCCGATCAACCGCGTGACAGAAGCCCTGGACCTTATCGCCCGCGGGGCGCACGAGGAGTAGAACGACAGACGTTCCGCCCACGCGCCGGCTTCCATCGGGCAGCGATGGACCACACGCCGGGACGGAGTGTACAGGGGAGTGCCGGGTCGTGCGAAACGGCAAGCAGCGCGGGCTGGTCGGCGACGTCGCGGACACCATCCGCCAGGCGTTCGGTCGCATCCCCTTGTGCCAGGCGCCCTTGGCCATCATGCCCCCCGACATCGCAACCCATGCGCCGCCCGTCGCGACTGTGGCTCGCGTAGACGACCTGGTCATGTCCTGTTCGCCTTGTCGCGAGGAGCTGCCACATTGTGCGTGTGTGACAGACCCGGTCTCTCCGAACACCGGAGTCGCCTCCGTCCCGTTGCCCACGGACATCCCGACGGCGGTGGTCGATGGGCTTGCCGAGCTGGCGGAGCCGAGGTCAGAGAGCGTCCCGGTTGGCGCCGAGGCATGCGGGGCCGAGGCGGTCCCGATGCGGATGGACGCGCCGGCGACGCGCACGCACACCGCTCGGATCGCTATGCCGTCCCGCCGCCGGGTGACGCTGCCGGAGCTGAGCACCCGGCCCATGCACGATGCGGCTCGCTTCCGCGCTCCCAGGCGACGAGAGGGCATGGAGCTCATCGCTCGGACGCCCACCCGGCGGCAGGTGACCTCGCCGGGCCAGATGGACCGCCATGGCGCTCTCCGCGCGCTGCGCGCTCTTGTGGTGGAGTCACGCCTGGCACCCCGGGACATCCAGCTCATCGGGGTGTTCGAGCCGGTCCCGGACCTGCTGCCGTCGCGGCTGGAGGTGGACGCGGCGAGGGGCGTTCTGCTACTATGGTACCCTCTTCGGGTGAGCGCGAAGGGCGTGCTGGCGCTCGCTGTGGGGCGTCATCTCGCCGATGGCAGACTCATCGTTGCTCGGCTGCCGCGATAGGCCGATGGAATACCTGGTCACCATTACTCTTCTGGCCGCCTGCCTGGTTGTGTTTGCGTTCATCTGCCACCTCGTTGTGGTCGTGAGACGTACGATGGTGTACGGCGGGCGGCAGATGGAGTTCGAGGAGCGCGCCGAGAAGCTCCAGCGCGCCATCGAAGCAATGGCCGCCCGCATCGACCAGGTGGCCGAAGAAGCGGCGAGCGCTCTGGCCGACCGGGAGAGGGATCTCGTCGACCTCGCCGATACGTGCGAGAGGACGCTGACGGAGGCCGGGCAGGTTCTGGCCTCCCTGCGTGAGCAGTGCGAGCGGGCCGAGCGGGCGCTGAGCGCGGTCGCCGCACTGGAGGGGATGGCGGATGCGCCCCCTGCGGTGGCCGATGCTCCCGAGCCGAGCGGAGGGACGGCGCTTGAGGTAGCGAAGCCCTCAAAGCAGAGCTTCGAGAAGCGGAATGCCCGCGTGATCGCACTCCACGCCCAGGGAATGTCACAGGCGCGGATCGCGGCACGGCTGGGGATGTCGGTGGGCGAGGTCGAGCTGGTGCTCGGCCTGCGCAAGCAGCTCGACGATGCGGGTCGTGGGGGCTAGAAATGGGGCGCGCAGCCACGGGGTTCGGCGGCATTCGATTCCCGGCGGGGTGTGGCCCTTCACAATGGAGTTCGTTCCTGGAGGGGCACTGAAGTGGCGAATCCGGCAATGCGGCACGGTGTGGCACTCATACTCCTGGTTCTCGCGGTGGTCGCGGCGGTTGACTTGGCCGGCTGCAAGAAGTCCGGCAGTGAGGCGGTGGCGTCCGTCGACGGCGTGGATATCACGCAGGACGCCGTGTACAACGAGGTGCCTGCTTCGGAGCGGGACCAGGCGCTGTTCCGTCTCGTCATCGCCCGACTCGTGGAGAAGGAGGCCCAGAAGGCCGGTATCGCGGTCACGGACGCGGACGTCCAGAGCGAGATCGAGATGAGCTTCGGTTCGATGGAGAACTTCCAGGAGCAGATGAACCAGTCCGGGCTCGACCTCGTGTCGGAGATGGCGCGGGCGCGCACGGGGCTGATCCTCGTGCGGCTGGCGACCAAGGACGTCCAGGCCACGGACGACGAGATCAAGGCCCGCTTCGAGCTGGAGAAGGGCCAGTACCGGCAGCCGCCGAGCGTCCACCTGCGCGAGATCCGCGTGCGAGAACGGTCGGCGGCGGACGATGTGCTGCGGCAGCTCAAGGGGGGAGCGGATTTCAACCAGATGATCATGGAGCGGTCACTCAGCACGCAGTCCAACGGCGACTGGGGATCGCTCAACAAGGAGACACTCGCCGGCATCCCCCTGCGAGGCCTGTCATCCGACGCCATGTCCGCGAAAGCGGGCGACATCATCGGCCCCTACGCCTGGCCCGAGGAGACAGGGGCGAAGGACCAGTTCTCAGTGTTCAAGGTCGAGGAGCGCCAGGAGGGTCAGGAGCCGAGCCTTGACGACGCGCAAATCCGCGCTCTGGTGCAGCGCCAGGTAGAGATGTACTCCCCCGCAGCGGTGGACCCGGTGGAGCTGCAGCGCCGTCTACTGTCCTCCGCGAAGATCGAGGTGCTCTCCCCCGACTTCAAGTCGTTCGAGCAGATGGTCGCCGGCGCGAGCGCGGCGGAAGCGCCCCCGGTCGGGGAGACGCCCGGTGCTCCGCCCGGTGCCTCCGCTCCCCCGCTTGCGGCGGACGAAGGCAACTGATCCCACCCGTCGTGGCAATGAGGGAGTCCCACACGCCGTGGACGCATTCGCTCGACTCGTAGACATCATGGCGCGTCTGCGCGGGCCGGGGGGGTGCCCATGGGACGCCGAACAGACCCATGAGACCCTCCGCAAGTACCTCGCCGAGGAGTGCTACGAAGCGCTCGACGCCATCGACGCCGCAGACGACGCCCGCCTCGCTGAGGAGCTGGGCGATGTGCTACTGCAGATCGTCTTCCACGCACGCCTGGCAGAGGAGCGAGGCGCTTTCGATATCGTGGGCGTCTGCACGCGGATCTGCGACAAGCTTGTCCGACGCCACCCGCACGTGTTCGGCGAGGTGCAAGTGTCCGGGCCGGCGGAGGTGCTGAGGAACTGGGAGGCGATCAAGCGCCATGAGCGCGAGGAGGGCGAGCAGTCGTCATCCGTTCTCGCCGGGGTCCCACGCTCCCTGCCCAGCCTATCCCGCGCGCAAGCGATCCAGAAGAAGGCGGCAAGCGTGGGTTTTGACTGGGACGACGTTGCGGGGCCCATGCTGAAGGTCCGCGAGGAGACAGAGGAGCTGTCCATCGCCGTGGAGCAGGGCGACGCCGGGCGCGCCCGAGAGGAGCTGGGTGACCTGATCTTCGCGGCGGTCAATGTCGCCCGCCTGCTGAACCTCGACGCGGACGACGCCCTACGCCGCACCGTGCTGAAGTTCGAGGAGCGGTTCCAGTTCATCGAGCAATCGGCTATGCTGGACGGACGTTCCGTCCAATCGATGACGGTCCACGAGATGGACGCTCTATGGGAGCGAGCGAAGGCCCACGAGGCCGAGCGCCGAGGCGGGTCCTGATGCGTCTCGACAAGTTCCTCAAGATCGCGGGGATCGTCAAACGACGGACGGTGGCCAAGGACCTTTCCGACGCCGGGCGCATCGAGGTAGACGGACGTCCCGGGAAGGCGGCGCTGGAGGTACGGGCCGGCCAGAGGCTGCGCCTCGACCTTGGCCGCAAGCGCGTCACCTATGAGATCCTCCTCGTTCCAGCGGGGAGTGTAGCCAAAGAGGCACGAGAGACGGTCGTGCGGCTCGTCTCCGAGGAGATCGACCCGAACTGGTAGTGCGGCGGCCCCAGCTCCGATGTGCAGCCCGGCGAGCCGGTGCGCGCCCGGATGACAATGTGACGACGACGGGTGGCAAGGCGCGTCCCAACGCGCCGAGGGAGGCCCGCTCGGATGATAGGCGACTAGGGAGGAAGCAATCAGATGGCTAAGGCGACCAAGAAGGCGCCGCTCTCGTTCGTTTTCGCGAAGGGCGTTGCGCCGGACCCGTTCCTGGCGGGCATGAGCAAGGATGAGCTCAAGACGATGCTGGGCGGCAAGGGCTATGGGATCTACCGCATGGCTTGCCAGCTCGGGCTCAATAGCCCGGCGGCGGTCAACCTGCCGACATTCCATGCGAACGCACTGCCGGGCGGCAAGCTGACCGACGAGCTGAAGGACGAGCTGCGCCGCCAGTTGAGGGTCCTCGAGAAGGCAACGGGCAAGGAGTTCGGGAGCAAGACGAACCCGCTCCTCGTCTCGGCGCGCTCCGGCGCGAAGTTCTCCATGCCCGGCATGATGGACACGATCCTCAACATCGGCATGAATGACGAGATCGTCGAGGCTCTGGTGGCAGCCCACCCCGGGAACGCCCGGTTCTGGTACGACTCCTATCGCCGTCTCATCCAGATGGTTGGCGATGTCGTGTTCGCGATCGCGGAGACCGAGGAGGGCGTGGACCTGTTTGAGGAATGCCTCGATCATCTGAAGGAAGAGGTAGGGGTCAAGAACGACGCGGAGCTGAACGCCGACCACTTGAAGGCCCTTATCGACCGCTACAAGGGCGTCTTCGCCCGGGCGGGCGTCGAGTTTCCCAGCGATCCGCATACCCAAGTCTTCCTGGCGTCCGAGGCCGTCTTCCGTTCGTGGAACACACCGCGGGCGATCTTCACCCGTCAACAGGATGGCATCCCGGATGATCTGGGCACGGCGGTCAACATCCAGGAGATGGTGTTCGGCAACAAGTCCCCGCTGAGCGGCACGGGCGTTTTCTTCACCCGCGATAAGTCCACGGGCATCAAGCCCCACGACAAGCTCGACGGCACTGTGCTCTTCCAGGCGCAGGGCGAGGACGTCGTGGCCGGGGTGCGCAACTCCGAGCCCCTCGAGATACTGCTCTCGCACCCGGACGAGCACATGCGTGAGATCTACAATGAGCTGAAGTCCACCGGCGACATGCTGGAGCGCGCCGAACGGAACATGCAGGACACCGAGTTCACCATCGAGGAGAATGCCGCCGGTGTCCCGATCCTGTACTGGCTGCAGATGCGAAACGGCAAGCGCTCGGCGCTGGCCGAGTCGGTGATCGCGGTTCACCTGTGCAACGAGGGGGTCATCACCAAAGAGGAAGCCGTGCACATGGTGGACCCGCGGCGCTTCGAGGAGCAGCTCTTCCCCCGCATCCCGGCCGGGGCGAAGAAGGAGGCGGAGCTGCTCGGCAAAGGCACAGGCGCCTCCCCCGGCGCGGCCTCGGGCAAGATCGTCTTCACAAAGGACGAGGCCGTCGAGAGCCACAAGGCGGGCGAGAAGGTCGTCCTCGTCACCGTGATGACCAACCAGAATGACGTGCAGGGAATGAAGGTCTCCCAGGGCATTCTCACCTCGACCGGCACAAAGGTCTCTCACGCGGCGATCATGGCCACGGCGTGGGGCATCCCGGCGGTCGTCGGGGCGTCGTGCATCGAGTTCGGCAACGACGGCGGCGAGCGCTTCGTGGGAGTGGATGGGAAGGTCCTGCGGCGGGGCGACGTCATCACCCTCGACGGGTCGACCGGTGAGATCTTCGTCGGCGAGCTGCCGCGGGAGGAGCCGAAGGACCTGAAGCCTGAGGCTCAGCAGATCGTCGACTGGGCCCAGGGGATCAAGTCACTGGAGATCCGCGCTAACGCCGAGGAGGCGGAGGCACAGGTCGCGCACGATCGTGGCGCGCACGGCATCGGCCTCTTCCGTACCGAGCACATGTTCCTCGGCGAGCGCCTGGGTGATATCCAGGAGGTGCTGTTCGGTGGCGACGAGGCGCAGCAGCAGGCGGCGCTGGACCGCGTCTTCGAGTTTTCGAAGGCGGACTTCAAGAGCGCCCTTAGGATCATGGACGGCTACGGCGTCACCATCCGTCTGTTGGATGCCCCGCTCCACGAGTTCTTCCCCCAGGACTCCCACCTGGAGAAGGAAGAGAACCCCATGCTGGGCCATCGCTCGGTCCGGATGGCCATCGACAAGCCGGAGATCCCCCGGAACCAGGCGCGCGCGGTGCTGACCGCAGCGGCGGAGCTCATCAAGGAGGGCAAGGACGCCAAGCCGGAGATCGAGCTCCCGCTCGTCATCATCGAGAGCGAGGTCGCGGTACTCAAGAAGGTCATCGCCGAGACCGCCGTTGAGGTACACGAAGCCACGGGAGTATGGGTCCCCTACGCACTGGGGATCATGGTCGAGACGCCGGCGGCCGCTCTGCAGGGCAAGGAACTCGTCGAGGCGCTCGGCAAGCCGGTGCCCGGCGTGCCGGACGAAGCCCAGTCCATCAAGCGCTTCGCGTCCTTCGGCACCAACGATCTGACCCAGACTACTCTGGCGATCAGCCGCGACGATGCCGATCGCTTCCTCCCCATGTACGTGAACGAGGGCCTGTTCGACATCCACCCGTTCCTCTCGCTGCATCCGGTCGTGGAGCGGCTGATTCGCCAGTTCGTCAAGGCCGCGCGCGCAACCGATCCGGAGTTCGAGATCTTCATCTGCGGGGAGCACGGCGGCGACCTCTACACGATCGGGCGTCTCCACGACATGGGGTTCACAGGCAGTAGCATGTCGCCCGGCGGCATCTACCGCAGCATCATCCAGGCGGCGCACGAACAGATCGACCACCCCCGGTAGAGGCAGATGGGGGCCTGGTGTCACCTATGGGGCCGCGCGGCGCGGCCCCGCCTACCCTTTGGAAAGAGGGATACAGCATGACGGCGATCATCGATGTGACGGCCCGGCAGATCCTGGACTCACGAGGCAACCCGACGGTCGAGGTCGAGGTGTGCCTCGAGTCCGGCGATGTCGGCAGAGCCGCGGTCCCCTCGGGGGCATCGACCGGGGCGTATGAGGCGGTGGAGCTCCGTGACAACGACAAGAAGCTGTACGGCGGCAAGAGCGTCCTCAAAGCGGTCGAGAACGTGAACACCGTTATCGGCCCGGCCATTCTGGACATGGACGGCGTGGATCAGATCGGCATCGATGAGCTGATGATCGAGTTGGACGGCACCGAGAACAAGGGCAAGCTCGGTGCGAACGCGACCTTAGGCGTATCGATGGCCGTTGCGAAGGCTGCCGCAGGCTGCGTCGGTACCCCGCTGTACCGCTACCTGGGCGGCGTTTCGGCGTGTACCCTTCCTGTGCCGATGATGAATATCCTCAACGGCGGGAAGCACGCCGAGGGGAGTGTGGACCTGCAGGAGTTCATGGCGATGCCCGTGGGGGCCGAATCGTTCTCCGAGGCGCTGCAGATGGGGGTGGAGACCTTCCATGCCCTCAAGGCGGTGCTCAAGGGCCGCGGCTTCGGCACCGCCGTTGGGGATGAGGGTGGGTTCGCACCGAGTCTCAGCACCAACGAAGAAGCCGTACAGGTCATAATCGAAGCGATCCAGAAGGCCGGCTACGAGCCGGGCATCGATGTGTGCATCGCCCTCGACCCGGCCGCGAGCGAGTTGTGGGACAACGGGAAGTACGTGTGCCAGGGCGAGGGCGTGACCCGGACGCCGGACCAGATGGTTGAGTTCTACGTGGAGCTCTGTGGCAAGTACCCGATCGTGTCGATCGAGGATGGTCTGGCCGAAGACGACTGGGATACGTGGGTAAAGCTGAACAAGGCCCTGGGGAGCCGAGTGCAGATCGTCGGAGACGACCTGTTCGTGACCAACACGAAGCGGCTGGCCCATGGCATCGACCTGGGCGCCGCGAACTCGATTCTCATCAAAGTCAACCAGATCGGCACTCTGACGGAGACGCTTCGAGCCATCGAGATGGCGAAGCGGGCCGGCTACACGGCCGTAGTGAGCCACCGATCGGGTGAAACCGAGGACGCGACGATCGCGGATCTGGTTGTCGGCCTGAATACGGGTCAGATCAAGACAGGGGCTCCGTGCCGGTCGGAGCGCGTCGCGAAGTACAACCAGCTACTCCGGATCGAGGAGGAGCTGGGCGACTCGGCGGTGTTCGCCGGTCGCGACGCGTTCTACAACGTGCGCGAGAGATAGCGTACGCGGGGCGGGTCCGAGGGGCGCAGCGAGTTGGCTCAGACACCGGGTGTGGCCTACGGGGGGCGGAGCAGCGTCCTGGCGCTTGCTGTGATACTGGCAGCCGGCGTTGTCGCGGTATGGCTCTACCGGCCGTTCGTGGAGTATCAGCGCCTCAGTGGTGAGATCGGGTCTCTCGAAGCCGGCATCGCGCAGCTCGAGAGGGACAATGGCGCGCTGCGCGACACGGTCCAAGAGCTGGACACGCCTCGGGGCATGGAGTTGAAGCTCAGGGAACTCGGGTGGGTCCGGACGGACGAACGCGTCGTCCGGACCATTCCGTCATACAGCCGGGACGCGGCCGCGCAGGTCACTCCGACCGCGCCAAGCGACTGGGCGGGGCGGGTGAGTGCCGAGGTCGCCCAAGCGCTCCGGCGGCTGCTGGTCCCAGGGGGACCGGGCGTCGATCGAGACCGCCCCGCGTGATTCCATGGGTGGCGTCCCGTCTTCTGTGGCTTTGCCGGCAGCAAGGGATCGCCGACCCGTCTGGTGAAACCTGCTATGCGGTCGAGTGTGCGGGCGGCGGGCGGCGCACCGTGAACCCGCGTCGGAGCGTGGCAGCGTTTGGACATCGCTACGATAATCGGTCTCGTCATTGGCGTGAGCATGATCGCCGGCTCGATGGTCGTCAGCGGGAGTTCCCCCCTGACGTTCTGGGACCCGTCGGCGATGGTCATCGTTCTGGGCGGGTCGCTGATGTCGCTTCTCGTCGCCTTCCCCATGGAGCGCGCGGGCCAGCTTGTTCCCCTGATCATCCGCACGGCTCGCCGCCCGGGAGCCGAGGACCCGGCCATCATGATCCCGATCCTGGTTGCCCTGGCACGCAAGGCGCGACGTGAGGGTCTGCTAGCCCTCGAAGCCGAGATGGGCAACGTCGAGTTCGGCTTCCTGCGGCGGGGGCTCCGGCTGGTGGTGGACGGCGCAGACCCGGAGTCGCTGCGCGATATCCTCACATCCGAGATCTCTCTGATGCGCGAGCGCCACAAGGCGACCCGGAGCATGTTCGAGTTCCTGGGGCGCATGAGCCCGGCATGGGGGCTGATCTGTACGTTGATCGGCCTGGTGATGATGCTTGGGAACATCCAGAAGAGCCCCGAGAGCCTGGGCGGGAACATGGCCATCGCACTGATGGGGACGTTCTACGGTGTGCTGCTGTCCAATCTCGTGTTCCAGCCGATGGCGAACAAGCTTCACTTGCAGAGCGAGGCCGAGGTGCTGACGCACACGCTGATGCTGGAGGGCATCATGTCGATCCAGCATGGGGAGAACCCGTCGATGGTGGAGGAGAAGCTGAAGGTGTTCCTGGCGCCGTCGTTCCGCAGTGCCGTGCCCAGCGTGTCTCCGTACGCCGAGCTATAGGGGGCGGTGAGAGTGCCAGTCGAGCGTCTGGGTGAGTCGAAACCCCCCACGTCCTCGGGCATCGAGTGGCTGACATCCTATGGTGACATGGTCACGTTGCTGCTGACGTTTTTCATCCTCCTCTATGGCATTAGCCTTCAGGAGAAGAAGCGTGAAACGAGCGAGCCAGGGGACGGCCAGCTCGAACAGATCCTGGCTGTCCTCGCGACGCGCTTCGGCGCCACGCCAAGCCCCATCGAGCTGGCGCCGGGGCAATCGGTCGTCGAGGCCACCAATGGCAACAAGCTCGTGGAGCTGCTTCAGCTCGCCCTCACCGACAAGAGCAAGGGCGACATCCAGATCGAGGGGGTGCCTGGCGGGGTACGGGTGACACTGCCTGGGGAGCTGCTGTTCGATTCCGGGGAGGACCAGCTACGCCCGGAGGCCCTGAGCACCCTCGACTCGCTCGCCGAGACGATCCTGCAGCAGAAGGAGCAGTATGAGATCCACATCGAGGGGCACACCGACAACGTCCCTGTGAACGCGACCTCGAACCGGTACAAGGACAACCTCGAGCTGTCCTCGAGACGCGCCATGGGCGTCATGCGGTATTTCATGGAGAAGCACGGAATCGACCCTCGCATGATGACGGCCGTGGGGAAGGGCGAGTGGCATCCCGTCGACGCTAACGCGGACAACGACAGCGAGGATGCCCGCCGCAGGAATCGCAGGGTCGAGATGTTCCTCGAGGCCCGGCCCGAGGCGGCGCCACCGACCCTCGAGGGAGCAGAGCCGACGCCGGACGTGCCGGAGCCCGCGCCCTAGCAGGGCGTCTGGGCGGTCGGTCGGTACGCTATCCCAACCGCTCGCGGTGCCGCCGGAGCGCGCACTGGATCGCGTTGTCGAGCAGCGTTGGGAAGCCGACGCCGGCCTTCGCAGCGGCCTGGGGCAGCAGCGATGTCTGGGTCATGCCCGGGATCGTGTTGATCTCGAGGAAGTAGAGCCGGCCGTCCCGGAGGATGAAGTCCGACCGCGAGAAGCCCGAGCACCCGAGCGTCTCGTGGGCCGTGAGTGATTGTCGCTGCACCTCCGCCGCGACATCATCCGGCACACGCGCAGGGCAGATCTCATCCGTCGCGCCCGGCGTGTACTTCGCTTCGTAGTCGAAGAATGCGCTCGTCTTCGGCACGATCTCGATGAGCGGCAACGCCAGGTTGCCTGTGCCGTCCGGACGCTCCACCACACCGCACGTCAGTTCCGTGCCCTCGATGCACTCCTCCACCATCACTTCCGTGTCCACCTGGAACGCCAACTCTAGCGCGGCAGCCAGCTCCTCGCGGGCGTGGCAAATGGTCGTTGCCACGCTCGAGCCCTGACTAACGGGCTTGACGACGCAGGGGACCCCCGGCCGCCCTAGCGCCTGGGCAACGCAGGAAGAGGGGTCCTGTTGGAACCGCCCACGCGAGAGACAGCAGCATGCGGGCATCACCAGCCCGTAGTGTCGCAGCACCTGGCCGGTCCTCACCTTGTGCATCGCCAGGGCGCTGGCCAGTACGCCGGACCCGGTGTATGGGATGCCAAGCACCTCCAGCATCCCCTGAACGGTGCCATCCTCACCATAGGGCCCGTGCATGGCGATGAAGACCACGTCCACGGGACCGTCGGCAGCGCACGCGAGCGACGACGAAGCCCGAGCAGGAGGCAGGGCTTCCTCCGGCACCATGTCTACGCGACTGCCGGGCTCGAGCGGGAGCGGGGGACCATCGGCCGGAAGATACCCGGCTGGGATACGCCACTCGCCGCTGCGTGTGATCTCCACGGGTTTGACGTTGTACCGCGAGCGGTCGAGGGCATTGGCAACGATCCGTCCCGTCTGGATAGACACTTCATGCTCGGGCGTCGGTCCTCCCATGAGGACGGCGACGTTCATCCTCCGTGCACCGGACATTTGCAAGGCTCCTGTGGGCACTGGCGGGATAGGCTTCCCTGCCGCATCTATGGCGCGACCAGTCTACCACGAGGAGTGCACCGGCAGAGGACTTGGGCCGCGCGGTGAAGCCGCTCCCGCCAGGAAAGGTGGCGTGTGACCCGTCGGCTGTACTGTAGAGCATCCTGCGACCATCGGGGCTGCAACGAGCTGGAGACGTGAATCCGGGCGCTATACTGCCTCTCGTTCACGATGTCCACGACACACGCGGAGGGGATCTCGCCATGCGATGGGTGCTCACCGGAGCCGCTGGTATCGGGTTGGCCGTCTGGCTGGCCATCGGCTGTAACGGGGGGATCGACCTTCCCAACGGCGATGACATCCCCGACGCCGGCGACATACTCGACCGGATCCCGTCGCTCCCTGACCTTGGCCCGCAGGATCTTCCCGCCGGGCTCGCTTCCGTGATCGTGCGTGTCACCGAGGCGGGGCCGAACGCCGGCACAGCGGGCGGCGCCGTGGCCGAAGCCACCGGCGTCCTCGCCGGGGTGACGCAGCAGTCGGATGGCCGGGGCTTCATCGCGTTCGAGGAGGCCCAGGCGGGAGACAACGTATTGCTCACCGTCACGGCGGACGGGTACATGGACAACGCACGGACCATCGACGTGGTCCCCGGCGGCGAAGTCGAGGTCGATGTCGTGATGGCGCCCTACGGTGCAACGGGTACCGGCACCGATGCCGCCGTTGAACACAACGGCGGTGGCATCACGATCCCGGAGGGAGGCCTGCTCACTCCGACCGGCGCTCCGGTCGATACGGTGCATGTCACCGTTGTGCGACCATCGGCGAGCGACTACGGCTCCATCTTCCCGGGCGCGTTCGAAGGTCTTCGCACGGGCGAGACCACACCCACACCGATCCGCAGCTACGGTATCGTCGACGTGGACCTGCGTGACGGGTCGGGCGAGCGCGTTGGGCTGGCTGACGGCAGCGAGGTCACCGTCCGGGTCCCGATCGACCCGGCGGTCGACGATGGCCTCCCGACGATCCCGCTGTGGTACTTCGACCCCGAGGATGGCGCATGGCACGAGGAGGGCGAGCTGACGCGATACGAGGCCGATGACGAGTACCGCGGGACGGTGACGCACTTCACCACATGGAACTGCGACCAGCCCTATGACCCGGCGTACACCCACGTCAAGCTGGTCGATCAGGACGACAGGCCCATCCGGGCCGGCCGCATCGTCCTCGTCGGAAACGGCGTCGACCAGACGGCCTACACGGAGGACAACGGCGAGATCGACGGCCCTGTCCCGCCCAACGAGAGGGTCAAGGTCACGGCCGAGAAGGGCGGGGTGGTCTCGGAGACGGAGACCGTGGACACGCCGAGCGTGGGCGGTACGGTCAGCACGACGATCACGCTGCCGCTGGCCTACATCCAGGCGACGGTCATCACCGAACAGGGGCAACCTGTGAGCGGGGCCCGCGTGGCTGTCGTGGGCGATGGCTGGGATACGGCGTTCAGCACCAACCGCATCGGCGAGGCCGTCGGCGCGGTACGGCCCCAGGAGAACGTGCGAGTATGGGCGGAGAAGTACTCCCTGCGCTCCGGCGAGACTACGGTGGCTACACCTGGGCTTGGTGAGACCCAACACGTCATCATCCGGCTGGGCGAGTCTCTCTACGTGCCCACGGTGCCCATCGCGTTCCCGGCGTCGCTGACGGGTGACTGGCTTCTCACGGGTATCGGCCTGTCGGAGGAGGGTCTCGTCACGGCAGGTGTGAACCTGCTCGCCCTCCACTTGGCCATCGCGGAGAACAACGGTATCGGCGCGGCGAGCGTGTCGACCGGCCTCCTCCAGAAGACCTACAGCGGCCCGCTCGTCATCACTCAGAAGACCCAGACCGACGACGGAACGGTCTACGACATCAAGCCCTACTCCAGCGGCGAACAGACCAACTATGTCTCGCTGAGACTGTCACCCGACGGCCAGGCGCTCTGGGAGCTTGTGCGCGATGCGGACACCGGCGCGACCATGATCGCGGCGCGGTTCGCCCGTGTAGGATGAACGGCCCAGGTTCACGCACCGCGTAGCCAGGTCGCGCTGGCTCGGCGCTTACTGCGTGTTGAGGCACTTCGCGAAGCCATTGGTCCGGAGCATCTGATCGTAGCGGAACGCCACGTCGCCCGACTGCTGGAGGTGGGTCTTCGCAAGGTCCGCGCCTACGGCTCGCTCGCCAGGGCTCGTTCGACAGCAGGTGCCCCCAACCAGCGAACGAGGTTGACCAGGAGTTGCGCCTCGGTCTGTTGCGGCACGGATTCCGACTTGTTCTGCAAGTCGCCGCGCATCCCGAGGCCAATGCCGCAGAGCGCGACGCGCCCGCGCTGGAGCTGTCCAACGATCAGGCTGCCTTGATCCGGGTCGGGCGTCTGCCCCTCGAAGATGAGAGGGGTGCCCAGTGCTCCCCGTTGGAGGAGCACGTGGTCGCTCAGGGCGGTGCGGAACCGCCGGCCGGAGCCGATCTTCTCGAGGATGGGGTGCTCATCCCGCGACACCTCGACCTCCGGGAACGAGCTCCGTCCAGTCGACGCGGGCCCACCAATGGCGGGGAACAGCGGGGGGATCCCGGATAGGCCCGTCGCATCATGCACCAGCAGGACGCCCCCGCCATCCATGGCGAAGTCCCGCACGACCTCCTGCACATCGGGGGTCATCGTATCGCGCGGGGCCTTCAGGTCCGCAAGCACCAGGACGTCGAACCGCGCGAGGGCATCGCGGGACAGCTCGTCGACCGGCTCCACAGCGATGTCCGGTCCCGCCTCGGACAACGCTCTGCGGATGGACTCCGCGCCGACGGCATCGCGGTAGACGGCCACGTCGATCCGTCGCGCCCGGGCGACTTCGTCGGTCAGCTCCGCCATACGCTGCGCCGACACGCCCTGCAGCGGCGCACTCCGCGTAACCGCCGGCGGCGCGCCTTGCGCGGTGAACGTGTCGGTGAAGGAGATGCGAAACCGGCCCTCTGGCACAGGGAAGACAAGGGTGACTGGGCCGCCCTCGGCCGCGCTGGGCGCGGGTAGAGGGGTACGCTGCCCCGTGGCCGTGTCCTCAAGCTCCGGATGGATGTTCTCAAGCGCGACGCCCTGGCCCAGCTGCAGCGTCGCAGTGACCTCCTGGCCGGCCGCATACGTGCGGGGGTACTTCTCCGGCAGGGGCTCATTCTCGAGAACCACGCGTACGTCTGGGCCCTGGGAAGGAGGCAGCGCGATTCGTGAGAAGGCGCCCAGGGCCAGGTACGGCAGGTCGCCGAGCAGCATTTGCGCCCCACACCGGAACAACGCGACGCCGTCCGCGCCGGCCTCCCTCGCGGCACTGACAAGCTCCGCGGCGGTCGCGGGCGACACGGCCGGGCCGGACCGCGGCACGATGTCGAGCCCCACGCACAGCTTGGCGCGTCCGGCCGCGTCTCGCGCCTGCGCGACAGCCAGGTCGCGAACCATGGACGCGTCCTGACGGTAGTCCAGCGCGCAGATCTGGTCCACGGAGCCGTCGCCGAGCCACTCCGCGAACCTCGTGTGGCCGAACGCTGCCGCCTCCGGCATCGGAGCGACGGTGACGCCAACGATAACCCCCGGTCGTGCACGCTTCGCCGCCTGTGCGATCGCTTGGACGGCCGCACGGATCCGCTCCTCCCGGAACTGCTGGTAGCGCGTACGGAAGATGCCGCGAAGAACATCGTCCGGCCAGGCGGCGACGCGAACCTTGAGCTGCTCCTCGAACGCCGCGCGACAGGCGTCGCAGTAGCAGCACCGCTCGTTGGCGAAGCGGAGGTAGTCAATGATGACCCCGTCGACCGGCAACTGGGTCACCATCTCGGAGACGACGTCCTGTTCGAGGGAGATGTTCCTCTCGTTGGTCGGGCAGAGCCACGGCAGAAGGGTCCCATCGTAGGACTTCTGCACGACCCCCTCGCCCCTGTACGCCTCCAGGACCTCGGGGGCAGCCTCGTGAAGCGCAAGCGCTGCGTGCCAGGCATACACCTGCAGGCCCGCGGCCTTCGCCTGCTGGACCATGCCGGGCAAATCGGGCACGTGGGCCGGTGTGGGGAGTCTCTGGCTCGCGTATCGAGGCGTCGTAACACTCCCCGCCTCGAGGAAGACGGCGTTGACACGGGCGTCGCGCAGGCGAGCCACGACTCCCGGCCAATCGTTGATTCCGGCCGCGCACCAGACCGCCCGCAGCTCGCCATCGCGCGAGGGGAAGCTCAGCGCGTAGGCGCGGTTCAGGGCCTCCTGAGCGCCGAGGGCTGAGGCGAGCAGCCGAGGCCAGTCCTTGGCCTGAAGCGCGCCGACGGCGGAGCCGTAGGCTGAGGTGGCATCGTCCAGGGCTTTGGACGCCTCCGGATTGTCGCCGACGGATCGAGCCAGGTACGGCTGGCTCTCGGCCCAAGATGGGAGGCGTCCCACGTGACCGAAGCTGCGTTCGGCTGCCTCCGCGGCAGTCTGCAGCGTTCCCGGGTCCAGCTTCCCAATCAGCGCGGCCAGGAGCCACGCCATCCGGAGCTCGTCCTCCGGCTGCGGCTCGAAGCTTAGCGCAGCACCCACAGGGAAGGCGGTGATGGCAGGCACGGCGGGGGCTTCGCCCGAGTCGGTCTGCCAGGCGGCTAGCGACGCGGCGCCCGTCGCATCGTGCCGGGTCACCAAGGACGGCCGCTGCGGTACGCGGTCGGGCGCCCCGGGGATCTGGGCGACATCCGGGATGACCGCCGCGAGCTTCGCCACATCCACATCGGCAACGGGCTGTTGCGTGATCCCCAGCACCGCGCAGATGTCGTCCGCCACGGCGCCGAGAAGAAGGACCCGGCCGCCCAGGCTCACATACTGCTTGACTCGGTCGGCAGTGCCCTCGGGGAAGTCATAGCCCCGGATGACAAGGACCGATGGGGGAGCGTCCACGTCAGCACCGAAGGGGTCGCCGGGCGCAATGAGTAGCCGGAAGCCAAGACCGGCCAAGGCCCCCTCGACAAAACGCGCGCTGTCGCTGTTGTGTGAGGCCCCGTTGAGGAGCCCGATGGGCCCGGCTGACGCGCCGCCCGCCGCGGCCAGTAGGCACGCCACAGTCATCAACACTATCAGGCTTCGGCGGGGCACACGCGCCATCGTTCCTCCCCTGGTACAGACGCCCCGCATACCAGCGCCGTCTCCGGTGAGGCTAGATGATATGGGCGTCGAGAAGGTCCTGCACATCGATCAGGCCCACCGGACGCCCGCCGTCATCGACCACGGGCAGGTTGTCCCACTTGTGCTCGTGCATGATGCGGAGGGCCTCGGCCGCCAGTCGGTCCTCATGGATCGTCGTCGGAGAGGCGTTCATGACCTCAGCCGCCGTCCTCTCCAGTGTACCGTGATCGCAGCTAAGCCATCGGCGGAGGTCGCCGTCAGTGAACAGGCCGATTAGCCGGCCCGATTCGTCCACAACATTGGCCACACCGGCACTACGGGCGGATGTCATGACGAACAGGACGTCCATCACCTTCGTGTCCGGACCGACGATGGGGTTGGCGTCCCCCGTTCGCATAATGTCGCGACACCGCGCGAGCTTCCTCCCAATGGTGCCCCCGGGGTGGAACCGCGCGAAGTCCTCCGCGGTGAAGCTGCGCTGGGCCATCGCGGCGATGGCCAGAGCGTCGCCGAGGGCCAGGGTGACGATGGCGCTCGCCGTGGGGGCCACGCCGTTCGGGTCGGCCTCCCGCTCGACGTAGCAGTCGATAAGGGCGTCGCAGTCACGGCCCAGCGGGGAGTCACGGCGGCCGGTCATGGCGACCACAGGTGTCCCGATCGACCGCGCATAGGGCAGCATGTCGACGACCTCGTTCGTCGCTCCGCTGTATGAGAGCAGGACCAGCACATCGCCCGGCGCGATCATCCCGAAGTCGCCGTGCGGCGCCTCCGCGGGGTGCACATAGTGAGCCGGCGTGCCGGTGCTCGCGAGCGTGGAAGCGATCTTGCGAGCGACGGCTCCCGACTTGCCGAGGCCGCTCACCACGACGCGCCCGCGGCATTCGAGGACCAGCTCAAGGGCGCGGTCGAACCCCTCATCCTGGCGTGCTGCAGCCAGGGCGATGGCGTTCTGCTCGATGGCGAGCACCTCCAGGGCTTTCGCGTTCATCGGGCACCTCGCTTCCGTTGGCCCTCTATTCGGGCTCGAAGGCACGCAGGGAGTCCACGGCGAACAAGCCAATCCGGTTCAGATACCGTTCCTCGAGCCGCCGAAGGGCCGCGTTCGCCCAGTGTTCCCGCGCGGTAAGTCGATCGACCAGCACGGCCGCGATGCCGGCGCGCTTGGCGCCGACAATGTCTGTGCGGATCTGGTCCCCAACGGCGATGGCCCGGCCCGGCTCGACGCCGAGGAACGCCAAGGCACGCCGGTACCCCGCACCCGACGGCTTGAACGCTCGAGTCAGGACCGGCACACCCAGCATCTCCTCGACCGCCTCGGCACGCCCGCGGCCCATCGAGTTACTGAGAACGCACACACCGACCCCGGCCGCGAGCACTTGCGCGACCCACGTCCGAACCGGCTGCGGGATGTTGGCGTCGTGCCAGCCCGACAGCGTGTTGTCCAGGTCGGAGACAAGGCCTCCGTAGCCTCGTGCGACGAGCCATCCCGGCTCGATGGCAGTGACGATCCTGACGTAGTAGTCGGGACGCCAGACGGATCTCATTCCCCCACCGCCAGGTGCTCTTGCAGCGTGCGCGTGAAGTAGTGGCCCCCATCCCCGCGGGTGCGGAAGAACAGGTAGTCCGTGCTCGCCGGGTGCAGGACAGCGTCCACGCACGATGCCCCCGGACTCCCGATGGGCCCCGGCGGCAGGCCCGGGTAGAGGTAGGTGTTGTACGGCGAGTCGATGGCCTGCTCCTTTGCGGTGATGACCGGCACAGGCTTGCCGAGCAGGTACTGAACCGTCGCGCACGACTCCAGCCTCCAGCCCTTCTTGATCCGGGAGAGGAAGACTTGGGCGACAGTAGGGCGCTCCTCCGGGAGCTTTGCCTCGCGTTCGACAATGGACGCGAGCGTGACGATCTCGTGGAGCCACATGGGTGAGCGGGCAATGTCGATCCCGAGGCCGCCGATGACCACTTCCCGGAACCGGTCGAGCATCAGCCCCGCGATCTGCTCGGGCGTGAAGCTCACCGGGACGTAGTAGGTGTCCGGGAAGAGGTAGCCCTCAAGGGACGCGCCCTCCGTCTGGAAGCCACCCCACGAGATGGGGCCGGCGTGCCCCGCATAGTCTTCGAACGCGTCCGCGGTGCAGAGGTCAAGCTCCTCAAGTCGCGCCGCGACCTGCCGGAGCGTGTACCCCTCCGGTATGGTCACCGCAACATACTCGGACCGGCCGTGAACCAGCGCTTCCATGATCTCCCGAGCACTCATCGAGGGCATCAGGACATAGTCGCCGGCCTGGAACCTACCGTCGTAGCCGTCCATCCGCGCGATCAGCGAGAACAGGCGTGCATCGGCGATGACGCCGTTTGCCTGCAGTTCGCGCGCGACCTGGCGGCCGCTAAGCCCACTGTCGAGGGTCAGGTGGATCTTCCGATCATCCCCGGGTGACATGGGCTCAGCCGCGGACCGGATGCGGTGGATCGCCACTGCTGCGACGACCGCCGCCGACAGCAGGATGAGCAGGCCCACGGCCAGGGCGACCAGACAACCTCTACGGCGTAGCATCCATCCCTCCATGCGTCGGCCTCCCACCCCCGCAGGAGTCGCTTCAGCCGCGATGTTACCGGTCCCAGGGGCCGGGCGAACCGACAAGCTAGTATAGCACGCGCCTTCGCGCGCTCTCGCAGAACAGGCGGCAACTCCGGGAGGTTGGGAGAGTGCTCACTGTCGAAGAACGTGTGTGGCAGCCTCGCATTCCGGGAGGCTCTCACTGACGGCACTCCGTTCCGGGTGAGAGACCATGCTCCTCTCGCAATCGGTGATGGCGTCTCCGCTTGTCAGCGAGCGCTACGCGCGATCGCAGGCGCTGGGCGGCCGGCGACGCAATGCCGTGGCGCCGGCGGCGAGCGACGTGTTCGCCACGCCCGAGACGGGGCGACAGTGGGACTTCCGGGCCCGCCTGCTGATCGCCATGGCCGCATCCGGGGCGGCGTCCACGCCGTTGGCGCGGGCGCAAGCTTACCCGGTGTTCCCCAAGCCCGGCGTCACGCGCTCGACACGGGCGGAGGGCGATGAGCAGGTCGTCACCGAGACCGTCACGGAGCGCGTGCAAGTCATGCACATCGACGTTGGCGGCCGCCCCTCGCCTTGGAGCGACCGAACCGGGGAGGCGACTGACGCCATCGGCACCATCTCAGCGGAGTGGACCGATTCCGCCGACGCCGGGCGCGTCCGTCCGCACATGACCTACCTCTACCTGTCGGCGGCGGCCGCGTACATGCGTGCGGAGCAGGCGAAAACGTGGGTCTACTCCTAGTCCCCGTGGCGAGAATCGAGCAGCGGTGCGGACAGCGTCATGCAGGTCGCCCGACGCGCGACCCGCACCGCAGCGGGCTCGCGCCGGAGCAGGCCGGTCTTGAGCTTCGCGGAGCCCGCGAGCGCGATAAGGTCGACAGCTTCAGCCGTGGCCTCGGCCAGCCCCGCCTCGATGATGTCCGACTCCGTCTTCTGTTGGACGGACGCGAACCCCAGTGTCTCGGCATGGGCGGTTGTCTGGTCTACGTCGTCGGCAGGGAGACCCTCAGGCATCATCAGTGTGACGGAGACGTCCTCCGGGGACGCCATGGCTCCGACCAGACCCAGCAAACGACGGCATACCGGGGCATCGTCCACGACGGCCAGGATCTTACGGACGCTGCGGTAGGCGCGAAGCGAGAGCACCGGACTCCGGGCTGTGGCCAGGACCCGCGTAGCAGTCTCGCCCAGTTCCCGGGTGGAGAACCCCTGCTTGGCGAGGACGACGCAGTCGGCCTGGGCTGAACGTTCAACGATCACCTGATGGGGCACACCGATGGGCGTCAGGCGCCGGTGCGCCACTCCGGCCTCCGCACACAGGTCGGCGGCGCTCTCCAGCACCTCGCGCCCCTCGTCACTGTAGAAGGAGAGGACCTCCTGCTCCTCCTCGGTGATCGCCACACTGTTGAGCAAGTCGTCGATGGACGAGCCGATCGGCTGAAGAAGGCGCTGGTCGATGACGTGCATGAGAAGCAGCCGGTGGCGATGGCCGGCCAAGTCCGCCGCCACCTGCGTCGACCACCGCGACTGGCTCGAGCCATCCAGCGGGACGAGCAGGTCCATGGCCCTCATGCCCCCCGCTCTGGGCCCGTCGCGAGACACGAAGCAGCCATGCCCCTCACGCGCGCACCCTCCGGAGCGACCGGCTTACCGGCCACCTTCGCAACCCGAGAGGCCGCGTGTCAGCTCATCGAGCCACAGCCGAGTGGGTTGATCCACTACGAGGAACTGCACACCGGCCTCGAAAGCGAACTGGCGGCCGCACAGGCCCGGCACCTCGGGGCGCTCAGCGCGCTTGCCGAGCCGCCGAGTCCAGGCGACCTGAGCGATCACCGTCACCCGCTGACCGATACCAGGCTGACGACCATTGGGGCGCACGAACTGCACCTGGAGAAGCTCGCCCTTCGTGTGCGTCGACGGTGCGAGCAAGCGGGCGCCGCTGGACGTGATACCGGTCACAACGGCATTCTCGCACCCGACGCCGTTGGGCGCCGCGCCATGGTGTTCGCTGACCTTGGCCGGCAAGAAGACTCCGCTTCGCGAGGCCCCCCGCCTCTCAAGCGCCGATGCCGGACCGGGCTGCCCATCTTCCGTGCCTATCGATCGGAAACCAACGCGACTCATGGGGTCGCGATTCCATACCAGCACAGATCGCATACGCTACACTGCATCTCCTTGGGTGCTCCCCATCCGCACTTGCAGCGGGAGAGACGCCCCAAAATCCACGGCGCGCGGAGTGGGTACCTCACGCCATCAAGCAGTCCCGTGATCGCTGGGCGAGCGCACAACTCATGCGACCCACCCTCAGCATTCAGACGTCACCGTCCGGCAGCAACTCAGCCAGGACCGCGCTGTACGAATCATACGCCTTCTGGCCGAAGAGCGCAAAGCCGACTCGCTCGATGCCCGCATGGGTCCGAATGTGGTCGATCACCGTCGAGAGGGCAACTCGCGCCGCCTCCTCCATCGGGTACCCATAGGCCCCGGTGCTGATGGAAGGGAACGTGACAGACCGGAGCCCGTGCTCCTCGGCGATCTCCAGGCTGCGGCGATAGCAACTCGCCAACAGCCGCGCATCCTCCGGCCGACCCGAGTAGACCGGCCCGACCGCATGGATCACGTAGCGTGCGGGGAGGTTACCCCCGGTGGTGATCTTGGCGTCGCCGGTTGGACAGCCACCTAGCTTGCGGCACTCCGCTATGACCGCGGGGCCGCCGCCGCGGTGGATGGCCCCGTCCACGCCCCCTCCGCCGCGCAGCCCGCTGTTCGCCGCGTTGACGATGGCGTCGGTGGTCTGCCGGGTAATGTCACCCTCAAGCAGTTCCAGGATTGCCCCCCCGATGCGCCGCCGCATGCCCGTCACCTCCTGGCCCGGAGTTCGCGGAAGGACCTCGCGGCTCCTTCGATGAACGTTCGTCCGGCAGCACTCAGCCCGAGGAAGACGAGGTTACGCAGGCTATGCGTGTGTTCCTGTCCGCGGATATCGAGGGAGTCAACGGCGTTGTCGCGGCGACGCACTATGACACGGCCGGGGGCACTTACGGCCATGCACGGTCGTGGATGGTGGAGGAAGTGAACGCCGCGATCCGCGGCGCCCGCATCGGCGGAGCGACGGAGTTCGTCGTCAAGGACGCGCATGGACCGGCAACGAACATCCTCCTGCACGACCTGGAGGCCGGGGCCTCGCTGATCGGAGGATGGGGTCCCGTGGGCAGCATGGTCGAGGGGGTCGATGCGTCATTCTCGGCGCTGATGCTCGTGGGCTACCACGCCCGGGTGGGCACGGAGCGAGGGGTGTTGTCGCACACGATCGGCGGGGCGGTGAGGGGGGTGCGCATCAACGGCACACCGACCGGCGAGGCGGGGCTGAGCGCGATGTACGCCGGCCACTTCGGAGTTCCACTTGCGATGATCGCCGGGGATGCGGCGGCCGTTGAGGAAGCGGAAGCGCTTTGCCCGGGCGTAGTCGGTGTTGCGGTGAAATCGGGGCTCACTCGGAAAGGCGCGCTCATGCTGCCGATCATGGAGGCGCGCCGCCGGGTCGAGGAGGGGGCGCAGCGGGCCATTGAGTCGTTGGGCGAGCTGAAGCCGTTCCGGCCCGCGCTGCCGATCCGTCTGGAGGTCGACCTGCCGCTGGAGGCGGCCGCAGAGCTATGTTCATTCGTGCCCAGCGTTGAGCGGGTCGCGGAACGCACCGTCGGGTATGAGGCATGTGATGCCATCGATGCCACGCGGGTGTTCGAGGTCCTCCTCACCCTCGCCGGCACCGTGAAGGAATGGTAAGCCGGGCCCGTGCCCGGAGAGTGTCAGCCGGAGGTCCAGCCATGCGAACACGACTCGTCGTGCAGGCCATCTTCTTCCTCGGAGCAACCGCAACGCTTGGCATATCCGACGCCGTACCGGGCGACGGCGAGGCCGGGCCATCAGTAACGCCGGGCCCGGTGGCTCCGGCGCCGGTGACGCCCGCTGCCGCCCCGGCGACCGGGGACGCTGAGCAGTGGGCCCGCCAGGCCGCGACGGACCTAGTCCAGGAGGGCATTCGCCAGGTGGACCCCGACGCGCGGTTCCACGGTGATCAGCCCGTGACGCGGTATGAGCTGGCCATGCACCTGTCGCGGCTCCTGTGGGTGCTCAAGAGCCGCCCGGAGTTCCTGGGGGCGGCCGCGGCCGGGGCCCCGGGCCCGGCCGGACCGGCAGGCCCCAGGGGCGCGGCCGGAGCGCGGGGCCCTGCGGGGCCGCCGGGACCAGCCGGTCCACCCAGCTCGCCGATCACTGCAGCCCAGGGCGATGTGTTCGTCGTGCGCGGGGATGTGCTGTACCGTGTGGACGCCTACTCGCTGGAAGTCCTGGGCACAACCACGATACCCGGCAAGCCCATCACTGGGATCGCGGTCACTGACGGGCGGCTGTTCATCCTGCAGGGCGATACCGTTCTGCGGTATGACGCGATGTCCCTCGAGCCCATGGGCGAGGTCGTGCTCGAGGCGCCGTAGCGTCCCATCCTCATGGAACCAGCTCGGGCTCCCGGATCTCTTCGGCCATGGGCAGGATGGTCGGCGTGACGAGGATGGTCACCTCACTGACCTCGACCATCCGCCCTGCCTCCCACGCCGACTCCTCAGAGGGGAACGGGCCGCCGGACTCGTAGCGGGTGTCCTCGACGCTTCGGAGTCCCCCGACAGCCACGGTCTGCCCGTCGGCCACGGTCACCACGGTGGTCTCCGTCAGCGATTCGACCACCGGCAGCTCTCCGCCTCCGGGAACCGCCACTTCACCGACGGGCCGGTCCAACACTGGCGCGAGGTGCATGGTCACCGTCCTGTCGGCATTGACGCGCGGCAGCACATACAGCCCGGTCGCGATCTCCGTCTCGACAAGGTCGTAGACCGTTTGCACGAAGCCGAACGCGTCCAGCACCGCGAGGGGGACCGGAGTGAGGCGTTGAGTCCGGATACCGATGAGCGCCGGGCTGCCGCTCTGCGTCGCGACCATCATGCTCTCGTGCTTGGTGGTGGCGGACCGGCCGATGCTCGTGTCGTAGGCCAGCTGCACGTCGCCCACTCCCACGTACATCTCCAGGCCCCGCCCGGCGGGACCGCCGGCGCCTGCGGCCGCGAGGACGCCGTCCCCCATGGCGCGCCATCGGAGGGCCCGTTCCGTGTCGAAGCGGGTCGGGCTCGAGAAGACATCCACAGTGATCTGCACCTGCGGGACTGGTTTGTCAAGCGCTTCGACGAGCTCGCGGAACTCCTCGATCGCAGCGGGAGTGCCACGGACTAGGAGCGCGTTGCGGTCCGGAAGGGCCACGGGTGGCCCCGCCAGCCCCTCGGGCAGCATGTCGGCCATCCCGCCGCCCGCCTTGGACAGGGCCGGGAGGCCGCGTACGCCCATGAGACGCCCGTCCCGGCGAGTCCCGGCTTCGCGGGCCATGAGCGCGAACGTGTCCTCCAGGCTGGTGCCCCCCATCGCCGCGGCAAGAGCGGTGGCATCCGCGGCATGCAGAGAGAGCACCGTCGTGATCGCCCCATCGTCGGCGCCGAGCAAGATGCCGGCGGCGAGAAGCAATGCGACCCCGGGCAGGGATCGGCACCAGCGGCATAGAAGGCCGGTGGCATCGTGGGCGCCGGGCAAAGCGTACCACCTCCGGAGGACGTGTGGTGCGGCACAAGGTGTATGATAGCCGCCACGCTGCACCCGGCGCCGCCTGAGAGTACGACGCGCCCGGAAGCCTTTGGGATCCCCACGTGTTCCGGGGAGGCCGACTCGGGCGATGGTCTGCCGCGCAGTTGGGGGATGCCCGCATGGACGCAGGCGCCAGAGACCTGGGGGGCGAGGGGCCGGAATGCACCATCCCGGCCGGAGTCGACGGTGTGCTCCACGCTGATACCCCGGAGGCCCAGGACGAGGCCGCCGTGGAGTTGCGCCATGCCGTTGGCGAGGCGCGTCGGCGAAGCAAGGTGTCGAGCGCCCTCTCTGCCCTGATGGAGCGCCGTACCGCCGCCGCCTCAATGCCGGGGCGGTTCCCCCTCGACCGTCCGGTGACCGAGCTGGCCATCGCGTTCGTCCTGGACGAAACGGGCCAGCAGGCGCGGGCGATCGGGCAGTTCGAGCATGCAGCCGATGTGAACGTGCCTGCCGCCGACGTCCCGGTCTGGCGCGTCACTCACCTGAGCGCCTGCGCGCTCATTGGGGCGACATGGGCATGCCACCGGGTCCTTCGAGTTGACCACGGACTGGCTCTGTCCGGGCGCGCGCTCGAGACGGCGCGGGGGCTTGGGATACCACGCCTGGTGGCCGACGCGTGCGTCGCGGCGGCGCAGATCCATCTCGACGCTCGGCAGTGCGACGCGTGCCACCGTCTGGCCTCGGAAGGCGTGACGGTGGCGCAGCGCGCTGGAGCGCGGGCCGAGCAGGCATCGGGGCAGGACGTGCTGGGCCAGTTGGCGGTGGAGCGAGGTGAGCTTCTCGAGGCCATCGGCGCCTTTGGCGAGGCGCTCGTTCTCTTCGAGGAGCTGGGCTGCGTGGAGGGGCGCGTGTCGGTGCTGCGACACACCGGTGACGCCTACCTCCACATTGGGGAGTCGGCTCGCGCACTGGCGTTCTACCAGAGGAGCTTGCGACTGGCCGAATCGGTGAATGACGTGCGGGGCCAGCTCATCGCTCACAGCCGAGTGTGTCGAGCCCACATCGCGAGCGAGGACCTGACTATGGCGCGCCGCGCCCTGGCGCAGAGCATCCGACTGGACCTCCGCCTGAAGCATGAGATCGCCCAAGCATACATGCACCTCCTCGAGGCGGAGCTATCGAATGCCGAGGGGGAATCCAGCCGGGCCGCCACGCACGCCGAGCAGGCCTACCGGCTATTCTCGCAGCAGGGCGACACCTACCACGCGGCTCTGGCCACTCACCAACGCGGCCTGGCCAGTGCCGGCGAGCGGAACTTCGGCGGCGCCGACCGGCTGTTCGGCGAGGCTGTGGAGGCGTTCCGGCGTCTGGGCGCGCCCGCCGACCTCGCGCACACGCTGCTCGACTTGGGGAAGATACGGCTGACCCAGGGCGAGTTGGCGCCGGCCGTCGAGGCGCTGCGCGATGCGATGCAGACCGCGGACGAGACGGAGTTGCGGGCTGTCCACGAGCGCTGTCGCCAGGTCATCGGCTCGGTTCCGTGCGACCTCTGGATGCGCACCATCGTTCAACTTCACACAGCCAAACAGGAAGCGGAGGAGCTGCTGGCTTACCGCGAGAGCATGGCTCACCTTGTGGCCCACGACCTTCGTTCGCCAACGACCAATGTCCGGGTGTCGCTTGACCACGTCCTGAGCCAGGATCCCACCATGTCCGCGGAGGGCCGTGAAGAGCTGACCAGCGCTCGAGACCATTGTGACGTCCTCCTCTCCCGCATCGCGACCATGATGCAGGCGTACTGCATGCAGCGACACTCGCTCAAGATCACGCCCGAGCCGACCAACGTGGAGGGGCTGATCGAGCGCGCGTGGGGACTGATCGGGCGGACGGCGCGTTCCGGCACCGAGTTCACCCTCGAACGGGCCGGCCACGTTCCCGACGCCATGGCAGACGCGGAGCTGGTCCAGCGCGCCCTGGAGAACCTGCTGAGCAACGCCGCGCGGTACGCCGGGTCCGGAGGCGCCACGCCGCATATCTCGGCAGGCGTCGTGTATGGGCTGACGCCCGGCATGTTGCGGGTCTACATCCGCGACAATGGTCCCGGCGTGCCTGAGGACATGCGCGAGGCGATCTTCGACCCGGGGGTGCGCGTGCAGCCCGGCGTGTCCCGGCAAGGCAACACGGGCCTGGGCCTTCACTTTGTCCGGCTGGTCGCAGACGCCCACGGGGGCCGCGTATGGGTGGAGAGTCCCGTATCGGGAGGCAGCGTCTTCTGCCTGGAACTCCCCGAGTGGCCGGGGCAGGGCGGGACCGCGGACTGAGGGGCGAGCCCAGTGCTTGGTGTGGCTTCTCTTGCGGGCCGAGCGCGTGGCGGCCGACCGGCAGACACGCCTACCGCAGGCTCAGGATGATGAACTGGAAATCCATGCGACGCGTCCGCCCGGCGACCAGCTCCGTCACCCGTAGGACCGCATAGCCGCCGTGGCGCCGGCGGACCACGACGACCTCGCCCGCAGCGGCGGGTAGGGGGTCCGTGAGGTACCCACCCGAGGGAGGGACTAACGCCGCGCTGAAGTCGGCAGACGGCCCCAGGTTTATGGCCCCCGTGCCCCAGGCCTGGATAACCCCGAGGCCCGACATGTGGAAGTCCGCCTCGCCGGTTAGCTGGTCAGGATCCTCCACGATGTTGGCAGTCCGGAAGTTGTAGCCCTTGTAGCCATTGTCGAGGTATGAGGTCACCGAGCCGGACCACACCTCGTCGACGGGCACCTCGGCGCCGCCGGTGACCCATACTGCCGCGACCCCGGACATTCCCGCCACCGAAGCGGCGACACGCACCTGGCCCGGCGCGACCCCAGTGACCGTACCGTCCGGCCCCACCGTCGCCACGGGCTCGAACTGGGAGGACCAGGTGAAGTCCGACGGAGGGAACGCCACCACCTCGCGGCCGCTGGCAAGAAGCGTTGCCGTGAGCCGGGTCGTGTCGCCCTGCGCGACCTTGGGCAGGTTACTCGGCTGCACGGTGATGGAGAGCGCCGGCGCCGTTCTGGTCTCCGGGATGACGAGGAAGCCGGAGAACTGCTCGGCCTGCTGCACGCCGGAGACGTCGCCGGTGACCGTCAGCGAGCGCAGGCCCACGGGCAGCGCGTCGAAGGCGAACAGACCACCCGTAGTGGTCGTGGTCTCCCCCGTGTCGGCGGCGATGGCCGTCCCGTCAACCGCGGGTGCGCCCAGGGCGGGGTTCTCGGCGAGGGCCACGATGAAGTAGGTTCCGATCTGCTGCCGGGTACCGACGGTCGCGGCGGCGGGCGGCGGGGGCGGAGTGAGGTACACGTAGCCGGTCAGCGGGCCATCCGTTCCCTCAAGGGGCGGGAGGTCCGGCGACTGGTCGCCGGGGGAAGGCCCGCACCCGCTGAGAAGGCACGCGGCCACCCCGGTCAGAACTGCCACCGACCATGTCCGCGGCGCACTCAGCACGACTATCGTCCTCCAGAGAAGGCCCGCCATCGAAGGCGATTTCAGCACCGGCGCAAGGGTCACTCCGGCGGCGCTACGGCTGCCTCGCCCTCGGTCCCGCCGTCTGCCGTCGGCTCGCCACCTGGCGAGGCTGACGGCTCACCCGCCGCGGCTGCCTCGCCCCCGGTACCGCCGTCCGCCAGCGGCTCGTCACCTGGCGAGGTCGCCGGCTCGCCCGCAGCGCCTGCCTCCGGCGCGGGTGCAGGGGGCTTGACAAGGATCGTCACCCGGCGGTTCTTCGGGTCCATGGGGTCTTCCGCGTCACGGAGCTGTGTGTCAGCGTAGCCGCGGATCGCGTCGATCTGGCCGGGCTCGAGGATTGGCTCCAGTACCCGGCGGGCTGCGTTCGCCCGGTCGCACGAGAGCTCCCAGTTGCTGTAGTTCTCACGGCTCAGCTTGCGGGCATCGGTGTGCCCCTCGACGGAGACGCGGTCCTTGCCCCTCAGCTCCGCGCCAATCACCGACAGCAGCTCGGCCGTCTCCGGCTTCATGTCCGCACTACCAACCTCGAAGAAGGGCGATTGGCCGCTGTCCATGAGCTCGACCCGGAGACCGTCCTCGGTGACTGTGATCTCGACGGACTGCTGCATCTTCTTGAGCTGCTCGGAGCTGTCGATCTGCCTCTGCAGCTCGTCCTTCATCTTCTGGTAGCGCTGTTGCTCCATGTCTATGAGGCTCAGCTCGGTACTGGCGCCGCTGCCGCCGGAGTCGCCGAGCCCGGCCATCATCCGGATCGTGGCCGGCGAGGCCGTCGGATCCTGGAAGTAGGCCGCAATGGCCTTGCGGGTCTCAGGCGACAGCCCGATGATCCACATGACGATGAAGAACGCCATCATGGCAGTGACGAAATCGGCGTAGGCGACCTTCCAGGCGGCGCCGTGGGCGGCGTGCTCGGCTTTCCTGGGTCGCACGATGATGATCTGTTCGCCGCGGTCCTCGCTCATAAACGCCACCTCCCCGTCGAGCTAGCCCTCTTTGATAGCCTTCTCCAGGTCGTCGAAACTGCAGCGAAATGACGGCTCGATGCTGCGACGGGCGAAGTCTGCCACCATGAGAGGCGTATCGCCCCGCGCGATCCCGAGCAAGCCGGCCCGAATGCACATCATGTACTGTTCCTCGGACTTGCCGCGCCCCTCGCACGCTTGCGAAAGAGGCTGGAAGAACCCGTAGCAGAGAAGAACGCCCAGGAACGTGCCGACCAGGGCGGCGCCGACCTTCTCACCGATCACCTCGGCCTCGCCGCCCACAAAGCTCATTGTAATGACAACGCCCATGACCGCAGCGACAATACCGAACCCCGGCATCGCGTCCCCGGTCTTCGAGAGGATGCCTGGGATCCTGTGCTCCTCGGTGCGGCGAGCCTCCAGATCCGCCTCCATCAGCTCGTCCAGCGCGAAGGGGGTGATGCCGTCGACGATGAGCCGAAGGCCGTCGGAGAGGAAGCCCACCGCGTGGTGGTTCGCCAGGAACTGCGGGTGGCGAGTGAATATGGCGCTCTTCTGGGGGTCGACAAGGTGGTTCTCCAGGGACATGAGACCCTCGCGCCGTGTCTGGGTGCTGATCTCGTAGAGCATCTTCAGGAGCCGCGTGAACACCGTCTTGTTGTACGGATTGGGCTTCAGGAGGCCGAGAATGGACTTCAGCAGGGCCGTAAGCACCGACGGCGGGTTCCCGATGAGAAGCGACCCCAAGGCCGCGCCGGCGATGATAATCAGCTCCGCCGGCTGAATGAGGGCGGGTATCTTGCCGCCCTCCATCGTGAACCCCGCAACCAGGCACCCCAAGATGACGACCGAGCCGATGATGACGAACATGCACCTACCACCTCGCAACGAACAGCTTGGCCGCTCGCTTAGGGATCGCCGGCGAACGGCCGAGGCGGACAGGCCGTCCGCGCCGGATCCGACGGATGTAGAGTTCGCTCGGAACGCGGAGAGTCCTCCGCGCCGGACCGTGCACGGGGGTCCACTCCGGGCTTGCGCGAGCCCCCTCTGCGCCCCAAAGTGTGCTAGACTGGTAAGGAATGGCAAGCTTGGGGGGAGCGCTCTTCCGACGGGACAACCTCGCGATGGCCGAGGTGATCCCAGCCTATCTGGAGGCAAGCGAGCATGGTTCGGGCAACGGGTATGGCCGCGGTCCTGCTCCTGGCCTGTGCATCCGGCTGCGGACCATCGGCGGAGGGTGGCGGAGGCGTCGGTTCGGCGACCCTGGGTGGCCATGCGCCGGTCTTCACGTTGTCGGACACTGAAGGACGGCAGTTCTCGCTGAGCGCGCTGACGGGCACGGGTCCCGTTGTCTTGCTCTTCTTCTGCAACACTTGAATGCCGGCTTCCCGGCTTGCGCAGGTAGCGCAGGCATACCCAAGCATCGTCAGTCTCCGTGCCGAGCTTCTGGCCATCGGCCGCTTCTCGCCGACGAGCGGAGCGGCCACGAAAGAGGAGCTAAGCCTCCCGTTCCCCGTCTGCTCCGACGAGTCGGGCTCAGTCGTCGATCGCTACTCGGGTAGCATGACGGGTTCCATGGTGATGGCCCGTACCGGGACGTACGTCATCGACACCGACGGGGTCGTCGTCTTCGAACGCGTCGAGGATGGCACAGTCCCCCAGGTGACCATGGACGAAGTCGTGAGCGTGCTGGAACGACTGGCAGCCGGCGCCGAGTGAGGGACGGAAGCCCCCGGGCGCCCCATGAGAGGAGGAGCCTCGGCGGAGCCGAATACCCATAGCACTGTATGCAGGGGAGTTCGTGCATGAACCCTCGTCTCGCGAACTACCTTCGGCGCGCACGCGAGCGCGGCTACGCCGAGCACTCCAGCCCGAAAGAGTCGAACATCACCCGGGCTTTCTTCGACCTCTATGCGGAACTCCCGCTCCCCGAACGCCAGGCCCGTGGCTTGGCGTTCGCACTCGAGAACGAACCCATCTCCTACGACGCAGACGAGACCATTGCCGGCCAGATCTGGCAGGGATGCCCCGGGGCCGCGGACCCATTCGTGGGGGGTGGTGACCCAAGGTGGGCCGACTACTGCGTGTCCGGTGTCGCGCCACGGCGGGTCGCGGAGCGGCTTCCTGAGCACGACCAATGGGGGAAGTGGTTCGGCGACGGCGCAACGCCGGGCCACACTGGGTGGGACTGGCGCCTCGCACTCGAGCTGGGCCTCACGGGCATCCGAGAGCGGTTCGCGCGAGCGGGTGAAGCCGCTGAGGGAGAGGCGGTGCGGCAGTTCCACCACTGTGTGTGCATCGCGCTGGATGGCGCCATGGCGTTTGCTCGCCGGCTGGCCGCTGGGGCGGGCCCGACGCTCCGGGACCGGTGTGAGCGCGTACCGCTGCAGCCGGCGAGAGACTTCCGCGATGCCGTGCAGTCCTTCTGGACCCAGTATCTCGCTGTCATGTTCGAGAACCCCTACGGCGGCAATGGCCCCGGTTTGATGGACCGGTTCCTCTGGCCCTACCTCGAGCGTGACCTGGCTACCGGCGTGATGACACTCGCGGAGGCCAGGGACCTGGTCACAGAGCTGCTCATCAAGTTCGACGAGCGTATCGCCCCCCACGATGGCTGGGTCGAGGCCATCTGTGTCGGAGGACGGACGGCGGACGGTGGCGGTGCGGAGACGCCGCTCTCCCGGCTGTTCGTCGAGGCCATCATGGATCTGGCACAGACTCACCCCTCGGTGTATGTCCGACTGAGGGACGACGCGCCGGACGAGTTCGTATCGCTGGCGGCCGACTACCTGCTCCGGGGACAGAACCGGGCCCAGATCCACGGCGACGACCGGATCATCGAGGCCCTCGTGGGGGCGGGCCACAGCTACGAGGATGCCTGCGAGTGGATGGCGGGCGGATGCATGGAGGAATCGAGCCAGGGGCGGAGCGGGGACTTCGTATTCACGTATGCCCACAACCTCACGTGGACGCTGGAGGCCATCCTCCACGGCGGCGTCGTGCCACACTACGGCCACCGAGTCGCGCCGCTGAACCGCGACCTGACCGGCTACTCGACCTTCGAGGAGCTGTTTGTGGCGTTCCGTCTGGAGACCGAGCGGGAGCTACTGCTCATGCTCCGGCGGATCGACCTCTGGGTCGAGACATTCGCGCAGTACCGGCCGTCATTCCTCATATCGTCCATGGTGCACGACTGCCTCGAACGGGGCCGGCCCGTCTCTGCCGGCGGGGCGCGCTACCAGGACTACTCGGGCAGCGCGGTCGGCATCCCCAACGTTGCGGACAGTCTTCTCGCCGTCGACTACGCCGTGTTCCGCGAGGGCTTCACCACGCCCGGCGAGTTGCTCGACGCCTTGCGCTCGAACTTCAAGGGGCGAGAGAAGCTGCGGCGACGGCTGCTGGAGCTGCCGAAGTTCGGGCAGGACGATCCCGAAGCCGATGCGATGGCCGCGCGAGTGCTGGCCTGCTACACGGACCCCTGTGCGACCCACACGACGGCGTTCGGCGGACGTGTGCGGCCGATCGTGCTGGGGTTCGTCTGGGTTGCCGGAATGGGCGCGGTCACCGGGGCCACGCCCGACGGCCGCCGCGCCGGAGAGCCGTTGGCCCAAAGCCTCTCTCCGCAGTGCGGGAGCGCAACGAAGGGCCTATCCGCCGCTATCTCCTCAGCCACCTCACTGGACCTCTCCCGTGTCAGCGGCGGCGCGAGCATGATGTTCGACCTCGATCCCGAGTGGGCTACTCGAGAAGTCGTCGAAGCCACGCTTCGGACGTTCATCGGGCGTGGCGGCCAGATCTTCCAGGGCAACACCATGGGTTTCTCGCGCCTGGAGGACGCCCTCGAGCATCCCGAGCGGCATCGCGACCTCATGGTTCGCGTTGGCGGCTACTCGGCGAAGTTCGTCACTCTCTCCCCCGAGATCCAGCAGGAGATCCTCAACCGCCGTCGCTTCGCCGGCTGAGCGGCGCGCTCACGCAGGGGGAACGACGGCCGCCCCGGAAGCACCTCGAGCGGCGGCTTGGGCAGTACGGCGGGATCTCGATCGCCCCAGGAAGGGAGAGCGCGAAGGTGGGAATCCTGTGCAGCATGAGGTGGGTGCCCCCGATGGCCCTGGCAGCCGCCGGCCTGGCCGCACTACCGACATGGGCCGTGCAGCCGACAGCGGGGGAGCTGGCGCGAATGCGCGAGTGGGCGCATGGCAGCTTCGGGCCCGTCCGGGCGGCCGGCTCCCCGGCTCACAGCGTGCTCTTCTCGTTCACCTACGGCGGCACCCCATCCAGTGAGCTGCTGCCGACCTGGAGCTTCCATGAGGAGGTCGAGCCACTCGATCCACCGCGCGTCCGCCGCACGCAGACGTACAGCGACCCGGACACCGGCCTGGTCGTGCGCTCCGTCATCGTCGAGTACCACGACTACCCCGTCGTGGAGTGGACGGTCTATCTCCGCAACAACGGCACAGCCGACACGCCCATCCTGGAGGACATCCAGGCCCTCGATGTGCACATTGGGCGCGGCGAGACCGGCGAGTTCGTGCTACACCACAGTGTCGGCAGCCCCTGTCAGCCCAACGACTACCAGCCATTGGTGACGGCGCTGGGGCCTGGCGCCCCGGTGCGGATCGGCGCAGCGGGAGGACGCCCGACGAACTCCGACCTGTCCTACTTCAACCTAGAAATGGGGACGGAGCCCTTTTCGGGTGATGCACAGAGCCCCGTGGCGGATCTGAACAACGAAAAGGGCTCCGTCCCCATTTCAACGGGCGTGATCCTTGCGGTGGGCTGGCCGGGCCAGTGGGCGGCTGAATTCGCGCGGGACGAGACGACTGGCCTGAGGGTGCGCGCCGGGCAGGAGCTGACTCACCTCCGGCTGCACCCGGGAGAGGAGATCCGGACCCCGCTCATCGCCCTGCAGTTCTGGCAAGGCGGCGACTGGATCCGCGCCCAGAATCTGTGGCGGCGATGGTTCATCGCCCACAGCATTCGGCGGCCGGGCGGCAAGCTGCCGCCCACCCAGTGGTGCGGGACCAGCGAGACCGGCACGAACATGATGATCCAGGCGACCGAGCAGAACCAGAAGGCATTCGTCGACGCGTACCTCGCGCAGGGCCTGAAGCCCGACTTCTGGTGGATGGATGCCGGGTGGTACCCATGCGATGGCGACTGGACGAAGACCGGCACCTGGGAGCCGGACCCAGCGCGGTTCCCGAACGGGCTGCGGCCCGTGACCGACTACCTCCATGCACGGGGCATCAACGGCATCCTATGGTTTGAGCCGGAGCGTGTGCGAGACGGCACGTGGCTGGCGACAGCCCACCCGGAGTGGCTCCTTGGCCAGGCAGGCGACCGGCTGCTGAACCTGGGCAATCCGGAAGCATGGCACTGGCTCGTGAACCACGTCGACCACGTGCTGACCGCCGGTGGGGTCGACATCTACCGGCAGGACTTCAACATGGACCCCTTGCCCTTCTGGCGCGCCAACGATGCCGAGGATCGCCAAGGCATCACCGAGATCCGGCATGTCACCGGCCTCCTGGCCTACTGGGACGAGTTGCTGCGACGCCACCCGAACATGCTCTACGACAACTGTGCGAGCGGCGGCCGCCGCAATGACCTCGAGAGCATGCGCCGCGGAGTGCCCTACACCAAGAGCGACTTCGCAGCCGATCCTGTGGCCGTTCAGGGGCAGACCTACGGGATCTCCCTCTGGCTGCCCTACTTCGCCGCGACCTGGGGGACCAGTGACGATTCCTACCTCTGCCGCAGCCGGCTGGCGCAAGTGGTGGGGGCGTGCCTCGTCCTGGGGGATGACGACCAGTTCCGCCAACTGCCGCAGCGGCTCGACGAGTGGCGTAAGACGGTCGGCCACTACTGGGGCGACTTCTACCCGCTTACTCCCTACCGCCTGGCGAACGATGTATGGATCGCCTGGCAGTTCCACGGTCCCGAAGCCCGTGGGGGAGTGGTGCAGGCCTACCGCCGAGCCGACTGCCAAGAGCCAGCCGCGCGGTTCGGGCTCAGCGGCCTCGACCGGGCGGCCACCTACCGCCTGACCGACCTCGACCGCCGCGATGCCCCATTCGAGATGACCGGCCAGGCGCTCATGGAGGATGGTCTGCGACTCGAGGTCACAGGCAGACCGGCCGCGGTGATCGTGACCTACGAGCAGGTTCGGTGATCGGCCGCTAGCTCCCCAAGCTTCGGCACCAAGAATGGGCGCCTGCAGGGGGCGGGATACGCGGACCGGAACACGCCCTCGGACCGTCCCCGCACTGCGTGGGGACACGAATCGGCTGGATGCCTCTACAGGTGGGCATCGGACAGAGGACGCGATGGGCCCCATCCTTGCTATTCTCAGCGCACCGACGGCCCTGGTCTTGGGTGGCGTGACGCCACAGCCGGATGGCTGGTTGCTGCAGACCGATGACACCGCCGTGTACCTCGCGGCCCACAACACGGCGCCCGTCGTACGAAGCCTCAGGGCTCCTGGGAGCGACCACGAGTGGGCGGCTGGGGACATGCCTATCGCCCTGCCCGAGTCCATCCTGACCGATGGCGAGTGGGCCGCGGCGGAGTGGGAGTACTCAGGAGCCGCGGTGGACAACGCCGCCGGCACGGTCACGCTCGCGTACCGCTGTCCAGGGCACAGGCTGGCGTTGCGGTCCGTCTGGCGTGCTCGGCCGGGCCACGGACCGGTGGAGCACTGGATGCTGATCGAGAACCGCTCGCCGGGAGTCGTCACGCTGGCGTCACATCCCAGTCTGGGGCTGTCGCAGCTCCACGTGCCGGAGGGGGCCGATGTGTGGTGGATCCGGCGAGGCGGGGGCAATGCGAGCACACAGGGCGGTACCTACGTCGAACCCGTGCGGCCCGGCCTGGACCTGAATCTCATCAGCACTCCGACCGACGGCGCCAGCCCGGTCCCGTGGGCTGCAGTGCAGTCCGGCGATGCGTTCGGGCTGTATGTTGGATGGGAGTACTCGGGCGTCGGCGAAGTGGCGGCCCACGTCTCTGGGGACGGCCGGCAGATGGCGCTGGCCGTGGGCAACCGGCGCGACTTCGTGACCGACCTGCCGTCCGGTGCGACCTTCCTTGTTCCCACCGCCTTTGTGGGCTGCTACCGCGGGAGCATCGACGATGGCGCCTACTGCCTCCACCGGTTCATCCTGGAGAAGCTGCGTCCGTCCGTGCCCAGAGACTACCCCGACCCGACCTTGGCGTACAACCTCTACCTCGACGCCGGCGGCGCCAACGCGCGGGAGGAGGATGTGCTCCGCTGCACCCGGATCTGCGGTGACCTCGGGTTCGAGACGTTCGTGCCCGATGCAATGTGGTTCCCGCATGTAGGCGACTGGCGATGGGACCCGGCGCGGTTCCCGCGAGGGGTCACTTCCGTGGAGCAACTGGTGCACGCCTCGGGGATGAAGCTCGGGCTGTGGATGGCGTGGACGAACGGCGGCCTATCCGAGGACGCGGGGGCGATGAGCGTCCGGCGGCATCCCGAGTGGTTCAACGGCGATTACCCGCCGGACTGGCAGCCCGGGCCGTTCTACGGCGGGAATCTCTGCTTGGCGTGCGACGAGGCGCGCGAGTGGGCGGTGGCGGAGACCCAGCGGATCGTTCGAGACTTCCGCCTGGACTACCTCAAGCATGACATCGGTCCGATCGTCACGGACTGCAACAAAACGACGCATCGGCACCATCATGGGACGGACGTAGGGTACTGGGCGGCCGCGGGCTACTACGATGTGATGGATCGGCTGCGGGCGGCGTTCCCGAAGCTCGTTCTGGAGAACTGCTCTGGGGGCGGGCATATCAAGGACTTCGGCGTCATCCAGCGGACGCACTACACGGTGACGACCGACACGCTCTCGAACCTGCCCGACCGGCAGAGCATCTACGACTCGACCTTCGCCTTCCCACCGCTCATCCTCCAGGCATACACCTACAACAACGCCTACCCCGTGGAAGGGGATGACCCCGGCCCCTTCCTCTGGCGGAGCGCGATGATGAGCGCCTGGCAGATCGACCCCACCGATGCCACGCGCTGGACCGATGAACAGCGGGCCGAAGCGCGGCGCGAGGTCGGGATCTACAAGCAGTGGGTTCGGCCGATCCTGCAGGATGTGAAGGTGCACCACATCCTCCCGCGGCCCGATGGCGCCAACTGGGATGGGCTCTTCTACTGGAGTCCGTCGCTGAGGAAGGGAGCTCTGTACGTCTTCCGGCCCGCCTCGGACGAGTCGGCGAAGACGATCCGCCTCGCGGGGCTCAAGCCCTACGGCCGCTACTTCGTGTGGGCCGAAGATGGGTCCATCGCGCCGGGCCGACGGTCGGGCGCGGAGTTGATGGGGGAGGGGCTGTCCATACGGCTCCCGGCCCGCTACTCGTGCGACCTGATCTACGTGCAGGGGGAACTGGGGACGGAGCCCTTCTCCCAAGCGTTCGCCCCTCCAGGCAGTAGCCCATGGGGGCAAAAGGGCTCCGTCCCCGTTTTCGAGGCACTCGAGCCGCCCGGGGCATTCGCGCTCGCCGACGCGCAAGCGGACGCGGACCCGTTCGCCGCAGCCGTCACGCTGCGCTGGTCGCCGTCGCGGAACGCGCGGAGCTACCGGGTCACCGTGTCGGAGAACGTGGACCTCTCCGCCCCCGTCGTGGACCAGGCCGTCGCTCTGCCGTCGGTAGGCTGTTCGCGCCTCGAACCGGGCCGCACCTACTACTGGACCGTCACAGCCGCTGGCTGGGGCGGCACGAGGGTAGGGGAGCCTGCGGTCGTTCCGTTCACGGCACGGGAGCTGCAGCCCACGCCGGGCGTGACCTTCCTGTCCACCATCGACTGGCTCTCCGCCAACGCCGGCGCGGACAACCCCGTGCGCCGGGACCGGAACTACTACGGGCATGTCCCAACCATCGGCGGCAAGCGGATGCCTCGCGCGCTCTGGACCCACAGCTTCGCCGACGGCACGCCCGCCGACATCGTGTTCGACGTGTCGGCCTTCGCCGGCGCGGAGTTCCGCGCGGATGTCGGCCTCGACGATGAGAGCCACGGCGGCAGCGTGCAGTTCCAGGTGCTCCTCGACGGTGCTGTCGTCGCCGAGAGTGCCGTGCTCCGCCAAAGCCAGCGGCACGCATTCGCTCTGCCGCTGGGCGGTGCGCGACGGCTCACATTGAGGGTCCTGAACGGCGGCGACGGATTCGCCTGCGACCACGCCGTGTGGGGAGTGCCGCGGATCGTGACGCCCGGCGCGGACGACCCCTGCCGGTAGGGCGGGGTGCAAGCGTGGAGGGCCGACGACTCGTCGGCCGCAGCGCTCCCAGCAGGACAGAGCGGGAGGACGCCGATGTGCACGTTCGGGTGGACCGTAGTGATCGTGGTGCTGCTGTCCGGAGCCCTCGGGGCCGAGGGATCTGGCGCCTCCCTTGGCTCCCTGCCCATCATCCGCCGCGGGATGCCGAACGGGTTCTCGAACGCGGGGTGGAAGTACGACCGCTACGAGGACCTGCCGTCGCTGGACGCTCACACCAGCATGGTCGTCGCCGACCTCAAGGGGCCGGGCATCATCCGGCACATCCACACGACCCGACACCAGAACCCCGAGCTGATGGCACGGGGCATCGTCCTGGAGATCACCTTCGACGACGCGGCCGAGCCGGCGGTGCGATCTCCGCTCGCAGACTTCTTCGGGGATGGCTGCAACGGTAAGAGCGCCTACTTCAGCACCCCCCTCATCGAGTGCGCGCCGTGGAGCTACAACTGCTACCTCCCCATGCCGTTCCGGAAGCATGCTCGCGTCGTGCTGCGCAATGACACCGACGAGGACGCCATGAACTACAGCTACGTGGAGTGGGAGCCCCTCTCGGGCTGGGACCCGGACCTCGGGTACTTCCACGCCACGTATGCGCGCAATGCGTTCCAACTCACGAAGGACACCGACCTTATGCTGTTCGAGGTCGAGGGCACCGGGCATCTCATCGGCCGCCAGCTCAGCATCGTCACCGAGGAGCCGCTGTTCCGCGACTTCGCCTTCGTGATGGAGGGGAACAACGAGGTCGACATCGATGGCCGGGCGCGCGCGATCGACTACCTCGGCACAGAGGACTCGTTCACCTTCAGTTGGGGCTTCCAGGCGCCGTTCTTGGGCCTTCGGGCGGGCATACCGTTCGTGAGCAAGGGGGACACGAATCTCCTCTCCATCTACCGGTTCCACGACCACAGCCCCATTCGGTTCGATCGTAGCCTGCAGTGGCACATCAGCTGGCAGCACGAGCGCTTCTTCACCGCGAATCCCGCATGGCCCGCAGCCGTCGAGGCCGGCGGGTGCTGGGTCGACTACGCAACGGTGTTCTATTGGTACCAGGACAGCCCCGAAGCGTACCCGCACCAGCCGTTGCCGCCGGTGGGCGAGCGGGGCTATGACCGACCGGTGGATGTGGCGGCTCTCGTGTCGCGGCTGCCGGTGGACGAGGAGCTGGCGAACACATTCGCCACGGAAGAGGACGCGAAGCGTGTCGCTATCGCGGGCACGTTCCCCGGGACCCATCCGTTCTGGATCGACCAGCCAGGCACCACGGGTGGCCACCCAGGCAACCCCAACCCCGGGCGCTCGGGCATCCTGGCCGTCCACCCCAAGTCCGCGAAGTCCCCAGCATACATAGTGCGCCGGGTGACCGTCCCGGCAGCCGGCCAGCCGAAGCTGCGGATCGTCGTCTCCGGTGATCCCTACGAGAGCCCGGGGCGAGGTGACTTCCTTGTCGCGGCGGGTGTGCTCGATGGCGAGGAGGTGTCGTGGCTGGGCGAGGAGGTCATCAGTGCCGGGGCGACCCCCGATGAAGGCAACTGGCGCGTCCTGGAGTACGATCTCAGCCCTCTCGCGGGGCGCACAGTGGGCCTCATCGTTAGGCAGTCCTATGGCGGCCCAGACGGCATGTTCAACGAGGAGGCGTTCTTTGACGAGATCAGCGTGGTGACGGAAGGCTAGATGGACGAGGGACATACACCATGGGCTCGCCGTGTGAGTAGCAGGAGGTGGTGACGTGAACACCAGGCGCGCGAAGGGAGGGCCCGAACTGCGCGGTCGAGTTGGCGGGGGCCATCGCCCCGAACCAGAGGGGAAGCTGCCATTGGGCCTTCTCGTCTGCACAGCGCTTCTGGCGCCCGGCGCACTGCCTTCCTCTGCGGACGGCGGGACCATCGCCGTGTTCTCCGAGCCGGGTTTCCCGTTCTACATCGCATCCTCCGCCGTGACGCCTGAGTTCGTGGTCTACTGCTTGCGGGAGGCCGGCGTCACGTGCGAGACGGTCGATGCGGACGGCCTCTCGGATCCGGCGACCTTGGATGCCGAGAGGTTCGTGGGCCTCGTCCACGTCTACGGCAACACGTTCCCCGTCGCTGCGGCGGGGAACCTCCGAAGATACCACCAGGCGGGCGGGTGCATCATCGCCGTCGGGGGCGTGCCCTACTGCCACCCATGCGTCAAGGAGGGCGACGTCTGGCGTGACAGGATCGAAGAGCTGGGCTTCGACTTCTGCGGCCACAGGGGCATCGGGACGGGCTACTGGGGCGACGCGCAGGACGTCGACACGCTGGCCCTGTCGCGCGGTGAGCCGTTCGGCCTGGGCCACCTCCCCCTCCTGTCGGCCCCGCCCGGCGACCTGCAGTTCCCTCGGATAGACAGCGTCGCCGACACGGTGATACCGGCTGTCTCGGCCCTGAAGGGGGGCGCCATTGTCGGGCATCCTGTCTGCGCTGTCGAGCATCACTGCCCCGAGTTCAGCGGCGCCGTCGATGTGTGGCTGGGCGCGACACTTGCCCCGCAGTGGACGCTGCAGCAGTACGAGCAGCTCATCACCGCGGGGTGTGTCTACGTCCTCCAGACCAAGGGCAAGCTGACCGACGCCGACCGCGCCAGGATACTCCAGACGACGGCTTCCCGGTATGTCGCGCCGAGCACCGCGCGCGTCCCGTCGGAGGGACCGTTCCTGACAAGACTCGCCCCACCCGCTGACGAGCTGGCGGTTCTGGACGTCTCGGCCTTGCCCGTCGACGAAGGACTGCTGGCCGCGAGCCTCCAGGGCGTGGTGAACCGCGGACAGCCCCGCATCTTCCTCGTGAACATGCTGACCGATCTCCACTGGTTGGAGTTGCTGCGGGTCGAAGGTGCCCGCACACAGGCCGTGCGCGACGTCGGCGAGCTGCTCGACAGGTACCGCGGAGAGCTGGAAGGCGCCGTGGTGTACGACCCGGCCGAACCGCACCAGGTGAACCTTGCCACGACGGTCGCCGGAGCCCGGGACGTGGTCCTCGCCACCGCCGAGCTGGCACAGCGATTCTCTCTGCCTGTTGTGGAAGACCTACGCGGGCGGTTCACCGGAGTAGTAGAGGGCTACGAGTGGGCGCTCAACACGTATTGGGATCGACTTGACCATCGTGTTGTCGCGTGTCAACACCCGTCATGGGTCGCGCCACGCGACTACATCATCGCGTCCCGCGCCTTCACCTTCTGGCTCGATGCGGATGTCGCGCCCGGGATACCCGCGGACCAGCACCTCTTCTTCGAGCGGGTCCTCGCGCGGATGCCCCTCCACGGCTATGTGCTCGGCTGGTGGCAGCACGGTGACGGCGGCATCGGCGAGTATCAGGGCGTACTGGACAGCTCCAGATACGCCAAGATCACCGTCTGCACCGTTGGGGCGGAGAACCTGAGCGTTCATTCAGGCCTGGCCATGCCGACAGAGCTGAAGCAGAAGCCCATCGAGTTCGGCGACGTGGGCGATCAGGTCTACATCAGCTTCCTGGTCTCCGATGGCGACAACTTCGGGATGGACCTCTACGCGATCATCGAGCGGTTCTGGCATGACGAGATGCGCGGGAAGGTACCCATCGGGTGGGGGCTCTGCCCAACGCAGGTCGAGCTGTCCCCCTTGGCCATTCGCCACTGGTATGAGACGGCCACGGAGAACGACCTGTTCGTGTGCATGGACGGCCTCGGATACGTCTACCCAGCCTACTACGGCCAGGCACTGGGCGACGGAGAGGCCCTTTACGGTGAGTTCCTGGACCGCACGAGCCGCTACATGGAATGGCTGGACCTGCGGCACCTCTGGTTCCTGGATGGCACGTCCAGGGCGTCGCAGATGGCCCGTCAACTGAGGTTGGACGGCCTCTTCGGCGAGTACGGCGTCCTTCCGACGCAGCGGCAGGAAGTGATCGACGGGACAGCGGCGATCTGGGTCGACGTGAACCCCTGGGAGAAGCCCTACGATACCGTCGATGCCTACGTCAGCGCGATCCGGAAACGAAGGCCCGATCGCCGCCCTGCCTTCCTGCTTGTGGGGGTGAATGGGTTCTGTATCGAGCCGAACAAGGTCGCGGAGATCTTGCGCGAGCTAGGGCCGGGCTACATCGCCGTACGACCGGACGAGCTGTGCCACCTGATGCGCGCGTACGCGGCCGACGGCGTCGCTCCGCAGCCCAGGCCCAGGCCGCCGCTCGATCTCTCTGGAATCCCCAATGGCGTCCCGGAGCCCACGAGAGAAGACGGATGGCTGGTCTTCCGCGAAGCTCGTGGTGAGCCGGATACCGGCTCGTGGTTCACGGCTCCGGGCGGGACGGAGTGGGTGCGGAAACGGATGACGGTCGCCCTCCCGGCAGACGCAGATGAGGCGATGGTCCGACTGATGGTGAGTGGCCCCGAGGGGCGGAAGGTCCAGGTCGAGGTCAACGGCCACGTCCACGAGGCGTCTCTGCCGACCTTCGGCTGGCAGTGGCTATCGGTCCCCATCCCAGTGTCGGACCTGGTCGACGGCGAGAACGACATCCGCTACACGGGCAACCCCGACGGGCGCCTCAACACCGCGGGGTATAGCGGGACGGACCTGGACCACTCAGACTTCGGGTCCGAGGCCGCGTGGGCCAGCCTGGACGGGGAGCTAGCTTGCATCGTCGATGTGCGGTAGCATCGTGGCGGCCAACAGCGAAAACCGGGGACAGCCACCGATTTCCGCGAAGTGACCTGGCCGCAGCGCGCCGCTCGGCGGAAATCGGTGGCTGTCCCCGGTTTCCGCGGCTAAGGGAGTCGAGACGTGACGGACCGAGTGCTGATGATGAGACGGCGGGCTCTCCGGAGCCGGCAGGTAGGCGACCCCATGGCCGGCGAGATCGTGCAGTCGTCCCGTGCGGCGACGGAGGGGCTGCCCGAGGTCATCCGCTCGGCGGAGGCGTTCGCCCACTACTGCCGCCACCAGGGCGTGACAATTCGCGACGGCGAGCTCATCGTCGGCACAAGCCCCGGTCTCATCGAGGACCCCGCGGGCGATGTGATCCCGGTTGTCTTCGGCCGCAGGAGCTGGGGCCCGCCCGGTGCCTTCTGGCCCGTGCCGCCCGAGGCGGAGCCGTTCTGGTGCGAAGCCGTGCTGTCGCCCGCGGGGAACCACACGACGCTCGACTATGAGACGGTCTTCGCCATCGGGTTCGACGGCCTGATCGCCCGGATCGACGAGCGGCTCGCGCGTGTGGACGGGGATGGCCCTGATGCGACGCGAGTCCGAGAGTTCCTGACGGCTCTGCGGATCGTCGCGGTGGGCTACCTCGACCTGTGCGCGCGGTACGCGGACGAGGCGGACAGGCTGGCCGGCGAGGAGTCGGACCCCATCCGTCGGGCAGAGCTGCTCACAATCGCCGCGAACTGCCGACGGGTCCCCGCGCAGCCGCCGGAGACATTCTGGGAGGCCTGCCAGTGCGCTTGGTTCGCCTTCTTCTTCCTGCCGGACGCGCCGGGGCGTGTGGACCAGTACCTCTATCCCGCCTACGCCCGCGAGATGGAGACGGGGACGCTAGAGCGCGAGTCCGCGCTGGACTTGCTCAGTTGCCTTTGGATCAAGTACTTCGAGTCCGTCGGCGCGGCGAGCGGCGTGAGCGCCCACAACCACCTCACGCTCGGCGGCGTCCGGCCGGATGGGCCCGATGCGTCGAACGAGGTCACCGACCTCTGCCTGGAGGTCGTCGAGAGTCTGCGGCTCCTGCGCCCGCAGGTGGGCTTCCGCTGGCACAGCCGGATGCCACGCGCACGTCTTGAACGCGCGGTGCGGGCGCTCCGCGGCGGAACGGGCAGCCCGGACTTCTGCAGCGACGAGCAGATCGCCCCGGCGCTCGTCGACATCGGCGTCTCCGTCGAAGACGCGCGCGACTTCTCCCTCTCCGGCTGCCATGAGGTCATCGTCACCGGCAGGGCGCAGATGGGCTCCGTCGAGGGGTTCGTGAACATGCCGAAGATCCTCCGGATGGCCCTCGGGCTGGAGCCGGCTCTGCAGGATGGTGTGGACCTCGACGCGATCGCATCGTTCGATGCGCTCTGGGGGCGGCTCGAGTACTCGATGGACCTTGTCGCCGAGGCGGCGCACACCTCGGCTGTGGGCCGCGACCGCGCTGCCGCCGAGGATCCCGGCGGTAACCTGCAGGCTTCGCTCGTGGTCGCGGACTGCATTGAGAGGGGGCTGGGCTACACTCAGGGCGGCGCGCGGTACAACTTCTGCAACTGGGACATCATCGGGACGGCCAACCTCGTCGACTCGCTCATTGCCATCCGCAAGGTCGTGTTCGAGAAGCGGGAGATGAGCCTTGCCGAGCTCGTCACCGTCCTGGAGACCGACTGGCAAGGTCACGAGGTGCTCCGTCGGCGCATCCTGAACGACCTCCCGCACTTCGGGAACGAGGATGGGGAGGTGGATGACCTCATGGCGCGCATCGTCCGGACCTTCGACGCCATCCTGAAGCGCCGGACGCCCTACCGCGGCGGCGTCTACGTCCTCGGCACCACCGCGGGGGGCGAGAACATGCACATCGAGTTCGGCCGCGCGACCGGCGCCACGCCGGACGGCCGCAGAGCGGGCGATCCGGTGGCCGATAGCATTGGGGCGGCGCAGGGCCGGGACGTGTGCGGCGTCACCGCGCTCCTCAACTCCGTCGCCGCACTGCCGCACCGCCTGCTACCCACTGCGACAACACTGAACGTGAAGCTCGACCCTCGGCTGCTCCGGGGCGACGAGGGCATCGCCGCGGTCGCCGCGCTGATCCAGGGGCACTTCAGCGCCGGCGGCCAGCAGCTCCAGTTCTCGTTCGTGAACCGGGAGATCCTCGAGGAGGCGAAGGCGAAGCCGGAGCTGCACCGGAACCTCATGGTCCGCGTCGCCGGCTATAGCGCCCCGTTCACGTCGCTCTGGGACGACCTGCAGGACGAGATCATCGCGCGGACGGAGCACTGCGTGTAGGGGAAAACCGGGGACAGCCACCGATTCCTGGCCAGAGCCAGTCTCGCAGGCGGAGCATCACCGGGGAAATCGGTGGCTGTCCCCGGTTTTCCCGGTCACCGCGAGACGACGAGCACGCCGGCGCCGCCCTGCCAATCCGCGGAGAGCACCACGGCTCGTTCGCCCGGTCCGAGTCGAAGGAGCGCCAGGGCAACATCGATCCCCGCCGCCGCTGCGAACGTCTCCCCCTGGAGTGCCTTGGGGGCGATGACCTCGGCGTGCCGGTATTCGCAGTCGCACAATGCAGCGGCTGCGGAGTCAATCGCCGCAATCCCGTTCGCGCAGCTCACCACGAGGGATGCGTCCGCGGCGTCGATGCCCGCCGCGACAAGGGCTCGCCCGTGAGCCGCCCGGAGGCCCGCCCCCGGAGTCTGGCCGGTAGCGGTCGCGTACCCGAGGAGAGTGCCGAGCACCGCGGCGCCGCGTGCAGCGGCCGCCACCCCAGACTCGAGGACGATGACTCCCGCCCCTTCGCCAACCAACAGGCCTCCGTGGCCGTCCGCGAGTCGTCCCTCCGCCGCCAGTCCGGCGACGAGAGGAGCACTGATGGCGTCCGACCCGCCGCAGAGGACGGCGTCCGCGTGGTCGAGCCGGATCGCATCCGCCGCTTGGCAGATCGCCGTGAGACCGGACGTGAGGCCACTGGAGACGATGCAGTTGTACCCCGTGAAGCCCCACTCGATGGCGACGAGGCTGGCTGCAGTGTTGATGTACGTGTGACCGAAGATCAGCGGGTTGGCGAGGCGCGCTCCCTTGGCAGCCACCCGCGCGTTGAACGTGTGGGCACTCGCGAGGGGGCCGTAGGCGGCGCCAAACGACCCGCCAATGCGTGTGCGCGTCTCAGGCGTTACCGCCAGGCCGGCGTGCTCCTTGGCCAGCGCGCATGCGGCGAGAAGGTAGGCCGACACGTTGTCGAGGTACGTCTTCTCACTGGCGAGGTAGTCCGAAAGGCGGAAGTCCACAAGTTGGGCGCCGAGAGGGGGATCCGCCGCGAGCGCCTCGGGCAACTCCAGGCCCTCGATCGGACGCACCGCCGACTCCCGCCCCGCGAACGCCGCCTGGAGCTCCTCAATCCCCACGCCGATGGGGGACACGGGGCCCAGGCCGGTGATGACGACGGGATCGGGGCGAACGCTCATGCCGCGCCCCCTTTCCGGTCCATCCAGCCGGGCGCCGCCAGCACGATGGAGGCGTTGCCGCCACCGATGCCCGCGGAGTTCGAGAGGACCACATCGATCGGCGCGGGCTTGCTCTGGAGCGGCACGTGGTCCAGGTCGCACTCGGGGTCTGGGTCGCTCAGGTTCAGCGTAGGCGGCGCTTCGTCTCGCTCGATGGCAAGGACCGATGCCAGGATCTCCATGGACCCCGCCGCGCCCATCGTGTGGCCCATGGCACCCTTGGTGGAGCTGACCGGTATCTCGTATGCGCGCGTACCCAGCACGTTCTTGATCGCCTTGACCTCTGTGACGTCGTGGTATTCCGTGCCGGTGCCATGGGCGTTCACATAGTCGATGCGGGAGGGATCGATGCCCGCGTCGCGCACGGCCATGCGCACGCCCTCCGTAATGCCCTCGCCTTCCTTGTCCGGGGCAGTCAAGTGGTAGGCGTTGTTGTTGAGGCCGTGGCCCAGGATCTCGGCGCGAATGGGCACTCCCCGCGACTCCGCCAGCGAGAGGTCCTCAAGCACGAAGATGCACGCCCCCTCGCCGAAGATCGTCTGGCTGCGGTTCACGTCGAAGGGCCGCACCGTGTCGGTTGAGATCGTTCGCAGACATGACAGGCCTGCCTGCGAGGAGAGCGCCAGTGCGTCATACCCGCCCGCGATGACCCGCTCCGCGCGTCCGAGCCGGATGAGATCGCAGGCTACTCCGATCGCTGCCGTGCCCGATGCACACGATACGGACACGCACTGGCTCGGGCCGGACAGCTCCAGCGCGCGGGCGAGCATGGCCACCCCCGTGTCAAACCGCGAGGAGGCGAATGCCGCGCCGCCGGTCGGGTCAGCCTCTGTCTCGGCAATGGCCTCGCCGCAGGCAAAGTTCGTGGAGAGGACGCAGCCGGTCAGCGCGTCCGTTAGCGGCGGCGCGAGCCCCACCGCCCCCAATGCCTGGTCTGTGGCCGATGCGAGGTAGGCCAAGTCGCGGTAACGAGGCGCATCGGCCGCCAGCCATGCGGGACGGTCCGGCAGTTGGCGCACGACCCCCATGAGTGCATTCCGCAGCCCGGACGCGTCGAAACGGTCGATGGGGCATAGCCCCGACCGCCCCTCGAACAGGGCCTCCGCGAACTCCTCGACCGTATTGCCGAGGCAACTCACCACGCCCATGCCTGTAATGACAACCCGTCGCACCGCCCGGTGTCCCCTCTCTCGTCAACCGCCCGTAGGAGCGCCGCGAAGTGACTACATGAACATACCGCCGTCGACCGAGATCGTCGCCCCGGTGATGTACCCGGCTTCCTCGGAAGCCAGAAAGGCGACCAGCGCGGCCACTTCCTCCGGCGCGCCGAACCGTCCCAGGGGGATCGACTGCCGATACTGCTCCTTGCGGGTGTCTTTCAGGTCGGCAACCATCGCCGTCTCGATGACACCCGGACTGACCGCGTTGACCGTGATCCCCTGCTTGGCCAGCTCTCGCGCGCA
>Ga0315288_10000158_pt1 | contig 76766 bp, 63 predicted proteins | sample YL17G11_20_MG_FD_203454 | JGI IMG/M metagenome (GOLD analysis project Ga0315288, IMG submission 203454) | Sediment microbial communities from Yellowstone Lake, YNP, Wyoming, USA - YL17G11_20 | ecosystem: Environmental > Aquatic > Freshwater > Lake > Sediment | place: USA: Wyoming | collected... | reverse complement strand
CACGCCGCACACCGCAAGCAATGAACACGCAACAAGCGCAATCAGCATGTATCGCATGAAAAACTCCTGCCTTGGTGAACCGCGGAAAAACCAACAGAGCCGCGATCCCGCCCTGCGGGAGAGCGGTGCCGGCTCTGCCGCGAAGGGGGGAATCATGCCAAAAACAGGTACGTTCCGCAAGGCAGGTTCGGCCCGCGGCAGTGGGGCAGTCTCCGAGAAGCCAACTACGCGGCCAATAGCCACGCGTCACCCACACCGGCGCTTCCTTTTCAGGTCGCTGTCGTTACAGTCAATGCGGTCGGCGCCCCAGGCCGCCGCCTGTGGTTTCCTCTTAGACTGCCCGGGACCGGTCTTGTGCGGGTCAGCACAAACCGCGGATAGACCGACCGAGGTGGCCTGTTGCGAGTAGAATGGAGCAGGATGCACTTCGAGATCCTCGGCGAGATCACCCACATTGAGGTCATCGCTGCGGGACCTGGCATCCGGAGACTCAAGTTCTTGCGAAAACGCTACGGTGGCCGGCATTGGCGCAAGCTGAAGGGTATTGCGATGGTTCGCCTGGCCGGGGGCTCGATTCAGGGCGCTGAAGTCCACTGGTACGAAGCGCATGGCGTTGGGCGGAGGGGCTGGAAGATTAAACGGTTTTTGGACTGACAACCATGAAAGATGGGAAGCCACGATCGAGGTTTTTGCTGTGTATCCGGAACGAGGGCTCTGACGATCTGGAACCGCGAAAGGTCTATCAGGTTGTGCCAGACCGGGCGGCTTTGAGGGAAGGCTATGTGCGAGTGATCGACGAATCGGGGGAGGACTATCTGTATCCGGCTGAATACTTCGTGCCCGTGCGATTGCCGGTGGCCATAGCGCAAGAATTGGTGTCGCCGTCTAACGAGGCCTTGCAGCCGGCGGCGCAAAGGGCGCGCCGCGGGTGAGCGGCATCGTTACCAGGCCTCCCGTTGAAGCGCCGGATGACCAATGGAACCGATATATGAAGGCCACTAGGATTCGGGCTGTCGAGATGGTCCGGCGGATTCGCGACCGTCACGCACGAATCTTGAAGGGTAAAACGACTAGCGAGATTATCGCCTTCTACCGGGCCGCAGGCGAGGCCGCCATGGAGGACGCGCGGAACCGCTCCATCACCCGCCGCCGGGAAGCTGGCTGACCCGCGATTGGAGCCGGCCTCCTGAAACCCCGGCCCGAGCAATGCTTGTAGGTGAATGTCATCTGGCGAGGCTGGAAGCGTATGGCACTCGAAGCGACTCTTGCCGATATTGTTGCGCGATTGCGCCAGGGGAAATTTCCGAACGAGCAGGCGATCTCTCAAGGCATCGTTCTTCGTCTGCTTCAGGAGTCGGAGTTGGGCTGGGATACGTGGGACACCACCGTTGTCTGGCCTGAATACCAGACCGGTCAGGGGCGGGCTGATTTTGCCCTGTGCCACCCGCCTTGCAAACCAGCCATCTTCATTGAAGTGAAAAAACCAGGCAAGGCTGAAGACGCAGTTCGTCAGGCATTGCAGTATGCTTTCGACACCGGCGTCCCGTTCGTCGTTTTGACCGATGGCGGGACTTGGAGCTTTTATCTGCCGGCGGAACAGGGCAGCTACGAAGACCGGCGCGTCTACAAGCTCGACCTCTTCGAGCGCACGCCGGCCGAGGCCGCAGAGACGCTTGCCCGCTATCTCGCCCGTGCGCGGGTAGAGTCAGGGGAAGCACTGGAGACGGCGCGCACAGAGTACCGCAGCCTCAATCGCCGCTCGCAAGCCCGCGCGGCCATCCCGGAAGCGTGGCGCGAATTGGTCGAGAAGGGGAATGAAGACCTTGTCGAACTTCTCGCCAGTGCCGTTGAACTGAAAGCTGGCGTTCGCCCGGACAATGACGCCGTGGCGGAATTCCTCACCGCACTGGGCAAACCCGTGATCGTTCAAGCCGCACGCAGCGGCGTCTCCGAACCAACGAGCCTGGCGGCTCCGTGGCAGGCGCCGCCACGCCCTACTGGCGAGACTTCCCGCAGCGGCACGCTGGTTCTGCGAGGCAGGGCGCACCCCTACAACAATGCCAAGGAGGCGATGGTAATCGTTCTACGCGAACTGGCCAAGGACAACCCCTCCTTCCTGGAACGCTGCTCCCAGCACCCCGACGCGCAAGGCCGCAAACGTCGCTACATCGCCCGAACGCCGGAAGAGCTCTACCCGGACCGCGAGGATCTCCGCGAGATGCGTGAGTCATTGCCGGGTGGATGGCTGGTCGCAACCAACCTCAACAACGTGCTGAAGAAAACCATCATCCGTGTCGCTGCCGAAACTGCCGGGCTGTCTTTCGGCAAGGATGTGATTGCGGAGTTCTGATCCTACCGAATCGCCCACGCTGGAACAAGGAGCGAAACAAGCTGTTTGTTGGGGGAGAGGAGTTTGAGCCATGAGAATCGCCCCGCTGGCGGACGTGAAAGCCCGCCTGAGCGCCTATTTGCAGCAATACCAAACGGAAGGCCCGGTGGTGATCACCAGGAATGGAAAGACTGCGGCGATCTTGCTTGCCCCGGCGAACGATGAGGACTTGGAGAGCCTGCTGCTTGCCCGGTCCCCACGCTTTCAAGCTCTGCTGGCCAAATCGCGGGAGAGCATCCAGGCAGGCAAAGGACTTTCCTCAAGGGACTTCTGGAAAGCTGCGGCCCACCGCCATCGGAGAAAGGCAGATCCCAAACAGGTGTCTGAGATTCTCCATCCCGGAGGGCCTAAACCAAGAGTTCCAGCCGCCGCCCGCTCCAGGCGCCGGCGCGGCTGAGCTTCATGGCGTCAGCCGGACGCCGTTGCGGGTTACCGTGACTGTGCTACGCTTGGCCTGTGGCAGAATATCGATTCACGGAATACTTCCAGAACGAGGTTCTCCGGAAGCGTCCCTACCTGAAGAAAGAGTGGTGCATCCGAGTGGTCAAGCGGCCCATTCGTTCCGAGCCGCAGGAGAACAATCGGTACCGTTTCTGGGCGGAAATACCGGAGTTGGAGGGACGCTACTTGAGGGTAGTTACGCTGGAGGACAAGGTTACGATCCACAACGCATTCCCTGATCGGCGGTTCAAACCATGAAGCTGAATTATTATCCTGAGACCGATTCGCTGTACATCGACCTGTCGGAACAGGCCAGCGTCGAAAGCCGGGAGATTTCCGAGGGCGTAGTTCTCGATTACGACGCGCGGGGCAACCTGGTCGGACTCGATATCGATAACGCAAGTGCCAAGGTGGAAATTCACAAGCTTATCGTCAGCAAGCTTCCGGCTTCGGTGGAGACCATCGCTGGGTAACCAGGCACTACAGCGGCCTGCTAGCCAGCCGGCGGGTGGCCCGCCCTCCTGGCACTTGCAACTCGGCCAACCCTTCTGGAGTCTCGGAGTCAACGCGGCGCCCGCAAGTTACGCTCCTACAGGGCATCAGCGTCCCGCTGAAAGAAAAGGCCGTGTGCCGGAAAACGACGTCCGAACTTTATTTGGTTTGTTTTCAAGCGCGAGCGAGGCGGAAGGGTCCAAAAACTTGACACGCTATGCTAAAATGAAATTATGTGGGGAGTGCGATAATTTCACGGTTTCTCGGCTCCCGCCATTACATATCCATTAAAGTAATGGCTACGGTGATGTAACTATAACAAAATAAACGAAGTAGAAATGGACGCAGCCGTCCTATAAACCAGTAAAACAGCCTGTTACACAACCGCAAACAGGCGCATCGAGTTGGAACGGCACAAGCGCACGGCGTGGTTTACAATGCACCCACGGAAGGAGACTGAACGATGGAATCAGACCGCAGAACGTTTCTCAAAGGGGCCGCCGCGGTGAGTGCGGCGCCGCTGTTTGTTCCCCAAAGCGTGTGGGGCGCCAACGACACGCCTAGCTACGCGCTGATCGCGGCCGGCGGGCGCGGCCACTACCTGAACCGCAATTTCCAGAAGCTCGGCGCCCGGTGTGTGGCCATAGCGGAAGTGTATGAGCAGCACATGCAGGAAGCTCTCAAGGACTCTCCCGCCGCCAAACCGTACGAAGACTACCGCCGGTTGCTGGAGCAGGAGAAAGGCATTGATTTCGTTGTGCTGGCCGGGCCCGACCACCACCATTGCCCGATGCTGCTCGAGGCGCTGGCGGCCGGCAAGGATGCCTATGCCGAGAAGCCGCTGTCGAAGACCCTGGAAGAGAGCGCGCGGATGGCGGCCGCCGTGCAAAAGAGCGGAAAGATCGTGCAGATCGGCATGCAGCGGCGTTCGGCCGCGTCGATCATTCAGGCCAAAGAACTGGTCGATACCGGCGTCCTGGGCCGCATAACCATGGTCAAGCCCCAGTGGCACTGGAACGTCGCCAGACCGCTCAACAATTCGCCGCTGCCGGGCAAGCTCAACTGGAAGCTGTTCCTGGGCAGCGCGCCCCAGCGCGAGCTGGTCCCCATGCGCTTCCGCTACTGGCGCTATTTTTGGGACTATGCCGGCGGCAACATGACCGACCAGGGCACTCACCTCATGGATGTGGTGCAGTGGTTCACTAATTCGGGACCGCCGAAGTCCGCCCTCTGCTACGGCTTCGTGGCCAAGGACGAAGGGGCCGAGCACCCCGAGGTTTTCTCCGCGGTCTTCGAGTTCGAGGGCTTCATGGCCACCTGGACGCTGGACTACTGCAACTCGTTCCAGAACGGCTGGTCCATCACCTTCATGGGGGACAAGGGGACGATGATCCTGGACGAAAGCGGGTACCGGGTTTGGGATGAGCCCTGGAAAGCCAACAAGCCGCCCATTCACGAGCAGAAAGCGCCCGTGCCGATCGAAAGCCACATTGAGAACTTCCTCGATTGCATCAAATCCCGGCGGCAGCCGAACTGCCCCGTGGAAGTTGGGCAACGCGCGGTCGCCGGCCCGCACCTGGCGAACATCGCTCTTCAGAAAGGCACGCAGGCACACCTCGATGCGGACATGGTGAAGGTGCGGCTCGGATAGGGGGCCGATTCACCACGGTGAATTCCGGCTACCGGGGTTTCAGGAACGGGGAGCCGGTCATGGTGAGGCAGGTGCGGGAAATGCGGTCGTGCCATGCCAGGGCCTCTTCGTCGAAGGCGGCCCACAGGAAACCGAAGCCCAAGGCCGCGCTGCTGGGCACAACGGCCAGAACGCGGAGCAGCCGTTGCCCGGGCCGCGCCGGTCTTCCCTCAAAATCGACCAACCGCAGCCCCAGCCAGCGCATCCCGGGCGTGGCGGCCGCATAGAACAGGAAGAGGAACAGGTAGACGCCGGCCAAAAGCGCCATCGCGGCGCAGAAGGCCAGGACACCGGCGCGCTGCAGCGCAAAGCGGCCGCCGAGCGCCGTGTAGATCCCCGCGAAAAGGGCGCACCCAACCGCCACCAGGGCGGCATCGAACACCGCCGACATCACCCGTGCCGCCAGCGGCGCCACCGGGAAGTTCACGGCCTTTTCGATCAGTGCAAGGGGCGAGGAAGGAGGCGGCTCGGGAAATGCCAGCGACGCTTGGGTTGCGGGTGAAGCTGATACGATAGAACCCGGCGGACGAGTAAGGTTCAAGGTCCGACGAGCAGGGTCCAAGGTCCCAGGTCCAAGGTCCAAGGTCGGCCGCACGTCGGGAGGTGGACCTTGGGCCTGGGACCTTGGACCTTGGACCGCCGCCTTCCGCGCCTTGCGGATATCCTCGAACGGAATGACCTTCCGGGTGGCACAGGCAGGAATGCCTGTGCCACTGCGGGCGGTTGCGGGAGCAGGCGCGAAGCTCAGCGCTTCGCTTGGGTCGAAGGCCAGCGGCAGCGTGGCCTGCGCCTGGCGGCGTTGGCGGAAGCGCTCCACCCGCACGGACACCTCTTGCCGCCATGGCGCGCTCTCCGGCGGGGCGCCGGCGGGCCCGCACGCCGGCGGGGCGGGAGAGACCTCGGCCGGCACGGTGGCTGCCACGATGGGCGGGGGCGGCGCCTGCGCATCAGGCCCGCACTCAGACCGCAAGTCGCCGCTCCCGGCTCCCTCCGCGGCGCCGGAGCGCGGCCCGGTCTCAAACTTGTACGCACACCGCTCGCAGCGGTATTCGTAATCGTCGTTAGGGTAACCGCAGCAAGGACAGTTGATCACTGTTGTGTCATTCCCCGCCGCATGCCTTGCGACCGTTTCCCGGCGGTGATACATTCCTTGGTTAAATCATGAGAGCTCTCGGGACACCAGGCGCGGCGCCTCCGCGCTCTCGCTTCTGGTGTAGCACAGCCGTTCTAGCCTGTCAGCTTGTTTTCGTTGGGATGGGCCGGAGTGTGCTTGCGCAGTCAATGCCGCCCCCCGATCCGGTTGCCCGGCAGGCTTCGTCCGCCGTTCCGGCCTGGCCGGCTGCCGCGGCGCAAAGCGTCCCCGGCCAACCTGCCCCAGCGCCTGATGAACTGTCCGGCGTGCCGGGCAGCGAGCGCGTGCGCATCGACGCCGACCGCCAGGAGAAGAACGCGCACATTTACCAGTTTCGAGGAAACGTCGAGATCCAGTTTCGCGACATGCGGCTGACCGCCGACGAAGTCGATTACGACGAATCGACCGGAGATGTGGACGCGCGCGGCCATGTCCGCTTTTCACGGCAGGTCAACCAGGAGAATATCGCCGCCGAAGACGCCCACTACAACTTGAATACCGAGTTGGGCCAGTTTTACCAGGTGCAGGGGACAATCGGCGCGCGGCCGAGCGGGAGGCAGCGGTGGACGCTGACCACCACCAATCCCTACTACTTTGAAGCACGGCGGGTGGACAAGGTGGGCCAGGACACCTACATGGTGTACGACGGCTTTGTGACCTCCTGCACGCCCTCGAACCCCATCTGGACGTTTGCCGGGCCGCGGGCCAAGATCAAGCCGGGCCAGAGCGCGACCATCTACAACAGTTGGGTGAAGGCCGAAAACAAGGTGCCCCTTTTCTTTTCGCCCTTCTTTTACCACTCCCTGAAGCGCATCCCGCGTAGCTCCGGCTTCCTGACGCCGCACATCGGCAATTCCTCGCGCAAGGGGCTGGTGTTGGGGGAAGGTTTCTTCTGGGCCATCAATCGGAGCGCGGACGCCACCGGGGGGCTGGAGTTTTACAGCAAACGCGGCTGGGGGCAGCGGGGCGAGTTCCGGGTCCGCCCCTCGGCCACCACCAGCTTCAGCGCCACCTACTTCGGCGTGATCGACCGCGGGCTGGCGCTGCCCGGCGGGCAGCGCTTCAACCAGGGAGGCCGGACGCTGATCGTGAACGGCTCCAGCGAGTTGCCGCGGGGCTTCCGCGCGGTGGCCAACGTCAACTACCTGAGTTCGTTCCGGTTTCGCGCGGCCTTCACCGAAAGCTTCAACGAAGCGGTCAATACCGAAGTCCACAGCAGCGCGTTCCTCAGCAACAACTTCCGCGGCTACAGCTTCAACGCCGAAATGTCGCGCGCCCAGGATTTTCAGAGCTTCGACCAGCGGGTGGCGGGCGAGCCGGTCGACATCCGCCGCATGCCGGGCATCGAATTCAACAGTCTGGAGCAGCCCTTCTGGTCCCGATTTCCGCTGTATTTCGCGCTCGATTCTTCGGCCGACGGGTTGACGCGCGACGAGCCGGGCCTATCGCGGCCCGGCACCGCGCCGCAGGCGGGCCTGGCCACCGGCTTTGTCTCCCGCTTCGATTTCTATCCGCGCGTCACGTTTCCGGCGCACTGGAAGGGCCTGCATCTGCTGGCCGACTACGGGATCCGCGCCACTCACTACAGTTCCCGCCTGCGGAGCGGCCGAGTGTCGGACGAGGCCCTGCAGCGGACCACACAGGAACTGTCGGTCGAGCTGCGGCCCCCTTCCCTGGAGCGCATCTTCGACTCGCCCGCGGGCTTCCTGGGCAAGAAAATCAAGCACGTCATCGAGCCCCGCGCGGGCTTCCGCCTGGTCAGCGGTGTCGGCAACTTCAACTTCCACGAGGTCATCCGGTTCGACGCGCGCGACCTGGTCACCAGCACGCGCGAACTGGAATACGGCGTGACCAACCGCCTCTTCAGTAAGCGCAGCGATGGCGTGGTGCGCGAGTTGCTGACTTGGGACCTGGTGGAGCGCTACTACTTCGACCCCACCTTCGGCGGCGCGCTCCTCCCCGGCCGGCGGAACGTGTTCCTTTCCACGGTGGACCAGACCGGGTACGCTTTTCTGGACGGGCAGCGGCGCTTTTCGCCCGTCACCTCCACCGTCCGCTTCCTTCCTGCCTGGAACTGGGGCGCCGAGGTCAGCACCGATTACGACCCGGTCCGGCGGCGGGTGGTAAACACCGGCGCCACCGTCAATCTGCATCGCGGCAAGTCCTTTGCCTCCCTGGGCGAATACTTCGTCCGCAGCACGCCGCAACTGCAGCTTGACTCGAACCAGATCCGCGGGCAACTGGGCTACGGTTTCACCAACCGCCGGGGCTTCAACGTGGCCGCCATCTGGGTCTACGACATCCGGCAGGATTTCATGCTGTATTCATCGGTGCAGGCCAACTACAACTTCGATTGCTGCGGGGTCAGCCTGGAGTTCCGTCGCTTCCAGTTCGGCGCCACGGTGCGCGACGAACGCCAGTTCCGCGTGGCCATTACCTTCGCCAACATCGGCACCTTCGGCAACCTGAAGAAGCAGGAGCGCATGTTCTAGCATTGCGGATTGCGGATTTCGGATTGCGGATTTCAACCCCGGCCGGCCGAAGCCAGACCCGCTTGCGCCGTGCATGTATAATGGGTCCCAGGCCATGGAAAGTGGAATCTACACCGAACTGTTTCGGCCCCACCCGGGATTGAGCGACCGGGTCAACCACAACATCATCCAGTCGGAGATCGAAGGCGGCGTGCACCTCGATTCGCTGGCCGAGGGCGCGGAACTGGAGGTTGAAACGGAAAGCCGCTGCTACCGCATTCTGAATCGCGGCAGAGGACGGGCGCTGATCTCGGGCCACCCGCGCTACTGCCCGCGGCCGCTGCCCGTACATATCCACGGTTCCACCTGGGGCGGCTCAATGCTGAAGGCCCGCTTCATCGGCAGGGGAATGTGCCTGGAGTTTGGTCCGGTGGGGGGCCGCGTCATCACCACGTCCCGCATCGTCGAGATTCGGGCGATTCCCGCAAAACAGCAACAGGCGGCGGACGATAGGGCCCTTGTTCCCTGTCGTCGGCCGCCGTTCGCTGGCGAGTAAAAAAGCGGCACTGCTGAAATCTGCGATGGATCCCGCGCCCGCTCGCCTGGCTTAGACGCGACCGAGAACGGTCGTCATCTCCGCGCGGGCCGCGCGGACCATGTGCACGCAAGTGCTGATCACAAGCAGTCCCAGCACCACCGACAGCGGGCCGGCCAGGGGAATCCCGTTCCCCGCCTGCTTCAGGAAGTGATTCAGCAGGTTCAGCCACAGCAGACCGGCAGCCGTCGTAACCATCAGCAGGGTGCTTGCGATATAAACCAGACGAAGTGTGCTTTCCAAGCTCTTAACCATGTGAACCACCTCAGCAACTCTGAATTCGCGAGCAACAATCATTAGGCAAGGCTTATTCCAAACAGCAAGTCATTGCGAATCAGGGAATTACGGGAAAGGCGTGCCGCCAAAGCCGGCCTGGGCTGGGTAGTTTTGTTTCAATTTGCACTGGGTTTAACGGACCGCGTGGCGCTTCAGCAGGGTCGGCAGGTTCTGGGAGAAAGCGGAGCGCGCCATGACCATGTCGCAACCAAGGTCGTGAGCTCTCTGTTTGAGCTCGCCCTGCTCGTGCGAGACATAGCCGACCACGGAGATGCCCCGGAACTCCGGCTTGGCCTTCAGCTTGGTAATCGTCTGGAGCGGCTTTATGGCAGAGAAGTTGAGGTCCAGGATGATGAGCGCGGGCTTGGCGGCGGCCAGTTCCAGCAGCGACCGATCATCCTTGACAAAGTCCACGAGAATCCCGGCGCGCTTGGCCGCTTCGTTGATCTTGCTTGCAAAGAACAGATCGTCGACCGCGGCGACGGCGCGTCTCGGCGGGGTGTGTATTCCCTCGTCCCGATGTCTATTGCGATGTGGACCGCGTCCCTTCATTCCAGTGCGAATCAGTGCGAATGATCCCTTTCAGGTGAGCGCCAATTTCGCCGGGCAACGCCTCAGAGAACCCTGTTGGCGGGGAGGTGCAAAGCTTCATTGTACGGTCGCGCGCCGAGGATTGGCAAGGGAAAAGAGGATTGGCCGCCGCCCCCCCGATATGCTACGCTGAAGCTCCCCTGGGATGTTGCGGCAAGCTGGAGCCCGCCGAAGGCTGGGCAGTTGGAAGGCGGCGCCGATGCCGGCACTCCGACCCGTGCTGAGCGGTCGTTCATTATTCATCGCAGGCAAGATTCTTCTCCTATGGAAAAGCGCGAACTGCTGCTGGCGCACAGCCCGGATTCCGACGATGCCTTCATGTTCTACGGGTTGGCCACGCGAAAACTGCGTTCCCGCCTGATCACCTTCCACCACGAGTTGCACGAGATCGAGACGCTCAACCGCTGCGCCCTGGAGGGCAAGTTCGACGTGAGCGCGATTTCATTCCACGCCTACCCCTATCTGGCCGAGCAGTATCGGCTGCTCTCGACCGGGAGCAGCATGGGGGATGGCTACGGCCCGCTGGTGGTGTCCGACCATTTGTTCCGGCCCGAGGAGTTGAAAGGAAAAAAAGTGGCGGTGCCCGGGTTGCTGACTACCGCCTGGCTGGTCCTCAAACTTTTCCAGCCCAACGCGGAGCCGGTGGTGGTGCCGTTCGATCGCGTGCTTCAGGCCATGCGCGACGGGCGCGCCGACGCCGCCCTGGTCATCCACGAAGCCCAGCTCACCGTCGACCGCGAAGGCCTGCACCGCATCGCCGATCTTGGCCGCTGGTGGCACCAGCAATGCAACCTGCCGCTGCCGCTCGGCGGACTGGTCGTGGCGCGGCGCCTGCCGGCCGAGATTCAAAAGGAGGTTGCCAGGCTGGTACGTCGCAGCATCGAGTACGCCATGGACCATCGGGAAGAGGCCCTGGCGTACGCCATGCAGTTCGCGCGGGAGATAGAGCAACCGCTGGCCGAGAAGTTCATCGGTATGTACGTGAATGAGTATTCGCTCGATTGCGGCGAGCGCGGACGGCAGGCCATCCAGCGGCTCTTCACGCTCGGCTACCAGGCGGGTGTGATTCCCAACAGCGTGGAAGCAGATTTCCTCAGCCGGGAGGGTTGACAACTCCCGTGCCCTTCACCCCCAGGCGGTGACCTTCGTCGTCGTACATCCGTGGAGAATTCCGCTGATACACTGTCCGCCATGCGGCAATTCCTGGCGCCCGGTTCGATCGCCCTGGTGGGCGTTTCCTCCCGCCCGGCTACACTCTCCGCCGTTCTGCTGGACAACCTGAAACAGGGCGGCTACCGGGGCGGCATCCACCTTGTGAATCCGAAGGTGGAAACGATTGGAGGGCTGCCTTGCTATCCGCGGGTGGCCGATCTGCCGGAGGGCATCGACCTGGCCCTGTTGATGGTGCCGGCGCGCGAGACCGAGGAGACGCTGGCGCAATGCGCAGGGCGCGGAATCCGGCGCGTGCAGGTGATCGCCGCCGGCTTTCGCGAGGCCGGCCAGGAGGGCGAGGAGCGTGAGCGGCGGGTGGCCGCCCTGGCGCGCGGGCGCGGCGTCCGGCTGATCGGACCCAACTCCATGGGGCTGATGAACCTGGACCCGGCGGTGAAACTGAACGCCACCTTCTCTCCGGCAGCGCCGCGGGCCGGCAGCGCCGCCTTCATCACCCAGAGCGGCGCCCTGGGCGTGGCCGTGCTCAGCATCGCCGCGCGCTGGCGCCTGGGCTTCTCGCAGTTCGTTTCGCTGGGCAACGAAACCGACGTTACGGCGGCGGAGCTGCTCGAGTACTGCGTTGCGCAGCCTTCCACCCGCGTGGTCATGCTCTATATGGAATCGCTCGGCCACGGCCGCGAGCTGCTGGCGGCCGGCCGCCGGCTGGCCGGCGAAAAGCCCCTGGTGCTGCTGCACTCGGGGCGCACGCCGGCCGGCGCCGTCGCGGCCGCCTCTCACACCGGCGCCATGTCCACGCGGCCGGGCATCGCGGAAGGCATTTTCCAGCGCGCCGGCTTCCTGGTAGTCCACTCGCTGGAACAGATGCTGGAGCTGGGCGTGGCGTTTTCGCTGGGGCGCGTGCCCTCCTCCTCCGCCCGCTCCTTCGCCCTGCTGACCAACGCCGGCGGCCCCGGCGTGCTGGCCACCGATGAAGCCGTCTCGGCCGGCATGCGGCTGGCCCAGTTGCGGCCGGAAACCACCGAGCAGCTTCAGGCTGGCGCGCCGCGGGGGGCGAGCGTGCGCAATCCGGTCGATCTGCTGCCGCTAGGCGACGATGCCACCTACCTAAGCTGCGCCGAGAAACTGCTCTCCGACGCGGGCGTGGAACAGTTGCTGGTCATCAAAGTCAGCCCGCCTCTGGGCAGTGCCGGCCCGGGGTTGCTGGACGGGCTGGCAGCGCTCGGCGAGAAACACGGGAAGCCGGTTCTGGCGTCCCTGCTGATGTCACAAAGGAACCCGGAATGGCAGGCGGCGCGCGACATCCCCGCATTCTGGTTTCCGGAAGCGGCCGCCAGGGCCGCGGTGGCGCTGACCCGCTATGCGGAACTGCGGCAGCGGATGGCGCGGCGCGGCGGCACAGGCATCCCTGCCTGTGCCGGTGGAACGCAGGCAGGGATGCCTGTGCCACCGGCGGCCGATGACTTGTTCCGCCTGCTGGCTGCCTACGGCATTGGCTCGCCGCCCTTTGCCAGAGTGAACACGCCGGCCGAAGCCGCGGCCTTTGCCGAACAGGTTGGCTTCCCGGTGGTGCTGAAAACGCTCGATCCGGAGATCGTCCACAAGACCGAGGCCGGCGGCGTGATCCTGGACATCGGCAGCCCTGAGGCGCTCACCCGGGCCTTCGCCGCCATCCCGTCGACCGGCCGGCATGGCGCGTTGGTCCAGAAATTCGTTCGCGGCCAGCATCGGGAAGTGCTCGCCGGGTTCCTGCGCGACTCGCGGCTGGGGCCGCTGCTGGCTTTCGGGCTGGGAGGTATCGCGGTAGAGGTCCTGGCCCAGGTCGCCTACCTGGCACTGCCCGCGGCGCCCGACGAGGTTGAGGAGCTGATCGATTCCGTCCCCGCTTCCGTGCTTCTGGGGCCATGCCGGGGAAAGCCTCCGGCGGACCGCGCCCGGCTGGTGGAAGCGCTGCTGCGCCTCGGCCAAATCGGGCTCGATCATCCCCAGATCGCGGCCATCGAAGTGAACCCGCTGCTTGCCGCCGTCGCCTCCGAAGAGACTCTGGCCGTGGACGTGCGCCTGGTGTTGGGCGGTGATGACTGAGGCACTTGCAAAATTCCATTGTGGTGAATTACTTGCCGGGCTTGATGAGGGGGACAAAGGCAACCGGGAGAACAGATCGGACTTGCAAGCGCCCGCTCTCGTCTTTCGTGGCAAGCTGCAATTCCTGGAAGCCCGCCGGGCCAACCGGAATGATCAGCCGGCCGCCGGGCTTCAGTTGCTGAACCAGGGCCGGGGGCACCTCCAGCGGGGCGGCCGTGACAATAATCAGGTCGTAGGGGGCATGGTCGGGCCAGCCGGCGTAACCGTCTCCCTGCTTCACTTCGACATTGCGATAGCCGAGCTTCTGCAGCCGCTCGGCCGCGGTGCGGGCCAGTTCGGGGAGCAACTCGATGGTGTAAACCTTGGAGACCAGCAACGAGAGCACCGCCGCCTGGTAGCCCGAGCCGGTGCCCACTTCCAGCGCCACGTGGGACTTCTCCGGCCGCAATTGCTCGGTCATGAAGGCCACGATGTACGGCTGGGAAATGGTCTGGCCGGAGGCGGTGGGCAGCGGCGTGTCGTCGTAAGCGGCGGCAAGCAGCGGCGGCGGCACGAACAAGTGGCGCGGGACGCGGCGCATGGCCTCGAGTACGCGCGGGTCTTTCACTCCGCGCTCCTCGATCTGCTGTTTCACCATCCGCTCGCGCGCCTGTTGGGGCGGTTCCGCGCGTTGCGCGCAGGCCTGGACCGACAGGGAAAGGAGCAACGCCGGAACAGCGCGCGCCCAGCGAACGCGGCGAGCCATAGGCACCTCCGGTGGCAGGTGGCCGGCGGCCGGGGGCTGCGCCTTATCTGCCGCCTGCCACCTATTCATAGCGCAGGCAGACAATCGGATCAAGCTTGGCCGCCCGGTTGGCGGGGTAGATGCCGAAGAACAGGCCGATGGAAACGGAGATCAGGAAACCCAGCGAGACCCACAACAGGGATACTTCGGCGGGGAGCGAGGGCGCCAGCATGCGCACCATCCAGGCGGTCGCCGTTCCCACCATGATGCCCAGCACGCCGCCGCAACTGGTGAGCGTGACGGCCTCGATCAAAAACTGCGCGCGGATGTCCTGTCGCCGTGCCCCAACGGCCTTACGCACCCCGATCTCCTGCGTTCTCTCGGTGACCGAAATCAGCATGATGTTCATCACCCCGATGCCGCCTACCAGCAGGCCGATGGAGCTGATCACGGCGGTCAGGAGCACCAGCGCGCCGGTCAACTGGTTCCACAGGTCGGTGAAAAAATCGGGGGTGGCCACATCAAAATCGTTGGGGGCGCGGGGCGGGACGCGGCGGAGCCGCCGCAGGATATCGATCACTTCGTCCTCCGCCTTGGGGATGAGCAGCGGATCGCGGACGCTGACCGCGATGAAGTGCTCCTTGCTTGCGGGATAAAGCTTGTGGAACGTGGAGTAGGGGATGACGACGAAGCGGTCCACCCCCGGCCCGCCGAACAGCCCCGGGTCTTTCTCGAACACTCCGATCACTTCGAAGCGCTGCCCGTTGAGAGTCACTTCGCGCCCCACCGGATCGACAGCCGGAAACAAGGAACCGGCCACACCCGCCCCCAGGACGCAGACGAAGCGCGAGTGATCGAGGTCGAAATGCGAGATGAAGCGGCCGTCGCTCACGCTGAACAACGGAATGGCGTCGGCATACTCGGGATCCACGCCGCGGAGAAACGGGTTGTCGACGCGCTCGCGGCCCGCGTGGATTTCGTTGGTTTCGTTGTTGATGAACATCATGCGCGTTCCGAAGGCGGTGGCGTACTCGCAGCTTCGGCACTGCTCGCGGATCAGGCGCGCGTCGTCGTAGCGGAAATACTTGCGCAGGCGGATCTCCTCCGGCAGGCGCCCGAAATGCGCGAAGGGCAGCCGGCTGACGAAGAACACCCGCGAGCCGAGCGACTCCACGCGGCTGGCCACGTGCCGGTTCAGCCCGTGGATGATGGCCGCCACGGCGATGACCGAGGTGACGCCCACCACGATGCCCAGCAGCGTAAGCGCGGACCGGCCCTTGCGCGAGCGCAGCGTCTGGAACGCCACCAGGAAGTTTTCTTTAAGCTCGTCTCGCGTCATCTCGGAATTGCGGATTGCGGATTGGGGATTGCGGATTGGCTACCAGTTCGAAATCCGCAATCCGAAATCCGCAATCCGAAATCTGCCTGCCGCGTGCGATCTATTCCGATCGTAACGCCACCACGGGATCCAGCCGGGCCGCCCGGCCGGCCGGGTAGATGCCGAAGAACAGCCCGATGGTGGAAGCCAGCGCCACCCCCAGGACCGCCACCCACAGCCGAACCTCGGCCGGGAAGCTGGTGAAATACTTCAACGCCGTGGCGGCGGCGAAGCCCAGCAGCACGCCGGCCAGGCCGCCGATCAGGCAGGCCAACAAGGCCTCGGCGAGGAACTGCCGCAGGATGTCGGCCCGGCGCGCGCCGCAGGCCCGCCGCACCCCGATTTCCTTGGTCCGCTCCGTTACCGACACCAGCATGATGTTCATGATTACGATGCCGCCCACCACCGCCGCGATCGAAGAAACCAGGACGAACACCAGGAAGAAGGCGGAGCTGATCGAATGCCACAAATCGAGATAGGAATCGGGGGTGGCAATGTAGAAATCGTCCTTCTGGCCGGGCAGCAGGTGCCGGCGGGCGCGCAGGTAAACGCGGACCTCGTCCTGGGCCAACTGGAAATCCGTCTCGCCGGCCGTGCGGATCTGCAGCAGCAGGCTGCGGCGCGGGCCCCAAAGCTTCAAGAACAAGGGCAGTGGCAGAACCAGGTAGTTGTCCTGATCCTGGCCCAGCACCGAGCCGATCTTTTCCATGGTGCCGACCACGCGCAATTCCCGCGGGCCCAGCCGCACCAGCTTGTCGATGGGGTCAACGCCGGCGAACAATTTCTCAGCCAGCGTGGAACCCAGCAGGCACACCGATGCGGCCTGCTGCTCCTCGAACGCGGTGAGAAAGCGACCGCGCTCCACATTGCGGGTGCCGATGTAAGCCATGTTCGCCGTCTGCCCCAGAATCGCGACATCGGTCACTTCCCGGTCGCGGTAGCGCACGCGGGCCGGGGTCTGCACCTGCGCGCCGACCGCGGCGCAGTGTGCGCATCGCTGGGCCAGGAACTCCATGTCTGCCGGGGTGATGTCGCGGTTGCGCCGGGCCTTCAGGAACTCCTCAAAATCGGAGATGACGATGGGAGTCTTGGCGACCTGGAAGACGTCGATCCCCAGATTCGCGATCTTGTCTTTGACGTAGGCATTGGCCCCCTGGATCAGCGTCATGACGGTGATGAGCGTCGCCACCCCCATGACCAGGCCGAGAACGGTGAGGAAGGAGCGGAGGCGGTGCGCCCGCAGGGCTGCCCAGGCCAACCTCCAGAGATCGGGGAACTGCATCCGGTCGATTATATAGGCTGCAGGCTGTAGGCTGTAGGCGGCGGGCTGAAACCTGAGCAGCGGTGAAAAAATCGCCCGGCCAACGGCAGCGGTGCATGTAGCAGGAAACCGGCGGCGTTACTTCTTTGCCGGCACGGGGCCGAGCGCTTTCTCCAGGGCCTGGCGGGCCTCGGCCGCCAGCTCAAACGGGTCGCGGTCCCAGTATTCGGGCCGCGGGGCCTTGACGGAGGCCAGCCGCTCGAAGCCAATGGATGTCAGCTCCTGCCAGATTCTGCGGATGGGAACCACGCCGGCGCCGGGCAGCAGGCGGTGCTGCTGGCTCTGCAGTTTCGGCAGCGGCAGGTCCTCGCAATCACCAACCTGAAACGCGAACAACTTCGAGGCCTTCAGGCGGCGGAGCGAAGCCATCGAACTGCCACCGGCATGGAAGTGGAAGGAGTCCAGAACCAGGCCGACATCGGGCCGATCCAATTCCGAAATGATCTCCCAGGCCAGCTCCAGAGTGCGAACCGAGCAGGAAGGATAGGACTGGAACTGGAAGCCAAGCTTGAGGCCGTCGCCGGAAGCGATGTCCGCCAGCGCTTCCAGCACGCTGATGGACTCGTCCTTGACCTCGCCATCGGCCGCGCCGGCCGGACGCGCGCCCGGTCCGCTGACGATGAATTCACAGCCCAGTTCGCCGGCCAGGCGCGAGATGTCGCGGTACTCGCGCTCGATCCGCTCCCATTGCTCCCCGGCATACGTGACGCGGTCGACCGAACCGATGGAGAGAGGCCGCAACTTGGCCGCCGCCAGCATCTCGCTCACTTCGGCCGGCGAGCCGCCACCCTCCAGGTACTTCTGGAGCTTGGTGATATTCAGCTCGATGAACGAGTAGCCGGCCCTCTGCGCCGCCCGAATGTCGGTGGCCAGATCGGCCTTCATGGCGGTGGCCCCGTTCCAACCCAGCAGCATGTTCCTCCTCTTGACGCCAGTTCCAGGTCTGAAGTTCCAGGTTGCACGCTAAGAGTGCCAGGCCGCGACTTTCGGGCGTGGGGTTTCCGGAGCATCCACAGCCCGAAGCCCGAAACCTGGAACGCGCGCGCATAGCACCGGCCTGCAAAGTCGGCAATTCGATGTCTGAAGCCCCGGATTCACCGCCGTGGTGCGACGACCGCTCATTTGGTGATGACAAAGTCCCGCGTGAAGAACAACGCGCCCTTGTCCTCAAAGAAGACGATTCGGAGATTGGACGCCGTCGGAGGAATGCTGGGCAAGACGATCCGGGCCGTGGCCCGGCCGGACGACATCGGGGCAGCCGTGTAACCGAGGCGGCGAGACACGGTTGGGTCCGTCATCCAGGCGCCCAGGTAGACAAGCCGGGCATGGGTGGTGACCAGGTTGTACTCGACCTCCACGGTCCACTGCCCGGATTCGTAACTGGTGCGCAGCAACCGCAGTTCATCTTGCAGCGCCGCTTTGACCCCTTGTCCTGAGGACGGGCCAACCTGCGACGATTGCAGCGATGCGGGGATGGAAGGCGCGGCCCGGCGGAATGAGCCGGACACGCGGCCCGCCGCCAAGTCGTCGCTGGTGAACACGCGGCGGCTTTGCGCAGCTTGCGCCGGCTCGGCGGATGCGGCGGCGGTTCCCGCCCCGGAAGCGGCCGGCTTGCCGGCCGCAGTTCTGGCAGCCGCGCCGCCCTTGGCCCCCTTGGCGGCCGCCTGCTCGCGGGCTGGCGGAACGGCCGGGCGGGCAGCAGCCTGTGCGGCCGGCCGGTCCTCGGGAACCTGCGACAACAGGGCGCGGGCCTCTTTCGCGGACTTGGTGTTGGGATACTTCCGCGCCAGATCCTGAAGGGCATCGCGGGCCGGCGCGGTTTGCTTGCGTTCGAGCAGGCTCAGCGCGGTTTTGAACTGAGCTTCGGCGGCCACTTCCTCGCTCGTTGCCGGCCGCACGACCGCGGCCGCCGGAGGGGCTGCCGGCGCCGGGGCCCCCGAGGGCGCAGCCGCCGGCGGCGTTACCGGAGCCGCGGCCGGCGGCGTTGCGACGGCCGACTTTCCGGCGCCCCCAACGTTCAGCTTGGGCGGCGATTGGCCGGGGCGGGCCTTCATCATCCAAAGGCCGCCGAGCAAGCCGATGACCATGAGCCCGGCGATGATGGCGCCGCTGCGTGCCGTGATCCTCGGCGTGAGACGAGGCGGCTGTCCCAAGGAAGGAGGCTGAGGGCTGGGCGCCTCCGGCGCGTCCCGTGGAGTGGACGGCGCCAGGGCAGCCGGGGCGTCCCCGGCCGCCGAGGCCGGCGGCGCCGCAGCCGGCCGCTGTTCGGCCGGCGCGGTCACGGACGGCATCGCCTCGGAAACGGACGGCGCGGGAGCGCCGGCCAGTTCCGCCAGGCAACACTCGCACCGCACAGCCTGATTCTTATTCGTGAATCCACAGCGCGGACAGGTTATTTCCATCGAAGTGGCGGCCGGCCGCGGGCCTTGTGTGGCCCCGGCCGCGCGGCCCTCCCAAGCCGCCACAGTATATCTCAGTCCGGACGCAGATGATTTTCTTATCTGCGTTGCCAGGCGCCCAAGAGCCGCCCCCTATAGGGCGCAGGCGCGCTGGGCGCCGCGGGCCGTCGAGCCCAGATAGGCCTGCGGCGGGTAGGGGCTGTAGGGCTGCATCAGGGCCAACTCCCGCCCCACCCGCTCCTCGATCTCGGCCACCATGTCGTACAGCACGGAGCGCGACATCGACAGCCTGCGGGCCGCCAGGTCGGTGGCCGCGCCGAGGACGTGACACAGGCGGAAGACGCGATACAGTTGCGGCGAGAGCACCCGCCGGGCCGAGGCCTCAAAATCGGCGCAGTAGTCCTCGTTGCGGCGAATCCACATCAGGTGGCGCTCCACGCCGCGGCGGTTCTCCCGGAAGGTGACCACCCGGGCAAAGGCGTCGGCCTCGGCGCACACCCGGAAGCGGCGGTAACAGACCTGAAAGACCCGGCGGCACACGCAGGCGCAGGGCTCGCCGCCGGCGAAACCGCTGCCGCCGCAACCACGGCAATCGTAGCGGGCCAGTTCGGCCGCGCGTTCGGGCGTCCAGTTCATGGGGCTGCCTCCTGGCCGGCCCGCGCGCCGAATTGGGCCCTGGGCCGCGGACCAAGCTGTCCAATGACAATATCTATACGAAATACATTCATGACTGAAGTGATATCACTTGCCGAAATCACAAGTCAAGGAAAAAATTTCAAATCGAAATAGAGACGGCGGGCGCCGCAACTTCCGCCTTGACATGGCTATTTCAGCCTGCTATGTATAACAGACCATGAAGCTTGCCGATATTGAAGAGCGTCTGCTCGACAACCTCCGCGCCCGGGTCAAGCGGCGCGAGATCAGCGAGCGCCGCCTGGCTCTGCAGGCCGGTTATTCCCAGCCGCACATCCACAACGTTTTGAAGGGCGCGCGCCAGCTCACCTCCGGCGTGGCCGACCGCCTCATGGAGCGGCTCGGCCTGGACCTCGAGAGCCTGTTCGAAACCAGCGAACTGGAGCGCGTGCTGCCGCACCGCGAGTTCAAGGACTCCGTCTTCCGGGAAGTGCCGATGCTGAAAGGCCGCATCGCCGCCGGCCAGCCCTTCCCCGTGGATGCGCGCTACGCGGGCACGCGGGCCTTCACCGCCGAGTTTTTGAAGCAGTTCGTGCGGCCGGTGCTGGTGAAGATCGGGGCAGCCGAGGTTTCCATGCTGCCCACGGTCCAGCCCAACGACCTGCTGCTGATCGATCAGAACGAGGAGAAGCGCCGACACCCGGTCTTCAGCAGGATTTATGCCTTGAACCTGGACGAGGGCGGGACCACCAAGCACTGCGAAGTGGTCAATGGAGAGCTGGTCATCGTCCCGGAGAACATGCAGCAGCGCGGGTTTTCGCCGCGCACGATTTCGCTGGAGGAACGTAACATCCTCGACATTGTGCGCGGGGTGGTTGTTTGGATCGGTCGCGAACTGTAGGTCCTGGTGGCGTCGGTCGCGACAGAGACTGGAAGAAGCCGGTGACCCCAGAAGAGCTGTCACAATCGGAATTGCCGGAGAAACTGCGGGCTCGCCTGCGGGTCCTGGACCAGCGCAGCCCTTGGGAGACGACGCTGGCCGTGGCGCTGATAGGCGCGGAGCTGGCCATGGTGGCCACAGCCCTGTTGGCGCCCAGGGAGTTCCGCGTCAGCCTGGCGGCCCCCGGCGCGGTGTTCTTCGCGGCCCTGGTGCTGGCGCTGCTGGTGGCCTGGCTGCTGGAGAGCCGCGGCAAGCAGGCGCGAATCACCGACATCCGTCTCATGGCGGAAACGCTGCAGCGCTACCTGCGGACCGAGCAGGCGCTGCGCGATCCGCTGACCGGCGCCTACAATCGCGCGGCGCTGCAGGAGATGTCCGACCGCTACATCAGCCGGGCACGGCGCAACAGCCTGCCGCTGACACTGGCGGTGCTGGACCTGGACGCCTTTCACAACCTCAACAACCAGTACGGCCACACGGCCGGCGACACCGCGCTGGTGGACTTTGCCGGGATCATGCACCAGTCAACCCGCGGCTCCGACGTTGTGGCGCGCTACGGCGGGGACGAGTTTGTGATCGTGCTCCCCGAGACCACCCTACCCGGCAGCGACGCGGTGATCCGGCGAATTCGCCACAGGCTCGACGAGCGCAACGCGGCGCTGGAAACCACCAGAATTCCCCTGGCATTTACCGCCGGGGCGGCCGAGTTGCAGGGCGGCATGGACTTCCCCGGCCTCTTCGGAGAGGCCGACGCCAGGCTGCTCAAGGCCAAGGAGGATCACGGCGCCAGCGCGCGGTAGCCGGAAGGCAACAGGCAGAAGGTCGCGCTGCCGGCCTATCAACGACTGCCTACTGGTTTTCTGCCACCTTGGCAAGCAACTGGACGTACTCGTCCCGCCGGCCGTTCTGATCCAGCCCCATCTCCTTATCCACTGCCTGGCTGATATTCATGGAGCAGAATTTCGGGCCGCACATGGCGCAGAAGTGGGCCTGCTTGTAAGATTCGTCGGCCAGCGTCTCGTCATGCATGCCACGGGCGCGCTCGGGGTCCAGCGCCAGCTCGAACTGGCGATTCCAGTCGAACAGGAAGCGGGCATGGCTGAGGGCGTCGTCGCGATCGCGGGCGCCCGGACGGCGGCGGGCAATGTCGGCGGCGTGGGCCGCGATCTTGTAGGCGATGATGCCTTGTCGCACGTCCTCGGCGTCGGGCAGGCCCAGGTGTTCCTTGGGAGTCACATAGCACAGCATCGAGGCGCCATACCAGCCGATCATGGCGGCGCCGATGGCCGAGGTGATGTGGTCATAGCCGGGCGCGATGTCGGTGACCAGCGGGCCCAGCGTGTAGAACGGCGCCTGGTGGCACATCTCCTCTTCCTTGCGGACCTGCAGCTCGATCTGGTCCATGGGAATGTGCCCGGGGCCCTCGATCATCACCTGCACGTCGTGCTTCCAGGCCACCTCCGTCAGCTCGCCGAGCGTCTTCAGCTCCGCGAACTGCGCCTCGTCGCTGGCATCGGCCAGGCTGCCGGGCCGCAGGCCGTCGCCCAGCGAGAAACAGACATCCCGCTTGCGGAAGATGCGGCAGATGTCCTCGAAGCGCTCGTAGAGCGGGTTCTCGCGGTTGTTGGCCACCATCCACTGGGCCATGATAGCGCCGCCGCGGCTGACGATGCCGGTGACGCGCTTCTGCGTCAGGGGAACATGCCGGCGCAGCACCCCGGCGTGGATGGTCATGTAATCGACGCCCTGCTCGGCCTGCTCCTCGATCACTTCCAGCAGGATCTCCGCCGTCAGGTCTTCGACGCGGCGCACGCGGGCCAGCGCTTCGTACACCGGGACCGTCCCTATCGGCACGGTGGCGTCGCCAAGAATGGCCTGGCGAATGGTGCGGATTTCGCCGCCGGTGGACAGGTCCATCACCGTGTCGGCGCCGTACTTGACCGCCACGCGGAGCTTCTCCAGTTCCTGCTCGATGTTGGAGGTGACCGAGGAATTGCCGATATTGGCGTTGATCTTGCAGGTGGCCGCCACCCCGATGCCCATGGGGACCAGGTTGGCGTGGTGAATGTTGGCGGGGATCACCAGGCGGCCGCGCGCCACCTCCGCCCGCACCGTTTCCCCCTGGAGCCGTTCCCGGCGCGCCACATACGCCATCTCCTCGGTCAGCACGCCCTGCCGGGCGTAATGCATTTGCGTCACGCAGTCATGCCCCATCCGCTTCTTCACCCATTCGCTGCGCATGATCACTCACTCCCGGTTCGGAGTTCGGAATGCGGAGTTAACTCCGCACCCGGCACTCCACATTCCGCATTCAATTCGGCCGTTCTTCCTCGCCTTCGAACATCTTCTTGTCGATTGGTTTTCGGCCATCAAACCCTTCGTCCGTACCATGCCAGAAGCCGATCGCCGGCTCACCGAGCTTCCAGCACAGGTATACCTCGCGCTGGTCCAGCAGGAACGGAAAATCAACCAGGCCGGTATCCAGATCCTTGACCAGGCAGCCGCTGGATTCGATGTGCGCCAGCGCCTCCTGCAAGACGACCGCCGACTTGTTCCGTTCGATTTTCAGACCGGCTATTTTGGCGCGATCGATCAGCACACCGCCCCGCAGCAAAATGTGCTGAGCGATCCCGGTAAATGTCGCCTCCAGGTCCTCCAGCTTCTTTTTCTCGCCGATGGCCGTGTTCAGCAGTTTCTCCAGCAACGGGAGGATCTCCTCGGCTTCCCGCAGTTTGAAGAATCGTTGCGGCATGGCAAAACCAAACCCGCCGGCGACGCGGTTTTTTCCCCTCCGCGGACCGGCCCAAGCCGGGCTCCGCTTCACTGGATGGACAGCATGCGGTCCAGCGCCACCCGCGCCCAGTCGCGCACCTGGTCGTCAACCCGGATGACGTTGACGGCGCGCCCTTCCAGCAGGTTCTCGAGCGTCCATAGCAGGTGCTGCGGCGAGATGCGGTACATCGTCGTGCACAGGCAGCCGCTGGAGTCCAGCGAGGTAATGAAGCGGTCGGGGTGCTCCCGGGCGAGCCGGTTGACCAGGTGAATCTCCGTGCCCACCGCCCAGGCGGTTCCCGCCGACGCCCCCACCACCTCGCGGATGATACCTTCGGTCGATCCCACGGCGTCGGCCTTCTGTACGACTTCCCACCGGCACTCAGGATGCACGATGACCCGCACGCCGGGATACAACTCCCGGGCACGGTCCACGTGCTCGGGCAGGAACCTCATGTGCACCGAGCAGTGACCCTTCCACAGGATGACCCGCGCCGTGGAATAGCGATCCGCGGCATTACCACCCATGGGAGCGAACGGGTCCCAGACAGGCATGTCGGCCAGCGGGATGCCCACGGCGTAGCCGGTGTTGCGCCCCAGGTGCTGGTCGGGCAAAAACAGGATGCGTTGGCCGCGCTCCAAGGCCCATCGAAACGCCGCGCCGGCGTTGGACGAGGTGCAAACCGTCCCGCCATGCTGCCCGCAAAAGGCCTTGATGGCCGCCGCCGAATTCATGTAGGTGACCGGAATCAGGCCGTCGGCCAGCCCCAGGCCTTCCAGCGCCTCCCAGCAATCCTCCACCTGTCCGATATCGGCCATGTCGGCCATCGAGCAGCCGGCGCTGAGGTCCGGCAGGATCACCCGCTGGCCGTCGCGGCGCAGAATGTCCGCGCTCTCGGCCATGAAATGCACGCCGCAGAAGACGATGAACTCAGCGCCCTCCCGGCTGGCCGCCAGTTGGGAAAGTTTGAGGCTGTCGCCACGGTAGTCGGCAAACTTCACCACCTCGTCGCGCTGGTAGTGGTGGCCCAGCACGACCGCGCGCCGGCCCAGTTCGCCCTTGGCCGCGGCCAGGCGCTCGTCCAGCGACGTGTCCGGCATCGCCAGATAGTGATCCAGCGGACACGTTGAACCCGTGGTTTCGATCATTGGAGTCAATGTAGATGCTTTCCCAGCCCTTAATTATAAGGCTTCTCCGCTGATTAAACCACAGAGCCAGCGCCGGAGTCGGGTGCCTTTCACCTCTTAAACCAGTTCAAGACGCACGCCGCTTCCCGAGTCCTTCGGCGATTAGCGCGGAAACGAGCGCGTTCAGGCTGACGCCCTCCTGGCGCGCTCGCGTTGCCAGGCGGGCGTGGAGACTGCGAGGAACTCGCTGCCTCCATTGGCCGCTCGGCGCCCCGGGCTTGGGGATCGGGTCGCCATGCTTCGCGCAGCTTGCCAGGTACGCCTTGACGGCGTCGCGGCCATGCTCCATTGCCTCCTCGGGCGTTTCGCCGTCGGAAACACAGCCCGGCAAGTCCAGGTATTCGACCATGAAGCCGCCGCCCTCCTCCGGCGACAGAGGGCGGATCGTGAACGGGTATGACTCGGTAAGTTTCTTGTCGATCTTCATTGTGGGTTCCCTAGTCTATCGATCAGCTCCAGGAACAGCCGGATGTAGACCGGTTTGATCGGGCGCCGCGCGGGCACCGACAATCTTCCGCCTTTCGGGTGCCGGAAGACAACATGGCTCGTCCCGCCCTGGTCGTAATCGATGCCGAGGCTGTTTGCCACGACTTTCAGATCCTCGATCCGCCAGTCGCGCGGGTTGCTTCGCATTCTCGCGACGATCTTATCCGCCGTTGGCATCACGAGTATGGTACCACCGGTGGAACCACCAGGCAAAGGTCAAGCATATCGGAAAAACAGTTTTAAGGCGCCCATTAAGGGGCACCCTGGGAGCGCGGGCGTCTCGCCTGCCGGCCCTTTGCAACGCCGCGCTGTGGGTACAAGTTCATGGGGGGGCCGCAGGTGAGACGCCCAATGTCATGTACTTTCCCGTTGCGACTTCTCCTCGCACCCCTCCGGGGTGCGACCGTTTCTTTTGGTCGGTTTTCCGGGGGTGTCGCTCGGCAAAAAGCGCCTCGCTTTACCCCCGGCTAAGATGCTCCCATCCCTCCGGGATGGCTTTCAACGCCTGCATCCCGAAGGGATGCGAGAACCATAGCCGGGGGTAGCGGCCGCGTTGTTTGCGGCCGGCACCCCCGGAAACCGACAGCCGAGAATACGCACCCCAGAGGGGTGCGAGGAAAACTAAGTGACATTGCGCGAGACGCCTGCGCTCCCAGGGACGGTTCGACCGATGCCCTTTGTCACCGTATTTTGCAAGCCCCAGTAGTCGGCGAGTGGCCCGAGCCGCCGTCGCTGTCTTACCTGGTTCACTGGGCGCTGCGGCGCGAGCAGTTTTGCGCCCCGGGCCTCTGCCCGGACGCGCCCGAGGAAAAGCACGAGCGCTGCGATCACTGCCCGCTGAATCGACTGGACGCCGCGCAGTTGACCGACACCGGCCAGTTGCTTCGGCGGGCGCTGCACCTGCGGTCGGCTCTGGCGATGGGTATCCGCATCGGGCTGGACGAGATCGACGCGGATGAATTCTTCGCGATGCAGGTGGTGGAACAGGTGCGCGACGCCCACGACCGCGAACGGATCAGACAGCAGTCATTCGACGCTATTCGGGGACCGGCTTGGTGTCGCCAGTAATCCGATACTCGTCGAGAAGCTGGTGCAGCGGCTCGGATAGCCTTGGAAACGAGTATCCGCCTCGCTCCGACCAAGAAAGCGTCTTCCCGATACCTGTCTTTTTGAGTATCCGCTCCAGAAGTTCATCGTGCGGGTAGAGATACCATGTCTCTCCATCGTTGAAAGCGACGCACAGATCTTTGCCCCGATATTTCTTGTCGAAAGTCAGCCTGCTCTTGAGTTGCACGCGCAGGAACGTTGATCCGTCGACGTGTTGCGCGATGAAGTCCGCGCCTTGCCAATCGTCGCTCAACCGCAGTGTGACAAAGCCGTAGTCGGCCAACACCGCCGAAACCTTCTGGAAATTGAAGTTCTCTTTCTGTCGCGAGTTCAGTGAGGAATAACGAATTCGGTTTAGCTCCACTGGCATGGTGGGAAAATTATCCGCTCACCCGGTTTGCGAGTCAAGGGCTGAGGCTCCCCAGCACACGGCAAGCGATAACAAACTCGAACTGATAATCGAGGTGCTGGCCGATAAGGCGAACGCGCAAATCAAGGGCGTGAACCAGAGCCTTGCCGGAATCGAGCGGACCGCCGTGTCGGTCGCCAAGAATGCGTCCGAGGGAATCGACGGGATGACGGCCAGCATGGTGAAGGGCTCGCTTGCCGGCAACCTGCTGGCGGAAGCGATTAAGGGCGCGGCCGAGGAGGATTTCGGCGTCTCGGCTAAAGGCATCCGGGATTTTGAATCCCGCTTGGTCAGCGCCGTTCTGGGACCCGCACCCCGAGCGTAACAGGCGCAATCAGGGTTTCAGTTGAACCAGGTCGCCGTTTCCGTTGGCGTTGCCGTTGCCGTCGCCATTGCCGTTTCCGTTGCCGCCGCACAGCGCCAGCATCGGCAACTGCTTTTCGAACGGCGTCGAGTACTTCTTCTCGATCTTGTCGCGGAAGGTGGGCCCCGAGTTGTAGGTGCAGAACGGGTAGATCAGGCCGTTGGGGGCGGCGTAGTGAATGACGCAGCGCTGCACGCGCTCGGTGTCGTAGTTGTAGGAATCCATGAAGTGCATGCCGGCCACCATCAGCGTGTGGTAGCTGAAGGTCCCGTCCTTGCCCTCGCGGCCGTACCGCTTGTCCATCATGCCCTGCAGGGTCTGAAGGAACTTCGGGAAGGTGAGACCCGGCGGGGCGGCCTCCGGCCGGAAGTGGCGCTTCAGCGACTGCCAGGCGTCGATCTTGGTCCACAGCTTGATCCGGGCGGAGGAGGCCTTGCGGGCCATCACGTCCATCTCGCGGAGCATGGTACCGATATCGACGAAGCGCGTAATCGGCACCGCCTCGCGCGACACGCGGTCCACGAACAAGTACGTGCCGATCGAGCAGTGCGGGTGGCTGGAGAGCATGGTGGTCTGCTCGCCGCGCAGCGCGTTGATCAGCTTGGTGAACGGCGTCACGCAGGACAGCGGGAACCAGTCCTCGTACATGTCGCACAACCCGGTCTGTTCCTGCACCGCCCGAGCCACATCAGCCTGGGTGAAGCGCTTGGCCTCCAGCTCCTTCCGCGCGATCCGGCCCGTGAAGCAAACCGGCTGAAAGCTGATGGCGCTGACCACGTCGATATGCTCGATGGCGGTGCGGATGATGGCCCCGATCTCGTGATCGTTCATGCCCTTCATGATGGTGGGCACGAAGCAGATCTTCATCCCCGCCTTGCGCACATTCTCGATGCACTTCAGCTTCTTCTCCAGCAGCGGCTCGCCGCGCATGCGGCGGTAGGTCTCGTCCGTGGTGCCGTCAAACTGCAGGTACAGGGTGTGCAGCCCCGCCTCCCTGGCCTTCATGGCGAACTCCAGGCTGGTGAACATGATGCCGTTGGTGGCCGCCTGGATGTGGCTGTAACCCATCTCCTTGGCCAGCCGCAGGGCGTCGAAGAAGCGCGGGTAGATGGTCGGCTCTCCGCCGGAGAACTGGACGATGCGGCAGGCGACGGGGCGCTCGTTGCGCAGCACCTGCAACATCCGCCGCACCTGATCCAGGCTCGGCTCGTACAGGTAACCGGCGGCGTTGGCGCTGGCGAAGCACACCGGGCAGGTCAGGTTGCAGCGATTGGTCAGATCCAGGTTGGCCAGCGCCGTGTGGCTGGTGTGCCGCGAGCACAAACCGCACTGGTCCGGACAGCGGGTGGCGTCGGGTATGTTGGGGTTCATCACCCCGCGGTTGTCCCCGAAACTCCACTCGTCCATCTTCAGGTACAGCTTGACGTCGGAAAAGATGGTGTCCTTGAAGTAGCCGTGGTGGGGGCAGGTTTTCTCCATCATCACCTTGCCGTTTTCTTCGAACACCAGCGCCTCGATCACGCGGGTGCACTCCGGGCAAAGCGAGTGGGTCACTTTCGGCAAACCTTTCTGGGGGGGCCGGATGCAGGATCCCGAATAGGTGGTCTCGGGTTGAAGCACCTGGAACGTCTTATCGGCTACCGTTGTCGTCCTCAATTTCGCTTCTCCTTCGCTCCGTCCCCGCCTTCAGCCCGGCGGGCGCGCGGCGTAGAATCTCCCGTGGAGGTGACACCTCGTCTGGAACGCTCATGCTAGGGTGCTTCGTCCCTTTAACCTACCTGTTTTCAATCAGCAGCGTCGATTTGCCGCTGTACGGCGATTTTTCGGGGGTGAACTGGGCGGCGCCCCGGCTCGGAACAGCGGCCCTGTCGGGGGACCCAGCATGGTCGCCCCGGCATTTGCGATAGACTGGGAAGGTGGCGGAGAAGGAGACAATCGTGGCCGCTGTCCACCGGCATGGTTTCGATCTGGCCGGCGTCATGCGCGCTGCCGATCTGGCCTCCGCGCCCGACCTGCCTTTCTACTATTCCTGGTTGGATCAGGGGTATCACGGCCGGCTTGCCTACCTGGCCGGGGAGCGCGCCGAGATCAGGCGCGACCTTGACAGATTGCTCCCCGGCGTGCGCTCGGTCATCTGCGTGGCGATGAACTACAACGTGGAACTGCCGTATTCGACTGCCTTGCCGGATGCGACGCGCGCCTGGATCTCCCGTTACGCCTGGGGCGACGATTATCACCAACTGTTCCGCGAAAAGCTTGAGGCGCTGGTATCCGACTTGCGGAAAGATTTCACGCGGCCGGAAGAGTTCCGTGCCCGCGTCGCCGTCGATACCAGCCCCATTCTGGAACGGGCGCTGGCGCGCCACTCCGTTGTCGGCTGGATGGGCAAGAACACTTGCCTGATCAACCAGAAACTCGGCTCCTGGCTTTTCCTCGGCGAGGTGCTGACCACGCTGGAGTTGCCGAGGGACGACCCGGCGCCGGACCGCTGCGGAAGCTGCACCAAGTGTATCGAGGCCTGCCCGACCGGCGCGCTGCTCAGTCCCCGCGTGTTGGATTCGCGGCGCTGCATCTCCTACTGGACCATCGAGGCCAGAGGCGCGATCCCCGAACAGATGCGCGCCGGCATCGGCCGGCACGTCTTCGGCTGCGACATCTGCCAGGACGTGTGCCCGTGGAACCGGAAGGCGCCTGCCACGCGGGACCACGCTTTCCGGCCGCGCCACGGCCTGTTCAATCCGCCGCTCGATCAACTGGCTGAAATCAGCGCGGAGCAGTTCGGCCGCATGTTCCGCGACAGTCCCATCCGGCGGGCCGGATACCAGGGCTTCCTGCGCAACGTCTGCGTAGCCATCGGCAACTCCGGCGACCCGAAGTTCGTCCCTCAGCTCCAGCGCCTGGCGGAGCATTCCGATCCCGTGATTCGTGAGCACGCCATCTGGGCACTGGAGAAATTGAACCACAAAGACACCAACGACACGAAGATCACGAAGAATGTCGCTTTGTGAACTTTGGTAGTGGGTCAGTTCGACTGGGGGTCAAGGCCCATACCGGCGCGGGATACACTCATCAAGAAGAATCCGCATGCGCGAACACCGATTCCTTGGCGAACTCCAGAACAGCGACCGCGTGCTCGCGACTCACTGTCGGAAAGTCCTCCAGGAAATGATCGAGCGTATCCCCTTCTTCGAGGTAGTCGAGGAGAGTTTGCACCGGAACCCGGGTGCCCGTAAACACCACGGCGCCGCTCATCACCTCATCCGAGCGCGTGACAAGGAATTTTCGTAGAGCCATCTCACTCCTCAGTGCACCGCAACTGCAAGCCGGACGCTCTTGAAAAGGCGTGGCTAACGCCTGCGAATGAGCCGCGCGCCTCCAGGGCCGTCGGCGCGTTGGCTCCATTCGTTTGTTAACCGGCTTTTCGTCGGCGGGCCTTCGAGCGCTGCCGCACGTCTTCCATAGCAACCTCGGCCAGGTGGAAGCCCGTGCGTCACCTTCGGACAACGATTTGCTCCACTACGCCATCAGTAAACCCTGCGCGGCAAGGCAGGACCGATCTGCCGAATCTGAGGCCAATCCTGCAAGTTTCAGAGACTTGCTTCGGCGGCGATCCCCGACTATTTGATCGACGAGTTCAACGGTGGCTGCACCGCCGCGCCTTTTGCGGCGGTCGGGTGCATGCCCAGGTCAGGCCAGGGCCCCAGGCCGGCGAGCACGCCACCGCGGCAGGCGCGCCGAGGCGAACGCTTTTTGCGAGCCACGGGACCGCGGAGCGGCTTCGCCGCGACGTGCGTCGGCTGCATCGCCGGGTTATGGCGTTTACCGGGAGTTTGAGGGGCTACATGCTGACCGGCGCTTGTCGGATCGCCGCGACTTTGCAGCTTGGAATGTGGCCCCAGTTTGCGGTAACGTTGAATGTATGAGACCAGAACTCCTTCGCCGATTGGAGGAAGTTGTGTGGGTCGACCCTGATCGACTTTCGGGAGCACCCTGCTTCAGAGGAACTCGGATTCCAGTGCAGATGCTGATCGACCACCTGACGGCGGGCTTCTCGCTGGACGAATTCCTGGAGACTGTGCCGTCCTTGGAACGAGGCCAAGCTCAGCGCTTTCTGGAGTTGGCCGGTGAGCAGATGAATGAATGCGCATCCTCCTTGACGAGTGTGTGAATCCGCGGCTTCGATTAGCCTTCCCTGGCGACGAGGTGAAGACCGTCGCGGAAATGGGCTGGCGGGCGCTCACCAACGGCGCACTGATGAAGGAAGCGGCCTCCCGCTTTGACCTCTTAGTAACTTTGGACCAAAACCTCCGGTTTCAGAAGCAGACTGGAAAGCACCCCTTAGGAATTGTTGTCCTGATCACTCAGTTCAACCACGTCGCAGCTTACCGGCCACAGTTTGCGGAGATCCGCGATTTGGCCAGGCAAACGAAACCTGGACAGGTCAACGTTGTTCAGATCCGGTAGCTTGTTGATCCAGCGTCAAGTCTCGTATCGCCGGCGACCCGTAGAAGTGCAGTTGGTTTCCCGAAGACCGGGGGGAAGCGACTCACTGTCGGAAAGTCCTCCAGGAAATGATCGAGCGTATCCCCTTCTTCGAGGTAGTCGAGGAGAGTTTGCACCGGAACCCGGGTGCCCGTAAACACCACGGCGCCGCTCATCACCTCATCCGAACGCGTAACAAGGAATCTTCGTACAGCCATCTCACTCCTCAGTGTACCGCAACTGCAAGCCGGACGCTCTTGAAAGGGTGTGGCTAACGCCTACGAATGGGCCGCGGGCCTCCAAGGCCGTCGGCGCGTCGGCTCCATTCGTTTGTTAACCGGCTTTTCGTCGGCGGGCCTTCGAGCGCTGCCGCAAGTCTTCCATGGCGGCCTCGGCCAGGTGGAAGCGCGTGCGTCACCTTCGGACAACGATTTGCTCCACCACGCCATCAGTAAACGCTTCGCGACAACGCAGGACCGACGTGCCAAATCGGAGGCCAATCCTGCAAGTTTCAGAGCCTTGCTTCGGCGGCGATCCCCGACCATTTGATAGGCGAGCTCAACGGTGGTTACACCGCCGCCGACAGTTGTCGGGCATAGCCGTTCTTGTCGGCAGTCCTCCAGGAGGCTAATGGCTTGGCGATCAGCTGCAGCTCGCAGCGCCGTCTGCTGCAAGCCTGGGTTAGACCGAACTTCCCCCTGTTTTAGCAGTCCATTCCCCATGTAAGTAGCGGCATGCCCGGAGGATAGGCCGTAGTCTCGCGGCAGATGTGGACCCATGTAAATGGATAGATTTTGCTTGACAAAACTGATTCCGGAGCTTATCATGCGCCCATGTATGTCGACACGGTCCCCAACCGCAACTCCCCGCCTGCCATCCTGCTCCGAGAGTCGATCCGCGAGGGCACGCGCGTGCGCAAGAGAACCGTGGCCAATATCTCGGACTGGCCAGCCGCCCAGGTCGAGTCCCTGCGGCGGGTGTTGAAGGGCGAGACTTTGGTCGCTCCCGAGCAGGCCTTCGAAGTGGCCCGCTCGCTGCCCCACGGGCACGTAGCCGCCGTGCTGGGCACCATCCGCCGCCTGAAACTGATCGAACTGATGGGCCGTGATGCCAGCCGGCATCGTGATCTGGTGATCGCCATGGTGGCCGCCCGCATCTTGGAACCTCGCTCCAAGCTGGCCACTGCCCGCGGCATGGCTCCCGAGACTTGCTGTTCCAGCTTGGCCGAGACGCTGGCATTGGGCGCGGTCGATGAAGATGATCCGTACCAAGCCATGGATTGGTTGTTGCCACGCCAGGCACGCGTCGAGCAGGGGCTGGCCAAGCGTCATCTGCACGACGGCGGACTGGTGCTCTACGACCTGACTTCGACTTACTTTGAAGGGCGCCGCTGTCCGCTGGCCCGCTTCGGGCATTCACGTGACGAGCGGTCGGGCAATCTGCAGATCGTCTTCGGGTTGCTCACTAACGCCGAGGGCTGCCCGGTGGCCGTGGAGGTGTTCGAGGGCAACACCGGAGACCCCAAGACAGTGGCGGCTCAGGTCGAGAAGCTACGAGAGCGCTTTGGTCTGCAACGCCTGGTGTTGGTCGGAGATCGTGGGATGATCACGACGGCGCGCATTCGCGAGGATCTGAAGCCAGTGGCCGGACTGGAGTGGATTACGGCATTGCGGGCCGCACAGATTCAGAAGCTGGCCTCCGATGGCCTTCTGCAGCTATCGCTGTTCGACGAGCGCGACTTGGCGGAGATCCGGCACCCGGCCTATCCCGGTGAGCGATTGATCGCCTGCCGGAATCCCTTGTTGGCCGAGGATAGAAAGCGGACCAGAGAAGAGCTACTGGCAGCCACCGAAAAGGATTTAGAGAAGCTGAGGAATGCGACACGACGAGCCAGGAAGCCACTGCGGGGGAAAGCGGAGATCGCGCTGGCGGTGGGAAAGATTCTCGGTCGTTGCAAGGTGGCCAAACATTTTCAACTGGACATCGGTGACGACGGTTTTACGTATCATCGCAACCAAGCCAATATCGAGCGCGAGGCGCAACTCGACGGCATCTACGTGATCCGCACCAGCGTGGGTGTTGATTCGCTTTCTGGGGAAGAGACAGTGCGTCGCTACAAGAGCCTGGCGGTCGTCGAGCGAGCCTTTCGCAGCATGAAGAGTGTGGACCTGAAGGTAGGTCCGATTCATCATTGGCAGGCCGACCGCGTTCGTACACACGTCTTTCTTTGCATGCTCGCCTACTATGTCGAGTGGCACATGCGTCGCGCGCTGGCCCCGATCCTGTTCGACGATGATGATGCTGTTGCCGGTCAGGCGCGGCGGACCTCGATCGTCGCGCCCGCAGCGCGGTCCCAAAAGGCGGAGAACAAAGCGTGTCGGAAGCGAACCGAGGACGGATTCCCCGTCCATAGCTTTGCCACCCTGCTGAGTGATCTGGCGACCATCGTCAAGGATACGATCCAGATGGGGGAGGTGCGCTTTCAGAAAACGACTACGCCCACGCCCCTCCAGCAGAAGGCCTTCGATCTGCTTCGCGTCGGGTGCCGCTGAGGGCTGTACCCAGTAACGCACTCGGCGAACCATGGCTATCCGCTGCGTTTACCGGCAGTTCACGGTTCTACGGGCAAGGAACTTCGGCCTAGTGGCCGGCCATGCTTGGTTCGGTTTCCGGTCGGTTAGCCATCGCTTCAGTTTGCGCGGCCCCCAATGCGGGTGATCGCGCCGGGCCGCCAACACCGCTTCAGCGACCTCATCGCTCATCTGATTCGGATGCACCTGCGGCGCCCGGCTGTGATCCGTCAGCTCCTCAACGCCTCCGTTCCAGTAGCGCCGCAACCAAGTGTATCCCGTCTCGCGAGACACACCGTAGCGTCGGCACAGCTCGGCGATCGAGAAATCGCCCTCCTCAACTTCAATTACGAAACTCTTGCGCTCATCCACGACAGAACTCCGTTTCCATGGCATGCAGGCGTTTTAAGGCCCCCCGCCTGCGCTTGGCCAGCTCTTTCCTCGGCTGGGTACCAAACTGTCAACCATGTGCCCGGATCAAACTGTCAAGGATGTCCCCGGTCCGTACCGTTTTCCTCGCACCCCTGCCGGGGTGCGTGTGAGTTTTTGGGGACTCGGTTTCCGGGGGTGTCGGCCGCAAGAAACGCGGCCTCTACCCCCGGCTAATACCCCCGCATCCCTTCGGGATGCGATCGAGGCTCGCCTCGAACAATCCAGAGCCATCCCGGAGGGATGGCAGGAGATTAGCCGGGGGGTAAAGCGAGGCCGTCCGCCGCGGCGGACCGAGCGGCACCCCCGGAACAGGAACCGGCCAAACCAACGCATCCCGGAGGGATGCGAGGAAGGCCATCCTGAACACAGTGCCGGCTGGGACCAGTAGCAGCCCGACCGTGGGCGTTGGGATACCCAGGACAACACGCCACCGACTTGCCGGGCATCGCTGTCTGGCAAGCAACGCCGCCCGCCCGGCAATGGACCTGCGGCAAAGGCAGGCCGAGTTTCGCAGCAAGGCGCTGGTCCTCTGCAAGGCGGAAGGGCCCAAATTCACTGAGGAAAAAGCACTTCTGAACCACGTCCCGCCTTTACACTTTTGGACGAGGAGCCAAAAAGCGTGAACTGATCGGTCTGCTGTTGAGCCGGGCGGGCCAACGCCTGCTTCTTCTTGGGACGTCCGCAAGTCCAATGGCGGCCGAATCGTTCCGCCGTCTCGCTGACAACATCCTCGTTCCCAAACGGCCGCCCCGCATAAGTGTCCGCCCCGGCCTGCCGGGGAGTCAGACTCCAGTGACTCGGCGTTCAGAGCCTGTTCCCAGTCCGCCGCAGGCTCACGCCGCCACCATTCCATGTCCAGCATTCCGCTTTCATCCTGACCCGTGAGGTGCGCCGCCGCGCTGGAGCAGCGCTAATCGGCCGCCCGCCGCTCCATTGCGGCCCGTACCGCATTGCGCTCCACGTGTGACGTGGCAAGCAACCCCGGGGCAGCACACATCGCTTTCGTCGCGGCATCATGCTTAGCATAGGGCCGAAGCGTATGCGGAGCTCCCAAGAAAAACTGCGCAGTTCAGGTCGCGGTAGGGACGGCCATCGCTGGCCACCCCCCGCACAGATCCGTACGAGCGGAATTACCGCATACGGCTCCTACCTTGGATGTGTAGCGTCAAATCGCACGTCCGGGTATGGATGCAGGACATGAGGCCGAGGAATCCACCGTTCGAAGGTCAGTCGCAGCCGGTCCCAACCCGGCCGCCGCCGCTGGCTACGACGGCGCAACACCTGCCGCCACAGCCTGCATAGACGGTCCCGGAATCGCCCCAGTGCCACGATGTTTCCCGGTACAGCGTGATATCGGTAGTAGCCTTCCACGACTCGTTTCAGCCATTCGCCGACGACGCTGACCGGCTCATGCATCTTCCGGCGCAACTCCTGCTTGATGCCCTGGAGCTTCGCCCTCATCCGCTTGGCCGCAGTCCGCCGCCACACGACAAAGTGACCTTTGGAGTTCGTCCCACAATAATGGGTGAACCCCAGAAACGTGAACGTCTCTGGTTTCCCCGCCCCACGCTGCTTCCAGTTGACCCGCGCGAATCGACCAAACTCGATCGATCGCGTTTTCTCCGGATGAATCTCCAGTCCGAACTTCGCCAGCCGCTCCCGAAATTCTCTCAGGAACCGCTCCGCTTCCGCCCGGTGCTGGAACCCGACCACGAGATCGTCGGCATAGCGGATCATGATCATCTCCCCTTTTGCCACTTTCTCGCGCCAAGCCTCTGCCCACAGATCGAAAACATAATGCAGATAGGCATTCGCCAGCAGCGGCGATACCACCGCGCCCTGCGGCGTGCCCACCTTCGTCTCCGACCATTCGCCGTCTTCTGATACTCCCGCTTTCAGCCACTTCCTGATGAGCCGAAGCACCCGATTGTCGGCCACCCGATGCTCGATAAACTTCATCGTCCATTCGTGGTCCATGTTGTCGAAGAACCCCCGAATGTCCGCATCGAGTATCCAGTTCACTCGCTTCCGTTGGATGCCCGCATTCAGCGCGTCCAGCGCCTGATGCGGACTGCGCCCCGGCCGAAACCCATACGAAAAGCCCCGAAAATCCACCTCGTATATGGCGTTGAGGATCGTCACCACCGCCTGCTGAACGATTTTGTCTTCCAGCGCGGCAATGCCCAACGGACGCTGCCGCCCGTCGGCTTTCGGAATGTAAACTCTTCGCGATGGTTGTGCCTGGTACGCTCCACGGTGCACCCGGCCGTGCAGGTCTCGAAGCCGATCCTCCAGGCCGTTCTCATACTCGCCCCACGTCACGCCGTCCACCCCCGGCGCCGCATTCCGCTTCAGCGCGTAATAGCTGTCCCGTAGGCGTCCGACTGTAAGATGGTGCAGCAGAGCCGTGAACCGTTCCTGCTTCCTTGCCCGCGCCACTCGGCGCACGCCGCCTAACCCCTGGGACACTCGTTCCCCGCTCTGTGTCGGGCTCTGCGTCGTTCTCCCTGGTCTGCGCCCTTCCCTCCACCGCCTCCGCCGAGGCTTTCGCCCCTTTGTTCGGCTGCTTCATTGGTACTACGGCACAGTCCGACTCCTCCCCGGCGTACGCGTCCGGCTTGCGGCTATTCGCCTTCCCGGACCGGTCCCGCCCTGCGGGACGCCAAGGAGGTCTCCCGGTTCTCGTGCATGCTGTTTCTCGACGTGCTGGGGTCTTCGACTACGCCGGGCCTGACGTCAGCTCGCGATCTAGCGCTGCTCGCCAGTATGGCCTTCCCGCAGACAGCAAAGGGTCGGCGCCCGGTTCTTAGTTTTCGGAGCTCAATAGCCCAGCCCACCGATGCCTCTGTCTACGCTTCACCTGCCGCCTCACGGCGACCGGTGCAAGACTCAAGGTCAGGATGGAGTCGCTTCTCCTTTCCTGTAGGGCTCTTTCATCCCCTACAACATGCCGGTTTATCCCGGCGCACGCTGCCCCCTTTTTTCCCCTCGGCAGGAACTCCACTTGGATTGGATGGCCGGAAAGATTCTTGAAGTCGAAGTCGGCCGTCACCAATATCGCGGACTCGCGCAGCGCCAGGCTGCCGGCGAAAGCGTCGGCGTACGGGACATTGAAGTTCGTCTTGAACATCGCGGCAGCCTCGGCCTGCACGATGTCCGCGGATACGACCCGAAGCGGAGTCTTCCGCAGGTTGGCGATCACCTTGCCCGCTTCAATCGGGCTCTGCTGCGCCAGGCCGCCACATACCTTAACGATCACGTACGTCACCTCACCCCAGTTAACAGCCGACATCAGCACTTCCGCCTGCCCGTCCCGCGATTCCTGAAACACTCGCAGCACGACCCCGGCGCCAGGCTCGTCCTCGACGTAGCGCAGCAGCGCGCTGGCATCCAGCACGTACTTCTTCATCGCCGCTCACCGTACCTGCGAATCTCGCCCTCCGACTCTTTCCGGTGATCCTGTTCCCATACCTCAGTCGCGGACGGACGGCCTTTGCCTTTGAGGCACCCGCGGAGCGATTCGAGGAACTCATCGGTTACTGGCTGCAGCACGATCGCGCCCCCATCGCGCTGGATCGCGATCTTGGTTCCAGACTTGATCTTCAGTTCGTCGCGCAACCGCGCGGGAATGACGATCTGGCCCTTTACATTCACCTGTGCAAACACTGTATCCATACATCCATATTGTAGCACGCCTAGATAGACGTAATACGGTCGCTATACTCTACCCCGGAACTGACAACGCTGCCAGGGAACGCCTGCCGTCTTCAGCTCCCGCATCGAAAAGCCTTTGCGGCGCGATTCCGCCGGGCCGCGGCTTCGAGCAGGCGACGGTGGTGCTGCCCACCCACTACGCTGGCGGGCGGCCAAGGGATGGATACAGCATCTACCGGCGATTTGAGCAGCCTTTCATTGAATTGCCACGGTGACAGGGTTGGAAGAGGCGCCACCAACGGACAGCACCACCGGGACCGCGTCGCCGGTTGCTGCGCCGGCGGGCACCTGCGCATTCACTTGGTAAAGGCCGACGAAGCCGGGCGCAAGGCCCGCAAAGCTCACCACCGCCGGCAGGCCGCCGATGGTCACCTGCACTTGATTCGTGGCCATGGCCAGCGGGTTGGACAGCGCGGCGGCGCCGGTGGCGGGCGGATTGCCGACCGGGCCCAAACCCGTCGCAAAGATCGAGACGAATTGCCCGGCGCGGGCCGGCGTCGTGCTGGCGCCGGGGATACTGCCTGCCAGCGCGGCAATGGTGGCGGTGCCGGCGATGAGGATGGCCCCCTGGCCGGCGCCCGCCTGATTCACCGTGAAGATTCCGGGGCTGAGCGCCGGAAGCGCCACGGTAGCCGCGTTGCTGGCGACGCCCTGAACGCTGACCACAACCGCCGCCTGAGCTTGCCCGGCGGCCTCCCACGGCGTCTGGAAATTGATCTGCGTCGGCGAAACATAAAACAACGGCGCGGCCCTCCCGTTCACCAGCACCGTCACGCCCGCGAGCGAAGCCGGAAGCGGCACGCTGGAGGCGTAGGCCACCGCGGTGGACAGGGCTGCGCCGAACACCGTGGCGATGGAACCGGGCGCCGGCGCCTGATGATTGAAGCTGCCGTTCACGATGTCGCCGGCGTTGATGGCCGGCGCGCCCGGCGTGTCGACGATCTTCGCCACAAAAGCTTCGCCCAACCCTGCCGATGACGTGCGGGCGGCGCCCGGCGTGGTCGGGAAGCTGCCGGAAGCGGTATAGCCGACGGCGTACACGGCGCCAGCCGCGTCCAGCGCCAGATCCAGGCCGCGGTCCTGGCCCGTGCCGCCCAGGTAGGTGGAATACAGGAGCGCGCCGGACGGGGCCAGCTTCACCAGGAAAACGTCGTCGTCGCCGCTGTTCGAGCCCTGCACCGCCGACTTGGTTGGGAAATTCGTGGAATTCGTGTAGCCGGCCACGTAGACGTTGCCGGCCGTGTCCAGCGCCACGGCCTCGGCAGCGTCTTCGCCCCCGCCGCCCAGGTAGCTGGCGTACAGCAGCGCGGAACCCTGCGCGTTCAACTTGGCGATGAAACCGTCTTCCGGCCCGCCGCCGAAGCTCGCCTGGATGGGCGGCGATGGTAGCCGGCTCCCCACGGGAAAGTCGGTGGTGGCCGACGAGCCGGTCACCCAGGCATTGCCGGAAGCATCGACGGCGATGCCGCGGCCCACGTCGGTGCCGCTGCCGCCCAGGTAAGTGGAATAGACCAGCGAGGCGGCGCCGCCGGCCGAGGTGTTCAGCTTGGCTACGAAGGCATCGCGGTATCCGCCGTTGCAGGCCGAGTCTGTGCCGCAGCCGCGGTCGAATGCGCCTTCGGTAGTGGGGAAGTCGCGCGACACCGTGTAGCCGGTCACGTACACGGCAACCGCGCCGTCCAGCGTGATGGCGCGCCCTTCGTCTTCGTTGCTGCCGCCCAGGTAGGTGGAATAGACCAGCGAAGCGGCGCCGCCAGCCGAGGTGTTCAGCCTGGTGACGAAGGCGTCGCGCAGGCCGTTATCACAGCTTCCGTCGCTGCCGCAGGCGCGGTCAAAGGCCGTGGCCGTGGTCGGGAAATTCGGCGAGAGCGTGTAGCCGGTCACGTACATGTTGCCGGAAGCATCCACGGCTGTGCCCGCGAACGACACCTCGTCCTGGCTGCCGCCCAGAAACGTCGAGTAGAGCAACGTCGAGCCGTCGGCGCTCAGCTTGGCCGCGTACACATCTTTGCCGCCGCCCTTGGTCCGCTGGAAAGCGCCCGCGGTGGTGGGGAAGTCCGAGGATTCGGTGTAGCCGGCGACGTAGGCGTTGCCGGCCGAGTCAACGGCAATGCCGTATGCGTAGTCGTTTCCGTTGCCCCCCAGGAAGGTGGAGTAAACGATGGCGCTTCCCGCGGCATTGAGCTTGGTCACGAAGGCATCCAGCGCGCTGAAGTTGCAGAAGCCGTCGGTGCCGCACGTCCGGTCCAGCGCGCCGCTGGTGGCCGGGAAATTGGGGGAGGAAGTGTAGCCGGCCACGTAAGCATTGCCCGCGGCATCGGTGGTAATGCCCAGCCCGAAGTCGTAGAGCAACCCGCCGAGGAAGGTGGAATAGGCCAGCACGGGGTCGATGATCAGCGGCTTGCGGCGGTCATACTCGCCCAGGCGGAAGGCCAGCCGGGCGCGGCCGGCGAGCCTGTAGGCGGCCGCCACTTCGCGCCGCCGGCCGCTTTCATCGAGCTGGTAGGCACGGGGCCGGTGCAGGCGAATCCGGCCGCTGCCGGCTCGCGCGAGCAGCGAGCCATCGGGCTCGACCGCAAGGCTCTCCACGCCGTCGAAACCGAGGCGGATCCGCCCAGGATCGCCCCCGGGGCGGGCGATGAAGTCGTACTCCAGTTGGCCGTGGTTGCCGTAATAGACGAGGTCGATGTGGCGGTACACTTCGCGGTATTCGACCCGGCCATGCTGCGCAATGTCCGTCCTCCAGCGCTCGGGCGCTCGCCCGATCAGGTAATTGGAGTGGCCCGGCAGCCGATCGAGGAGCGTAGTCCGTGGCGCCGGGTTGCTTCCCAGCAGCCGCATCTGTGGCATCCGAAGCTGGCCGCGCGCCAGGCCCGGGATTGCCGGCGCCGCATCGTTGCGCCAGAGCAGCCATCCGCCTCCGCGGGTCAGCAGGAGGGTGCCGCCGGGGGCGCGCGCGAAAAACGGATAGTCCGCGCCGGCCTGGGGTCCACTGGCTTCGAAGCCGAGCGGCGCGTGCAGGAAGCGGGAGAGAACCTGCCGTCGGGCCTCCGCGGAGGACGCCGTGGCCGGAACGGCAACCCCCAGCAGAAGTATGGCAACCGTTGCGAACGACATAAAGAGAACTTCCCAGCGCGGATGGCCCTTCACGCCTTAGACGCAAGAGCCTGGGTCCCGGGTTGCCCCGGCAGCCCACCGCCTATAGCTCACAGCCCACGGCCTGCGATGTGCTATTCTCGGGTGACTTCGCATCGGAGGAGCTATGAGCCAATTGACTGGATTTCGCAAGCTGGCCTGTGTTGCCGTATTGCTGCTGTTTGCCGTGAGCCTGAGTGCCGGCGAAAAGAAACTGATGCACTGCTTCGCGTTTACGCCGCTGGCGTCGGCCACCGAGGCCGACTGGCAGGCGTTCTTCAAAGCCACCGACGACATCCCGGCCAAGATCCCGGTGGTGAGCAAGGTGTGGTACGGGAAACTGCGCCGGCCGCTGGCGACTTTCGCGACCGACGCGGAAACAAACAAGAAGGCGGCCGCCATCGAAAAGAAGAAGCAAGCCGGCGAGAAGCCGACCCCCGAGGAAGAGAAGCTGATCGGCGCCGTGACCCGCGCCACGCGCACCTGGGGCGTGTGCATGGAGATCACCGGCGAAGAAGGTTTGGCGAAGACCTACACCGAACACCCCTACCACAAGGAGTGGGACACGATTTATCAGAAAGTGCGCCAGTACGGGACCACGACCTACGACATCCTGGGACAGTGAGCCGGCAAGAATTTGTAGCGGCGGTCTTTAGACCGCCATGTGCATCGGCAAGTGAATGGGAATGGCGACCCCGCAGAGCGGGGTCGCCGCTACAGCCGCCGCTAGTGTCGTCTTCTGCCGGCGGGCGCCCTACATGGTGATGCGCAGGCCCGTCAAGAACAGGTGGGACCTGAAGGCCTCGGAGCGGAACTGGGTCTCGTTGAAGTCGTAGAAACGCCAGCCGGCAATCCAGCTCACCTTGGAGCGGAAGGGCAGCACCAGGTCGGCCTGCGGCTGATAGAAGCGCGTCGGCCGGCTGCCATCGACCACCACCATGCTCCCGCCGAAATCGAACCTCGCGTTCTTCGTCAAGCCCAGATTCACATAAGCGCCGACTTGGTGGCCGTTCTGGTCGTACCGGGAAATGTCCCGGTTGAAGAAGGGCACCAGGATGATGAACATGTCGGAGGCCAAGGCCGAGTGCATGTAGTCCAGCATCAGGTTCAGGCGTCTCCCGCCTCGGGGCGACAGCACCAGCGAGAGGGAGGACTCGTGGCTGCGATAGGCCAGGTTGATGTCGGGCCGGCCGTTGAAATTGCGCAGTAGGGCCAGCGTGCCGTTCACCGTGGCCCACTTGAGCGGCTTCCAGCGCCCGCGCACTTTCACCCGCTGGTAATCCAGCAGGCTGGTGCGGACCAGCGCCGAGTCTCCCGAGGACACTTCCGCGGCGCCGAACAACGTCAGGTTGGCGGGTAGGCGGACATCCACACCGGCCAGGGCAACCTGCTGCCGCTGCCTGCCCCGGTCGGCGGCCTCCGGATCGCTCGGATCGCCGTGCAACACCTCGCTCCAGATCTTGCGATAGCCCCCGCGCACCGTGACGCGCGGATGCAGGTCGAACATGGCCTCGGCCTGGTAGCGGTTGTAGTTACTGCTGAAGTAAACGAGGTTGGTGTTCGCCTCGCTCACCGCCGGAGGCAGCACAAAGCCCAGCAGGCCGGCCACGCCGGTCAGGTTCTGGTTCAGCGCCGAAAAGGAAGAAAGATGGAAGCGGTCGGTGTAGTAGGACTGCACGATCCGCAGGCGGTCCAGCGGCCGCAACACCAGCGACGCCGTCCCGGAGGGATGCGGGCGCAGCGCCTGGGCCGTTCCGGTCACCGTCTGCCCCGTATTCCGCCGCAGATCGGGGCTGGAAACCAGGTTGCCGGCGGCCAGCTCGCGCAAGGTGGCGTTCAGCGATGGCTGGTTGAAGAGGAATTCGCCGCTGAGGTCCATCCAGCGGAAGGGCCGGAGGGTGGCCGAGTGCCGCGTGAAAAACGTGGTTGAGCCGCCCCCGTATTGCTGGTCGGCGCTGTCCAGCCGCAATGTCTCCCCCAGCAGCGGAGTGCGGCGGTTGCCGGGGTTGGCCCCGCCCGGCCCGTAAAAGACGCGCAGATCGTCCCGGAAGCGGCTGCCCCCGAACTCCAGCGTGAAATTGGCCTTGCTGAAGTTCAGGTGGCTGCCGGCGCGAAAGATGTTCACTGCGTCGTCGATCCGCCGGTTCGAGAGATACTCGTTGCCGGGTCCGACGAAGGTCAACAGGCCCGGGCCGGTGCCCGCGCTCCGCGAGTACACGAAGTACGGCGAGAATCTGCGGTTCGGGAAGATGTCGAGAGTGACATCAAACAGACGGCGGTGGATGTCGTAGCCGTTCTGGCTGTCGAACGAGGGCAGGCCGCTTTCCAGCAGCGGGTTGGCGAAGCTGGGGATGTTGTTGTAGTAGGAAATGTTGCGGTATACGAACCCCAACTCGTAAATGCCCTCTTTGCGGGCGCTGACCCGCGCCGTGCTGTACGGCTCGCCGCCCCAGGAATTGAGCTGCACATCGACGCGGTCGGTGTACGACGGCCGCAGGCTGCGGAACGAAAGCGCGGCGTCGAACAGCTTGGGCCCATCGCCCAGGTTCACGATGCTGCGGTACATGTTGTTGTTGCCGTACTCCTTCACCGTCCAGCGATACCCGAAGTCGATGGAGCCGGTCACGGGGCGGTCCGACGGCGGAGCGGCTGCGGTTTGCGCCGGCTGCTGCGGCTCCGGCGCGGCGGCGGGAGCAGGCTGCTGCTGGGCCGAGCCGGCCGCCGCCCACAGGGCGCTCACCAGCACGACCAGGGCAACCCGATTATTGCTGCTCGCGGTTTTCATCGCTCAAAAATCCCGCTCATGTAAGAGCCGTGAATCTTGATGTGACACGTGGTGCAGTTGCGGTACCTGGGGCTGCGCAGGTCGTGGAACGCGGGCGGTGTTTGGCCCATGGGCGCGGTCCCACTGGGCCTGGCGCCGGCCGGCAGACCCAGCCCCGGCGTGGTGTGGCACTCCAGGCACAGAAATCGCACTTGGTGGCGGACCAGCATGCGCGGGTTCACCGAGCCATGCGGCTCATGGCAGGCGCTGCAACCCTCGGTGCGCACCGGAACGTGCTCGAAGGTGAATGGGCCGCGCTTGTCGGAGTGGCACTTCAGGCACGGCTGCTCGTTGCCGTGCGAGGCGCGGAACTGCGCCGTCGTGCGCCCGCCGATCGGCGAACCGTGCGGGTTGTGGCAGTCGATGCAACTGATCGCGCCCTCCGCCAGCCGGTGCCGGTAGGGCCGGAAGAATTCGGCCTTGACGTTGGTGTGGCAGGTGACGCACAAACCGTTCGGAACGCCGGCCAACAGGGGTTTTGCTTTCGGCGCGTGAACGGTGTGGCAACTGCCGCAGGCCACCGAGTTGCGCGCGTGCGCATCGAAGGCGCGCCCGCTCGACCGCAGCCCTTGCGCGTGGCACTTCAGGCAGGTTTGGGAAGCCTTGGCGGCCGGCGCGCCCTTGAAAGAGAAGATCAGCTTGGGATCGGCCGACTCGGCGTGGGCCTTGCCGGGCCCGTGGCAGGACTCGCAGGCCCGCCCCTTCCACTCGCTGAGGCGCTTCACAACATCGATTTCCTTGTGGTAGGCCAGCTTGTCGGGGGCGAAGTCGGCATGGCAGCCCGAACAGGTTTCCGAGCCTACGTACTCGGCCGGCGGCGCCGGCTGCGGCGCGGCTTCCTGCTTGGTCTGGTCCCCGGCCGTTTGCTTGGCCTGCCCCGGGCCGGCGGCGGCCAGGCTCCAGACAACTAGGCCCAGAACCGGCAAAGCGAACAACGCTAGAGGGAGCTTTAATCGTGTGACGAACATCAACGAGCCTTCTGCTCCGTTCTTGAGAACCGGGAGACTCCGGGGAACTCCACGGGTGGGCCGCAAAGCACGGGCGGGCCCTCTGGCGGCCGGCCCGTGCTTTTTAAGCCTACATTAGACTCAGTATCGCCTCTACCCGTTGCCGCCGAAGATCAGCGGGCGTGGACTTTGTCGATAGAGAACTCGTTATTGACCCCGTGGCAGGCGGCGCAGGCCTCGCCGAGCTTGTCGGAGGTCATGGTCGCCGCGTGGGCCGCCGCCGCCTGGCTGGTGTGGCAGGACAGGCAGGCGCCGGTGATGGGCTGCAGCGGGTTGATCCAATCCCGCGGGGCGGTCTGGGCAATCACGCCCTTGGGCAGCGGGATCTGGTACGAGTCGCTGACGTGGCACTTGTCGCAGTTGCGCTGTTCGCCCGCGGTCGGGAACCGCACCTCGTTGAAGTTGTTCCTGCTCTGGTTGCGACCCAAAATGGTGAACTCGGTCTCCAGCTCCTCGCCCATGTGGATCTTGTGGATCATGGTCTTCATGTTGATCGACTCAGCCGGCAAGGTGGCCGCGGTCCGCTGCGAGGAGTCGGTGGTGACCGGGTTGTGGCACAACAGGCAGAACTGAACGTTCTGGCGCGAGCCGCCGTGGAAGTAGAGCGAGCCATGACAGGTCGTGCAGGTCTGCTGTGACACCACGGCCCGCCGCGGCGCGATCCTGCTGTTGTCCACGCTGAAGTAGGAGACGGCGTTGAACCCCGGGTCGCGAACCGTCTGTTCCTGCTTGGTGCCCGGATTAAGCACGATGTTGTTGTAGCCTTGGATGGCAACCGCGTACGATCCCGCGGCGTCAGCCGGGATGGCCTGCGTGAAGTCGTAGACCCACTGGTCGCCGCTGCGAACCGCCTTGGACCGGAAATCCTCCGACCAGTACTGCTTGTAGTCGGTGGTCGGGCCGGCCAGAATGAAGCTGCCCGAGGCCATCTTCGAGACTTCGATCACGTTCCCCTTCTTGTCCTTCACCGTGAAGGTCACGCGCGGCTTCTGGCCCTTCAGGCAGTTGTCCACGCGCAGGATCTGGAAGGTGGTTCCGGGCAGTTGCGACGAGTAGTTGGGGTTGACGTGCGCGCCCTTGATGGAGGCGTCAAACTCCAGCTCGCCCTGCGGGATGTGGCAGGTGGCGCACAGGTTGTCGGAAACCTGCGGCAGGTCCAGGTGGTTTTCGCCGGTTCGGAAGTTCACGTTATCGTGGCAGGCACCGCAGGCCCGCCGCGACGGCCGCGTCAGGTAGACGGCCGACTGGGTGGCGCCCCTGTGGCAGGCCTCGCAGCGCCGCACGTCGTCCGGGAAGCCCACCGTCGAATAGTCGTTCACCGACTGCGCGTTCCCGATAATCACATACGGCTTCCCGGCCACCACGCTGGGCAGACCGCTGCCCCGGTGGATCTTGTGTACCATCTCGGCCATGTCCACCGAGTTGCCGGTATCCGGGTCCACCGTCTGCGGCTGGTGGCAGAGGATGCACAGCTCGACTTTCTGGCGCGTGCCGCCGTGCGCAAACAACGGGTCGTGGCAACTGTTGCAGACCTCGGTCTTCACGATGTCGCGCACCGTCTTCACTGCCGAGCCGTTCGGGACCCAGGTGTAGACCACATCCGCGGTGTTCTTCCAGGACGGCTCCGTCAGGAATTCCGCAAGGTTGCGGCGGCCGTAGATGCCGATGCTGTGGGTCAGCGATGGGTCGTAGGTGGCCGGGACCCTCGTCGCGAACGTATATGTATAGTCGCCGTCTCCGTTCTTCGTGTACGTGCCGCCCGAATCGGTTCCCGCCTGGACCGCGCTCTTGCCGGTGATGGGGCTGGTCTGCGTCCGGGTGGTGTAGGCCGTATACAGCGTCGCATCCTTGGGGATGTAAGCAGCGATGAAGCTCGTGCTGACCACACCCGGGGTGGTGATCCCCTCCCTGTCCAGCGGCAGTCCTGCTGGGTCGGCCAACGTGAAGCGCACGCTGATTCGCGAATCTTGGATTGTCGCCGAGGTGACTTTGAGCCGGACGCCAGGGCGAATGAAGTTGACCAGATCTGGATCCAGATAGTAGGCGGCGTCGTGCCGGGTCAGGCCCGCTTCCTGGGCGATGCCGGAGGCCAGTTCCGCAACCACCGGGATTGCCAGCAGAACCAGGATCAGGACTGGCGCCGTGAACAGGATATTTCGTACCCGTGCCATCTAGCATTCCTCCTGTGGACAAAGAACTCAAGTGGGCCCGACAACATTAGACGCCTCTGACGCTCCGCAGGCGCACACGGCTCTCCCGTCACTCACTCGAGCCGGTACATGTTCGAGCAATAAATCGGCCAAATCGGAGCGTAACTTAGGACCAGGAAGTCCCTTTTGGATCAACAAAGTAGGTGGATCTGGACAGATTCGATGTGGGGCATGCTGCGGAAAAACACACACCCATGTTGCGCAAATCTGCGGTTGGCGACAAACTTGTCCTAATATCTTCTCCACGTTGTTGCGTTGTTCCTCGGTCGCGGCACTCTGAGGAGCCGTTTCCTGGCCCGGGTAAATACGAATACCAGGGTCCCCACGAGCCTGCCGTGGGGGCGATCCTCTGCGCGCTCATTCTTCATCTGCTTGCCGTGTCACCTGCCCCCAGCAGCCGGTATGTGATATAGGCAAAAAGCTGCCCCCTTGGTGACCAGGAGGGCACATTGATGGTACCCTGCCCGCCGAGGAGGCTGTCAAGCTCCCGGACCGGCCCGCCCCCAAGCGGCATGATTCGGAGTTTCACCTGCAGGTTGGCGGGATGGCCCTTGGTGCCGGGTGGGTAGCTGAGGAACAGGAGCCACTTCCCGTCCGGCGACGGGTGCGGGAACCAGTCCTCCATCTCGTCGCTGGTCACGCGCTCGGCCAAGCGGTCGCCTTCTCCGCCGCCGGAAGCGGGAATGCGCCAGATGTCCCAGGAACCGCCGCGGTCCGAATTGAAGTAGATCCACTTGCCGTCGGGGGAATAATCGGGGCCGTCATCGTAGCCCGGGGAGCTGGTGAGGCGCTTCTCGGGCCCGCCGCTGACCGCGATACTGTAAATATCGAAATTGTTGTCGCGGCGGGCGCAGTAGACCAGGGCGCCGCCGTCGGGCGACCAGCCGTGGTAGTAGCTGGGCTGCTCGGTGGTCACCTGGGTTGGCGTTCCGCCAGCGAAGGGCAGTGTGTAGATATGGCCGGCACTGATGGCCAGCAGCCTGCCGTCCGGCGAAATCCCATGGTCGTTGTTCAGCCGGTCGATCGGGCCGGTATCGATCATCTCCGGCTCGCCGGCGGCAACGGGCGTGCTCCGGGCGCCGGAAGCGTTCCAGCGCAGGGGCAGGCGATAAAGCCGGCCGCGCGAGTTGAGGACCAGCCAGCGGCCGTCCGGCGACCAGTTGGGGGCCTCAAAATGGCGCGCCGCCGTGTAGATGACGGTCCTGGCGCTGCCGTCGGCGGCCATCACCGTGATCCGCGACTCGACCGCCGGCGGCTCCGGCCTGGCCGCCTTCTGCCCCGCCTGCTGGCCAAACACACCCAGCAAAAGCCACCACCACATGTCGGCCATGTTCCGATTCAAACACAGAGTGGACCGAGTGACAACCTGATACCAGCCGCAGATTTCGCCTATTGCACAGATTGCATCCGCCGATCGATGCAGGCCTGCGTCTGCGCAATCGGCGAAATCCGCGGCCGCGTTTGGGTATACTGCCCTCATGCCGGAGAACACCTTTGACATCGTTTCCAGGGTGGACCTGCAGGAAGTCAACAACGCCATCCAGCAGACGATGAAGGAAGTTCGCCAGCGCTTCGACTTGAAGAACTCGAAAAGCGAGGTGTGGCTGGAGGGCAAGGAGAAGCTGGTGCTGGCCAGCAGCGACGAGTTCAAGCTCAAAGCGGTCAACGAGGTCTTGCAGCAGAAACTGGTGAAGCGCGGGGTGCCGCTGAAGGCACTGAACTACGGCAAAGTGGAGCCGGCCGCCGGCTCCTCCGTGCGCCAGGAGGTCGCCCTCCAGCAGGGCATCCCCATCGAGAAGGCGCGCGAGATGGTCAAGCTCATCAAGCAATCGAAGCTGCGGGTGCAGGCCTCCATCCAGGGGGACATGGTGCGGGTGAGCGGCCGTGACCGCGATACGCTGCAGGACGCCATTCGCCTGCTCAAGGAGCAGGATTTCGGCATCGACACGCAGTTCGCCAACTACCGCACAATTTAAGTCACAGCTCGACGCCGGTCTCCACCCAGCGGCCCGCGCGGGCCGATTCCAGCACGGCGTCGCACACCTTCTGGGTCTCGAGCGCGTTGCGGAAGTCCGGCTGGGCCGGCTTGCCGCTCTCGATGCCGGCCACGAAGTCGGCCAGGGCGTTCAGGAAGGTGTGCTCGTAGCCGATGGTGGCGCCCGGCACCCAGTAGTGCTTCATGTAGGGATGCTCGGCGTTGGTGGTGTGGATTTTGCGCCAGCCGGTGAGGTGCGATTCGGTTTTCTTGCCGGACTGGAGCTGCTGGTACTCGAAGAACTGCAGGTATTCCGGCTCTTCCAGGTCGAAGTAGAGGCTGCCGTCGGCGCCGTTCAGCTCGAAGCTGTTGTAGTTCTTGCGGCCGCGGGCGTAGCGCGTGGACTCGAACGTCCCCATTGAGCCGTTGGCGAACTCGGCCAGGAACATGCAGGCATCGTCGATGCCCACCGCTTCCAACTTGCCGCTGAGCTGGTGCATGCGTTCCTTGATGAAGGTCTCGGTCTTGGCCACCACGCGCGTGATGGCCCCATTCAGCCACATGGCGGTGTCGATGGAATGGGCCAGCAGGTCGCCGGTCACGCCGGAACCGGCCACCCGCAGGTCCAGCCGCCAGAGCGCGTCGCCGCCCTGCGGCACGTCGGGGGAGATGGTCCAGTCCTGCAGGTAGGTGGCGCGGTAATGGAAGGGGCGGCCGATGCGCCCTTCCTCGACGAGCTGCCGAGCCAGCGCCACCGCCGGCACCCGCCGGTAATTGAAGGAAACCATGTTGGGCACGCCGGCCTTCTCCACCGCCGCCACCATCTCCTGGGCCTCAGCGACGCTCATGGCCAGCGGCTTTTCGCACATCACCATCTTCCCGTTCCGGGCGGCGGCGACGGCTATGTCGCGGTGGGCGACGTTCGGGACGCAGATGTCGATCAGGTCGATGTCGGGCGCCTCGACCAGCTTCTGCCAGTCGGTCTCGGCCCGCTCGTAGCCCCACACCTCGACGAACTTATTGGCCTTGGCCGCATCCGAATCGCAAATGGCCTTCAGCACGGCCCGGTGCTCGACGGGGAAGAAGTTGTTGAGCCGCAGGTAAGCATTCGAGTGCGTGCGGCCCATGAACCCGCACCCAATGACACCAGCGCGAAGCTGCTTCATATTGCCTCTCGTGTAGCGGCAACCCCGCCAAGCGGGGTCGCCGCTCCATCTAACCGTACTTCGCCACCAGGCGGTCCACGAATTTCTTGCAGCGCTCCGTGGCCGTCCAGGCATCGGGCCAAAAGCACAGGTCAATGGTCCACCAGTCGTGCGGCAGGCGATAGGCCTTGGCCAGCGCGGCCATGACGGCATCGAAATCGACGACGCCCATTCCAAACGGCGGGTGGGCCGAAGTTTCGTCGTTGCCCGCGTCGTCCTTGTGGCAGGTGTTATCGGAGTCGATCAGGTGGACGTGGTTGATGCGGCCCGACAGGAACTCGATGAAATCGGCCTGCGTCGGGAACACTTCCTTTTCGCCTTCCTGCCGCGCGCCGTTGACGCCCACCATCTGGCCGTGGCAGGTGTCGTACAGCAGGCCGAAGTTCTGCTTGCCCACCGCGTCGTGAACGCGCACGATGTCGCCGGGTTTGTTAAAGGCGAAGCCGGGCTCGAATTCCCAGGTGACGTACAGGCCGTAATCGGCGGCCATGTCGCAGCAGGTCTTCCACGCGGTCACGACGCGCTTCATCGCCGTTGGGTAATCGAGCTGGCGATGAATGGTCGGCGGCTGGACGCAATCCACCCGGATGCCTCCAATGCCCAGGTCGGCGGCGAACTCCGCGTTCTTGCGAAACTCGGAGATGTACTTGGACTGGTCGTCGGTGTTGATCAGCTTCTCGCCCCACAGGTTGGCGGCGATTCCGCTGAACCCCAGCCCCTTCTCGCGCACCCTGGCTTTCAGCTCGGCGCGCTGCGACTTCTCGGGCATGGCGCCCGGCCAGTTCTCATCGGGACCGCTGGGGTTGCCCGGATTGGGGTGGGGCGGGAAGGCGCCCAGTTCCACGCCCTGGAATCCGAGCTGCCGGAGTTGCTCGCACACCGTGTCGAAATCGATGGGGTGTTTGGCATAAGGGCCGATGGTGTAGGCCCAGGAGCCAATCGAAACTCGCTTCATAATCGCACCTGCATGGGAATCGGCTGACGGCTGTCAGCCGGCTCTGGGGATCAGCGCCGCCGCGTCGGGATTGCCCGGTCCGAAGTGCTTCAACAGGACCAGGTTCTCCTTGTCGCTGGTATTGGTGATTTTGACGCCGTGGCGGGCGGCGTCCGCCGTCACAAACAGCTCGTCGCAAGTCATCTCGCCGAAGCGGATCATCGACGGCGTCTCCACTTCCAGCCTTCCCACCGCGCCGCGGCCCTCGGTGAGAATCAGGCCGTAGGCGGCGGCGGCGCGGATGACCGCCGAGCGGCCCGGCAGCACCGTCAGTTCCTTCGCCGAGTAGAACTTCGTTCCGTAGCAGATCCACTTCTCCGAGTAGCCGCCCTCGGCCATCTCGTTCTCATCGCGGACGGGCCTGGGCTGCAGCCAGCGGTTCTTGGCGAACTGGGGATCGACGTTGGCCTCCCAGTCCAGCATGCTGATGATGTAGTCCAGGTCGTGGTGCTTCTCCGGCGGAACATCCTTGACCAGCAGGTCCCAGGGCACCGGCCGGCCCTCGACCATGGACTGGAACATGCCGAACACGTCGGAGTTAACCTGCGGCTCGTAAGTGACCAGCGAGCCCGGGGCGTGCAGGATGCCGGCGTCTACCTGCCAGCCGGTCCCCGGTTTCAGCTTGTAGGCGCGGGAGTGATACAGCAGGCCGTTGTCGCCCTCGTTCCAGCGCTCCAGGCACCGGCGCACGTCGTCCCTGGTGGTGCCCGGGTTCAGGCCCATGAAGGTGTACGGGAAATTGTTGCCGGTGAAGTTGTACTGCGGCGGGAAGTAATAGGCTTCCGGCTTGCCCTTGCGTCCCACGTTGCGGGCGTGCTCGTCCATCTGGTGCATGTGATGGGGGATGGGCCCGAGATTGTCGAAGAACTTGCAGAGCACGTTCCAGCCGCCGTGCTCACGCATCACTTCCGCGCCCAGGAAGGCGTCGCCCATGGTCTCGATGGCTTCTTTCAGCAGCACCCGGCTGCCGTTGAGGGCGATGTAGCTGAGGCCCTCGTCGGGGGGCGTGCCGGGACCATTGTCGGCGTTGGTGGTCGAGGAGAACCACCGCTCGTCGATGCCGCCGCGCTGGGCGCCCAGCGCGTAGAGGTCGCGGGGATCGAGCTTCAAACGTCCGCCCGGCATCAAGAACGACCGGGGAACCCAGCAGGGAGCCAGACGCACGATCCCGTCGCCGGCCGTAACAGCGTCTCGCATGACACCGTCGTTGCTCATATCATCTCCCTTCAGCGCCGGCCAGGGGCCGCCAGGCTGGAAACAAAACCCGCAAGATTATACCTGCAATGATTCAATTCCTGTGGTGAGTCACGTACTCGGACTTCACCCGCGAGCCCTTATCGACGAGCACACGGATCAGCACCTGGTAATCCCGCGGCTCGGCCGTCGCGCCGAGCCCGAGCTTCTGGGCCAGCGCCTTAACCCGTTCCGGCTGCGTCAGGTGGTCCACGGCGGCGACGATGCCCGGAGCGCTGTGCGCGGTGATCAGCAGCATTTGCCGGTCGGCCTCAAGGCCCGGGAAGCGGGCCACGACCGCGTAGGAAACCTCGTCATAGTGGGAAGCTGTGACGTAAGTGGCCTGCTCGCCCGCCTGCGGCTTGCGATTGACCACGTTGTGGTTGGCGTCCCACTCGAAATCCTGTTGGGCGGGAAGCCGGGCCAGCAGCGGGATCATCCGCGGGGCGCCCAGGAAGATGACGTTCGAGTCCTGCAAAGCCTCCCAGTTGGCCAGGTTGGCCGGCACAGCAGCCAGCGAGACTCCGGCGCGCGCCAAGAAAGCCGTGAGGCGGTGCAGAGCGAGGGCGTCGCCCATCGAGGCGTAATCGTGGCGCGGGACCGAAAGAGGCCCAAAGCGCTGCTGCATTTTTTGGAAGTGGGGATCGGCCGCGTAGTCGGCGGACTCGTACAGCCCCTGCCAGCGCAGGAACAAACCCTCCCGGTCAGACGCAAAAAAGGCGGGGCTGCCGAAAATAACCAAGTTGTTGGCGCCGGGCGCAAGGAACCTTCCCCAGAGCCGCGAGAACTCCGGCGCCACGGACTTCAGGTTCTGCTCGCGAACCTGCTTGCGGAGCCCGAGATTCTCGACGAAGAGAAGAATCGCCCCGCCTAGCACCAGAAGGGCGGCGAGCCGGGCGGCCAGCAGGGCCAGGGTTTTGCTGTTCTCCGGCGCGCGCAGCCAGGCCGCGATTCCCATCCCGGGCGCGCCGGCGCTGGCCGCTTCGGCGCGTTCGAACACCGGGGCGTAGCCCCCTTTTTTGAGCTTGATCAGGACCGGATCGTTGCGGCCTTCCCCGCGGTAATACTCCTCCAGCTTGGAGCGCAGCCTTCCGGCTTCCACCCGGACGATGGGATCGATGCGGGGATCGTACTCGCCTTTCTTGTCAAAGACCTCGACGCCGATCTGGTACTCCTTGAGCCCCGCGGCGCGCCCCTGAATGGCCTCCTCGACGGTGAAGCGCAGAAAGCGGCAGAGACGTTCCGAGTGGGAGAACGGTTCGCCCGCCAGGACCTTCCCCAGTTGGGCCCGGATGGAATCGATGGCAATGCCGGAGCCGGAATCCGCGCGGCGCTCGCCGGCAGCATTGAGGTCTTCGTTTGGTGAAGGAGGGGGCCGTTTCATATCCGACACCTCCCGGTCGTTCTTACCGTGTCGTACCGTTTCTAACTGTAACCGGGCTACCCCGCCTATGGCCCCCGCATTATAGCACCGAGCAGGCGCCGCCGTGCCAAGCGGCGCATCCGCAACGGCTTGCGCCGCCCCGTACCGTTAACTAACGGTGAAATACTCCCCGCGAGAGTTCTCCTGATCCAACATGGCCGGCCAAGGCGAGATTGATCCGCAGAGATTGCTCGCTTGGAGGCTGATCGCATGATTCGTCGAGGAATGCTGCTGTGCCTGGCGTTGATCGCCCTGGCCGCCGCGCCCTGCTGCGCGCAAACGACGGCATCCATTTTCGGTACCGTCGCCGATGAAAGCGGCGCGGTCATTATGGATGCCAAGGTCATTGCCACCAACACGCTGACCAACGAGGCGCGCGCTGCTCGCTCCAATGAGGTCGGCAACTTCAGTCTGCCCGCCTTGCCGGTGGGCAGCTACACCGTTCGCTGCGAATTGGAAGGTTTCCGCACCTGGATCCAGCAGGGCATCGAGCTGTCGCTGAACCGGAACGCGCGGCTGGACATCAAGCTGACCGTGGGCGCGCTGTCCGAGAAGGTGACGGTGGTCGGGGATGCGCCGCTGGTGGAGGCAACCAGCAGCGAAATGGGAGCGCTGGTCGATCAGCGCCGCGTGGTCGATCTGCCCATCAACGGCCGCAACGCGCTGAGCCTGCTGAGCCTGGTGCCCGGCGCCAAACAGTTCCAGACCAGCAATCTCCAAGGCTTTATCGAGAACCGGGCGTCGGTGAACGGGGCGCGACCGGAGAACAGCAACTGGCTGCTGGATGGCGGGGACAACACCGCGCCACTGCGCAACTATGGCAATGACGTGCCCAACCCGGATGCGATCCAGGAATTCCGCGTCATCACCAACAACTATGACGCGGAATACGGGCGTTCCTCCGGAGCCGTCATCAATGTGATCACGCGCTCCGGCGGCAACCAGTTTCACGGCAGCGCCTTCGAATTCCTGCGCAACCGCAGCCTGAACGCGCGCAACTTCTTCGAACCGAACACCACGCCGCTGGTGCAAAATCAATTCGGCGGGACATTCGGCGGGCCGATCCGGCGCGACAAGACGTTCGCCTTCGGCACCTACCAGGAATTCCGGCAGCGCACCACCGCTTTTCGCAACACCGCCCGCGTGCCCACGGCGGCCGAGCGCCAGGGCGACTTCTCCCAGTCGCTGGACCGGCAGGGAAGGGCCATTACCGTTCGCGACCCGCTCACCGGCCAGGCATTCGCCCGCAATATCATCCCCAGCGAACGCCTGAGCAAGGTGGCGCTCAATTACGTGAAACTGGCTCTTCCGTTGCCGAACTTGGCTGGCAACGCGGCCAATCTCGAGCAGCGAGTCGGCAATCCAAGGACCAGCAAGCAGTACCTGGGGAAGATCGATCATATCTTCTCCGCCAGCCACAAGCTGTCGGGCGCCTACTTCTTGAGCGATTCGGTGGACGGCCAGCATTTTCCGCAGACCAACGTGGACGTCGATTTCTCCTACCGCGACATGAAGTCGCGGCAACAGAATCTCAACCTTCACGAATACTGGACGATCGGTCCCAACAAGATGAACCACTTCCGGGCAACGCTTTCGCGAAGCGCGGGAGACCGCCACATTTACCCCGACGATGTGACGTGGAACGACCTGGGCGCGAGATTCTCCCCACTTCCCAGCGGGCCGAAAATGCCTCCGAGCCTCCAGGTGAGTGGTTTCTTCTACGCCGCCGCGGTCAACGGCGGACCCAAGATCGCCGACCACTATGTTGTGGCCGACACCTTCGATTGGATGAAGGGGCGGCACAACGTGAAGTTCGGCGGCGAATTGTGGTTGCGTCGCTTGTTCGATACCTCAACGTCGCCGGCCATGGGCGGATCGTTCATCATCGATGGCACGGCAACCGGATACGCCGTTGGCGACTTGATGCTGGGCAGAGCCAGCCGCCTTTCACTGGCCGATGAAAGCTACAAGAGCATGAATAGCTGGGCATTCTACTGGTTCGTCCAAGACAAGTTCCGTGTTTCGCCCCGGCTGGTGCTGAACCTGGGTCTGCGCCACGAGCTGAACACCTGGCCGGTGAATCCCAATAACCGGCTGGTGGCCTACGTGCCCGGCCAGAAATCGCAATGCGTGCCGCAGGCGCCAACCGGCATCGTCTTCCCGTGCGACCCAGGCATCCCCCGCGCCGGGGTGAAGGGCGACCATAACGATTTCGCCCCGCGGGTCGGCATCGCCTACGACCTGTTTGGCAACGGCAAGACCGTGCTGCGGGCGGGCTACGGCATCAGCTACGCCTTCAGCATCTTCAACTCGCTGCAGGGCGGGCAAGTCAGCACGCCCTTCGGGTACAGTCAGACCATCTACAACGCAACGCTGGAAGACCCTTACGCTTCGATCGGCGGCTCGCCGTTTCCGATCAACCGGGATTGGTCCCGGCTGCAATTCCCGCTGCAACAGCAATACCAGTATCAGGACTTCAACATGAGGAACGGCTACGTCATGCAGTACGACATGACGGTGCAGCGCCAATTGGGAAGGAACTGGGCGCTGGAGGCGGCCTATGTCGGTAACGGCGGCCGGAAGTTGATCGGCACCCGGGACGATAACCTGCCGCTGCCCGGTCCCAACGCCACCCGCAGCAACATTCATCAGCGTCGTCCTCTGTATCCGATCTTTCAGGAGATGATCGCCACCGGTGGTTTCATCAATTCGTCCTACAACGCGCTGCAGACCCGCGTGGAGAGGCGCTTCAGCGGCGGCCTGACTCTGCTCGGCTCTTACACCGCCGGAAAGGCAATCGACAACGGAAGCTGGCACGACACCCGGCAAAATTGGGTGGATGGCCGGAATTTCTCGCTGAACCGGGGGCGCTCTGAATTCGACCGGGGCCAAACGCTGGCTGTTTCCTGGGTTTGGGAGCTTCCCTTCTTCACCGGTAAGAGCGCGGTCTCGAAGATGCTTGGCGGCTGGTCGATGAACGGCATTGCGACGTTCTACTCCGGGGCGCCCGTCTCCTACGACGGCGACATCGTGCATTGGATCCTCACCGACGCCGACAACGACATGGACGGCTATCCGAGCAACGACCGGCCGAACGTCGTGGGTCCCTGGAAGCTGAGCCCCAATCGCTCGCGCGGTGAGGTCATCCAGGCCTGGTTCCGGAAGGAGGCGTTTGTGGCCAACGGCTCGGGGCAGATCGGCAACGTCGGCCGCAACGTGGTGACCGGGCCAGGCAGCAAGAACTTTGACGTAGGCCTCTTCAAGAAGTTCCAGATCAGGGAACGCCACAAGGTCGAGTTCCGCTGCGAGATGTTCAACCTGTTCAACTATGTGAACTTGGCTAACGTCGAGACGCGCCTGAGCCGGTCGAATTTCGGGCAGGTGACCAGCGCTGGGGCTCCGCGCATCTTCCAGTTCGGGCTCAAGTATTCCTTCTGAAGCCATGACGCCGAACTGTTCTGAAAGGGACCTCGCCCGACTCGCCCTGGCGGCGCCGTTGGCCCGTGCGCTTGCCAGGGCGAGTTCCCACGATCAACGGGCCCGGCCCAACAGGAGCCGCGAAAGCGCGGTCGATTTGAAAAACCTGCTTACCTGGAGGTTAAGCAAATGACACACCGAGGAATGCCGCACTGTGTTTCGAGGGCCTCTCGTGTATTTCCTTCCGGCCTGCTTCTGATGCTTGTGGCGCTGGCCGCTACACTCGGAATCGCGCCGGGCGCCGCCGCGCAGGATGCGCGCGGCACCATCGTGGGCCGCGTGGCGGATGCCACCGGCGCGGTTATTCCCGGCGCCGACATCCGCGTGACCAACACCGCCACCGGCGTCACCATCACCGCCAAGAGCAACGAATCGGGCAATTTTGTCTTGCCCTACCTGCTGCCGGGCACTTACTCGCTCAGCATTGAATCGACCGGCTTCAAGAAGTTCGTGAATGATGCGGTGCAGGTGCGCATCAGCGACACGGTCGAAGTCAACGTGCAGCTCCAGGTGGGCAGCGTGGCGGAAACCGTGGAGGTGAAGGCGGAAACGCCACTGCTGGCCACCGCCGAAGCCTCGCTCGGCCAGGTGGTGGACGAGCGGCGCGTGACCGAGTTGCCGCTGTTCGCGGGTAACGCCATGGACCTGGTGCACCTGGCGCCCGGCACCAGCAATGCCACCGATCTGCGGCTGCGCAAGGCGCCGTTCAACAGCGCCCCGTCTCAGTTCTCGACGGACGGCAGCGGCACCAACAGTAACGAGTTCACCATCGACGGCGTGTCGAACACCTATTCGGACGGCACGGCGCCGCGGGTGGCGTTTTCGCCGCCGCAAACCGCCATCGGCGAGTTCAAGATCCAGACTTCGGTTTTCGATGCCAGCATCGGCCACACCCTGGGTGCCGTGGTCAACGTGAGCAGCAAGGGGGGCACCAACGCCTTTCACGGCGAAGTCCACGAGTGGCTGCGCCACTCCGCGCTGGACGCTCCGACCATCTTTCAGAACAAAGCGGCCAAACCGGGCCAGCGGGTGCTGCCCCTTTACCAGGACAACCGCTACGGCCTGTCGGGCGGCTCGCCCATCACTATTCCGAAAGTCTACAACGGCAAGAACAAGACCTTCTGGTTCTTCGCCTGGGAGGCCAACAAGTTCGGCGACCCGAACGTGGGCGCGCAGACCTCGACGGTGCCCAGCGAGGCGGCGCGGCGCGGCGACCTCTCGGCGCTGTTGGCCATCGGCGCCAACTATCAGGTCTACGACCCGCTGTCCACCAGGCTGATCGGCGCCCGCTACACGCGCGACCCCTTCGTGGGCAACATCATCCCGGCCAATCGCTTGGACAAGGTGGGGCAGAGTATGCTGAAGCTGTGGCCGCTGCCCAACCAGGCCGGTTCGCGCGACTTCACCAACAACTTCTTCATGGCGGGCAAGGCCATCGAAGACTACTGGACAACGATGGGCCGCATGGACCACACCTTCAGCGAGAACCACCGCGTCTTCCTGCGCGTGCACCGCGACTACTGGCAGGAGGATAAGGCCCGCAACTTCGGCGACGACGTCACCGGCGTCATCCTGAACCGCATCAACCGCGGCATCGCGTTGGACGATGTCTACGTGTTCAGCCCCACGTTCCTGCTGAACGTCCGCTACGGCGCCACAGCGCAGGAATTCCCGGAGCACCGCGTGAGCCGGGGCTTCGACCTCTCGACGCTGGGCTTCTCGCCCGGCTTGCTCAATCTGATTTCGGACAAGGCCGTGGCCACCATTCCGCGCATAACGGTGGGCAACCTGACGGTGTTGAGCAACTGGGAGAGCGGGGACGGCGTCACGTCCTCGCTGACCCACTCGCTGAACGCCAACTTCACCCGGCTGCGAGGCAATCACAACTTCCGGTTCGGGCCGGAATTGAGAGTCTACCGGGAGTTCCGCAACCGCTACCAGACGGACATAGCGCCGGACTACACCTTCGCAAACACCTACACCAAGCAAACCGACACATCTTCGGCGGCGCCGGTGGGGGCCGAACTGACGGCGCTGCTGGTGGGCATCCCCGGCGGCACCATGACTCGCACGGCCAGCTACGCCGAGCAGGACAAGTACCTCGCGCTCTACTTCCAGGACGATTACAAGGTGACGCGCAAACTGACGCTGAACCTGGGCCTGCGCTACGAATACGAGTCGCCGATCACCGAGCGCTTCAACCGCGCCGTGGTCCACTTCCTCCCCGACGTCGCCAGCCCCATCGAGGCGCAGGTGAAGGCCAACTACGCCAGGAGCCCGATCCCCGAGATTCCGGCCGACCAGTTCAAGGTCAAGGGCGGGCTGACGTTCGCCGCAGTGAGCCCCAACCCACGCGCGTATTGGAAAGGGCAGAAATTCAATCTGCTGCCGCGGTTCGGCATAGCCTACCAGGCAACGCCGAAGACCGTGGTGCGGGCCGGCTACGGCATCTTCTACGCCTCCATCGGCGTCAACAGGACGAACACCATCCAGGACGGCTTCAGCCGCTCGACGCCGATCCAGCCCACCACCGACAACGGCATCACCTATGTGGCCAGCACGGCGAATCCGTTCCCCACCGGCTTGTACCAGCCGCTGGGGCCAGAGGGCGGCTACTCGACCAACATCGGCCAGAACATCAATTTCTTCGGCATGGAGCGCAAGCAGCCCTACGCCCAGCGCTGGTCGTTGGGCATCCAGCGGGAGTTGCCGGCCCGCTTCCTGTTCGAAGCCTCCTACGTGGGCAACCGGACCATCCGGCTCCCCGTGACCCGCAACGTGAACTGCATCCCGGTGGGGTACCTGAGCCGCTCGCTGTTGCGCGATCAAGCGGTCGATAATTACCTGGGCGCGACGTCCCCTGATCCGTTCCTGGGGACCAACCAGATCTACATCTCCAACACGCGCACCCGCTCGAACCTGATGCTTCCCTACCCGCAGTTCAGCCAGGTGAACCTGAACGGCGATCCCGCCGGATATTCCTGGTACCAGTCGCTGCAGGCCCGCGGCGAGAAGCGCTGGTCGCGCGGCTACACCATGCAGTGGGGCTACACCTGGTCGAAGGCCATGGATGCTATAAGCTTCCTCAACGCCCAGGACCCGATGCCCTACCGGTCGCTCTCCACCATCGACCGCACGCACCGCGCGGTCTGGAGCGGGCAGTGGGAACTGCCGTTCGGCCGCCAGCGCCATTTCGGGGCAAACTGGCACCCGGCGTTGAACTTCATCGCCGGCGGCTGGCAGCTCAATGGCGTCATGCAGAAGCAGAGCGGTCAACCGGTGGAGTTCGGCAACGTCGTCTACATCTCCGGCGACGTCAAGCTGCCCAGCGACCAGCGCAGCGTGGACCGCTGGTTCAACGTGGAGGCCTTCAACCGCAATAGCGCCCAGCAGCCGGCGGCGAACAACTACCGCGTGGCGCCGTTGCGCTTCAGCGGCGTCCGATACGACGCGCAGTCGCGCTGGGATTTCTCGCTCATCAAAAACTTCAAGGTGAACGAGCGGGCGACGATGCAGTTCCGGGCCGAGTGCTATAACGTTACGAACCATCCGGTCCTGCGCGGCCCGGGCAACAATCCGACCAGCACCGCTTTCGGCACCATCACTTCCCAGGAGCCGCCGCGCTCCTGGCAGGGGGCGCTGAAACTCACGTTCTGAGGGCGCACGAATCACATGTCCGCCGGGGCGCTGTGGATGGCAACCTGAATCCGCAGCGCCGCGGCGGGTCCGGCATGGTGACCCGGAGGTCGCCGTTATATTTTGCCTCCTCAGGGATCGCGTTCTCGGGGCACGTTAAGCCATGGAAAACCTCTCACGAAGGAAATGTACAGCGATGGTCCTGGCGGCGCCGTTGGCTTGCGCGCTCGCCGGGGCGAGTTCCCCCGTCAACAGCGTTGCCGTCGGCATCCAGAGCTACAGTTTTCGCGACCGGGCGCTTGATGAGGCAATCCAGGCCATGCGCGAGATCGGCGCCGGCTATTGCGAGCTGTGGGCGGGCCACGTCGAGCCCCGCAAGGAACTGACGCCCGAAGAATTGGGAAGATGGCGAGAGAGGCCGCCGCTGGAGATGTTTCGGAAGGTGCGCCAGAAATTCCAGGCCGCCGGAATTGCCTTGACCGCATACGGCTACACCTTCCGCCAGGAGTTCTCCGATCAGCAGATGGCCAGCGGCTTTCAAATGGCCAAGGCGCTCGGCGTCACCGCGATTACCTCCTCCTCCAACGTGAGCGGCGCCAGGCGTATCGACGCCTACGCCTCCCGGGCCGGCATTACCGTCGGCATGCACAACCACAGCCGCACCGCTCCCGACGAGTGCGCCACGCCGGAGGACTTCGAACGGGCCATGAAGGGCGCCTCGCCCTATCTCGCCATCAACCTGGACATCGGCCACTTCGTGGCCGCTGGCTTCGACCCGCTGGACTTCATCGTTCGGAACCACCGTCGTGTCGTGGCCGTGCACCTGAAGGACCGCAAGAAGAAGCAGGGCCCGGACATGCTGTTCGGCCAGGGGGATACGCCGGTTCGCGAAGTCCTTCGCCTCATGATGACCGAGCGGTACCGGTTCCCGGCGCTGATAGAATACGAGGTCGAGAACCGCGAGACGGTCGGCGGGGTGCGCGAGTGCTTCGAGTTCTGCCGGCGCGCGCTGGCCATGTAAGGGCGAGGGCCGAGGGCGCAGCTCGCCGGCGCCGCGCATGGCCGCTTCCGGAAACCACTGCGAAAACGAGGACCACCGTGAACGACCACGAAGCTGCGGTTCCCAGACGTAAGTTCCTGCGGGCGGTCACGGCCTGTTCGACACTGGCGCCCGCGTTTCTTTCCGCACGCAATCTGAACAGCCGCATCGGCGTGGCCTGCGTCGGCGTCGGCACCCAGGGCCACTGGCTGATGCAGGAGGCGCAGAAGATTCCGGATGCCGAAGTGCGGGTGATCTGCGACCTCTACCAGGGCAACATCAAGCGCGCCCAAGGGCTGTGCACCAACCCCAGGGTCCGCATCCTCCGCGAGTGGGAGAAAGCGGTCGAGGACCGCGAGGTGGACGTGGTCATCATCGCCACGCCCGATTTCTGGCACGGCCCGATGACCGTCCGCGCTGCCGAAGCCCGCAAGGACATTTACGTCGAGAAAGGATGGTGTACGCGCCTGGACGATGCCAAGCGCATGCGACGCGCCGTCAAGGACAACAAGGTGGTCATGCAGCTCGGCCACCATTACAACAGCAAGCCCTCCTACCACCGCGCCCGGCAAATCTACCAGTCCGGGCAGCTCGGCAAGGTTCCCCTGGTTCGCATGTTCATCGATCGGACGCGGAGGCAGCCGGAGTGGAAGTTCTATACGAACTACACCATCTACGAGATGCCGAAAGACGCGGGCCCGGCCACTATCGACTGGGAGCGGTTCATCGCCAACGCGCCGAAACGCCCCTTCGATGCCGAGCGGTTCTTTACCTGGCGCTGCTACTGGGACTACGGCACGGGCATCGCCGGCGACCTGATGTGCCACGTGTGGGACGGCCTGAACATGATCATGGGGATGGGCATTCCCGAGCGCGTGGAGACGCACGGCGTGAATTACTACTGGAAGGGCGACCGCGACGTACCCGACATGTGGCACGTCATTTTCGATTATCCGAAGCAGGAGCTGGCGATAGTGTTCGGCTGCGGCTTCCACACCCGGCACACGGGCGAAGTCACGGAGATTCTGGGCCGCGAAAAGACGCTGGAAGTCGGCCAGCAGGTTTGCCGGGTCTATGACGCGGAGTGGAAGCCGGAGTACGCCGGAAAGCTGGAGCAGGCCCGGCGCGAGGCGACAAAAACAGGCCGGCAGCCCGGGGAGGCAACCGTTCCCCCGGATTACTCGATGGCGCCCGATGAGCTCACCCTCACCTCGCACATGGAGGATTTCTTCGACTGCGTCCGCCGGCGCGGCCTGCCGCGCTGCCACGTGGACCGGGCCTTCGAAGAGGCGGTGGCCATCTTGATGTCGGTCGAGGCCCACAAGCGCGGGCGCGCCGTGCGCTGGGACTCGCTTGCCGAGGAGATCGTATAGCCGGGCGCCGCAACCGAACCTGCAACGCAGAGTCGCAATCCCGCCCTTTCAAACACGCCGGGAGCGCCCACCAATCCTCTTATTCCGACAGCACCAGAATCATGAAGGTATCCGGTAGCGCAACCGGCCGGGGACGCGGCTGTTTCTCGGTCGGCGCCGGCGCCGGGCCGAACTGCGCCGTGGGCAGGTAGATTTTGTGCGTTTTTGGATCCACGACCATGGTGCGGGCGCCCTGCTGTGTTTCCGCGTTCTGCACCGCCTCGTACTTATCGGGGCCGCCGCCTACCACGGTCAGCGTTCCGTCGCCGCCGTTGGAGCTGAATGCGAACCCGCGGCCGGGATCGAAACCGGCGCCGTCGGTGCCCGCTCCGATGGGCACGGTGGCCACCACTTTTCCGCTTTCCGGGTCAGACACGGCCATCACTTTGTTTCCACAAACGGAGAACAGCCGCCGGTTCTTCCGGTCGATGGCCAGCCCCGACGGCCCGTCGCATCCGGTCAGGGGGTAGCGTTTGGAGACGGCCAGTTTCGCCGTGTCGATTTCGGCGATCTCGTTAGTGTCCTCGATGTTGACGTAGACCTTCCCTTTGCCGTCGCCGGCCGCGAATTCGGGCTTGCCTCCCAGTGGGATGGTCGCCGCCACGCTCTGCTTTTCGGCATCGATCACCGTCGCGTCCTTCGAGCGCCCGTTAAATGCCAAGACCTTGTTCGACACCGAGTCATAGTAGATGGCATCGGGGTTCTGGCCGGTCGCCACCTGCCCCAGCGGTTTCAGCGTCTTCAGGTCGAACACCGTGACGTTGTTGGAGCGGCCGTTGCTGATGAAACCGCGGTTCAGCTTCGGGGCGATCGCGATCCCATGCACCCCCGGAGTGTCCGGAATGTCCCCTACCACCTTCTCGGCGTCCAGGTCCACGACGACGACGTGCGTGGCGTGCGAGACGTAGAGCCGCCGTGCGGCGCTGTCGACGGTGAGGTAATCCCAGCCGCCCTCGCCGCCGATTTGAATTTTGCCCACCACGTGATAATTCGGCGCGGCGGCATTGAGGGCCGCAGCCGACAACAGCATTGCCCAGGCCAGTAGCTTCATATGTGTCTCACCTCTCCACCAGAGTAAGCGCTTCCAATCTGAAAATCGCCTGAAAGGGACTGGAGTTGTCCCGCCGGCGGTACAACAAAGACACTTACTGGATCAGCGGCTTCTGGCCGTTGCCGTTCTCGGCTTCTTCCGCGGGGATCAGGGAAGCGGCGGCGATGCGGTCTCCTTCCTCCAGCCGCTGCAGGCGCACGCCTTGCGCCGAGCGTCCCGTCTCCCGGATGCCGGAGGCGTCCACGCGGATGATCTTGCCCTGCTGGGTGATGACCATCAACTCGCTGTCTTCGCGCACGTTCATGATGCTCACCACCTTGCCGTTCCGCTCCGTGGTCTTCAGGTTGATAATGCCCTTGCCGGCGCGCGACTGCACGCGGTACTCGGTGATCGGGGTGCGCTTGCCGTAACCGTTTTCGCTTATGGTGAGAATCAGGCCGGCTTCCTTCTTGCCGGCTTCCAGCGATACAACCTCCATGCCGATCAGGTAATCGCCCTTGCCGAGGTCCATGGCGTTGACGCCGCGGGCCTGGCGGCCCATGCCGCGCACATCGTCCTCGGGGAACAGGATGGAGATGCCTTCGTGCGAGGCCAGGAAGATGTGTTCGGCGCCGTTCGTCAGCTTGGCGCTGATCAATTCGTCGCGCTCGTCCAGGCCCATGGCGATAATGCCGCGGGCCAGCGGGTTGTCGAACTCAGTGAGCGCCGACTTCTTGATCACGCCGTCCCGACTGACCATCACCACGTACTTGTCGGGATGGAATTCCTTGCCCACGTTGAGCAGCGCCGCCACCTTCTCGCCCGGCTGGGTGTTCACCAGGTTGGTGATGTTCTTGCCGCGCCCCGCCGCTCCCACGTCCGGAATCTCGTACACCTTCAGCCAGTAAACGCGGCCCTTGGTGGTAAACACCAGGATGTAACTGTGCGTGGAGGCCACAAACAGGTGCTCGACGAAGTCCTCCTCGCGCGTCCGCATCCCGGTTTGCCCCTTGGCGCCGCGCCCCTTGGTGCGATAGACGGCGACCGGGGTGCGCTTCAGGTACCCCTGGTGGCTGACGGTGATGGCCACGTCCTCCTCGGTCACCAGGTCTTCCAGCTTGATCTCGGCCTGCTCATCGAGGATCTGGGTGCGCCGCTCATCGCCGTACTGCTTCTGGACCTCGCGCAGCTCCCGGATCACCACGCCGCGCAGGACGCGGTCGCCGGACAGGATCTCGAGGTAGGAGGCGATGCGCTTCTGGATCTCGGCCAGTTCCTCGCTTATCTTCTCCCGCTCCATGGCGGTCAAGCGCTGCAACTGCAGCTCCAGGATGGCCACGGCCTGGCGCTCGGTGAAATCGAAGCCGGCCATCAACTGCTCGCGCGCCTCCCTGGGCGCCCTGGCGGCGCGGATCAGCTTGATGATGGCGTCCAGGTGGTCGAGCGCCTTTTGGAAGCCCAGCAACACGTGCTCGCGCTCGCGCGCCTTGCGCAGCTCGAACTCGGTCCGCCGGCGCACGACATCGATGCGGTGGTCGATGAACAGCTTGAGGGCCTCGATCAGCCCCAGCTCCCGCGGCTGGCCGTTGACGATGGCCAGCAGGATCATGTCGAAGCTGGTCTGCAGGTCGGTGTGCTTGAAGAGCTGGTTGAGCACCACCTCGGGCTGCTCGCCGCGTTTCAGCTCGAACACGATGCGCATGCCCTGGCGGTCGCTCTCGTCGCGGATGTCGGAGATCCCCTCGATCTTCTTGTCCTGCACCAGCTCGGCGGTCTGCTTGATGAGGCGGGCCTTGTTCACCTGGTAGGGGATCTCGGTGACCACGATCATGTCCTTGTCGCGGCCCTGGCGCTCGATGGCCGCCTTGGCGCGCATCACGAACTTGCCGCGCCCGCGCCGGTAGCTCTCCAGGATGTTCGAACGGCCGTAGATATAGCCGCCGGTGGGGAAGTCGGGCCCGGGAACCGTGTGGATGATCTTCTCCAGCGGCGTGTCCGGCTTCTCGATCAGGGTGACGGTGGCGTCGATGATCTCCGAGAGGTTGTGCGGCGGGATGTTGGTGGCCATGCCCACGGCGATGCCGCCCCCGCCGTTCACCAGCAGGTTCGGCACGCGGCTGGGCAGCACCTTGGGCTCGTACACGGTGTCGTCGAAGTTGCGGAGGGAATCGACTGTGTCTTTCTCGATGTCGGCCAGCAGCGCTTCGGCCACCGCAGCCAGCCGCGCCTCGGTGTACCGGTAGGCCGCCGGCGGGTCGCCGTCCACCGAGCCGAAATTGCCCTGGGGGTCGATCAGCGGATAGCGCATGTTGAAGCCCTGCGCCAGCCGCACCAGCGCGTCGTACACCGGAGTGTCGCCGTGCGGGTGAAACTTCTTGAGCACTTCGCCGACCACGCCGGCGCACTTGCTGTGCTTGCGGTTCGACGCCAGCCCCATCTCGTGCATGGCGTAGAGGATGCGGCGCTGCACGGGCTTCAAGCCGTCGCGCACCTCCGGCAGCGCCCGCCCGATGATCACGCTCATGGCGTAATCCAGGTACGAGCGCCGCATCTCATCTTCGATGTTGATCGGGACGATGTTGTGGGGCGGCTCCTGCCCGTTGCCGCCCATGCCGGGCAGTGGCGGCTGGTTCTGTTCGTTATTCGCCATTTTAAAAGAGTTAGGAGTTAAGAGTTATGAGTTGGCTAATTCAGTCACTCTTCACTGCCTTTAGATGTCCAGGTTCTTGACGTCCAGCGCGTTCTCCTCGATGAACTTGCGGCGCGCCTCCACGTCGTCGCCCATCAGGGTGGTGAAGATATGCTCGCTTTCCACCACGTCCTCCAGCCTGACCACCAGCAGCGTGCGCTTTTCGGCATCCATCGTGGTTTCCCAGAGCTGGTCGGGATTCATTTCGCCCAGCCCCTTGTAGCGCGTCACGCTGTATTCCTTCTTGCCCTGCTCGACGATGTGCTCCAGCAGCTCGCCCGCCGAATGGAGCGTGACGCTGGAGCCATTCTGGCTGACCAGGAAGGGCGGGTGGTTGAAGTGCTTCACCTCGCGTGCCGTCACCAGCAGTTTCTTGTACTCGGGCAGGCCGGCCAAGGGCCAGTTCACGCGCTTCTCGGCGCCGCTGGCGTCCCAGAACACCAACTCGTAGAGCGAGTGCTCCTCGTCGAAGTGCACCTCCGCTTTGATGCCCAGCTTGCGGACCTGTTTCTCGAGCTGCTTCAGCAGCGCCTCGGCCAGGAAGTCGGCCTTCTTCTCCAGCCCGGCTTCAGGCAGCAGGTCGAGGACGCCGCGCTCGTGCAGCCGTTTTTCCAGCTTCTGGTAATAGCCGAAGTACTCGGTGAGGGTGATGAGGAAGCTGGCCAGGGCGCGGCCCTCCAGCGCCACGCCCGCCGGGCCCTCGGGGCCAAAGCGCACCACGTGGTCTTCGGTCACCCGCCGCATCATCTCGCGCGTGAACTCCTTCTCGTCCTTCAGGTAGCGCTCGAACCGGCCCTTCTTGATGCGGAACAGCGGCGGCTGGGCGATAAAGACGTGGCCGCGCTGGATCAGCAGGGGCATCTGGCGGAAGAAGAAGGTGAGCAGCAGCGTGCGGATATGGCTGCCGTCCACGTCGGCGTCGGTCATGATGATGATCTTGCCGTAGCGCAGGCGGGTGATGTCGAAGTCCTTGTCGATGCTGGTGCCCAGGGCGGTAATGATGGCGCGGATCTCTTCGTGGGCCAGCATGCGGTCGGTGCGCGCCTTCTCCACGTTGAGGATCTTGCCCTTCAGCGGCAGGATGGCCTGGTAGCGGCGGTCGCGGCCCTGACAGGCGCTGCCCCCGGCCGATTCGCCCTCCACCAGGAACAGTTCGCAGCGCTCCGGGTCCCGCTCCTGGCATTCCTTCAGCTTGCCGGGCAGGCCGGCGGAATCCAGCGCGCCCTTGCGCCGCACCAGCTCGCGCGCCTTGCGCGCCGCTTCGCGCGCCCGCGCCGCTTCCACGGCCTTGCCGATGATCTTCTTGGCCACCGGCGGGTGCTGCTCGAAATAGGCCATCAGCCGCTCGTACACGAACGAGGAGACGGCGTTGGAGATGTCGCTGTTCAGCTTGCCCTTGGTCTGCCCCTCGAACTGCGGCTGCGGCAGCTTGACGCTGACCACCGCCACCAGGCCCTCGCGCACGTCGTCACCGCTCAGGTTCTCTTTCACATCCTTGAACAGGCCGGCCTGCTGCCCGAACTGGTTGATGGAGCGGGTCAGCGCGGCGCGGAAGCCGGTCAGGTGCGTGCCGCCGTCCACGGTGTTGATGTTGTTGGCGAAGCAGAAGATGGTCTCCTGGTAGGCGTCGTTGTACTGCAGCGCGAACTCGACCTGCACCGGCCCCACCGGCGCCTCCCGCTCCGCCTCGGCATAGATGGGCTTGTCGTGCAGCACCACCTTGCCCTTGTTCAAGTGCTTGAGGAACTCGGCAATGCCGCCGGAATAGCAGAAGTCGTGGCTCTTGTCCTTGCGCTCGTCGGCCAACTTGATCTTCAGGCCCTTGTTGAGAAAGGCCAGCTCGCGCAACCGCTGGGCCAGGGTGTCGAAGTTGAACTCGATGGTGTCGAAGATGGCCGGGTCGGGGCGGAAGGTGACCTTGGTGCCGCGGCGCTGGGTCTTGCCGGCCCGCTTCAAGGGCTCTTTGGCGTCGCCCCGCTCATACTCCTGCTCCCAGGTGTAGCCGTCGCGCCAGATTTCCAGGTCCAGCCGCTCCGACAGCGCGTTGACCACCGACACGCCGACGCCATGCAACCCGCCCGACACCTTGTAGCTGTTGGTGTCGAACTTGCCGCCGGCGTGCAGCACCGTCATCACCACCTCGGCCGCCGACCGCCCTTCTTCCTTGTGCATGTCCACCGGGATGCCGCGGCCGTCATCGACGACGGTCACGGAGTTGTCGAGGTGGATGGTGACCTCGATGTGCGTGCAGAAGCCGGCCAACGCCTCATCGACCGAGTTATCGACCACCTCGTACACTAGGTGGTGCAGGCCCATCTCGCCGGTCGAGCCGATGTACATGGCCGGCCGCTTGCGCACCGCTTCCAGGTCGCCGAGCACCTGGATGCTCTCGGCGCTGTAATCGCCGGCGGCGCCGTTGGAATTCTCCGGCCGGGCCCGCTCCGGGCCGTTCGGCGTGCGCTGGCCACGCCCGTTTTGCGAACGCGCTCCCGTCCGGGAGGGCGTCATGGTTTCCTTGTCACCCACTTGGTACACCTCTCGCCGGCCGGCCCCACACCGGCCCGGCATTGAAGGAATCGCTGCTCAGCCCGAGGGAAAAAGCGAGTTGGAAGATCAGAAGAAACAACAAGAATGATACCAGGACCGGAGGTCCTTTTTCAAGCCTAAATATTTGGAAAATCAGCCACTTAGCCGGTTCTTTGCGCGCGCAAGTCACGTGTTTTCAATGGCTCCCAATCCTGCCGTTCGACACCCACCCACAACGCTCCAATTATAAACATTCCGTCAAGGGAATGTTTTTATTTTTCGCTGCCCTTGGGCCGTATTCCTCATCGCCGCGACGCAGAAAATGCGGCTTGGCCGGTTGGGAACCGGTAGCTTTTAAACTGCAATTAGAAACGGGACGAGGCGGTCGAGATCCTGCTCTATCGCGGGCACAGGGCGCGGCCGGAGGCAGCAAGAGGACCCAGCGCCGCGACATCGAACGGGCGAAACAGTATTGGAGGGAGTACCTGCGTGGCGAAGACTGAATCTTACAAGCAAGAATTGCTGGAACGGCTGAAAGACCCGGATACGGCCGCGCATTACCTGACCGCGTGCCTGGAAGATCGCGATCCGGATGTATTCCTGCTGGCGTTAAGAGACGTTGCCGACGCCCACGGCGGGCTACGGCAAATTTCCCGGCAGACCGGGCTGAATCGCGAAAACCTTTACCGCATGCTGTCCAAATCGGGCAATCCGGCCCTTCGCAGCCTGGATTCCGTGCTCTCTTCCCTGGGACTGCGGCTGGCCGTGCAGGCAATCGCCGATTTGCCGGGCAGGCGGCAATCGAGGCGACTGCGTCCTCGCGTACGGTCTGGTGTTTTGCGCACACGGTCGCGTGCGTGAACCCCCGGGGGCCGGTTCTGTCGAAGCCCGCCGGCTTGGATCGGGCACAGGGCTGCGCCTCGCCCGCCAGTGATCCTGCCCAGCCGCGCTCCGGGAGAAGCCCGACCTCTGTAGGTCACGCCCTGCGCATTTGAGCCTAGGGTATGACCTTACGTCCGCTCGGCATGATGCAGGCCACAGCGCCCGAGTCCTCGACGTCGGAGACATTCCCCCGTCCTGCGCTGCGCGGCGCACCGCCCGGTTCCATCAACACCGCGCAGCCGCGAAAGCGAGACACTTTTGCATCAGGAGCGTAACGAGCCAGTTGGGCCTTCAGGCCCGAAGGACCGGTGCTCTTCGGAATCCAGAGGGGGAAGGCGTCCAGTTTTTGCCCCTCGAGGGTGATGTCGCACCGCTCAAGGAAGAACTGGTCCAGATTCCACGGCTGAAATCCCGCCTTGAAGCCGGCTGTTTCCAGCCTGCCGCGCAGCCACTCGCTTGTCGCCAAATCCGCCGGGGTAGCTGTCCTATGCTCCCCGAAGCGGACGTAGGTCTCGACGTCGGTCAGAAGGCCCGCGCCATTCACAGCGGCATTGAAGTGCGCAAGAAATGGGGCGGCAAGAACAAACCGGCGCGAAAGAAGCATTGATTCACCTCAAGTACCCACAGCCGTTGCGGCAGGCTTCTGGGCCGGCTGGATGGAGTTGAGAAAATCCATGATTGCCTTGGTCGGCGCGTCGCCCAACTTGCCCAGGTCGCCATTGAGCGTCCCGTGTGTCTTATCCGGCGCCTCGAGAATCTCGGCGCGGGCCCCGGCCTCCCGGAGGGCACGGGCGAAGCTTTGCGCCTGCTCCAGCTTCATCTGGTTCTTGTCGGCGACCACAAGAAGGAACGGCGGAATCGCTTTGCCTTTGGCTACGTGGTTCATCGGCGAGATATCGGCCCATCCCTTCGGGTCTGCGCCGAACATCGGCTCGTAGAAAGCCCGCCCGGTTTTCATCAGCTTCGGGATGTCCAGCGCCGCGGTGTCGAGTTCGACGACGCCCTTGATCAGCGACAGATTCCCGCCCGTTTCCTTCAGGCGGCGGTCGTCGGTGGCTACCAGGGAAACGAGGTGAGCGCCGGCGGAGTGCCCCATCAGGTAAATCTCTCGCGGGTCGCCGCCGTACTCGGTAATGTTGCCGGCAACCCAGGCGACGGCATTGGCCACGTCCTGCGCCTGGGTCGCAACCGGAGCCGCCGGCAACAACCGGTAGTTGATACTGACGAACACCCAGCCGACACTGGTGAAGAAGGCGGCTTTGGCGCCGGCCGCTCCCGCCTTGTCGCCTGCCCTCCACGCGCCCCCGTGAACAAAGACCATCACCGGACAGCCGGTTGTGCCCTGCGACGCGTGGACATCCAGGCTTGTTAGGTTGGGCCCGCTTCCTTGCGGTTGAGCGTACGAGACGTTGAGCGTGCTCTGCATCTGCGCGGTCGGCGGCGCACTTCCCGAAGGCGTCCCCTTCCGTTGGGCCGCTGCTCCGGTGGTTGAGAAGGCGGCGCGGGCCTCTTCAAGAGTGACCTTCCGGTCGCCGTTGCGGTCCATGCGCTTGAACAGCTCGGCGTTGGGCACTTCATCGGGTGTCAGGACTCCGTCGCCGTTCCGGTCGGCGCGCTTGAAGCGCTCGTCGATCGATGGGGTTCCGGCCTCTTGCGCGCCGGCAAACGCGGGAACGTCGCAGCAACCCGCCAAGAGGTTGAGTGTCATTAGGATCGTGAATCGCATCCGCTTCATGTTCGCTTGCTCCCTGGCGCTGCTTGACCTATCGCTTTTCGGGAGAACGGCTGGGAAAGGCGCGGCGTGCTTCTTCGAGCGTCACCACCCCATCGCCGTTCAGATCCATACGCTTAAACAGTTGCGGGTCCGACAATTCGTCGGGCGTCAGCTTGCCGTCGCCGTTGCGATCGAGCGCCTTGAAACGCTCCTCCAGATTGCCGACCGCCCCGGGTGCCTTGGCGGCGCGGCCGGCGCGAGGCCGGTTCGGCGCGCTCTCGGTTGTCGCATCCTGCCGGATCCATTGGAGATCCATCAACTGCGCGTTCCACGCTTGCCAGGCTTCCTCCAGTTCCTCCACCTTGCCCGGCATCTTGGCCGCCAGATCGTTCTTTTCGCCGATGTCCTCGGCGAGGTTGTACAGTTCCCAAGCCGTGCCGCGCGATGCAACCAGCTTCCAATCGCCGCGCCGGATAGCGCGCTGCGCGTGGAAGCGCCAATAGAGCGTATCGTGCGGGGCTCCGGCCGACTTAGCCGTCAAATAAGGCACCAGATCCACACCATCAAGTTTCATCTCCGGCTTCGAGGTAGCGCCCGCGGCGGCCAGAGCCGTGGCATGGAGATCGAGCGAGATCACGGGCCGGCGGTCTACTTTCCCCGCCGGCAGAGTGCCCTTCCACTGCATCATGAAGGGAATCCGGACGCCGCCTTCGTACACCTGGCCTTTGTAGCCGCGCAGTGGAAGATTGCTCGATGTTGTTTGCGGCGTGGGTCCGCCATTGTCGCTGAGAAAGAAAATCAGCGTGTTTTCCTCCAGCCCGTTCTTGCGCAGCGTTTCCAGGACGCGGCCAACCGCGTCGTCCATCGCCGCCGTCATGGCGGCGTAGGTGCGGCGGTTGCCCTCGGGGATTTTCGGGAAGCGGACCGAGTACTTCTCGATCGCCTGCAGCGGCGAGTGGACGGCGTTGAAGGGAAGGTAGAGAAAGAACGGACGGCCTTTGTTCTTCTCGATAAACGCCACCGCCTCCCGCCCGAACGCATCGGTGAGGTATTCCTTTTCCGCGACCGGTTCCATGCCGCGCAGGATCGTGTTGCGCGCCGCCCCGGGAAGGTAATTGTTGGCGCCGCCCAGAAAACCGAAGAACTCGTCGAATCCACGTCGGGGCGGCGTGAGATCCGCTTTGAAGCCGAGGTGCCATTTGCCGACCATGCCCGTGGGATAGCCCAGCGTCTTCAGCCGCTCGGCAAGCGTTGTCTCGGTGCGCGGCAAGCCGAAGTTCTCGGCCGCGTATGCTTCCGGCCCTGGGTTCGTCTCGAAGCCGAAACGCTGCTGGTAGCGGCCGGTCATCAGGCCAGCACGCGTGGGCGCGCAGATCGGGCAGGAAACATAACCGTCGGTGAAACGGACGCCGCTACGGGCAATCGAATCGATATTGGGCGTTGGGATGTCCTTGCATCCCTGCACGCCGAGTTCGGCGTAGCCCAGGTCATCGGCCACGATCAGCACGATGTTCGGTTTGCGTGACATGGCCGCGCGCGCCCACCAGGGGGCCGAGGCCGCCCCGAGCGCCAGTGCGCCCAGCATTTGCCTTCTGTTGACGAAAGCGCGTTTGGTCGACATTGTATCCTCCTGCATTTCCTTGTTCGTTTGTGCATATCCAACCTCAACGACTTGCACACGGCCGAGTTGCTCGCTCAGAGGGACCCGGCGCTACAGCGTCCTAGCCTGTCGCGTCTGCAGGTTGAGGTCGAGGAATCGGTCGGCCCTGGTTTTCGGGAATGCCAGCGTCTTTCCGTTGAGCAGAGTGACCCTGATGTCCACGACCTCGCGCTTGCCCAAGCCTAAGTGCGCCTCCAGCGGCCCGCCGCTCTTGTAGCTGTGATTGGCGAAGACACCGCGCATGCCGAGCAGCTTGCCTGTGCCCGGCTCAAGTGCTTCAACACGCGCGCCGATCAGTTCGGCATCGGTGATGCCGGAGAAGCGCAGGCGCAGCCAGTGGTTCTGCCGCGCGCCGTGCAGTCCCGTGTTGATGAATACCCGGTCCTGGTAACGCTCCATGCTCACCGCCGCACCGGTATTGTCGGGGTCGGCGGCGAAGACCAGATCGAGCAGGCCGTCGTTATTCAAGTCGACCACCTCGCCGCAGATGCCGCTGCCGTTCAGCCCGCTGAACTCCAGCCGGCTGGGCTCGAACGTCCCGTCGCCGCGGTTCATGAACAGCACGGCGCGGTTCTCCAGCGCGGGCGACTCCATGCGGTCCACCACCACCAGGTCCACCCAGCCGTCATTGTCGAAGTCAGCGAAGATGGCGTCGGCGTAGTACGGCCGGCCGTCGATGGGATTGCGGGTTGGCAGTCCGGGCTGGTTCGGGTAATTCCCGCGCGGGCGCCACGTTTGCAGGTACGGCGGGATTGGGGCATCGAAGAACGCGTACCACTGCCGGTACACCCAATTGATCGCTTCCAGTCCCGCCTTTTCGGTGGCTTCCTGGAACTGGAACTTGCCGAGATTCCGCCAGAAGCGCCCGCTGATATCCTCAGCACGCGGCGCCCAGGCCGGCGACGACGGGCCGACGGCCAGCACGTCGAGCAAGCCGTCGTTATCGACATCGGCCATTGAGATGTACGGCAGGCCGGGCGCCTTGCCTGCCGGTTCATACACCTGCTTCTCGCGGTTGTAACGCAGCCGCGCTTCCACCGCCAGCCCGTTCCCGGTCACCTTCTGGAACTGCAGCTTGCCGGTCTCCGCCAGCAGGTTCTTCCAGCAGAAAACGCCCTGGCGATACTCGCCCGGCCAGTACGGCAGCAGCGGCTCGCGTACATCAACATGGTAGGACTGCACCAGGTCGAGGTCGCCGTCGTTGTCCAGATCGCGCAGGGTGATGTCCGGCCCAGCCTTGTCGCGCGCCGAGTCGTGGTAGAAGCCGCCGAAATCGGGCACCAGGTCGGTGCCGCCGATGTCCTTGAACGTCCCCCTTTCAAACACGCTGCCGGCCGGCTGGAAGACATACAGCCGGCTGTGAGGGACGCCGCCCATAGCGTTCTTGATGTTGTCGCAACCGACGGCGATATCCAGCCAGCCGTCCTTGTTCACGTCGCCGATCGAAACCTGGCGGTTGTACGCCAGCTCGTTGCGGATGCCCATCTGGTCGGACACATCCCTGAACGTGTCCCAGCTTCCCTGGCTGACGAGCAGCGAGTTGCCCACCGACTCCACGCCGGCGCGCGCCTGCCCGGCCATCATGGAGGCATGGCGGGTGACGAAAATGTCGAGATGACCATCGCGGTTGAAGTCGGCGAGGTTGGGCACCTGCCCGCGCCCGAACGCCTCGGGCGACACCTTGGAATTCAGGACCTTGATCGGGTGTTCCTTGAAGCGCAGGTTGCCCTGGTTGATGAAGACTCGCAGCTTTTCGCCGCTGCCCCACGCGCCGCCCGTCCCGGTGGGCGCCGAGTAAGTCGCAACGATGTCGATCAGCCCGTCGTGGTTCAAGTCGGCCAGGGCGATCCCGTTGGTGCCTTCCTGGATGTCGGTGAACCCGGCGATGCGTGTGCGCTTCAAGAGAGCGCCCTCGACGGCGGGCGGCTCCGCGGTCGGATCGGAAGCCGCCGGGCGCGGCAGCGCCTGCCTGCGTGCTGCCTGCCCGCCGGTCTGCGTCGCGCCTGCCTGATTTCCGCCACTCCTTTGGAGGTATGCCTCCGCCTCGGCGCGCGTGATGAAGCCATCGCCGTCGCGGTCTACCCGATCAAAGAGGCTCGGCCAGGGGAATTCGGCGCGGCTCAATTTTCCGTCGCCGTTGCCGTCATACTGGGCGAACAGATCGGCCAGATTCACGCCCGGCCGCTTGGCCGCTGGTGCCTTCTGCGCGCCGGGTTCCTTCTTGCTGGCCGTGGTACCGGCCGGCGTGTGTGCCTCGGTTGCTCTCGCGGCCCTCGCGCCACGCTCGCCCTGCTCGATATAGATCCGGTTGCCGTCACGGGTCGGAAAGTAGGTGCCGCCGGCCACCCAGATGGAGTCGCCGGCGCGCGCCGCCGCCAGCGCCGGCTGGAGGTCGTCGTAGGCGCGCTGCCAGTTTGCCCCGTTGCCGCCGGGAGCCGCTCCGG
>Ga0315288_10000156_pt1 | contig 77295 bp, 66 predicted proteins | sample YL17G11_20_MG_FD_203454 | JGI IMG/M metagenome (GOLD analysis project Ga0315288, IMG submission 203454) | Sediment microbial communities from Yellowstone Lake, YNP, Wyoming, USA - YL17G11_20 | ecosystem: Environmental > Aquatic > Freshwater > Lake > Sediment | place: USA: Wyoming | collected... | reverse complement strand
ATGTTTGGGTAGAAAATCCAGCAGTTGTGAGAAGACAGTTCGTCCTGAGTGCATCGGCCAATCCTTTCAATGTTGAGGTGAAAGTATTTTGGCCAAAATGTAAGAACGAATTGAAATCAATTACAACTATTTTTCCTCGCAACCTGTTATGTTTATGTAACTTATATCAACTTTCTAAACTCTTAACGGGACAGTAGTGATTTGTTATTTTTAATTCTCAATTTTTGACAAATCGAAAATACAAAATAGAAAATCGAAAATAAAATAGGTGCACGGATGCCCGATTTGCAGCTTAAAACCGCAGTTCTCGGACTCGATGACGCAGGCATAATGTTGCTCGATGTCGCGTCTCATCTGTCGTACTTTCATGTTGTCGCCGTCGCTGATACCGATGCAAAGCTCGCTGAGCAGACCGCCGGGCGGTACAACTGCACTGGTTATGATGATTACCGTCAACTGATTATCTCCAATCAGCTTGACTGCCTGCTTGTTGCCGCGCCGATTCACACCTGTGCAGAATACATCAATCAGGCAATTAAAAAGAAATTCAACATTTTCAAGCTCCCGCCGTTAGCCAGAGATTTTGCCGAGGCCGCCCAGCTTGTCCGGCTGGCAGAGGAGCAAGACATAAAATTCGCCGTCGCAAACACCAACCGCTTCACTCAAAGCTTCATCGACCTGAAAGAAAAATTACACCAAAACGATAATGAAAAGGTCTTATTGATAAACGCGGTCTGCGGCGTGGCTGACCAACAAATCCCCGCCTGGCAGACCGACCCAAAGCTCGCCGGTGGGGGTGTCCTTATCAACAATGCTTACCAGACAATCGACGCAATAATCTGCAACTTCGGCCTGCCCGGCCTTGTCTATTCGCTCAATAGCAACTGCGCAGCCGACAAACAACAACGCTCTCTTCTGACGGAAGACACTGCCATTGTGACAATGAAATTCTCAGACACGCTCCTGGGTAATCTGATTGCAAGCAGGATTTCCTGCCTCGGTCCGCCCTTGGCGACCCCGATTAAAATCGGGGGCCCGCAGGAGGGCCGATTTTTATCGGGGCTCACTGTTTATGCCAAAGACAAAATCCTCACTGCTTACGACAACCAGGACCGCGTCTGCGCTATAACCATGCAGCTTGAAAACTTCGGATTACATCTGCTAAAGCCCGATAAAAATCCCCTTATCAGCTCCGCAAAAGAAAATCTCAAGAATATGGCGGTCATCGAAGCGGCGTATCTGTCCGCCAGGACATCTATGCCCGAACAGCCCCCCCGCATCTTGCCCCCGCAGCCCCGATATATCGGGGCTCAAAGCAGCGGGGGTAGCGGGGTATTTTGACCAAATTTGTTTGACCCCGATAGAAATCGGGGTTAATCTATTGATGATTGATTATTTGCAAATCTCGATATGTGTAGTCGAAACCGACCCCGGCGCGCCGGGGATAAAAATCGGGGATAAAAAAGATTGAGTGATTGGAGGTTACGAAATGGAAGAAAACACAAAGAAAATCGTTATGGTTGTGGTTATTGTCGCCTGCTTTGCACTGGCCGGGGCAATCGTCTATAAAACCAGGTCATCCGGCGGCGGAATAAATGCCATACCTGCCAACTCAATGATTTGGATTAAGTGCAATAACCCAAGTTGCGGGAATGAATTCCAAATGTCAGAAAGAGATTACCTTAAGTTCGTTAAGGAAAAAATGGTGCCGGGTCTTCAGACCGTACCACCAATGCCCTGTCCAAAATGCTCTCAGGAAAGCGCCTATAGGGCAATCAAGTGCGAAAAGTGCGGCAAAGTATTCTTCCCGAACACCGTCAAGGGCAAGTTCGATGATATTTGCCCCGGCTGCGGCGTAAGCAAGCTGGAAGAAAGCAGAAAGGCCTCCGCCGGCTCTTCAACACAATAAAAAAATACTGATAAGTCCCAGCTCCCCGGCACGCCGGGGAGCCGGGACTTTCCTTTTAAATCGCGGTAATTACCTTCAGTCCTTCAATTTTTCCAGGACAATCCTGCTGTAATCTTCCCTGCCGACGCTGAGGCCTTCGGCCTTGTTGAAGTAATGCGTCTGGATTCTCTGTCGCAGATATGCAACGCGGTTTTCCGGTGAGGGGTGCGTCGAGAGGAATTCTATCGGCCGCAGCGTCTGCTCGTGTTCTAACATCTCCATCGTCTCGACCATTCCGTATGGATTATATCCCGCATCGACCATATAGCCCATTCCGCCCAGGTCGGCGGTCCTTTCGTCGTCTCTGCTGAACCTCAAGGCCACTATCTGCCCGGCCAAATCCGCCGCTGTCATCACCGCCCCTGATTTTGCACTGGTGGCCACCGCCGCCAGCAGTATTTCCATCCCTATCTGATTGCTCATCGCGTTCGACACGTCCCTGGCCGTAATGTGCGCGGTCTCGTGCGCCAGCACGCCCGCCAACTGCGACTCGCTTTTGAGTTTCGTGAGCATCCCCTTGGTGATGAACACCCAGCCGCCCGGCAGCGCAACTGCATTTGTCGATTTGTCCTTTACCGCGACAAAAGTGTACTTAAAGCCCGGCTTGTGGCTCACCCGCGCAACCTTTTGGCCGACGCCGTCAATATAACTCTGCAATGCCGAATCCTCTATCCTGCCCCCAAGCTCCTTCTCCACCTCCGGTGCATAATTCGCCCCAAGCTCAACATCCTGCTCCTCGCCGAAAAGCATAAACTCATCTTCCCCCGTCAGCGGATTTACCGAGCAGCCGACAAAAAAACTCAGGGTAAGCCACATAATTACGAAAACTAACTTCCGCCGCATTGTTTGCTCCTTCCATTTTCAGCAAACTTTTTTGTTTGAAAATTTCTTTCTGTTTTATTATAAATCGTTTTTGCGTTAATGGTAGTTGAAACTATGGCAGAACAGGAATTCTGCAACGGTTGTGATAATAAGCGTCTTTGTCCGGCTACGGCTCGGAGCTTCGCCGAGACGAGTCAAAACCTTTATCGAAACCCTGGAAGCGATAAGGGCCCTTCCTTATTGCGCACGGTTCTTGCCGCTTTTGTCCTGCCTGTTATCGTTTTCATCGCCGCCCTTGCAATATCAGAAAAAACCCTTGCCGCATCCATCGAATCGGTTCCGATTCGCACAGCGGCCGGTCTGGCAATCGCCGCTTTGGCGGTCTTTGCCTGCATACTGATTACAAAACTCATAAGAGATAAGCATCTATGAATACGACCGTCGTAACTATAGCGGGACAATCCTTTCCGGGCGGCGTCCACCCCCCGCAGAAGAAAGACCTTACGACCGACAGCCCCATCCAGCCGGGCCCAGCCGTAAAGCAGGTCGCCGTCCTGCTCAGCCAGCATACCGGCGCCGTCTGCAAACCGACCGTGACTGAAGGAAACATAGTCCAGGCAGGTCAGCTCATCGGCGATTCCGATGCGTTCATATCGGCACCCGTCCACTCGCCCATCGACGGCAGGGTCAAACAGATTGCCCTGCAATCCCACCCGGTCCTCGGCAGGGCGCAGGCCATTATCATCGAACCCCACGCCACTATGCCTACAAAAAGACCTCGACCGAAAGACCAGGAGGTCTTCAAAGCCGACCTCGACCTCGACAAGTTCCCGCCACAGCAAATATGCACCGCTGTCCGAAGGGCGGGCATCGTCGGCATGGGCGGCGCGGGCTTTCCAACAGCCGTCAAACTCGAACCCAATCCCGACAGACCAAAAGATACAATGATTGTCAACGGCTGCGAGTGCGAACCATACATCACCTGCGACTATCGGCTTATGCTCGAATGGCCCAGCCAAATCATAGCCGGCATCAAACTCGCAAGAAAGGCCGCCGGCTGTTCAACCGTGCTCATCGCCGTCGAAGACAACAAGCCCGCTGCAATACAAGCGCTAAACGATACCTTGAAAACCACACCCGGCTGCGATAATATCAAAATCGTTCTCGTCAAAACGAAATACCCCCAGGGCGGTGAACGACAGCTCATCAAAGCCGTGCTCGGCCGATATGTCCCCACCGGCGGAATACCTCCGATGATTGGCGTCCTCGTCATCAATGTGGCTACTGCCGCCGCCATTGCCGACGCTCTCATATTGAATTCGCCCCTGACCCACAGGGTTGTGACCGTCACAGGCGAGGCAATCGCTCATCCGGGAAACTACTACGTAGCAGTGGGGACACCCGTCATTGAGCTTATCGAATTCTGCGGCGGCGTCACACAAAAAAGTTCAAAGGTCATTATCGGCGGCCCTATGATGGGTATCGCCATTGCAGATTTGGCTATGCCCGTTACCAAAACCACAGGCGCCGTTACTATCCTGACCAAAGAGCAAATCGGAAGAGCCAAATACAAGAGACGCCAGACCACCTGTATCCACTGCGGAAGATGCCTCCGCGTCTGCCCGGAACATCTAAACCCGACCAAAATCGCCCACGCCGTTCAGAAAAACCGTTTAGACATCGCTGAAAGTTACTTCATAACCGCCTGCATCGAGTGCGGCTGCTGCAGCTACATCTGCCCGGCAAATATCGAACTAACTGGATACATCAGAACCGGAAAAATCTATCTCGCAAGACAAAAGAAACTGATGCCGCAATAAAGGTTTTATCTACGATGGTGAGAACATAAATGCTCAGTAAAATTGCTGTATCGTGTGCACCTCATATCGGCGGGCCCCTCTCAACCCGCAGGATTATGGCGGATGTCATCATCGCCCTCGTCCCGGCCATGCTTGCCGGCTGCCTGTTCTTCCGCGGCTACGCACTTATCCTCATTCCAACCTGCATCATTTCATCTCTTGTCACAGAATGGCTCTGCAATCTGCTTCGCAGAAAAGAAAAACCGCTTGAATCACTCGGCGATTTCAGCGCCGTCATCACCGGCATCATCCTCGCATTGTCGCTTCCGCCCGCGATTCCGTTCTGGGCGGCTGTCATCGGCTCGGTCTTTTCTGTCGCCATCGGCAAAATGGTCTTTGGCGGACTGGGTTGCAACATCTTCAACCCCGCTATGGCTGGAAGGGCCTTTCTCACCGCCTCATTCGGTATGCTTATGACCACTTGGACCGTGCCGGCTACCGTCGATTCGACTATGCCTCGTTTGTCACCGGATGCACCGAACGCTATTACTCAGGCGACACCGCTCGGCTGGAGCAAGCAGGCAATCAAGAACAGACAGCCGCACCGCAACGGCTTCACCTCGACTCAACACCAGGACACATCTCCCGGAAAGGCCGGCTTCGTCAACACTCAACTGAAATCACTGTTCGTCGGTTCAGCAGCCGGCTGCCTCGGCGAAACAAGCAAAATCGCCGTTCTCCTCGGCGGCCTGTACCTGCTGATTCGACAGGTAATCAACTGGCGCATCCCGCTTGCCGTCCTGATATCAACATACATCTGCGGTACAATCGGATATGCTGTTGACCATTCGGCCTATATCTCGCCGCTTGCTCATCTGGCGACAGGAGGCATATTGCTCGGCGCTTTCTTTATCGCCACAGACCCCGTCACCGCACCCCTGACCAACAAAGGCGCCTGGGTATTCGGCGCCGGAATAGGCGCCTTGACGATTCTTATCAGGATTGTGGGCGAATACCCCGAAGGCGTGATGTATGCGGTCTTGATTATGAACGCATTCACCCCGTTGATTGACCGGTTCTGCAAGGTTCTCCCGGCAGGAGGCGCACCCAATGTCTAAGATAAAATTTTTCTTCCAGCAAAGCTGGCTGCTGCTCGTCTCGGCGTTTTTCTTCGGACTTTTGCTGGCGATTACAAACGCCGCCTGGTCGCCCACAATCGAGCAGAATAAACTGATGGAAGCCAACCACCTTATGGCCTTGCTGCTGCCCGACGCCAAAACCTTCCAGCCCGCCGACCAGGTCGATATAAACCTCGCAAGAGGCAAAAAGGGCAGAAGTCACATTTTCAAAGCGCTTTCAGCCGACGGCCAGTGCGTCGGCTGGACGTTCAACGCCGCCGGCTCTGGCTTTGCTGACAAAATCGAAATGATTGTCGCCGTCGATAAGAACTTCCAAAAAATCGCCGGCCTTGACTTCATCTCCGTCAACGAAACGCCCGGCTTCGGCGACAGAATCGTGCTGCCTTACTACCGTGACCAGTTCACCGGCGCTCCTGCACAGCAGCTTAAACTCGTCAAAACAGGCGATGACAAAAAAATTGACTCCGAAATCGTCGCCATAACCGGCGCTACCGTCAGCAGCACCGCCGTCATCAACGCAGTCAACGCCTATACAAAACAGGTAAAAGATTATCTGCTGATGAAAGGACTAATCACCGATGTCAAGTGACACCCAGACAGAATCTGTTTCGACTCTTCACTCGCAGCCCCGGCTGCTCGATGCCCTTACCGTGGGCATCTGGCGGGAAAATCCGACGTTCCGGCTACTTATCGGTATGTGCCCGCCGCTGGCCGTCACCACCGCCGTCAAGCCCGCCCTTACTATGGGCCTTAGCGTCATCTTCGTCCTGGTTTGCAGCAACCTCGTCACCAGCTTGATGCGTAACCTCTTGAAGCCCCACCTTCGAATTATGATGTTTACCCTCAATATCGCCACCTTTGTAACGATATGCGATTTGTATCTGCGGGCATTTGTCCCCGATATGAGCAAGGTGCTAGGCGCTTATGTCCCGCTGATTGTCGTAAACTGCATCATCATTTTCCGGGCCGAGGCCTGCGCAAGCAAATGCGGGCCGTTAGTCAGCGTCCTCGACGCAATCGGCACAGGCACCGGCTTTACAATCGCTTTGTGCATCCTCGGCAGCATACGCGAAATTCTCGCAACAGGAAAATGGTTCGGCTTGCAAGTAATGCCGCAGGGTTTCGTCCACTGGCTTTCAATGCAAATGCCGGTCGGTGCATTCATCACGCTGGGTTTACTGCTCGGTTTGGCAAGCGTGATGACTACCAAGAGAAAGGTCGCCTGATATGGAAAAATTCTACCTCGTTCTTACGGGCTTTATGTCGATGGTCCTCATCAACAACTTTGTCTTTACAAAGTTCCTCGGCACCTGTCCCTATCTGGGCGTTTCAGGCAGAATCGATACCGCCTTCGGTATGGGTATGGCCGTCACTTTCGTCACTGCGCTTAGCGGCACGCTCACCTGGCTGGTCGATTTCTACATCCTGCAGCGCGTAAGCGGCCTCGAGATAACGCGCTACATCTGCTATATCCTCATCATCGCAGGCGCCGTGCAGCTCGTTGAAATGTACGTTCGTAAATTCTTCCCTTCGCTGTATGAGACCTTCGGCATATTTCTGCCGCTTATTTCCACAAACTGCGTGATTCTGGGCATCTGCCTGTTCATCAATATCTGGGGCGTGGATAATCTGCTTGAGGCCGTCGTGCTAAGCGCAGGGGCAGGCGCCGGCTTTGCTCTGGCTATCTGTATTATGGCGGGCATCCGCGAAGACCTGGCGCTGGCGGATGTCCCTCACGCCTTCGATGGCGCTCCCATTACTCTCATTACCGCCGGAATCCTCACACTCGCCTTTATGGGCTTTGCCGGTATGGTTAAATAAACTGACGTTCGATGATTTTATAAATAAAAAATAATAAATCGTAAATAAAAAATGATAATCATTGCCAATATCGCTGAACTATGGTCAGCCGCCTGGCCGGCGGGTGTTACCACGCTGGTCATCGGCCTGGGTTTTGCTATCGCCCTGCTTATAGCCAGCGTCAAACTCAGTGTCAAAACCGACCCACGTGTCGATATGATTTATGAAGTTCTCCCCCACATCAACTGCGGCGCGTGTGGTTTCTCCGGCTGCGCCAAGTACGCCCAGTCACTCCTTGAGAAACCGGAACTGCTCGGAAAATGCGCTCCGGGCGGAATAAAAACCAAACAAGACATCGCCAAAGTCCTCAACATCCACGTCAGCGACTCAGGACCCCTACATAGACCAATCGTCCACTGCCGCGCACAAAAGGAAGACAAAACCTTCTATGCCGTTTACCAGGGCATCCAAACCTGCGTCTCCGCAAACGCTCTCGCAAACGTCCAGGCCTGCAAGTTCGGCTGCCTCGGATTCGGCGACTGCGTCCGCGCCTGCAAATTTGACGCCCTGCACATCATTTGCGACCTAGCCGTCGTTGACTACCAAAAATGCACCGGCTGCGCCGCCTGTTCAAAGGCCTGTTCCCGAAATCTCATCGAAATGGCCCCCTTCGGCTGCGAAAATATGATGACCGTCGCCTGTAAAAACAAGGAAATCGGCAAAGTCACTCGCTCAATGTGCACCGTCGGCTGTATCGCCTGCGGCTTATGCACAAAACAATCAGACCTGTTCAAAATCGAAGAGAATTGCGCCCGCATCGACTACGTTAGATACAAGCCCTCCGACCAGACCGAAACCGCTATGCAAAAATGCCCCACAGGTGTCATTGTCCTTCGCGGCCCAACCGCCCCCGCCCCCCGCCAGCCAAAACTAAGAGAACCCGTCGCTGCAAAAGCTTAAGTGTCTGCCCACCGACGGCATTGCTCTTCACTGGATATACTCCTCGGCTCCCTTTGTCTTGATGATTTCATCCTTTGCATTTGAAGAAATTAGAATCGCCTCCGTATCGGGCATTGCCTCAATCAAAGCAAGACCTTTTTCGGCGCCCAATACATTAACGGCCGTAGAAAGGGCATCCGCATCCACAGCCGTCTTGGCGATTATGGTATCGCTGCTCAACTTGCTGGCGCCGGAGGCGGTGTTTGTGTCTATAATATGGCTGACCTTTTTGCCTGCAACCATCACAAACCGCCTGTAGTCGCCGCTTGTAGCAACAGCCATCCCGATTTTATCAGGACTCAATTTCAAAATCATCAGCACCTGTCCCGTTTCAACTTCGTTATTCGCCGCCTTCGGGTCTTGTACCCCGACCAGCCAGACGTCTTTGTTTGCCGGCTTTCCGAAGCAGCGTATATTACCGCCCGAATCGACCATACCTGCAATTGCACCGCTGCACTGCATTACCTCGACGGCCATATCGACGGCATAACCCTTTCCAATCCCGCCCAAATCCAGCCGCATCCCTTCTACCGCAAACCGCACAGTTTGCGCATTTGCATCCAGTATCAGTTTTTCATAGCCGACGCGTGCCTTGGCTTCAGTAATCGCATTCTCATCAGGCATTATGTTTGCCTCGCCCGCCTTATGCCAGAGGTCAACCAAAGGCCCGACGGTAATATCAAATGCGCCATTTGTAAGCCAGCTGTACTCCACACTATTCTGTAATATCCCAAAAAGCTCATCACTTACTTTGACGGGATTGGCGTATGCCTCCCGGTTTACTTTGCTAAGCTCCGAATCGGATTTGTAATCGCTCATCACTGAATCAATGCGTCTGATTTCATCGAATCCCGCCTCGATGCAGCGCCTTGCCTGCCTGGTATTTTTTGCCACTGTGACGATTCTTGCGAATGTCCCCATAATCTCGCGGTATCCGCCGTCAACCTCAACCGGACGTCGCATCGTTTCCATCACAAAATAATACATTGCGGACATAAGGCACGCGGTGAAAAAAAACTTTAACGCTATTCGCCTGCTGTTGTTTTCCATAAGGCCCTCTAACACATTATCCGTTATACGCCAAACGCTGATTATAAGCTATAATACGAGAGTGAACAGAACCGAACCGATAATACTGATGGAAAGAGTTGACCGCGAATTTCTGCCTTTCGTGCGCAGGCCCAGCCGATACATAGGCGGCGAAATAAACCAAATAAAAAAAAACCTGCAAGGCAGCGACCTGACTGTCGCCCTGTGTTTTCCCGACACTTACGAGGTTGGAATGAGCTATACCGGCCTTGCCGTCATTTACGAATCGCTCAACCGAATTCCAAATGTCGCTGCGGAACGGTGCTTCGCACCCTGGCTCGATGCAGAAGAAATCCTGCGAAAAAAGAATATCCCGCTGTTTTCCCTCGAAACGAAAGCATCGCTGAAATCCTTCGACGTTATCGGCTTTAGCATTACAAACGAGCTTTGCTATACCAGCGTCCTGAATATGCTGGACCTGGCCGGCCTGCAAATCCGCAGTCCAAATAGAGCCGAAACCGACCCAATCATCATCGCCGGAGGCGGTATGGCAAATTGCTGCGAGCCGCTTACACCCTTCATCGACCTGTTCGTCCTCGGCGAGGCGGAACAGGCCGTCATCGAACTGGCCAATCTCATCATCGCTGAAAAGAAACGCGGCACATCAAAAAATGAAATCCTCCTCGCCGCCGCCAACAAATTCGACTGGGCTTATGTCCCCTCGCTCTATAAATTCGATTACGATGGGGACAGGATAAAGTCATTTGAGCCGACCGTCCACGGAATACCCGTTCGTCTCAAAAACGCAGTCGTCGATGATTTTGAAAATGCGCCCGTGCCCCTTGCGCCGATTGTTCCCTTTGCCGAGGCCGTCCACGACCGAATCAGCATAGAAATTATGCGCGGCTGTCCCGGCAGATGCCGATTCTGCCAGGCGTCCTTCTGCCGAAGACCTGTGCGATACCGCAGTGTCGATAAGATATTTGAAATCGCAAAGGCCGCCTGGCAGGCAACGGGTTATGACACCATTGGCTTACTCAGCTTATCGACCGCCGATTATCCGCACCTCGAAGAGCTGATTGACCGCCTTCACGATTACTTCCGCGACAAATACGTGGGACTGTCGCTGCCCAGCTTACGGGTTGACCAGCAGTTGAAACTCCTGCCCAAACTTGTCGCCTCCGTTCGCAAAAGCGGCCTGACCATCGCGGTTGAAGCGGCAAGCGAGAAACTCCGCCGGGTAATCAATAAACCCCTAAAAGATGAAGACCTGTGCGCCGCAGTCGAAGCCGCGTATCGCGCCGGCTGGCAAAAAATAAAACTATACTTTATGGTGGGCCTGCCCGGCGAAACGGATGACGACATCAGGCAAATCGTACACCTCGCTTTCCGACTCGCCCTTTTGCGAAAACAAATCGATGGCAGAACCGCTCAGGTCAATATCACCGTTTCCTGGCTTGTCCCCAAACCCCACACGCCCTTCGGCTTCCTCGCACAAAAGCCAAAAGAATACTTCCAAAATGCAAAACAGCTTATCATCGCCGAGAAAAGAAAACTGAACGCAAGAGCGCTGCAATTCAAGTTCCACGATATCGACCAGTCGATTCTTGAGTCGGCGATTGGTCGCGGCGACAGACGCCTGTCCTCCGTTATCGAGACCGCCTGGCGAAACGGCGCAAAATTAGACCTCTGGAACGAATGTTTCAATAATTCAATCTGGGAAAAAGCGTTTGAAGAAAATGGAATGGACCTTAGTTTTGCCGCCCAAAAACAATTTGCCCCCGATGAGCTTCTGCCCTGGCAGTACCTTGGAGGACCAGAAAAGGAATCCCTGCTTAAACATTTCAACGAAGCAATGGATATCGCTCAAAACACGCGGTGAAATATCCGCTTTAAGTTTTCTTCATTCCGCCTGGCAGGAGCAGACCGGCCTGGCCTTGTGCATCTCTGAAGCCCGTTATGATTTTCACCGCCTGCTGCGGCTCATCGACAAGCGCAAAAACCTGCAGGTCCTTCTCGGATATGAAGCCGTATTCGATGAGCATCTTCTGTTTCATCCAGTCAATCAATCCCTGCCAGTACTCGCTGCACATAAGAATTACCGGAAACGACGCCTGACGAAGCGTCTGAATCAATACCGCCGACTCGAAAAACTCATCCATTGTCCCGTACCCGCCCGGAAAAACCACAAAGCCGTGGGCATATTTCAGGAACATTACCTTGCGGCAAAAAAAGTATCTGAAATGCAAAGAGACATTCTGATAATCGTTGGGAAGCTGCTCTTTGGGAAGCTCTATATTCAGCCCGACACTTGCAACTCCCGCCGCCGCCGCGCCTTTGTTGGCCGCCTCCATTATACCCCCGCCCCCGCCCGTTATTATGGCAAAACCCTCTTTGGCTATCTCGTAAGCCGTCTTTTGCGCAAGCTTGTAGTGACGATGCTCCCTGTCAATCCTGGCGGAACCGAATATCGAAACCGCAGGACCAATCGTAGAAAGCTCCTGAAAACCATCCACAAACTCCGCCATTATTCGGAATATACGCCACAAGTCCTCTACCGGGTGACTGGTTAAGCTGACCATAAACAAACCTTCCTGAAAAATTCGGGTATGGCTTCCCTGTTACACCGACATCTTACCACAAAGCGGGATTATTTGCTGAAGGACAATACTGCGATATGCGGCAGCTACCGCAATCGGGCTTACGCGCCTGGCAGACATTTCGCCCGTGCAAAATCAACAAATGGCTGAATAAGGTCCAATCCTTCTTTGGAACTATTCGGGCCAAATCAAATTCCAGCTTTACGGGGTCGGTGTTCGCCGACAGCGCCAGCCGACGGCTCAATCGAATCACGTGCGTATCGCACATTATCGCGGGCTGGCCGTAAGCGTTGCCCAAAACGCAGTTCGCCGTCTTCCTGCCGACGCCCGGCAGCTTGACAAGCTCATCCATCGTATCGGGCACCCTGCTACCGTACTGCCCCACTATCACCTGACACGCCCCTTTGATACTCTTGGCCTTATTATGAAAGAACCCTGTGCTGCGAATATCATTCTCGATTTCTTTTAGATTCCCTTTAGCCCAATCTTCGGCGGATTCGTATTTTTTAAAAAGCCCCGGCGTCACCACATTCACCCGCGCATCCGTGCACTGGGCCGAAAGTATCGTCGCTATCAAAAGCTCCAGCGGATTACCGAACCGCAACGCCGTCGTCGCATCAGGGTACATCCTCTTCAAAATCGGCAGAATCTTCTTAATCCTCTCCTCAATACTCATAATACCTCACATCTACCTTCATATCCTTCTCAAACGCCGGTCCGGGCCGAACCTTATACTTGCCCCGTGTGTAAAAATCTACAACCATCTTGTTATCCCCCCCGTAACGCCAGTCAACTCGACCGATATTGGTATGAAGCCCCTTCACACTCATTGCCTGCCCCGTCCACTCACTCGGCACGCCGCCGCCAACGACCAGCATCGGCTCATCGCCCGACTCATCCGCGTATGCAAGCATATCCAACTGCAACAGCAGCATCTCAGATGCCGTCCAGTAATGCGGCGTCACGTAACGCGGCTTGACCCATCCACGGTAATTAGGCCACAGCCCGAAGGAGTTTTCCTCCCCGCTGCCTTCCCAGTATGTATAAAGCCCCGGCGAACATTGATTATTCCAGAAATAACGAAGCGTTCGCCAAATCGGCTCCGTCCTGCCTATGAACAGCCATTGATGCGCTTCGGCCACGGTAAAATACGTCCATAACGGCCTTTCTGAAAGCGCCTCACTTTTTCCGAAGTTGCGATTGCTCATCGCCTTGATATACGGCTCAAAATCCGGCCTTACTATCCACGTCGGCCAAATCCCCGACATATACGTCCGCTCATTCCCCGCCTCGCTCGTCTCAAATCATTTCAGCCACGCCTCACGAATCCGAGTCGCAACCTCCCGATACTTCCTCGCCTCCTCTTGCTTACCCAACCAATCCGCCAATTTCGCCGCCTGCTTCAGACCGCGATACGACACTGCATTGACATACAGAATCGGAAAGTGATGGTCCATCGAGCCAACAATCAGACCATTTTGCGCCGCCTTGCATATAACGTGCACTTCCGGCGTATCGGAAAGCACCGGCCCGACCCAGTCCCTCGTAATCGGTCCCTTCGCATTAAGCATCTCGAAAATCGTTCCCGCCTTCCTCTGGACGTGCGGCCATATCCACCGATTATATTCCGCATCATTCAACAACGACGCAACCTCAACCAGGACGCCTATCTGCGAACCCGCTGCATCTCCCTCGGCCCCGAACCCGCCGAAAAAATCATTCTCCGCAAAATATACGGCCAGGTCCTTTGCCGCTGCCAGCTGGCCGCACCGTGCCATTGCCATTACTGAATAAGCCCCGTCACGCTCCCACGCCAACGGGTAATTCGTCGGTTCCCCGGGACACGTCTGACGACCGACGTACCCCATCATCAGGTTGGCAACCTGCGCCTGCAAAGATGCCTCAAACCGCTTGTCCGGCAAATCGCATAAAACGGTTGGCTGTGTCCCCGAATACGCCAGCGGACTCCTAAACTGCGGCTGTGTGTCTCTTATCCTCAGCGTCAATTCACCCTCGTCCCCAATTTCCAATCTCGCATAACACCAGCCCGTCTTGCTGCGGCTCCTCTTTTCCACAATCTTGTCGCTCTTCCACCCCGCCGACTCTTCCGTCCCCAGGTAAACCGCTTTCACGGCACGCTCTGCATTCAGAACCCACCGGTGGTTAATCTGCAAACTGTCCCCGTCCCAATACATCATATCGAGGGGGCCTCCCACCGGTCCCACGCTGCGTATCACAACGTCAACGCGCCGTTCGGAAGAGCTCTTTACCTTCAAATCAAGCTGCCAGTGACCTTCACTCACATACGACCACCGGCTTTCATAATAAGCCGTCCTGGTCAGGATACTCGGAATCACATCCTTGTCCTTCCAGTCGTATCGCTGCTCAATCTCTTTAAGTGGTATCCCGTCGCTCGTTGTCAACAACGCTCCATTACTGTCAATTACCCACAACGAAACCCCGAAACTGCCCGGCGAGGGACTGAAACTGCCGCCCGGCTCATGATACGCCTTCTGAAGCCGCGGACTGCCCGGCTCTCCCAACAAAACGTGCCCGTCTCCGCGAGGCCACGGGTCCTCAGGGCGCTGGCGCATCGCATCAAGAACTATCTGTCTCTGACTCTGCGTCTTCTCTGAATCCGCCGACAGCCCGACACAACTGCCGAAAATCACCACACACAGTAACGCCGATACCGCGATATATCGCCTCATATCCTTCTTTCCTCTCATAATCCTGCAGACCTAAAGCTTGCTTAGCTCCGCTTTAAGTTCGTCACCAAACCCCATCCCCCGCCATCTTCTCGCTTCCTTCTGTCCGGGCATAAACAATATCGTCACCGGCACCCCCGGCTCGCTGTAAATCTCCTTCAGCGCCGTTGTCGCCGGATAATCCTTCACCGTGGTATCGGCCTTTATCGCCAGCACGTTCTTATCCTTAACCAGTTGCGCAATATCATCCCGCCGGTAAACTCTCCTCTCGGCCACCTGGCAGCTCAGACACCAGTCCGCCGTGAACTTTATCAAGACCGGCCTGCCCTGCTTCTTCGCGGCCTCTATCACTGCCGAATCATACTTCTGCCAATCTATCTTCTCATCAGACGGCGCTCGCAAAAATGCAAATCCGCCGACAACCGCCAGCGCAACTGCAATAATCCTCACAACCCACTTGCGCACCGGCTTTGTGCCGTAGCCGACCCAACTGCCCCACATCCACACGCAAAAACTGAGCACCACCGCAAAGAACAGAACGTCCATACGTCTGTCCTGTGGCAGGGCTGCAATCAATTTCACCGCTATCACAAGCAGCACAAAACCAATCGTCTGCTTGAATAACTCCATCCATCGCCCCGGCTTCGGCGTCCTCGCCAGTAATCCCGGCACAGCCGTCAGCACAAGGTATGGCACTGCCATCCCAATACCGATTACCATTATCCCCAATGTCGCCAGGCCAAGCGGCTGCGTCTGCGCCCACGCAAACGCCGCAGCCAGTATCCCAAAACTGCAAGGCGTGCTCAGTATTGCCGCCAAAAATCCCATCCCCACCGCACCGGCGTAACCTTTGCCGCCGCTGCCTTTGCCCGCTATTGACGATGGAATACTTATCGTGAAAACGTCAAACATAAACAAGGCCAGCACTATAAGCAGCATCGCCATCCCGCCCACAAACGCCGGCTCTCTGAACTGGTCGCCCCATTGAAGCACCCGCCCATAAAAAACCTGCAGCACAACGTTCACGCTCGCAAGAGCGGCAAAAAAGAGCAGCACGCCTGCGCTAAATCCAAGACCCATCGCCGGCGACCTGTTTTTGCCTCGACCGGCCTGCTCTACCAGCCGCATCACAACTATAGGCAGCACAGGCCAGACGCACGGCATTATGTTCAGCGACAGCCCCGCCAAAAAAGCCAGCCCCAGCGCCGCCCACATCGAGTAACTTCCCCATTGCTCCCCTGTCGGACTCGACTGAACAACCGGCAGCACAAACCTCGCTTCCGTTGCCCCGCCATTTTTTACAATCCGAATCTCAGTGCTCAGCTTATCAAATCCAGGAACACGGCATTGCGACTGAGAGCATACCGCTCCCTCGATACTCACCTCAACCAGGACCTTGTCGTTTTCCCCTTTCGTAAAAAAATCGGCGGCAACGTTGAATGGCAGATACACCGTGAACTTCCCGCTGAATACCTCCAGGTTCCTGCCGAGCGTCTTGTCAAAATATACCTCCGACTTCGGAAATATCGCCTTTGAAAAAACCAATACCGACGTGCCTTTCTCCCTCGCTGCAACCTTCAGATTCATACCGCCCAGCGCCGTTTCCGGCGACGCATAAAAATGCCACTCCGGCGCCAGCTCGAAATGGGCCGCAATCGCCGACCTGCTGTCCGCCGTCAACGCATCGTGCTGCCGCTCAATTGAAACGCCGACAACTTCTGTCTTCAGCGATTCTTTCGTTTCCGCGGCGTATCCGCAAAGTCCCGAAAACACCACCGCTATCGCCGCAATTGTCTCCCTCATCTGAAACTCCGCAGATTGTGTAAATCAGAAAATCCTCGACTTGTTCTGTCCGTCGGGTTCTTGCCCCTGGCCCGTCTGCGACTGTCTGCCTTTCGCCTGCTCGGCAGCTAATAAATCCGACACCGTCGGCTTCTCAAGCGTCCCGCCTTCCAGAATCACCTTCACGTCATCCGCATCGAGCGTCTCGTATTTCAAAAGTGCCTTGGCAATCCTGTCCAGTTTGTCCTTATTCGCCTCTATAACCTCTTTTGATTTGCCGTATGCCTCGTCCGTTATCCTCTTGATGTCCTTGTCTATCGCCTCCGCCGTCTTTTCCGAGTAATCCTTCTCCGGCAGGACATAATAGATGTCTTTTAGCCCGTATTCCGGCTCATAGCTGACCAGCCCAAGCTGCTCGCTCATTCCCCACGTCAACACCATTTGCTTGGCGATTGCCGTCGCCTGCTGTATATCCGACTGCGCTCCGCTCGATATGTCGTCGCAGAACATCTCTTCAGCTATCCTGCCTGCAAAACAAACCTGCAACAACGCCATACAGTATCTCTTCGTAAACAGCGTCCGGTCCTTCTCCGGCAGCGCAAAAGTCGCACCGCCCATAGGCCCTCGCGGAATGATGCTGACCTTGTGCAGCGGGTCGGCATCCTTCAGAAGCGACTGCACAAGCGTATGTCCCGCCTCGTGATAAGCGGTGATTTCCCGCTCCTTCTGGTCGATTACCCGGCTTTTCTTCGCGCGTCCCCATCGAACCTTGTCCCTGGCCTCCTCTAAATCCTCCATCTCCACGTTGTCTTTGTTTGCCATTGTCGCCGCCAGCGCCGCCTCGTTGATTATAGCCGCCAAATCCGCCCCGCTTAACATAGGCGTGCCTCGCGCAAGCTTCTCAAGATTCGTATCAGGACCCATCTTTACCTTCCTGGCGTGAACCTTCAATATATCCATTCGACCCTTCAGGTCCGGCAGCGGCACCACCACCTGCCTGTCGAACCGACCGGGCCGAGTCAACGCATGGTCCAGAATATCCGACCGGTTCGTCGCTGCTATCACTATCACCTGGTCGTTTGTGTCGAAACCATCCATCTCAACCAGTATCGCGTTGAGCGTCTGCTCCCGCTCATCGTGCCCACCGCCCACAAAATTGGCGCTGCGCTTTCTGCCTATCGCGTCAACCTCATCAAGAAAGATAATACAGGGCGAGTTGTCTTTCGCCTGCTTGAACAAATCACGAACACGTGATGCCCCAACACCTACAAACATCTCGACAAAGTCGCTTCCCGATATGCTGAAAAACGGAACATCCGCCTCGCCTGCTATCGCCTTTGCCAGAAGCGTCTTGCCGCAGCCAGGCGGCCCAATAAGCAGTACCCCTCGCGGTATCCTGCCCCCCAATCGCTGAAACTTCTTGGGATTCTTCAAAAACTCAATTATCTCCTCGACCTCCTCTTTCGCCTCTTCAATTCCTGCTACGTCCTCGAACGTAATCTTCACCCGGTCTTTGCTTTGAAGCCGATGCTTGCTCCGCCCAAACGACATCAGCATCCCGCCTGCGCCGCTGCGTATGTTACGGGCAAACATAAAATACAGAAATGCTCCCACCAAAACCAGGGGAAGAACCATTCCTAACAGGTTCCACAGCCATATATGCTGCCTCGGGTACTTAATGATTAGGCCGTACTTCTTCCTGCCCTCCTCCAGTACGTTTGCAAGCTGGTCCCGCACTATCTCGGGATTATAACCCACCACAAACGCCTTAGCGTCCTTGGCCACGCGGGCCGCTATCCCCGCCTCGTTGAACTCGCCTCGAATATCCGTGTCGCCGACCACCACCTCTTTTATCTGCTGATTCTCAAGATAGCCGATAAACTGGTCGTAATTTATGACATCCACTTGCTGCCACTGCTTCAGCATCAGCATCATCGTCAGCACGACAACGCCTATCCATATCAGGTTGAATGGCCCGCGCCGATAGCTCGGCAGCATCGGCCTTTCGCCCTGCTGCTCTGCTCGTCCTCGCTTTGTCTTTTTCTTCTGCCCGTTATTCATAAAATTAAAGTCCCCCCTTTGCCCACTACCAGTCGCTCGCCATCATCTCTACGATTCTCTTGGCCAGATTGTTTGCCGCAAGCGCCGAACCGTACGCAAATCCCTGGTTCTGCCACTCCGAATAACTTGCTGATGCGCTTACCGTCTTATAATTTATCAAAAGCTCTCCTGTCTTCAAATTCTTCCAGCTCACCTCCGCCTGCAATTGCACCTCTTTCTCAAGCGCCCTGCCGGTCTGCCGCTCCATACTCAACGCTGCCTCGCCCGCCCTTACTATCCGTCCGCTTATAACCGTATCCGCACGGTCGCGGTCGCTGACAATCTTGTAAGGCGTCTGTGCCTCTATCCGCTTTGCAAGCGCATCCGTCAGCTCAAACTCCACCCCGCGTCTGAAACTCTGGTTGTCGAACATCTCAACATATACGCTGCCTATCCCCTGCGGATACAGCGCTGTGTTGGTGTACCCGGCGCAGCCGCAAAGACCGGCACAAATCCCGCCTGCCAGCAGCAATCCGGTTACAACAGTAATTTTCCGAGCGCTTTTACCCACGTTTTTTCTTCTTTTTTCTCCGGCTCTTTCCTGTTTATCCCCTCTTGCGATGTTTTTGCCGCCTGCGTCTGCGGCCACCTCTCCACCACCATTTGATAATAAAGATTCGCCGCCTCTTTGCTCCCCGTCCTCTCGTAATACTGCCCTGTCTTGGCCTGCTTGCCTGCAATCTTCTCGTCTATCGTCCTGACTATCCCCTCAATATCCATCTTGTTTGCATCATCAGGATACCTCAAACGGAAATTATCATAGTAGCTGCGGGCGCTGACCAAACTCGACACATCGTAATCAGCACCCCTGTATTGCGAATACTTGTTCCTGGCCATACCAAGCAGCGCATCCCTGCCCGTCTCGCCTGTAGGCCAGCGGGAAGAAACCTCAGACCATTTCATATACGCCTGCTCATATTTCTTCCGCTTCTCATAATGCTGTACAACCGCCAACGCCGCTCGCCTGGCAAGCTCGCTTTTGCCCCCGCGGTCGCTCACCTTATCCATTACTTTAATGCCCTCGTCGTATGCCTTCATCCTGAAAATAAGCACCTGTTTTTTGCGCCCGCCCAAATACGCACTTCCTATCTCAAACTGCCTCGCCATCGCAGCATCCTTAAAAGCACTCGCGGGATACTCATCCATAAACTTGTCATATTGGTGCGACGCCTTCGTGAGCTTGCCCTGGCACAGCAAGACCTCCCCTTTAATAAACGCATCGAAATCCTTGCCTGCCACCTCCGGATAATCCTTCTTCAGTTGCTTCACGGCCTTGCGCACCTTTGTCGCCTTGCCCGCATCCACCATCCTCTTTATCTCCGCCACCCGCAATAGATACGCATCATCCGTGTTCGGCTCGACCGCCCGCCACTCACCCGTGCCGTCTATACGCCACGTCTCCGCCCCGGCGTAAACCCACCCAGTCGTCATTACAATCCATACCAAAAATGCCGTTTTCGCTCCTGCCATTGCTGTCCTGTTCCTTTTTCTTGAGGCAATCTCGGCGCGCCGAGACCGCATTGCTGCATTATAACCCCAAACTCGCCCCTTGCAAACCAAGAAATATCCGTCATAACTGCACAAAGATTACAGGTGTATTTTGGAGACAATTACGCAACGACAAAATGTTTTTATTGCCGCAGGATGCCACGGCATAATTACCTACAGATCTGTTTGCGGTTTATCTATAGGGTATTCTCTATACCACTTCAAGCCGTTTCAGAGTCGCCTTTGCCCAGCGGATACTTCGAATCTGCGCAAACAAAAACAGCAGCAGCGCTATCAGCCAGTAGCCCGTAAACCGAAAATATAAAAGTATTGTATGAACTATTCCTTTGTCCGCAACGTTGCAGGCCGACTGCAGCTCGCAGGCGCTGAACATAACGCCCCTGAACGTCGGGGCAAAGAGCACCTGCCAGGGCAGCAGCAGGACAAAAAATATCAGCGAGAGGAAAAATGCCCTTGCGATATGGTTTATCCCCCCCAGCCGGCCAATAATCGATACCTTCAATGCAAAGAGCATAGTCAGGCAATACAGGCACGCAGCGGGTATCAGAATAAAGTTCATAACGCGAACGAGACCTCGCACTTGTTTGGGGCTGGGCGTAAACCAGCGTTTGGCCTGTGGCTGTTGCTCCTCGGCTTTAGCCGGCTGATTGGCATCCCCGACAACCTGCTTTGCGACCTCCTTAATATCACCGATGACCGCCGAGACCTGCTTGATTGCTCCGCCGACCGCATTTGAATCCGCTGGTGCCGCCGCCGATGCGTCACAGAGGGCTTCCTGGTTTGTCTTAACAAGACCGAGATTTGTTACCAAGAACGACCCCTGTAAAAGCAACAGACACAAGAGCACTATAATAAACAGAAAATTCTTCCATCCTCGAAACACACTGATTGCTTCGAGACAATCGGTTGTATCGACCAGATTACCGCCCGTCTGCTGGCTCATTTGCGACCTCCTATCCTGAGATTTCTGCCTGTCCTGAAATTCAAATTCCATAATCTGCCCCGCAACACTGCCGTATGGAATACTATGAGTTTTCCCTTTCAAATGCCGGTTACTATTATCAGTTGCAGCGTTTCGTCGTGCAAGAGATTTATTTCTTGAGGGAATGTAGAGATAGTTCTTCGCCGGTGTGTATCAATCTATCGTGACTAAGGTGCTTCCTATGAATCCGCCGTAGTCCTCATAAACCTCAAGCGTGTAAGTGCCTCGCCTAAATGGGCCGAAAATTGCATCAACCGGATACTGGCATATACAAAAGCACGGGTAAGACAGTTCTTCGTGCTCATATATTATGATGGTATTGTCGGAAACGTCCATATCCAGCCAAAGCCGGTCGGGACAGCAGTTGGCGGTCATCGTATCCATAAAAAGTATGTTATTGCCCTGGACTGTCGCGGTAAACCTGCTTTGCTCTGTCTGCTGTGACAATTTTTGCTGCGCCGCCCCCTGACCACATTCACCAATCTCGTAGAAAATCCCCGGCTCAGACAAATGCGTATCATAATACTCCCGGCTAAATACGGCGTAATCCTCAAAATCGACATCCCCGTCTCTGTCGAGGTCTTCAGCCAGCAGATACTCTTCGTAGCACCATTTCTCTACGAATATGGCAAGGTCGTTTAAATCAACAGTATCGCACGGGTCGTTGTCAAGGTTTGCTATATTGCCGACAGTTGAGAGCGACATACTCGCTTCGGCTGTTCCCCCATAAGCCCCCATATTGATACGTTTGCCATTCGGCCACAATTCAGCCGTCCAGTCCGAATTCGGGTCCCCCGCATCGATACATAAGCTTGTGCTGGCGTCCTTGACCCACATTTTGGTATTTGGGTCCCAATGGCCCGCCGCCGACTGCAAATGATAATCATCTTTGCACGGGTCGGCAAAGAAAGGGTCGATGTCTATATTACCCAAGCCCGGGCAGCCGCCTTCGACGTCGCTGTATTCGACATTTGAGTCAGGCACAATCTGTTCTGGCAAGTTGGACCAGACGATACAGTTGGTAACCTGACCGTTGCAGTTGAATAGGCCGCCTCCACCGTTCAGCGTTGAGTTGAAGCAAATTGTATTGTTGGCGATGTCCGCGTGACATTCGTGCAGTCCGCCGCCAACACCCATCGGGGCGGTATTGTTCACGACGATATTGTTACGGATGCTGCCGGAACAGTACGCCAAACCACCTCCGTGGCCCACTGCTGAGTTACGGGCGATTACATTGCCCTGAATGGATCCATTACAGGCGCCCAGGCCACCGCCGAGGTAAGAGGCCCTGTTTTCAAGGATGGCGCTTGCCTCGATGCGCCCGTGGCATTCCGAGAGACCGCCACCCATATAGGCCCGGTTATCGCGGATGGTGCAGTTTCTGATTAGGCCGGCACATCCATAAATACCGCCGCCACCGATTTGTGACCCGGGCATACCGTATCCTACGGCCTTGTTGCTTGTGATGAGATTGTGGCTTATGGTTGCCGTCGTCCCGTTTCCGTAAATGCCGCCGCCTTTGGGTGCATTGCCGTCGGTAATGGTAAAGCCGCTCAGGACGCAGGTGCTGTTTTCTGTTCCAGAAAAAGTCACTACCGAATTGACGTCGTTGCCGTCGATGATGGTGTCGGCGACCGCGGTGGGGTCGGCGGGGTCGGAGCCGGTCAGGGTGATATTCTTGCCGAGAAGGCGGATGTTCTCCACGTAGCGGCCCGGCAAGACGAGCACGGTGTCGCCGTTGTTGGCGTCGTTTATGGCCGCCTGAATGGTGTTGAAATCGGCAGGGCTGTCGTCATCGACTGTTATCGTCCTGCCAAGACAGGGAATCGCAGCGACCGTTAAGAACGTTGCGAGAATTGTTATAACTCTCATCTTTCGCCCTCCACTAAAAGCGAAATAGATTATCCAAGCTTTGACCGAATGGTAACAAAGCAATCCGGGATTGTCAAGTAAATTTTCGGATTTCTCGCAAGCTTTTTTGTGCGGCTTTTATGGTCTTTTCGATGTCGCACTTTGTATGGGCAAGTGAGACAAACATCGCCTCATACGCGCTTGGAGCAATGTAAATGTCCTGTTTTAGCATTTCAGCGAAGAACATTTTGAACTGCGTGATATTGGTTGATTTAACGTCCTCAAAGTTTCGGACGGGTCCATCGGTGAAAAAGCAGCTCAGGATTGAGCCGACACGATTGATTGTCAGGGGGATGTTTGCATTCTTTGCGGCATCGGCCAACCCGGCCTCTAACATAGCCGATATCGATTCCAGCTTTTTGTAACAGCCGGCCTTACACAGTATATCAAGCGTTGCAATTGCTGCTGCCGTTGCGATTGGGTTGCCGCTGAGCGTCCCCGCCTGATAAACCGGGCCTAACGGTGCGAGCATATCCATAATATCAGCCCGGCCGCCTACTGCCGCAAGAGGCAGTCCTCCCCCGATGATTTTGCCGAGGCACGTTATGTCTGCTTTTACGCCGAAAAGCTCCTGCGCCCCGCCGAGCGCAACTCGAAAGCCGGTTATCACCTCATCGAAAATCAGGATGACTCCTTCGGCATCGCATAGATTTCGCAGCGACTGCAAGTATCCCTCGACCGGCGGGACAACACCCATATTCGCCGCGACCGGCTCAACCAGTACCGCAGCGATTTTGCCTTTGTGCAATGCAAGTGCGGACTTTGCCGCCTCAATGTCGTTATAAGGTATGACAACGGTAAGTTCTGCCACGGCCTCGGGCACGCCCGCACTGGATGGTCTGCCGCATTCGGCTAATCCTGAGCCCGCCGCGACAAGCAGCGAATCGCTGTGGCCGTGATAGCACCCAGCCATTTTGATTATCAAATCTTTCTTTGTGTATGCGCGGGCAAGGCGAATCGCAGTCATCACCGCCTCGGTCCCGCTGCTGATAAAACGCACCCTCTCAATGGAATCGAAAACGCTACAAATCTTCCTGGCCAGGGCCGTTTCAGCCAAAGTCGGTGCGCCGAAGGACGTGCCTTTCCTCGCAGCAGCCGCAACCGCTTTCACGACAGACGGCTGTGCGTGTCCAAGCATCATCGGCCCCCACGAGCCGACGTAGTCGATGTACTCATTGCCGTCGATGTCGTAAATTTTAGAACCTTTTGCTTTGGCGATGAAAAGGGGACCGACGTCAACGCCGCCGAACGCCCGCACAGGCGAATCAACCCCGCCCGGCAGGTATTTGCACGCCTCGGCGAAGGCCTTATGCGATTTGCGATACGGCTGTTTGCGATTCGCTGTCCTCATTGTCCAAATCGTAAACCGAAAATCGCAAATCGTCAATCGTTATCGTTGACTGATATGAAATCAGAAAGATGGTTATCGCGAGTCAAAAAGCGAGCGTGCGGATGTCACTTTGTCGCGTGTGTCGCTGTTTTGCAGGATGCTATTGCGCGTGACAATCCCGGCGTTACACCACAGATGCACTTCAGCTCATCGTTTGTCAGTTGGTTCCGGTTTGAGCGGTAAACCAGTATAAAGCCCAGCGCCAAGCCCCTGTCGGCCAGCGGTATCGCATAGGCCGAGAACCTCTCAAGATAAGACGGACGCCCCTGCAATCCAAACGCAAACATATCCTCCAGCGAGCATACCTTGTTCGACCGCGAGATGCCGTTCACTATCTCTGTCGTGAAACAGTTTTCCAGCCGACTGTCTTCCTGGCCCGCGGGCTGGTCGCTCTCGAATATGTGCAGCTCGAAGTTGTCCGGGTGCTGCAGGAAAAAGGCAACGGTTACATCGAGGATTTGGTCGTTGATGAATTTGCCTGCCGTATAAAGCAGCTCATTAAGGTCGGTTACCCCTGCGATTCGCTCGTAGAAATCCGCTGCAAACCGCACGGTGTTCAGCCCCTTTATAAATTCCTTCTGCGCCGCAATCAGGTCGTTGCAGAGAATATCTATTTGTCTCGCCTGCTTTTTACGCTCCTGGTTCAGCCGGGAAATCAGCAGGCGTATTCTTTCCTTTCGCTTCTTGTCGTTCACCACGTCCTCGCCAAACAAAATTCTTATTCTAACTTTTTCGCGTAATATTAATTCGTCTCAATCAAGCTCCTGCTTTACGGGCGTTTGCGCAAGAACAATCCGGCATAAACCAGCCCCATAAACAGCCCGTTATCAGCCGCACTATTGCCTGACATATCAGCACCGCAAAAATAGTTTGATGGTGTGCGCGGGCTTCCAAAAATTCTCGGACTTATAACCTCTTGTTACCCCGTCCGTACCAGACAGTGGTTTGCATCTTGTTGATACCGCAGGCCTTCTCTCCCATGCTGCCCTACCGTAAAACAAAGCGGGCCGCAACTCCTCCCTCCGGATTCGGAGTACGTTGCAGCCCGAAATACCGACAATCGCGCTTATGAACTTTTCCGGCAATAACCTGGCGTGCTTACTCAATACTAAGCCGACTTGGTTATCGCCCTTGCCTTCTTGGCGTCCACAAACAGTTCCACGTGTCCGCAGTCAAGGCAGGTTAGCGCGCTGACTGGAGCTCCTGTAGTCAGAATGGTCAGCATTTTTGCCCCCTTCGGACGAGAGTAAATCCTGCCGGTTGACTGTACATCGCTCGGTTTGATGTTCTTGCCGCCGCACCTTAAACACTTCATCTCGATATCCATTTTTCAACCTTTCATCGAAAGTATTCAATATTAAATTTCCGACCCAGTCATTCACATTACCCAATCGACATAATGAACCCCCCGGATGTGTAACAGCCAGGCGATTTACCCCGGCCGGAACGCATTTTCCGACATTCGGGGCATCGAAATGGCTCTAATCATCTGTTCGGACGCATCCCGACGGCAAAAATGACGCAAGAAAATGTGTCAATCCCTGTGTTTTCGGACGTATTTTGGCCGCACAGGCAGCTTAGGATATTCTTACTCGTATCCCCGGCTGGGCAGATTGGTAATCACATTCCCGAACCCGTCGATTCGCACAACTGTTCCCCCCCCTGTCTTTCTGATAGACCTGCCGGCTTACAAAGATAATGTTTGACAAGATGCAAAATCATCCTCTCTATAATGTTCAAATGAAAACTCCCGCTCAATTACAGGAAAGCATTGAACGTTTCAAAAAATGCCTCTGGGATAGGGCCATCGCCGACCGGCCGCCCGTCGCAATAACGCCAAAAAACATCTGGCTGCCGATAAAGTACCTGCGCAAACCATTCGCCAAATCCGAGGTCGTCCCCGATGACCTGCGCTCATCGCCTGCGATGACTGATTACGAATTTGCCTTTGCAAAAAAAGCGGTGACCTGCGACGACTTTATCCCCTTCTGCACCCCCTGGCGGGCGATTCCCTGGCTTGAGGCAATCTCCGGCTGCCCTGTACGTTACTCGACCGGCTCGCTTGCTCCTGTTCCTTTTGTTAAATCCGCTGCCGACCTGTGCGATGTTCCCATCCCCGCTGAAAACGACTGGCTTGCGTGTATGACAAAACAACTTGCTGCTCTTGGCTCAAATCTGCCTGCCGATTGCTGGCTGTCACCGACAATCCTGCGCGGGCCCTCGGATGTGCTCGCCGCGATGCGGGGACTGGCTGATTTCTGTTGCGACCTTATCGACAATCCAGCCGAAATTGACCAGGCCGCGGCAAGGATAAACCGCCTGCTCCTCGACTGTCTTGATGAGCATTTTTCGCTTGTTAAACCAAAGCTTGCCGGCTATGGGAATATCTTTGGCTACTGGGCGCCGCAAAAGACAATCGTCATTCAGGAAGATGTAATGGGCCTGTGCTCCCCCGCGCACTATCGGGATATTTTCCAAAAATACAATGTCGAGATTGTCAATCGCCTCGGCGGCTGCGTATTCTTTCATTTACACTCGACCGGCTATGCACACTACAAAAACGTGCTCGATATTACCGGCCTGGCAGGAGTGCAAATCACCGTCGAAGCCAACGGACCATCTCTTGTCGATATGCTGCCCGATTTGCAGACCATAACCGAAAAGTCCCGCCTGATTCTCTACGCCGAACACTTCTTCGAGCAGTTGCCGCAGGTGCTAAGGAAATTGCCCAAGACCGGCCTTTATCTGATTCTGCCTGATACGTTTATTAAAACCGATGACCAGTTCACCAAATTTATTAAAATCCTCTGGTGACAGGATTCTTAAAATGCAAATCGACCAAAGCGACATACGCGTCCCGAGCGAAGTCGAGGGAAAGAAAAAACCCTCGTACCTGCGAATAATAATACGCGCTTATCTCTCCGTTCTTCTAATGACCGTTGCCATTTTCATTTTGGCAGGCCGAGTCGATTACTGGCAGGGCTGGCTCTTCGCCGCCGCACATTTTGTCTTCGTCGTTGTCCTGTCTATCACGTTCACCCACCGCAAAGAGCTTATCTACGAACGAGTCAGGCCCGGCCCAGGCGTCAAATGGTGGGACAGAATCTTCTTTGCACTTTACATCCCCTCTTTGCTCTCAATCATTTTTATCGCCGCCCTCGACGCAGGCCGATTCCACTCATCGCCGGCCCTTCCCGTCGCCCTCTATCCACTTGCACTCGCGCTGCTCCTGCTTTCCTATTCCGTCGTCCTCTGGGCTATGTGGACCAACAAATTCTTCTCCAGCCGAGTACGCATCCAGACCGATAGAGGCCATTACGTCATCGACACAGGCCCATACCGCTATATCCGCCATCCCGGCTATGCCGCCGCAATTGTGATGCTCCTCTCTATGGCCGTCCTCCTCGGCTCTCTCTGGGCCTTGATTCCCGCTTGCGTTACTGTATTCGCCGTCCTCATTCGAACTTACCTCGAAGACATCACCCTCCAAAAAGAACTCCCCGGCTACTCCGATTACACCCAAAAAACCAAATCACGCCTCATCCCCGGAATCTGGTAGCAGCCGTCTCTTTTTGCCAAACACTTATCATATTGATTTTTCATTATGAGCCGATAGAATTGCAGTTAAACCGAACCTTGACATTCTCAATGAGGTCGTAAGCAATGGCGAAAAAAGAAAAGACACGCATTAAGGGACCGTGGATTATCATCAAAGGCGACATGCCTCGCCACCATATAGTAAAGAAGGTGGTAAACATATTCATTAAAACAGAATATCAAAGAAAAGGAAAAGGTATTGGGTTCTGGTACCCCGTAGAAAAGTTGCCAAATAGAGAAACGCTTTACATCGCCAGACCGGGACACAAGAAAAACTTTGATTTTAAGGTAGACGTAGTTACGGCTCATGGTTTTGGATATGGCAGTCATAAAGAAATTGCCTCAGATATGAGGCGTAAGAGAAAAGAGAATAGGCAAAAATTTGAGCGGCTCTTATCGGCGGTCACTGAGATATATAACTGCGTCGAAAACGATGTTGAGGTTTTGCTGAAGAAATATCGCGGGCTCAAGAATTCGTTCAAAACAGGAGGACCTGTTGAAACCCTTTTGAAAATTGTAAAGTGGATGTTCATTATGGAGGACATTGTTTACTGGGACAACGAAGGCCGTGCTTATCTGTTCAATGCTCTAAGGTATAATGCTCAGGAAAAAAGTAAAAAGACGCTCAAAGAAGCATTAGACAGCATGAAGAATCCCCAAGACCTAAAGAGGTTTATGAAGAAATCCGGCATTGAATGGATGCGGTGCGAAGGATAGACAATGGTTATTGAGAAGTACTTAGACAAGGTTTTCCTGCGGGATATTATGGCGCTCTTGAAAGAGTTGCCTGATAAATGCGTCGATATGGTTTATGCCGACCCTGATTACAATGTCGGTATAAAATACGGGGACAAATCTTATACCAGAAACTTTGACGAGTACATTGAGTGGTATATCGAACTCGCAAAAGAGTCGCTTCGCGTACTAAAAGATACGGGCAATATGTTCCTTATCAACTACCCAAAACAGAACTCATATCTGCGGGCCAAATTTCTGGATGTTGCCTGCTATGAGCTTTCGGATTACGTTTGGATCTACAATACGAATGTCGGCCATTCGCCGAAGCGTTTCACCACCGCCCACAGAAGCATTCTGCACTGCCGAAAAACAGCCCGCAACAACTTCTACAAGGATAATGTGGCCGTTCCGTACAAGAATCCAACGGATAAACGGATTTTGCACAATTTGGCGAACGGTTCAAAAGGCAGAATGCCTTACGACTGGCTCTACTTCGATTTGGTCAAGAACGTAAGCAGAGAGAAGACATTCCACGCCTGCCAGATCCCGCAAAAGCTGGCGGAAACGCTGATTCTGTCCTGCACAATGCCGAAAGACGTCGTCCTGATACTTTTCGGCGGCAGCGGCTCAGAAATAGAAGTGGCGAAGAACATCGATCGCCATTTCATATCGGCCGAGATTGATAAGAAGTACTACGACATAATAATGGACCGCCTGAAACACGGAACGATTAGAGAAGCACATCGCTTAAAACTCCGCAATGGTGCCCGTTCCCAAAGGCAAACAGAACCAGCGCTGTGGGAATGGCGAGCATAAAATTCAGCACGCTCATTTAACGCAATACACACCGCCAAATCACCATACCAATAAGAATTTCTTCGCGTTTTTGGGCCTTCCTGGTAAGAAATTGGCGCCTTTTTGCGGCTCTTTTTCTCGGCCTGTATTTCTGCTATAATGTCCTCACTTGGAAAGGAAATGACTATGGATAGAACTAATCTGAATCGAAGACGGCTCTTGTTCCAGGCAGGAGCGACGGCGGTTGCGGCGGGTTTGAACGTTATAGCAGATAGTTCGGCGCGCGCTGCGGATGCAGATAACATACAGCCGAATCATTCGTCGGGACTATTCGACAAGGTTTTCGGCTGTATCGCAGGCGCCTATATCGGCTCATCTATGGGGGATTTTTCATAAGCGTATATGATGCCAATGCCAACGTGGTGGTGTTCGTGGCGCCGGTCAACTTCTATAATGTGACGGCGATTATGCGCAGGTTTATTGAGCGGCTGTTGCCTTACGCTTATTGGCCCTGGGGCGAAAACGCCATACCGCGATACCGAATAAATAAGCCGGATAAAAAAGCGGTGGTCATTACGTCAAGCGCGTCCCCGGCGTTTATCGGCAGAATTCTTATGCCGGGTGCATTGAAGGCGTTGAAGGTGGCCGCGAAAACGGTCGGCGCAAAGGTTGTTAAATCGCTTTTTTTCGGGCAGACCGGCAGCGAAGAATTCTCTGAGCTTTCGCAGCGGCAGTTGACCAGGGCGCGCAGGGCAGGTGAGAAACTGTTCTCGTCCAGAGCTGGGCGGGGTTGATATTTGACGGCAATTCTGTAATACTGGCATTGAAATTTTAAGTTGTGCTGGTATCGGAGTATCCGATTGAAGCGGAACTAATTCCAGGCGAAGCGAAGATGTAAATGGCAAGTGCGAAGATAACAAAAATTTTAGTGAGCATATTCGGCTCGCGTAATGAGCGATTAGTCAAGGCGTATATGGAGGTCGCCCGGCAGGCCAGTGCTCTTGAGGATGGAATAAGCCAACTAAGTGATGAGGCGCTGAAGTCGAAGACGGAGGAATTCAGAGCGGCAATAAAGGGGGGAGAAAAACAGCCAGAGGATTTACTGCCTGAGGCGTTTGCGGTTGTGCGCGAGGCAGCTCGGCGGAATGTCAATATGCGGCACTTTGACGTGCAATTAGTCGGCGGCAACGTTCTTTACGATGGCAAAATCGCCGAAATGGCGACAGGTGAAGGCAAGACCTTAGTTGCGACATTAGCGGCATACTTAGTGCATCTGACGGGCAGGCGCGTGCATATTGTCACGGTCAACGACTATCTTGCCAAGCGCGACGCGGAATGGATGGGGCCGATTTACAAAGCGCTGGGACTAACCGTCGGTGCGATTCAGGCGGATATGGATACCGTCGGCGACGAGCGAAAAGACCAGTACCGCTGCGATATCACCTACGGGACGAACAACGAGTTCGGCTTCGATTATCTGCGCGACAATATGAAGATGTCGCTTGAGCAAATGGTTCAAAGTGACCTTGAATATGCGATAGTCGATGAGGTCGATTCGATTCTGATAGATGAGGCGAGGACGCCTTTGATTATATCCGGGCCTGCCTTTGACGACGTGAGCAGGTACGGGAAAGCAGATGACGTGGCAAGAAAGGTTATGTCGCTTCAGGGCGGCTACGACCGCATAAAAAAGCAGATTGAATCAGCCGAGAAATCGTTGGCGAACGCCAGAGGCGAGCTGGCGGAGGCCAAGAGGGCCAAAGACGAGAGCCGTATTGCAAAGGCACAGGAGGCGATAGAGCAGCTTGAAAAAGAGCTGTCGGAGGAACAGCCCCGGCTGGGCGGCGCCGTGCAGCATTACGAAGTCGAATACGACCGTAAGGCGGTGCATTTGACACACGAGGGAATAACCGCATCGCAGGATGCGGCGGGGGTGGGGTCGTTCTTTACCGGCTCAAATATGGAATGGCCTCACCTATTGGAGCAGGCCCTGCGGGCACACGTGGTCTTCGAGAAGGAAAAGGACTACGTGGTGATGGACGGCAAGGTGGTCATCGTTGATGAGTTTACGGGCCGCCTTATGCAAGGCAGACAGTGGTCGGACGGTCTCCACCAGGCAGTCGAGGCCAAGGAGGGTGTTCAGGTAAAGGAAGAGACGCAGACATTAGCCACGATAACGCTCCAGAATTTCTTCAAACTCTATGGCCAGATAGCGGGTATGACGGGCACCGCCTCGACCGAGGCGGAAGAGTTTATGAAGATATACAATCTGGAGACGGTGATTATGCCGACAAATGCGCCGTGCATCAGGGAAGACCAGGAAGACGTAATCTATAAGACGATGCGAGAGAAGTTTAACGCAATAGTGGAGGAGATAAGCCAAATTAGCGCATCCGGCAGGCCGCTGCTGGTCGGGACGGTGAGCGTTGAGAAGAACGAGTCGTTGTCGGCGGCACTTACGAGACAGTACGGCCTTGAGCATGAGGTGCTCAACGCCAAACAGCACGAGCGAGAGGCGCAGATTATCGCAAAGGCGGGCCAGCAGCATAAGGGCAGGGACGGCAAGATGCACGGCAACATTACGATTGCGACAAATATGGCGGGTCGCGGAACCGATATCAAGCTCGGCGAGGGCGTGGCAGACATTGGCGGGCTGCACGTGCTGGGCACCGAGCGACACGAGGCAAGACGCATAGATAATCAGCTTCGCGGTCGCTGCGGCAGACAGGGAGACAAGGGGTCAAGCCAGTTCTTTCTGTGTTTTGAGGACGACCTGATGCGCATCTTTTCTCCGGAATGGACCGTAAAGGCGCTGTCGTGGATAGGGTGGGAGGAGGGAGAGCCGATTTACCACAAGAGGATAAGCAAGGGCATCGCAAAGGCACAGAAAAAAGTCGAGGAGAGAAATTTCGAGATTCGCAAGTCGCTGCTCGAATACGATGAGGTGATGGATTATCAGCGCAAAATTTTCTATTCGCGCAGGCGCAAGATAATTACCGGCAAAGGGCTCAAAGAAATTATCGGCGAGATGATTAATGGTGCGATTGAGAGAATGTGCAATACAATTCTCAATGCTGATTATCCGGTTAAATGTATTACCGAATGGGCCTCGGTCAACTTCGCAGTGGACTTTAAGTTGTCGGATATTGCCTCACTTGAGCCGGGCGACATCGCGGTTTTGATTAAAGAGCAGGCGAAAGAGAACGCCCGGAACAACATATCCGTTTCGCTCGGCGAGTATTTTGAGGACTATGACGACCGCGAGACGTGGGATACGGCGGGACTGTCGAAATGGGCGATGAGCGCCTTCAGCGTCAATCTCAGTCCCAACAAGGTAAAAATGATGCAGCCCGAGGACATAGAACAGCAGTTGTCCGACGCTGCGTGTGTGCAGATTGACAAGAAAGATTGTTCGGGGCTGAAGGATTTTTTGAGGTCGGATTTTGCGATTTGTCGGCTGGTTGAGTGGTCGTGTGCGAAATTTGATATATCGCTGAACGTCGCTCAGTTGAAGACCAGTAAGCCGGACCAGATTCGGCAGCTTATCACGGAGAAGACAAAGGAAAAATACAAAAGGAGGGAAGTCGAGTACCCCGTTGAGTTTGCAATGAATATGGTTTATGGGCCGCAGGGGCCGAACATATACGGCCTTCAGACGCTGGCTGACTGGGCAAACAGGAAATACAACGCTGGCTTTTCAATAGAGCGATTGCAGCAGCTTAATCCGCGGGCACTGCAAAGACAACTGCTTGAGCTGAGCGAGCGTTTCAACGACGGCGAGCTTGAACGAGAGGTTGTGGAAAAGGTATCTCGATTAAAAGGTTCCGAGCTGACGGCGTGGGCCAGCAGCAGGTTCGGGGCGAATTTCAGCGAGGACCAAATCGGGGAATTGTCGCAGGCCAAGGAGACGCTGCTGCAGGCAGGCAGGGAGTTTCTGCGGGCGGAATTGAGCGAGCTTGAAAGGTACGTGCTGCTCCAGGTCTATGACAGCGCCTGGAAAGACCATCTTTACAATATGGACCATCTCAAGGACAGCATCTGGATGCGCTCGTTTGCGGAGAAAGACCCCAAGACCGAATACAAGCGTGAAGGCCATCGGATGTTCAACGAAATGCTGGCCAATATAGAAGAAAGGGTAACGGATATAATTTTCAAGGTTCACCTCGAGGCGGGCGCGCGGGCAAGGAGCGTCTGGCGAGTGAGCCAGACCGCCCACGATGAGGTTGGTCAATTTGCACTTGCCGAACGTCAGCGGGCCGCTGCACAGGCCCCGCAGGGGGAGGTCAAGGTAAAGCAGATTAAACTGGAAGGGCCAAAGGTGGGACGAAACGACCTGTGCCCCTGCGGCAGCGGCAAAAAATACAAAAAATGCCACGGAAAGAATTCATAGGTTGTGGACTTTTGGGAAAAAAAGAGTCGCAACGGCAATGACCGGTGCGACTCTTGTGACTCGGTACCCGATTCACATTTTTATTTATTATTATCCGGTTTTTTTCGGCGGTTTCGGCTTGGATTCGGGCTTTAGCACGACTGTCTCATATTTTTTGACGGTCAGCCATTTCACGTTGTCTTTGACCTCAGAGGTGCCGATTACTTTGACCGTTTTGCCCGCCATTTTCTTGCCCAGCTCTTTGCCTTTGGCGTTGAGGGTTATCCTGTACACGAGGTTCTTTTCGTCCTCAAGCTTGACTTCGGTGACCTTGCCATCCTTGTCTTTGAGCACACTGACGGCGCCTTTGACAACCATTTGTTTGTCTTTTTGGGTTTCCTTGGGAGCTGCCTTGGGCTGATTTGCGTCCGCCGCCCGGGTACTATTCACGAACATCAGCAGTACAAAAATCCCCGTTGCTGCGACCAATGCCGCTGTACATTTCTTCATTTGTCAGTTCTCCTAATCAAAATAATCTCATTATTTCCATCGGTGTCAAGAAATTGTTCAATCAATAAATTTCCGACATGCGCGCACAATCTGTCGGGCTACAAAAATTTGTTGCAGATGTTTCATAACTGCCTTTCCTTTCGTCTTGTTCGCCATATCTGTCTTTGCGTGATATTGTAACAATTACGTTGGCATTGCCAATAGTGTTCGGGTCGCCAGGGTCGGGGTAAACCTCTTGCTGATTTCCGGTGGTGATCGCTGTTGTGTTCTGCCTGGCCCTGCCATAAAAAGACATAAGCATAAAGAGCTGTTTGCGACCTGCAATGGTAACAGGATATTGAGTTTTCCGGTCTGACTGCAAACCGTGTTAACATAAAAAGAAAACATCGAGTAACGCCTCGCTACCCGATGTTTTCCGGAGGGGAGAAAAACTTTGCTATATTTTCAATGTTATCGGCCAGGTCGGCGGTCTCACTTTAGTGGAAAACCGCATTTTACCCGCCGCTATGAGATTCTACGCTATAAGGTCTGATAAGTTTCAGGAAATCGGCTTGAAAATCAGTATAGGGTGGCGGTGGAGGGCCGGTTTGGCCGGCAGTCAGCACAGCGACATCGGCTCGTGTGGTCGGCTGCGCCTGCGGTAAATCGTAATTCCTTTGCAGCCAAGACGATATGCGAGTCGATAGGCCTTATCGACACTTGCGGTTTTTGCCCTTTCTGTGAAATTTATGGTCTTGCTGACGGCGGCGTCGCAGTGCCTCTGGAATGCGGCCTGCATACGGATATGCCAGTCGGGTTTGATGTCGTAGGCACACTTGAACACTTTTCGGATTTCGGGTGGGATTTCGGCTGTTTTTTGTATGCTGCCGGTCTTCAGGATTTGCTGCTGAAGCTGATCGGTGTAAAGGCCGGCTTTTTCAGCAACCTGCCTGAAGACAGGATTTATCTGAAGCATTGTCTTGCCTGAGAGCACTTGTCGCAGGAACACGAGCGAATAGAGCGGCTCAATGCCTGCCGAGCAGTCGGCGATGATGCTGATTGTGCCTGTTGGAGCGATGCAGGTGATGGAGGCGTTGCGAACCTTGAGATTTTTTTTGGTTTTCCAGGTGCTGCTGTCCCAGTTTGGGAATGGACCCCGTTTCTCAGCAAGAGCAGCGCTTGCCTGGCGTGCGGTATTGTCGATAAAGCTCATAATCTTTTCGCCGAAGGCGACGCCTTGTTTTGAATCGTAGGCGATGCCGAGCATAAACAGGCAATCGGCAAATCCCATAACACCCAGCCCGATTTTGCGATTTGCCTGGGCAAGCCGGGCGGTATCCGAGACGGGATAGTTGCAGGCATCAATGATGTTGTCGAGGAATTGCACGGCCAGTTTCACGTCCTCGGCCAGGCCAGTCCAGTCGATGTCAGGTTTTCCGCCTGACTCTGTGACGAATTTGGCGAGGTTGATACTGCCTAATGTGCAGGCCTCGTAGGGCAGGAGCGGCTGTTCGCCGCACGGGTTCGTCGCCTCGATTTGCCCCAGTGCCGGCGTGGGATTGTCCTGATTGATTCGGTCGATGAATGCAACGCCTGGGTCGCCCGTCTTGTGGGCACAGGCAACAATTCTTCCCCACAGGTCGGCAACGGTATAGAATCGGTCTGAATTGTCGGTGGGTATTCCGTTATCAGCAAGTTTATACAAATCGCCGATTGTGTAATTCTCAACGTCAATTTGCTTGGGCAGCAGATAATGAGTGCCTGTTCGAGGATTTGTCACCACGTGAATCGCTTCGGGGGTGTTTTCGAGCGTCTTCATCCACTTATCGCTGATTTTCACGGAGATATTAAAGTTGGTAAATGCCTTTAGGTTCTGTTTCGCATACAGGAACTTGAGAATATCAGGGTGCTCAACGCTCATCATACCCATATTGGCGCCCCGCCGGAACGCACCCTGCTGGATGGCGTCAGTGGTCTCGGAGAAGACCCGCCAGAAGGATATTGGCCCCGATGTTGTCCCGCCGCTTGATGCCACGCGGTCGCCCGTTGGTCGCAGCCGGTCTAAAGAAAAGCCGGTGCCGCCGCCCGCTTTCTGGATAAGCGCGGTCTGCTTTATTGTCTCGAATATACCCTCAATGCTGTCTTCGATGGGCAGGACAAAGCAGGCGCTTAACATTCCCGATGGTCTGCCTGCGTTCATAAGAGTCGGCGAATTAGGCAGGAATTTCAGCGAGGCCATAAGGTCATAATACTTCTTGTACCATTCCTTTAATTCGCCTTCGCCCGCGCCGTATTTTGTTTCTACCGATGCGACCAGTGCCGCGACCCTGCTGAAGAGTTGAGCGGGTGTTTCAATGACCTGGCCGCGCTCATCCTTGATGAGGTATCGGTTCTGCAAAACCGTCAGGGCGTTTTCGCTCAATATCGGCGGTTCGCCCGGCGGCATTTTCACGTTGAGCTCGGTCATTGAAAGCTCCCACGAACGAGAAAGGGCACGGTTAAGTTTTTCTAATCCATCTGAAGCGAAAGACATCCCGGATGCGGTCTGTGAATCTTACACCCAGCCGTTGCGTGCTCACCCGGAACTCCACCTTTCTATAATCTTCTACATTCGGCTTTTCCACACGTTTATGGAAAATCGCCGCGCACAGGCCCGCAATCCAGCTGCGAATCGAACCGGTCCTCTTGCGACAGTGGACACCAATCCGCTCATCACCCAGGAATGTCCTTGTCTGAAGTTTCTCCATAGGTCCCAACCATTACTTAGAGCGATTGCTTTGCCCGGAATCTATCTGAGCAATAGCTCTTGTGAGTTCGGCTAACCGGGCTGGCCAGTACTCCTCGAATCTCTTATAGTTGCCTGAAGGTGCAAGGAGAAATTGGCACGCTTCAAGTGTGATGGTCAGAGTAGAGGTCATTGCGGCAGCTTCAGTATCTGTCATCATCTTTTGGTAATAAGGTATGGTCTTGTTCATCTGACGTATGCGGTTTGCGAGGTCCCCAACAATTTTGGCGTTCTTGTTTGCAACATCAGTTACCGCGTCGCTCACACTTGCGTTAGAACGGATCGCATTCGCCCACGCACTTTCTATCTCGGCCAGTCCTGCGGTGACCATTAATAATGCAAGGGTGAGAGCCTTTTTGTCTTCGTCACGCGCGAATGTCGCCAGTCTGGATTCCACTTCTTGGGCAGTCGAATCACGAAAACGGCGGATCTCTGAATCGACGTAGTTCATTGGGAGAAGATAACCTATGTTCTCCTTGTCAGTTTCTTTCAAACTAACAATGCCAATGGGTAGCCCATCCTTGTCGAAGGCGGGACCTCCGCTATTGCCAGGATTTATGGCTGCGTCCGTTTGGTAATAGACTATTCCGTTTATCACCGAACTGTTGCTAACAATGCCCGTAGTTACGCTACTGGTGGTGGTCAGAGCTGACGTGCCTGGGTATCCTATTACATATATCTTCTCGCCTCTTTTAGGCTGTTCCGACCGCCATTCACCTAATGGCAGCCGTTTTTCGCCGTGAACCTCGAGCAATGCTATGTCAGATTCTGCGTTTACCCAGACAAGTCTTGCGATGTCCGGGTCATAACTACCGGGAAAATAGCAGTGTAGTTCGCTCCATAAGTTGATTACGTGAGCATTGGTTGCAGCAAGATTGGGAGCCACCATAAACCCAGTGCCTTGGCTCGGATATGTTTCTACCTTGCAGATAGATTTGTCCACTTTCTCCACCAATGCGCTTGCCCCGATCTCTCCTCGCGGAGATTCACCTTCATTGTTTGAGGACCTGACCACCAATGATGGTCCCACGCCTCCCGCATGTTCTCCAGATATTTGTTCTCTCATGGGCCGGTTGTAGCGAAAGAAGACAATGGCGATCAGAATGGCCGACGCAAAACCAAATCCAAGTCCTATACCGAGGAAGGTTAGTCGCAACCTTCTCGCCCCCTTAGTATGTGTCTGCTGGGATGGCTTAGTGCCTTGACCACCCACAGGCTGGTCCGGCAAGCATTCTGATAAAGATAGACGGAATGATTCCTTGCAGTGTGGACAAGCAACGACACGGCCGATCGCACTCTTGGGTGCATTAAGAATGCTCTTACATGACACGCAGACTACTCTCATTTCGCTACTGCCTGCTGAATCCCAGTCGACTCATGACATCCATAGACCAACGTAATATTCGCATCGTGAGTAATTCTTCTATGATGTATTTTTACAATTTCGCTGGGCTTTGTCAAGTTTTCCGATCCCATTCAATGGAGCAATGCCGCTTATCGCTGCATTTCTGCTCTGACGTTCGCAAGAAGCTCGTCGCCTGTTCGACTTTCTATAGTCGATTTGCCGAACAGTTGTTTTCTGTTGAGGATTTCCGGCTTTGCCTGGTAGTATCTTGTTACGGCCTCTGTGCTGCCTTGGGCTGTACCGGTGGTTTTGTAATCGCCGTCTAACAGCCAGCCGCTTACCTCATCGTCGTATTCAGCAGGATAAATTAAGGCGACCGCAAATTTGTCATCGCTGTATTTGGCAAGATGGACTTTGGCTCTGCAGGGTGGTTTCTTTTGCTCAGCCAGTTTAGTCAACCGGTCAAAATCGCCTTTGGCTGTTTCAGAATCTATGGAGTAAAAGAACATTCCCGCCTCAAGCTGGAAAATTTCGGGTCTGATGCCCTTTAACTCCATTCGGCCATCGGGGTATGCCCTGTGGATTTTGTACGCCTTGCAGTTTTTGTATTTCTCACTTTCAAGAAGCTGGGCTACCTCCTCGGCTGTAAAACCCACGCCTGTATGGTCGCCGAAATCAACCACATACAAACCGACGTATCTATCAGTTTTTTCCACTTTTGGCAGCTTCATTATGTCGTTTTTAACCTTGCGAATTTTCGTTTGCCGACCTGGATTGTCATACCTGATTTGGGAGTGATTTGCGCATTGGGGTCGACGATTTTTTGGCCGTCGATGGTGACGCCTGATTGAGCGCACATACGTTTTGCCTCGCTGCCTGAATCAACGAGTTTGCAGGCAACAAGCAACTGTTTGACCGAAATCGGCTCGGCAGGCAGAGTAACTTCGGGGATATCATCAGGAATCTGTTTTTGTGCGAAGACCTTGTCGAATTGCGCAGCAGCCGTCTCGGCGGATTGCTTGTCGTAGAATTGTGTCACTATGGTTTTGCCTAAGAGTACCTTTGCCTCTTTGGGATGTGTTTTGTTAGGATTGACCAGTTCGGAAATTCTCTCAGCGGGCAAATCGGTAAGCAGCGTGAAGTAATTCTCCATCATATCGTCGGAGATGCTCATCACTTTACCGAACATATTGTTTGGGTCATCTGTGACGCCGATATAGTTGCCTTTGGACTTACTCATTTTTTCCTTGCCGTCCAGGCCGACAAGGATGGGCATTGTGATAACGACCTGCTGGTTCTGGCCGAATGCCTTTTGGATGTCCCTGCCGATGAGGTTATTGAATGTCTGGTCGGTGCCGCCAAGTTCGACGTCGCTTTTGACAACGACCGAATCATACCCCTGCATAAGGGGATAAATGAATTCGTGGGTATAGACGTCGATATTATTTTGTAGGCGAAGTTTGAAGCTGTCGCGCTGGAGCATTTGTGCGACGGTCTTTTTTGCCGCAAGCTGAATAAGCTCCATCAGCGTCATTTTCTCCAGCCAGTCGCTGTTATATCGCACTTCAAGTTTCTCCTGCGATGTATCGAGGATTTTTCCCGCCTGCTGGAAATACGTCTCGGCGTTTTGCTTGATTTGCTCGTGTGTGAGCATAGGGCGTGTACTGCTTTGGCCCGTCGGGTCGCCGATTCGTGCGGTGTAGTCGCCGATAATCAGGACTGCCTTATGGCCGAGATACTGGAACTGTCGCATTTTGCGCAGGACGACCGTATGGCCTAAGTGTATATCGGGGCTGGTCGGGTCAAGGCCAAGCTTTATGCGAAGCTGCTTTTTGTCCTTCGCCGCGTCGGTTAATTTCTGTGCAAGCTCGGCTTCGGTGAAGACCTCAACCGTGCCGCGTTTTAGGAGCTTTACTTGTTCTGCAATCGTTTGTGCCATATACCGCCATTAGAATACAAAGTCATTTCAGCGCGATTATAAGGTATCACTGCCGGGCAGGCAAGAACCGCCGGTTAAGATATGTCACGATTGGCCAGGTATTTCTTGTATGCAGACCAGGCCAAGGCGGGGTAAATGACGATTGCTGCTATGAGGCATATTTCACATACAACATAGATATTGGAGGAATCGATTATTCTATAGAGCGAGTTGCCGGGGAAGGGCCAAAACGGGTGCATTTCTTTATAAAGGAAACTATCGATGAAAACGTGAAGCCAGATACCGAACAGGCCGGAAAGTGTCATTTTAATAAGGCCGCTTTGGTATGGCAGACGAAAAAGCTGCATTAGTAGTTTTAACAGCGGACTAAACGGATAGGCACACAGGCCAAAAAGCAGACCGATAAGGCCGCCGATGAGGAACGTGTGAAAAAAACCGTGCAGGGGATAATCAAGAGTAAACATCATCACCGCCAACGGCTCAAAATCAATAACGACGTTCGCCAAAACAAATACAGGGATGTCTATGTACCGATTCAAAGGCAAACCGATTATCGCACTCGGCCCAAAATGATATGGCGTAAATGGCATCTTATCTCTCGCTATGGCAGTGGTCTTATTATAAGACCGGTTATCGCTTTGGTTTCCCCTTGCGTCTAATCCGTAGCAGATACTTAAGGTCTTCGATATCCTTGGCGCGACCGGCGGCTCTTTTCATCTTTATCAAGTCATCCAGGGATGCAAACCATACAAAAGTGTCTCCCAGCTTGGCCTTAACCTTTCGTGCCCAGACCGCGTCAAAAGTCGCTCCCTCTACAAATGGGTGAATATCGGTTTCTACAGGATATTCCCGTACAAGGACCTTTTTTGTAAGCAAATCCTCAACGGTAATATCAGTCATATCGTATCCGAACTCGGCCAACGCGCGGCGTGTCTTTTCGGCATTCAGCAGTCTGGGTTCTATGAAAATATCAATGTCCAAGGTTGTACGTGAATAACCATAGACAGGAAAGGCGGTTGCCCCAATAATTACAAACCGTACTTTATTTTCTTTTAACAACTTTAGTAGTTTTTCGACGTCCATTTCTTCTCAATAAAGAAGCCATTTGGCGAGATTTCTCGAACATCAACTCAAATCGCTGCCTGGTGGTCAGCGACATAAGGTAGTCCAGCTCGAACTCGATTTCCTTCTTCTCATTGGATTTGGTCAGCTTCAATACAGCCATTCTATCATCCAACCTTCCAGGGGATACAATAAGCAAAATTCCACCTTATAGCATACCAGAAACCGTTCTAAATCTCAATTCTCTCCGCTATACAATGCATAAATGGCCGGCCCAAAATGATATGGCGTAAACGGCATCTATCCGGTGAATAAAGGTTCGTATCCTGGAATCCCTGTAGTTGCAGGGTAGGAGTCCCATAGCTTGCCCTGTAACAACCTGCCGCTGCGCTTCTTGTTGACTCCGCCCCACTGTTTGAAGAAAAAGGCGATGCCTTGCTCCTCGCATCGCTCTTTAATGTCAAGCACCCAGTTTAACTGCATAGGACGTGCTCCGGGCCCTGATTCTCCGCCGACGATAACCCATTCAATTCTTTTAAGGTTGAGGTGAGGTAGTGGGCCAAGCAACGGCTCTAAAGAGAGAAATCTGACAGAGCAATTAACGGCTCGAAGGTCTTCTGCTCTTTGCAGATATTGTTCATTTTCAACCGTAACTCCCATCCATATATTTTCAGACCAGTTAAGCTGTGGCGCAAGTTTTCGCAGCCGTTTCGACCTTTTGGTCAGTATCTGGAAGATGTGATGCTGGTTTTCATTCATCACAGTAAAAATACTTTGTATGAATTTGAGCGGCACTCGTTCATGAAAGAGGTCGCTCATCGAATTGACAAATACCTTGCGCGGCGTTTTCCAGCGATAGGGTTCGCACAGAATATCCTGATGCAGTGTAACATTGAAACCGTTTCTATACCGCTCCTGCCCCATTGCGCAAAGGCGTCTCGCCATCCGCTCGGCGTAGCAATTCAGGCACCCGGCACTGACCTTTGTGCAGCCGGTAACCGGATTCCACGTCGATTCAGTCCACTCTATTGTTGATTGTGTCGCCATAGCATCGATTACATGAGAAAGGTAACTATTCTTTTTGGTCCGAGCGTTAACTTGCCCTTTCGAAACCGTTTTTCAGCAACCATATCCACAGTTATTCTACGTTGTTCTTCAAGCCTAATCAAAGCATCTTTGTAATTCTCTTTAATAAATCTGGTTTTCCCATGATGTTTGTTATAGATGGCCTCGACACTGAGCGTTTGACCTTGAAATTCTGATAAAAGTTTTTCTATAAGTTCTGCGAGCGGACGGTTGAAGTTTAGCATCAGTTGTGTTGTAGGTTTGGGATCAAATGTGTAGGTAGGGACACCATCACTATCTTTCGTGCTGTATTCGCCCATAATTTCTTTCATGATACCAAATCCGAGCAAATGTTTGGTGATATGTATTAAGTAATGACTCGTCTTGTCTTTGATTCTATTTAAGAAGCAGAACGGTAGAACATATTTACCTCCCATTTGCTCAAGTGCTCCACAAAACCCTTGTATTATAATTTCTTCTCTTTCATAAGGAGGTTTTCCTCTTATTTGTGTGCGTAGTTTATCTGCCCTTGTTTTTCCAAAGAGTTCGTCAATATTGTCATTAGCGCGAGGGTTTTCCAAATCTCTATTTATACGGTCATAGTTGAAAAACAATAGACATTCCGACGCCCAATCCTTTATTGCCCCTCGGAGTAAATCCACCGAAAGACCCTTATAGCCCCAGGGGTCTAAAAAGAATAAAGTGGGAGGAAGGTTGCTTTCCATATATTTGTGCGATATTTCTGTCGAAACAATCAAATTAGAAATTTTCGTTGGGTTTGTTAGTGTTTCTATGCCCTCAAGTTGATCGACGGCTTTGCGTAAGGATTCAACATATTCAGGATTTTTATCATTGAATTCTGTTTCCAACTTCTTAGCCACATTCGGGTTTTCAATCGCTTTTTTGAGAATTAGAAGCGGAGTAGATTCCGTACCGTCCTGATAGTATCCTTGACCAGCAAAAAGATCAACATAAGCAATTTTTTCTGCATGGACTGCGATTATACGAGCCCAAGCATCAAAATATTTGGATACTATTCGGCTTTTTATCTTCGATTGTTCAAGAGGGATCGAGAAAAAATCCTCATTCATAAACCTTTATGCCTCTAAATATCTGCCCTCTCTCAGATAGTTTTGGACGTAATCTTTGGCAGCTTCTTCGAGGGCGGTAATGGGTTTATCGTAGCCGGCGGTGCGGAGTTTGGTGATGTCGGCCTGAGTGAAGTACTGGTACTGGTTGCGGATGGATTCGGGCATATCTATATATTCGATGTTTGGTTCCTTGCCCATAGCAGCGAATACCGCTTTGGCCAAGTCGTTCCAGGAGCGTGCTGTGCCGGAGCCGATATTGAACAGCCCGGCGTTTTTGGGATAGTCCAGGAAAAACAGCGTCATATCGACGGCGTCTTTGACGTAGAGGAAATCGCGTTTTTGTTCGCCATCCTTGTAATCGGGTCTGTGTGATTTGAAAAGGCGTACCTTGCCGGTTGCGTTTATCTGCTCGAAGGCCTTTAAGACGAAGCTTCGCATATCGGCCTTGTGATATTCGTTTGGGCCGAAGACGTTGAAGTATTTCAGTCCCACAATTTTGTTCAGCAGTCCCTTTCGTTTTGCCCACAGGTCAAAGAGCTGCTTTGAGTAGCCGTATGCGTTCAGCGGTCGCAGTGTCTCAATTTTATCTTCATTGTCGGCAAAACCCTGTGAGCCGTCGCCGTAGGTGGCGGCGCTTGAGGCGTAAATGAAGCGGGTATTGTTGCTGGTCGCCCACTGGGCCAGGAGTTTTGTGTAAAGGTAGTTGTTTTCCATAAGGAACGAGACGTCCGTCTCGGTGGTGGATGAGCAGGCGCCGAGGTGGAAGATGGTCTTGATGGATGAGCTGAGTTTACCCTCAAGCGCGGCCTCAAGAAAATCCTCTTTATCGAGGTAATCGGCGAAAGACAGATTGACTAAGTTCTTCCACTTCTGGTCTGAGCCGAGCCGGTCAACAACAAGGATGTCGGTGACGGCCCGCTTGTTTAGTGCGGCGATAATTGCCGAACCGATGAACCCCGCTCCGCCTGTTACGATTATCATTTGCAAAACCCCCTTTCATTTTCCGGTTTATAGCGACCAGACAAGGTTAATCACAGACGGGCGTTATGTCAAAGATTTATGGATGGCTTTATGCGCATAAAAAAAACCGCTCAAACCGGAGCGGTTAAAGGAAAACAGAAAAGGTTAAACGCTTTTTTCTTAACACAAGGCGATATAGGTTGCAATCGCCAGTATCAGGATTCTCCTTTTATTGGCGGTAAAAGGCCGCCACCAATTGTAATAAAGTTTTCTCATCGCCTCTTCGCCGAAGCCAGCACTCGTAAACCTTACTTCTTCGCTATCATTGTAGCAGCAAGTACCCTTTCTAATCAAGGGAAATCGCAGTGCCTGGATTGTAACTAATTGCGGGACAGTAACTTATAACGGTATGGGGTCGTCAAATTTTTCGGCAGGTTGGTGACGGATTCAGGGTGAGAAACGGCGGTTTTGGGCGAAAAGGGATTGTGCTATAATGCGTACCCTGCCGACAGGGACATTGTAGTAATGGGTCTGTTTTTGGCAGAAACGACAAACGGTTTTTTGAATGGGGACAAAAGGAGGTCAGGATATGACAGCGAGTCGGTGTGTAACAATGGTTGCGGTGATGAGCGTAGCGGCGGTGATGGTCTGCGAATCGGCTTATGGGCAAAATGCGGAACTGTACAGAAAGCCGGGCGGTGCGGCGACAAGATGGTCGAGTTTTGAGAATGCCAGCGGCGTGAAGGGAAAAGGCGGAATGGAGAACAAGGGCGCTAAAGGTCATCCTTCCGACAGCATCGATGTCGGCCAGACAAAGGTACTGCTCGACGTCAAGGGCTGCGGAGTAATCAATCGTATGTGGATGACAATTATGGACCGTTCGCCCGAGATGCTTAGGTCGCTCAAGATAGAAATGTATTGGGACGGCGCGAAGACGCCTGCGGTGTCGGCGCCTTTCGGGGACTTTTTCGGCGTAGGTCTCGGCAGACGAGTTGCATTCGAAAGTGCATTGTTCACCGACCCGCAGGGCAAGAGCTTCAACTGCCTTATCCCTATGGCGTTCAGGAAAGGTGCGAAGGTTACTGTGACCAACGAAGGCAGTAAACGGCTCAGCCACATTTTTTATGATATTGACTATGTCCTTTTCGAGAAACACGACACAGATGTCCTTTACTTTCACGCATATTGGCGGCGGGAAAATCCGACCAAACTCGGCGAGGACTTCACAATCCTGCCGAAGGTTAAGGGCAATGGGCGATTTTTGGGCACGAATGTCGGCGTGATTGCTTGCGGTGACTACGGCGACTGCTGGTGGGGCGAAGGCGAGATAAAAATGTATATCGACGGCGACACCAATCATCCCACGTTGACAGGAACCGGCGCCGAGGACTACATCGGCACGGGCTGGGGAATGGACTTCTTCGCCCATCAATATCAGGGCTGCCTGATAGCCGACAGCGCGAAAAAACATTATGCCTTTTACCGATACCATGTGCCGGATGCGCTCTGGTTCGACAGCGACTGCAGGGTAACGATGCAGCAGATAGGCGGCAACCAGAAAAAGAAAGTAATCGAAATGCTGAAAAACGGCGTACCCCTCAAACCCATCAGCATCGATGACAACGGCAAACTGATTAAACTGCTTGAAATGAATCCTGTCCCGAATCTGGAGGACGCATCTTTGCCCGAAGCGTGGACCAATTTTTATCGTCGTGACGACTGGTCCGCTACGGCGTATTTCTATCTCGATTCACCGGAGAACGGTCTGCCGCCTATTGCGCCGGCAGCCGAGCGTATCGCCGGACTAAAAGAATAATATTCTTTGCGTATCACGCCAGTTTAGCGACGGCCTGGGCTATGAGGTGAGCGATAGGCATTCTCTGCGGACAATGCGCCTCTGCAGCACGGTAATCGACACTGAGTAGTCGGCTCCTGACATCATCAGGTATCTGCGCAAATGCCTGCCTGGCCAGCTCCTTGTCGCCGTAGCTGTTGTGATACATCAGCGAACGCATAATATCACTGATGCAGGGGACATCAGGTGCAGCCGAGTCGCAAATATTCGCACAGCCGGCGCAATAACCGCTCCCGGTCTGCCGTGCATATTGGTCGAGCATTTTCCTGTCGGTCTGTGTCAGGGAAGTTTTGTCCATTGCGGCAGCGACGTTCTGAGCGAGATGCAAGATGTTCTCTCGCCCGACCGCTACGGAGGCGATGCGTTTGTCCTCGAGGACGAGTTTTACTTTTGCCTGGCCTTCGGTGAAGCCGCGTTTGGTGAAATGTTCAACGAGTTTCTTATCATCTTCTTTCGGTTCGACCTCTTTACCGAGTGTTTTCATAGCGATGATGCCGATGCCTGCGTCGTAACAGGCCTGAACGGCGTCCTGGAGTTTTTTATCCTGCATAACGCGGAAATTATATATTGTCATCACGATGTCAATCCAGTCGAGTTTCGATGCAGCCAGGAGACACTCGGCCATATTGGCGTGCGTGCTGAAGCCGAAAAATCTTATAAGCTTACGCTGTTTGGCTTCTTTCGCCCACGCCTTCAGCCGGTCGTTCAGCATTTTCGGGTCGCTTAAGCCGTGTACTCCGCAATAGCAGTCAATATAATCGACCTTCATTCTCTGCAGGGATTCCCGGAACAGTTTTTCAATCTGCGGCGTCTGGTCTTTTTTCTGGTCGAAACTTCCCTCGGCGCCGGACGCCTTGGTGATGAGGAACAATTGTTTTCTCACATCGGGGTTTTTTAACAGGAATTTGCCTATACCAAGCTCACTGTTGCCGCCGCCGTAGGTGTAAGATGTATCCCAGCAGGTGACGCCCCATTGAAGGGCTTTTCTCAGGGCTGTCTGGTTGTCGATTGCGTCGAAAACCAGACCAAACGTCAGGCAGGAAATCTCAACGCCCGTTTTGCCGAGCTTGCGTTTGGGAAGCTTGATGGTTTGCTGCAGAGCGGTCGCGGACGTATTTGGCTCGTTTAGCTCGGCGAAAATTTTATCGGTCATCAATGCCGAACCGATTCCCACGGCGCCGAGGGTCTTTAGAAAATCTCTTCTGGCAATATCAGAATGTCTGTCGCTCACAATGCTGCCTCTCCGGTTGTCAGGCAAGTTGCGTGACGGCTTGCGCGACGAGTTTGGCGATTGGCATTCTCTGCGGGCAACGCGCCTCCGCGGCCCGATAGTCAACCTTCAGCAGCTTCGCCCGCACTTCTGCCGGAATCTCGGCAAACGCCTGCTTCGCCATTTCCTTGTCGCCGTAGCTGTTGTAGTACATAAGCGACCGCATAACCTCGCTGACGCACGCAACTTCCGGCACGGCTGCGCCGCATATATGCGCACAACCCGCGCAATATCCGCTGCACGTTGCGTCTGCATACTGCTCAAGCACCTTCTTGTCATCGACGCCAAGTTTGGTCTTATCCAGCACCGCCGCCGCGTTCTCCGTCACAAGCGCCACGCTGGTCATTCCAACCGTCACCGATGCAATCCTCTGGTCCTCCAGGACCGCCTTTATCTTTGCCTGCCCCGGTGTGAATCCCTTCTGAGTGAAATGGTCCATCATCTTCTGGTCGCTCTCGTTCTCAACTTTAAGCCCCTGTACCTTCATGGCGGTCAGCGCCACGCCTGCTTTATCACACGCATCGATTGCCTTTTGCATCTCTTCATCTTTGGTCAGACGGAAGTTATATGTGACCAGTATCGCATCGACCCAGCCGAGTTTCGCCGCGGGCGCAAGGGGAACGCTGCTGTGCGTGCTGAAGCCAAAGTAGCGAATCACTCCGCGCTTCTTTGCGTTTTCGGCCCAAGTCTTAAGCTCATCCGTCAGCTGGGAGTTGTCGTTGAGGCCGTGCACGCCGTAATAGACATCGATGTAGTCCGTGCTCATTCTCTGCAGTGACGTCTGCAGACGCTCTTCGACCTCCTGCACGGTCTTGGCCCGCGACGCCTTTGTGGCGATGACGAGGTTCTTGCGCATATCAGGATTGGCCTTGATGAACTTGCCGATTGCAAGTTCGCTGTTTCCCCCTGTGTAGCCGTGCGCCGTGTCCCAGTACGTCACTCCCCACTTCGCGCAACTGTGAAAAACCACCTGGTGGTCCGTTACTTGAATCGCACCCAGGCACAGCGACGGCACCTCGATGCCCGTCTTGCCGAACTTTCGCTTGGGCACCTGCGGCAATGGTTGTTGCGGCTCTGCCGGTTTGGGCGCGTTCGGCTCATTCGGTTCAGCCGATGCATTTGAGGCAAGGACCGAGCCGAGGCCGGCAGCGCCGATTGTTTTCAGAAAGTTTCTTCTGTTGACTTTGCTGTACTTTTTTTCCATTGGGGAGCACTCCATAAATCATCAAGTTTGCCGCAATAAAGCGGTTTCGATACGACCCATTATATTCTTTACTGTCGCGCCGACAGACGTGTTCAAAGATTTACCCGGTTGTTTTCCCTTTCTAAGCCAGTTTTTCGACTGCTTCGGCCATAAGTTTGGTTATCGGCATCCGCTGGGGACAGCGTGCCTCGGCGACGGCGTAATCGGCTTTAAGCAACCTGTCTCTTGCCTGCTGCGGGATTTGTGCGAAAAGCCCTCTTGCTCTTATCTGGTCGCCGTAGCTGTTGTAGTACATCAGATACCGCATAACTTCGCTGACATAAGGCATACCAGGCAAAGCCGCATCGCAGATATTTGCACAGCCGGCACAATAACCGCTGCACGTCGCGTATGCATACTGGTCGAGGACGTCCTTATCGGCCCGGGTCAGTTTGGTTTTGTCACAGGCGGCGGCAATGTTCGCGGTCAGCGCCGACATACTTTCCATACCGATACAGGCGGTGGTGACCGCCTCATCATCAAGCACATACTTTATCTTTGCCTGCTGCGCGGAAAATCCGCGCTTCATAAAATGCTCGAAGAGTTTTTCCTCTTCGGGCTCGTGGGTCTTTTGCCCCATACCGAGGGTCTTCATAGCAACGATGCCCTTGCCATCCTTGTAACAGGCCTGCACTGCGGTTTTGACCTTTGTGTCCTGCATAAGCCGGAAGTTATAAGGTGTTTGGATAACATCAACCCAGTCCATTTTCGATACGGCGCCAAGCTCGTTGGTATTTTTGTGGGTGCTAAGTCCGAACAGTTTGATGACCTTTCTTTTCTTGGCGTCCTCGGCCCATTTCTTTACATCGTCGCTCAACTGCCTAAGCTCGACCATTTCGTGAACGCCGTAGTAAATGTCGATGTAATCGGTATGCATCCTCTTTAGTGAAAGTTGCAAACGCTCTTCCATCAGCTCAGGCGTGCAGACGGCAAATGAGCCGGGGCCTGCCTTGCCGAAGATTGAGGACTTGCTGATAATGAAGATATCTTTTCTGGCATCGGGTTTTTTTTTAAAGAATTTTCCGATGCCGATTTCGCTGTTTCCGCCGCCGTAGATATTGGCGGTGTCCCAGCAGACAACGCCCCATTTATGAGCGGTCCTGTAGATTACCTGGTTTTCCGGGTCCATAACTGCGCCGAGGGTCAGTATGGGGACCTCCATACCGCTGTTGCCTATTTTGCGTTTGGGGATTTTAAGTTCCGTTGCCGGGGCTAACACCGCAAGGACGTTTGCGTCATTGGGGTCTTTCGGCTCATTCACATCGGCCATCGCGTTTGCACCGATGATTGACCCGAGACCCGTGACGCCTATGGTCTTTAAGAAATTCCTTCTGTTGACCTTATTCTCATTCCGGCTCATTGAAGTTCACTCAAAAAAAATTCCGTGCGCAGTAAAACATCCCCACACTTGCCCATCCAACGATTCCATTGGCATAACCGAGATAGTATAGCACATTCGAGGCAGAAACACAACCGGATGCGTCATCCAAGCAGCAGCCGGCGCGTTGCACTTCTTGTTTCACCTTCGGCTGAGACCCTTATAGCTCTGCTGCCGCTGACGGGACATTCGTGTTCGCAGACGCCGCAGCCGGTACATTTTTCAATGTCAACAAAAGGCCTTTGCAGCCGAACCTGGACTTCGATTTTTGCACCCGCACTGACATTCTCCAGTTTGCTTCCTCCAGCAAATTCTATTGCGTTTTCAGTGTTCGCAGCAATCTTGAATCGAGCAGTAGCTTCGATGAGACAATAGTAATCACCGGAGGCGAATTTGCTCGATTTGATAGTTTCCTGAATCTCAATCGTATTGCCTGAGACATTCTTAACCGTTACTGCGCCGTCACGAATGGTATTGAAGATTTCCTGCGTGTAAATCGCCTTGGGACTTACCGGGCAATTTTCCTGGCAGACGATACAGGGCTTGTCCATCGCCCAGGGAAGACAGCGATTTCGGTCAACAAAGGCGGTGCCGATTTTGACCGGGCCTTGCTCGACGAAGTCGCCCAGACCTCTTTTTTCATTGAGTGTGATTGGCCTGATAGCGGATGTCGGGCATACCTGTCCGCAGGCGACACAGTTGAGCTGACAGCCGCTTGAGCCGATGCGATTATTTAATACGGGTGTCCAGAGATTTTCCAGGCCGCCCTCGACGCCCGCGGGCTGCAGTACATTTGTGGGGCAAACCCGCATACACTGGCCGCACTTGATGCACCTTTTGAGGAATTCTTCTTCGGTTAGTGCGCCGGGCGGACGGATAACCTTATAATACCAGTTGGCGCCGATTTTGTTGCTGAGCCGAACAGCCGGCGCCGCAAAAACTCCGCTTGCCAGTGACAGGACGAAACCCCGCCTGGAAATGTCCGCCTGCGTTTCGCCTGCCAGTGACGAGGCGGTCTGGTAGCTGATTATATTGTGTTTGCAGTCGTCTCGGCAGTTAAAGCAAAGGACGCACTCAGCGATTTTTATGTTGCCGCTCGGCTCGCAGCCGCCCTCGCACGCCTTTTCGCAGAGTTTGCAGTTGATGCACTCGGCCTTGTTTTTGCCGATACGCCATATCGAAAATCTGCTTATGACGCCGAATAATGCCCCGAGTGGACAAACGAATCGGCAATAGAACCTTGGGATAACAAGATTCAGCAGGACCGCCGAGGCGAATACGGCAAATATCAGCCAGCCAAGCTCGTAAAATCTGCTGCTTACAGATGTCAGATACGTTGCTCTGTCAATTACGGCGAGAATTACAAGATTGACCGAACGCGTTACCAGCGGTATCGGGTCGAGAAGACCTGTCTGAAGCGCGGAGGTCAGTGACGGGAATGCAGCCATTGCGAGAAGAAAAACGAGGACGAGGTATTTAATGCACTGTGCTTTTCGATATCTGTTGAGTTTGACTTTTTCGGCGGGTTTTTTGTCCCTGTTGCCGAGCCAGCCGACGAAGTGATGAATCGAGCCGAAGGGACAGACCCAACTGCAGAAAAATCGCCCGATGACGATTGTCAGAATGATTGTTGCAACCGCCCACAGAAGCGGCCAATAGAGTTTCTGGGTGCTCAGAATTGTCCCAATTGCAACAAGCGGGTCTAATTGCAGAAACCAGTTTACAGGCCAGTTTCTTATTTGCCAGAATTTCTCACCGATGGTTGTGACGATACACAACCAGATGAATAGTGCAAAGAAGAAGGTCTGGCTTATTCGTCTTGCGGTTATGATTTTCATAGCGTTACTTTCAGCCAACGTCGGCCAATAACGGTTTAAGGGACTGATAATCGGCAACACCTGAGCCGGATTTGTCGGCAAGGGCGATGTAGGGAAGTTGGGCCGATTTGAGGTCCAGCAGCGAACAGGCAAAAGCATCGGCGGCGACCATATCGCAGCTTGCAATCATCGTGTTTGTTTTTTTCAGGTCCGATACCGAGCCGCCCGTGGGCCCGTTCGTCATCATTGTCACGGTGCCGTCAAGGATTACCAGGGTCGGTTTAACCATAGCGGCCAGCTCGGCGATTATCTTGTTGATGTCCTGGTGGAATACGTTTCGCCTGCCGCCCATCAGGCCGTACCAGTTCTTCATACTCATTGATGCGCCGGCCCGCGCATGGTCTTTGACCGGCGAGATGCCGATGAGCTTATTTGCCTTTGCGAACGGTTCGTAATAGAGGGGCCAATCCCTGATAAGCTCGCCGCCTTTGACAGTCGTGTTCCTGAAAAGATTATCCCTGGGCAAAATCAGTTCCGCACCCGCCTGCACTGCGGCCTTTGCAATGCCGCTTATCGTAAAACAACTGGCGGGGTCGTTGATTGGGTTGTCGGTGACGATAACTTTTTTGGCCCCGCTCTTGTAACAGAGCCGAACAATCTCAGCAACAAGGTCGGGATGTGTGGTAGCCCCGAGGAACGGGGGCGTTGCAAATGCCGCGTTCGGCTTGATTGCGACTACGTCGCCGGTTTTTACGAATCGCTCGATTCCGCCTAAAAGTTCGATTGCCTTATTGATTGTTTTTTTCCTGTCACTTCCGGTGACAATGCTGATGACCTGGCTGTCTTTATGAGCAACCAAAAAGTCGGGTAATGTCACTATGTCTTTTTCAGCGCCGGCCTGCGGCCCCCGTCGGTCGTAAAGTGAATATGCAACCGCGCCTGCGGCGGCGGCACAAGCAGCCGCCTTTGCAGCGCGTGCAAGAAACCGCCTTCGTCCAAACTGATTGTTATTTTGCTGCGTCACTTTTTTCGCCTGTAACTTCGTTCAATCGATTCAGCAGAACTTCAGCGGCCTTTTCCGCTATCGTTGTGTCGTCCGCTTCGTGAATGCCGGCGACAAAGGGGCCTGTGGCAAAAACGATTTCAATAGTCCCGTACAGGTCGAATATCCCGGCCTTAAGCTGCCTGAGTGTCTCGCCTGCTGGATTTTTATCTTTTGCGCCGTTGGCAATCAGAAAATCACAATAGCTTTGGGCGACCCGCCTGGCTTCATCCGTGCTTTGATATTTGCCGAAGAACACAGTGACGGTCTGGTTGTCGATTTTGCACACGGCGGTGAACGTGTCGGTCAGCCCGTCAAAGCCGAATGCGTTTTTCAAATGCAGTTTAGCCGAGCCGGCGACAAGATTCTGCTGTGGGAAAAATCCCAGCTCGCCGATTGCTGCATCATTGACATCAATCGTCAGCGTGCCGGCCAATTTACGGGCAAAAGTTCTTAACATCTCAATCAGCTCCTGCGATTCCGCGAAGCCGACCAGCTCGACGTAGTATTTTCCATACGAAAGATAGACGGAGTTGGTTGTGTTATATATGAAAGGAAAATCGGGCAAGACCGTCGCATCGGCTCTTTTTTGCCTGCTGTAAACCGAAAAGGCGTTCCTGGCATTTGCCATATCATACAGGTAAAGCTCGAAACTAATGTCCGGTTTTTTTACGGCGTCGAATCGCTGGGTGCGTAGTTGCACAAAGCCCGACTCGACGTAAAGCGGGGCTTTGCCGTCGATTTTTTCATAGAGATTATCCGCGTTATAGGCATCGGTACTGCCCTGTGGAGTAAGGTCGGCGGTTGCGAACGAGGCAAGCGACGCTTCTGCAATCTGTGTTTTTTGTGAGTCGCCGGGCAAAGATTCGGATGTTTTCGTCTCTCCGCCAAGTATGCCGAAGCGGGTCATATCGAAACGGGATTCTCTGTTCAATATGACGCCGGCGACGGCAAGCAGAATGAAAATCACGGCGATGCTTGCCGCCGATTCAAGATATTTTGTTCGTCCGGGTACTGAAGCCACAATTATCTCCTGTAACGTCTGTTTGTTTGACCCCAGAAGCCGTCTGGATTATACTTTTCAACGGTGCTTTTGTCAACTTCGGATGGATAGCCGCCGGCGACATACAAAAGGCAAACCTGCAGGTGTGGTTTTTCGATGGAGAAAAATATTATGAAAACCAAAAAAATGATTTCAAGAAGGTTGACGCTGAAAAGCATTGGCGCTCTTGGCGCTTCTGCGGTTCTGGGCGCGAAAACGGGATACGCCGGCGAAAAAGAGCCGTCGAATGCCAGCCCCGATTTGCGCTCAAGTGATGTGCGAAAAAAGATTTTTGACAAGGTGCTCAATACGCCGTTTATTGATACTCACGAACATCTGGTTGAAGAGAAGGAACGGCTTGAGGGCAGCAGCGGACGGGTGAAGTGCGACGACTGGAGTTTCGTCCTCAGTCACTATCTCGACTCGGACCTGACCGCCGCGGGGATGCCGGCAGAGTCGTACCGCAGGTTTTTCTCCGCGAAGACCGACCCAATCGAGAAGTGGAGGATTATCGAGCCGTATTGGCCTGCGGTAAAGCACACCGGTTACGGCCTGGCGGTCCGAATCGCCTTCAAAGAACTCTACGGTGTGGATGAACTATCTGAAAAGACGGTTGCGAAAGTCCAGGCGGGATATGAAAGCACCAGGAAAAAGGGATTCTACAGGAAGATTCTGCGGGACATGGCTAATATAGAATCCTGCCAGGTAAATTGTCTCACCGAGCCGTTCACAAAATCTGAGATGCCGACATTTCTCATGCAGGATTTGAACATATCCGGTATGTTACAGGGGCCTGATTTTGTGCAGTACGGCACGCCGACCGGACTCAAGGTTGAAACGCTGGATGACTGGCATAAGGTAATTGACTGGTGGTTCGACAAATACGGCAAATACGCCACTGCCGCGAAATCACTGAATGCCTATAGCAGGGATATCAACTACAAGAATATTTCAGCGGAGAAGGTAAGCCCGTTGTTCAGCAAAACGCTTGAGCGGAAATCGCTCACCGACCCGGAAAAAAAATCGCTCGAGGACCACCTGTTCTGGTACTGTGTCCGAAAAGCGGACGAGCATAACCTGCCGGTCAAGCTGCACACAGGTTACCATGCGGGCGCGAATTACCTGCCGTTGTCGCGAATCTCAAATGTGCCTGGCTCAGCCAGCGAGCTGTGGTATGAATCGAAAAATACGCGTTTTGTGTTTATGCATATATGCTATCCTTATTACGAGCCGATGATAGCGCTCGCCAAGCAGTTCACCAATGCGTATATCGATATGTGCTGGTCGTGGATTATCAATCCCATCGCGGCGAAGGATTTTCTGAAAAAGTACTTAATGACCGCCCCTGCCAACAAGATTGTCACTTTCGGCGGCGACTACACGCCTGTTGAACCGGTCCTCGGCCATGCTGTTATTGCAAGACGCGGCATCGCGACCGCACTTTCCGAGCTTGTCGAAGAGGACTGGCTGACGACGGAGCAGGCAATGAAACTGACTGACGTGATTATGCATGAGAATGCGCGAAAGATATTCAACTTGTCTGAAAAAGAGAATATACTCAGCAAGGTGACGTGGGGTTGAGGCGGTTTTCCTGAGATTCTCAGGAGCGAATCGGTTAAAATGAAAGCATCGCGTGCAATAGCGGCGGTAAATCAGTAAAGAGTCAGTTGGAGGACATGGAAATGCAGAAGAAAGACCTGGTTTCGAGACGAAGCACGCTCAAAGCGGCAGGCGCGTTCGGCGCATCCGCCTTTCTTGGCTCACAGTCAGGATGTGCAGGCGAAAAGACCTCCGGCAACGCTGCTGCGATTATAAACGACAGCGACGCAAGAAAGCAGATATTCAAGAAGGTCTTTAATACGCCTTTAATCGATACCCACGAGCACCTGCCCGAAGAGAGCGAGCGGCTCAGCGGGAAGACCCGTCTGAGAGCCAAACTCGATGACTGGAGCGTTATCCTGCGCCACTATATTGACTCGGATATGATTTCCGCGGGGATGCCCAAAGAGTCGTATGACAAGTTTTTTTCGGACAAGGTTGATCCGATATCGAAGTGGCGGCTCATCGAGCCGGTTTGGCCCGCAGTCAAGAACACCGGCTATGGCCAGGCGGTCCGAATCGCCTTCAAAGAACTCTACGGCGTGGATGAACTATCTGAAAAGACCGTTGCGAAAGTCCAGGCGGGCTATGAGAAAACCAGACAGCCGGGATTCTACAGACACATCCTGTGCGACATGGCGAAGATTGAGTCATGCCAAATCAACTGCCTCAGCAAACCCTTTGAAGAAACCGCTATGCCGACGTTATTAATGCAGGATATCTCCATTAACGGTATGATACAAGCCGAGTTCAAGCGATATAGTGAGCCGACCGGCATCCAGGTCAAAACCCTTGCCGACTGGCACTCGGTCTGCGACTGGTGGTTCGACAAGTACGCTAAATACGCTGTCGCCGCCAAATCCCAAAACGCTTACAGCAGGGACATAAACTACGACCAAATCCCCGCCGAAAGGGTCGAAGCTCTCTTCGCAAAGAAGCTCACCGGCCAATCCCTTACCCCTCCAGAACAAAAAGCCCTCGAAGACCACCTGTTCTGGTACTCGGTCGAAAAGGCCACAAGAAACAATCTGCCCGTCAAACTCCATACCGGCTACTACGCCGGCGCCAACCGTATGCCTCTCTCTCAGCTTATGGATAATCCCGGTTCCGCCTCGCTTTTGTGCCAGAAGGCGCCTGCCGCTCGCTTTGTCTTTATGCACATCAGTTATCCGTATTACGAGCCGATGATAGCGCTCGCCAAGCAGTTCACCAATGCGTATATCGATATGTGCTGGGCCTGGATTATTAATCCCGTTGCTGCAAAGGACTTTTTGAAAAAGTATCTGGTCACGGCGCCGGCGAATAAAATTTTGACCTTTGGCGGTGATTATATTCCTGTTGAGCCGGTCCTCGGGCATGCAACAATCGCCCGGCGCGGCATCGCCCTGGCGCTGTCGGAACTGGTCGAAGAAGGGCAGATTACGCCGGTTGATGCCCTGGAGCTGACAGATATGATTATGCACAACAACGCCCGCAGGATATTCAATCTCAACGAGAAAACGAAAATTCTCGAACAGGTCAAGTGGGCGTCAGAAAGTGCACCACCGGCGGATGCGAACACAGGGGGTCGAAATGGTTGACAAAAAAAGTGTACTCGTGCGGATTTGTGTCATGATTTGTGCTGTCTTCTTTGTCTTGTGCGCGGAGGCCTTTGCCATGCCGAAAAAAATCAAAATCGCAATGTGTCAGATATTTGTCCAGGACGGCGACCGCGAGGGCAACTTCGTTCGCATTGAAAACGCCGTCGCTGAAGCAAAGAAAGGCGGCGCCAAAATCGCCTGTCTTCCCGAAAGCATCATCCTCGGCTGGGAAAACCCAGACGCCCACGAGCGGGCCTGCCCGATTCCAGGCCCCGACTCGGACCGGTTGTGCGCCCTTGCCGGGAAATATCGTATTTACATCTGCGCCGGCCTCGATGAAAAAGATGGGGACAAGCTCTACGGCGCAGCCCTGCTTATTGACGACGCCGGCAAAATCATCCTCAAACATCGTAAGCTCATCGTGCTGCCCGAATTGATGGACCCGCCGTACTCCGCCGCCAAAGACGTCAACGCGGTTGCCGATACCCCACTCGGCAGAATCGGCCTCCTTATCTGCGCCGATACCCACAGGGACGACATACTCGAGAAAATGGCGAAACTGAAACCCGACTTGCTGCTCGTGCCTTATGGCTACGCGGAAGTAGAGCAGAAATGGCCTAAGCACGGTAAACAACTGGAGTATGTAGTCAGAAAGGCGACCCAGCGAACCGGTTCGGTCGTGATTGGCACTGATTCCGTGGGCCAGATGACAAAAGGCCCCTGGGCAGGCCGCATTTTCGGCGGCCAAAGCATCGCGGCGGACAAAACCGGCAGGACAATCGCAACCGCCAAAGACCGCGACAGAGATATAAAGATTGTGTCGATAAAGATAAGCCGATAAGGTTTGTGGTTTTATTGATTGACGCATAAAGCAGTATGATGCTATAATGCCTGCAAAATAATAGGAGAATGAAATGACCGAATATATGCGATATATACAGGCCTGGGTGCCGGGTACGACGGAATGGATAATCATCCTCATTGTTGCTCTGCTGATATTTGGCAGAAGATTACCAGAAATCGCCCGCAGCTTAGGCAAAAGTATGACGGAGTTCAAGAAGGGGCTTAACGAGGCCAAAGAAGTAAAGGACGACGTCGAAGACGATGTCAGAAAAGTCAGGGATGACGTGGTCAAAGACGTCAAAGACGCCGCCGGTCTGGACGAGCTCAACAAGCATTAGCCCCTGAATTGATTGTTTTTCACCTCAACCTTGTCGGTTCACGATGGACCCAGCGAAGAAGGAATTCGACCTTATTGCAGATTCCACTATGAGTTTAGGCGACCACCTTGAGGAGCTGCGCTTGCGGCTGATTCTCGCGCTCCTGGGGCTTGGGGCGGCTGTTATCGCCTGTCTATTCTTCGGTACCTTTATAATTGCATTTATCGAACGGCCTTATATCGCCGCTTTGGGTGAAGCGGCGCGCCTCCAAAGTTTAGCGCCGGCGGATGGCTTCACCAGCTATATGGAAATATCGGCAATGGCAGGCGTTGTTCTATCGTCGCCGTGGATTTTCTATCAACTGTGGATGTTTGTTTCCGCAGGTCTCTACCCGCACGAGAAACGTTATGTCTATATGGCAATGCCTTTCTCTACCGGCCTGTTTATCGTAGGCGCTTTGTTCTTCGTCTTCGTAATAGCACCGGTTACCCTGAAATTCCTCGTTATGTTCAACAAACAGGTCCTCAGAGTCGATTCCAACTTCACGTTCCAGAATTACGTGTCCTTTATAGCCGCTATGATGCTGATATTTGGCATTGCCTTTCAGACCCCGGTTGCCATTTTTTTCCTGTACAAGGCGGGTCTGGTCTCGATTAAGGCATTGCGCTCATCGAGGAAGTTTGTCGTTCTCGGCATAGTTGTTGTTGCAGCTATTGCTACCCCCGGTTCGGATGTCTTCTCGCTGTTTTCGTTGGCGATTCCTTTGTATCTGCTTTTTGAACTGGGGATATTGCTGTGCTGGTTCTCCGAACGCAAGAAAGGATTGGGAGATTCGGCGAAAACGTCCGCTTCTGATTAGTCGGCAGGAGTATGAAATCCCGCTATGCAGGTGCTATTCGTAGCAGTCGCTCAGCCAATACATTGAGAAGGTTTTCAGGTCATTGATGTCAACTATCCCGTTGCCGGTAAGGTCGCCTGGCTTGCCGGGTCCGGTCTGACGCCAATCGTCGGCGAAGATGGCAAAGTCGATGCCTCCCACCGGATCCACTCCGTCCAGGTTGGGACAGTCGCTGTCGCAGACATTTCCAATTCCGTCGCCGTCCGAGTCGGCCTGGGAAGGATTATAGACCGCGGGGCAGTTATCGACGCTGTCTGCAACTCCGTCACTGTCAGCGTCGTTAATCCCGAAGCCGGCCTGGAAATAGGGAATGGCTTTGCCGGCGGTGTACTCCGTGCGCCAGTTGTATCGCGACTGCAGCCGCGCCTGACTGAGAAAAGATTCCAGCGACCCGGCTCCGCCAATCTTCGCGTCATACGTCTCAATCGTTCTGTTCGGGTCGAAAAAGGGACCGGGGTCGCTTTCGGTGCCCCACTGGTACACCACGTTGTTCTCTGTATAGACGCCGCTCAGACCCGTTAAGGCCTCGACACAGTCGGTTCCGTGGGCAATGAGATTGCGGAGGCATTGCGACCCGGTATGATTCTGCATGTCGATACCCCATCCTCGAGGCCAGCCGTCCGGCCGCAGCGCTTTTCGCGAGCCGTGCAGGACCACGTTGTCGGCTGCAAGGTTATCGCTCCCATCCCCGTCTCCGTCGGCCATGAAGAATGCAATCGAATCATTCACAAAAAGGTTCCCCTCCACAATCCCTCCCGGCCGGGCCTGAAGCCCGTGGCTCGACGCCCTTGCGGATATGTTTCCACGTACAACTACGTTCCAGTTGCCGTATTGGAGATACATATTGTGACTGTAAATGGTTGGCTCCGCGTTGGGCAGCCCGTCCTTGTAGCCGTTACGGTCAAAAACGTTCTGCTCAATGGTCAACCCATTGACCCCGCTGGTGTATAGACCCTGTGCCCGCGCATCAATTGCCTCGGCACTGACGGCGAATGCATCGACCAGCACATTGCGGCGCACAACCACGTCGTTGATGCTGATACCATAGCCCTGCTCGATTGTAATGTTTGTGCCGTAGCCCTCGATGAGACAGTCCTCAATTAATATTGAATTGCTTCCGGCCATCCAGCGGATGCCTGCGGGACGAATCCCCCAGGAATCGGTCGCTGTCCCATCGTACGTATCGGCCCAGAGGTGCAGGCCGATTATGGCCAGATAGTCAACCCGCCGGTGGTCCGGACTGCCCGGGCTGTTTACACCATCGACCTTCGCGCCGGACTCCCCGCCCGTTCTCAGCAGCGGCCGCGGACTGTTCGGGTCGCCATAGTAAGAGATGAGCATGGGCTCGTCATCGCTCCTCCCGCCCTGTCTGTTCCAGTACCCAAGGTTCTCGTTTGTCCAGGTGTCGCCTCGTTTCAGGAGCATCCAGTCCGGCATGCCGGGCCGAACAAGGGAGATGCCCCTGGCAATGGTCTTCACGGGTGACTCTTCAGATAGCCCACTGTTGGAGTCGCTGCCGCCGCTGTTGCTCACATAGACGATGCGGGTGTCGGCGCTCGGTTGCACTACCGTCCAGCCGTCGGGCGAAACCGTCTTCGATGCTGTAGCTGGTGCGTTCCAGAGCAGGGTCGTTACAGCGATTGATACAACCAGCATGAACCGCCGCGCTTTCCCATCACAATGTCCCTTACACCTGTCATTCACTGCAATTCATCCCCCAAACCCGTCGCAGAATTATTACTCACCGCATCTGACTAACCACCAGTGCGTCATCCTATCAAGGTCAAACAAATCAACCTTGTTATCTTTGTTCAGGTCCCCCGCAAGCGAAGACCCCGTCTGCCTCCAGTCCCTCGCAAGAAGCGAAAAGTCCGCAAACCACAATTGCCCCACCATCAAGGTCCGGACAGTCGCTGTCGCAGACGTTTCCGATTCCGTCGTGGTCCCAGTCCATCTGTGAGGGATTGTAAACGGCAGGACAGTTGTCAATTATATCGGCGTAGCCGACGTCATTTTTCATTCCCGTCGTTCGTTAAATGCGGTCTTGTTAAGATTTAGTTGCCGCAGTCCTCAAGCCACCACAGTCCCAGTTGCGCCATATCCCAGATATCGACAACCTCGTCATTGTCAATGTCGCCCGTCAGAGACGCGCCGGTCTCTTTCCAGTCGGGCGCAAACATTGCAAAGTCATCGAAGTTGACCGGGTCAACTCCGTCAAGATTCGCCTGGTTGCAATCGACAGGCACAAAGCGTTTTACCTCGTAGTAGTATGTCGCGTATCGCCCGTCGATGGCGAAGGTGTTGCCGGTGCGTGTAACATCCTGATTGGTCGGGACGCCATAGACATCGACTACTTTTACCGACTTCAATGGCCCGCCTTTCATTGTTATCGTTGCCTGGACCGGTTCGAGCAGCAGGGGCGGCCCGCCCGCCTCGGTAAGACGCGAGCCGGTTGCGTTATATACCGTGCCGTATTGTTTGTCCTGGGCAAGAGCGGTAATCAGGATGTGCCCCGATTCGATGAGCGGCATATTATCCAGCGGTGTGAACAGCAGGTTGATGAATTTTGTCGGCCCAACGCTTACCGTAACGCCGGGCAAATCGAAACTATTGTTGTCGGCAAACCCCACTACTCCCTGTGTCTTTTCGGAGTGAATGGTGACGGTTTTTTTGCCGTAGTCCCAGGTGAGCTGCCCCGTGTTGCTTTGTATTTTCTTGGTAGTGGTGTTCCAGTAGGCATAGTAGTTGTCACGCCAGGAATAGAGCTGGCCGTCGGCAATCTTTGTTGTCAGCTTTCCGATTGCGAGGGCCTCCTTGGGCGTCCACAATTGGTGAGTGCCGCTGTAACCATACCCGCTGTAATTGTATGAGAGGGCGTCCACTCCCTCAAACGCTTCATTTACCAGCAGTCGTCTTGCGGCGACGATGTTGCCTTCATCAAAGTGGTGATTATAAATGGCAAATGTCAAAGCGGGGAACTGCCCGATGTAGTGCGGGGTCTCGCTGACGAACAAACTCATACTCGGCCAGCCGTTGCCCATATAGGAGCGTGAGCCGGCGAAGTGATAAACCGCGTCCCAGCCCTGAAGCCCCATACCGTAAAAGGCGATGAGCGGAGCGGCTTCGGCCTTCCACTGGTTTGGCGGACACTCCGACCATTCCGTCATCGTAAATGGTTTATCCTCGACCTGCGAAAATCCCACGCCTAACAGGCCGCCTCCTGCCGAGACGAGCATCGTGTTGTTGTCAACCTCGCCGGCGACGCCGTCGCCGTCATAGTCCTCGTCGGTAATCAGGTATGGGTGCTCGCCGCCGCCTGTGTAGGCGTGCCTGTCGATTGCCTCCATCGCATCATCGTCCCAGAGGTTGCCTGCCGTGGCGGCAGGGCCGCCCGCCATCCAGGCGGTGCTTATAGTGATGCCTTCGTAGCCGATGCTGCGCAGGCGATTCTGGTAGGTTTCGTATGTATCGCGCTGCATCTCGGCTAAGCAGCGAATGAAATCGCCCATACGCTTCTTTTGGGTCGGGTCGCTTGGGCCGGAGGTTGCCATTTCCCAGGCGGCGTACATATACATCGGCTGGGTATTGGGGTCTGCATTGACGGAGTCGCCGGGGAGCTTTCCCGCCCCCCACGAAGCCGCAAGATTGGCGTCGGTTACATAACGATTCTTGACCCAGTTATGCCACATAATCTGCATCCGCAGCTTGTGCTTGGGCATCGGTGCGGGGCTGGCGTGTATAAAATCGTGGCCTAACGGGAAATGCCAGAAGACGCTGTCCTCGTTGCGGCACTCGACTACCGCCAGTGCGGGGTCGTCTTTATACGCCAGCCCGGTGTACGGATTGACGTGATTGAGAATCAGGTTTGCGTATTCCCACTGTGAATCCTGATATTCCTCGACAAAGGTCGCATAGCCGTAAGTGTCCTTGCCTGCGCCGCTGGCCGGCAGCTCATTATACAGATTCACATCGATTCCTTCGTCCGACAAAACAACGTGATGATAAAACAGCGACCAGGTGGTATAGATGCCATTTTCCTTCAAGGTGGCGAACCAGTGGTCGAGTTTGTCGAGATTGGTTGCGTTGAAGTATCGTCCGCCGGGCGGGCCCTGAAGCGAGCCGAGTATATCTTCGACGGCGTGCATTCGAATCATATTGATACCGTGTTTGGCATAGAACTTTGCCTGGCGCTGCTGCGCCTCGACGGTTTCGGTCATACCGGCATCTAATCCCCAGAATTTAACCGGCGTATCGTCCTCAAACGCGAAATCATTGCCGTCGCGCAGCAGAGGCCCGTGTGTCCCTGCCGGTCTTTCAATCAGATAGTTCATATCTGTTATCGACTTTGGCGAGAACTGGTCCGGCCCTGCAACAAGGAGAAACCAGTTCGATGGCCCCGGAGGAGGGGCATTCGGGTCGGGCGGGATAACGCCTGTCGGCGCCCAGGGGTAATTGACAAGCGCCATAACGTCAACGCCGCCGTGGTTTTCTCTGTCCAGCCCGCCGTTGTCCGACAGGCGAATCTGAACCTGGTATGAGCCGGGCGTGAAATCAAGCATAGCGCCATAAGACCAGGCGATGAAGCGGATGTCAATGCCGGGCTTGACGAGGTTAATCATATTGTTGCGGGCCTCTGTAACATCCAGCGTAGTCCAGCCGGGCCAGGCGTTGCCTACACGCCTGAACCGATAGCTGTAACCGGCCCCGCCGTTGCTGTTGCGGAAGGGATTGAGCCGAATCCACCACGTGTATGTCCCGCCTTCATTGATATTGAAATTCCACTGGGCTATGACTTCCTCTGGGACAGTATCGCCTGTGTAATGCACGTACCAATCACCTGGGTTGACGCCGGGAGTGCCCGGCGAAAGCAGGTTCATATCTATGTTGGTCGAATAGTACCACCACGGATGGTTGTTCCACCCGCTGTTGGATGTGTCGCGGTCCTCCCCTTCAATCCACAGGGCTTCTTTGGAAACTGCAAGATGCTGGCAAAGCCCAAGTAAAAGTGCAATTAGTGCGCACGTCCGGACCCGATTTGTACGACTTGTTTGATTTGATGACATCACGATTCTCCTTGATTTGGTGCGGTTTGATTTTCCGTTAATTCTTCTCCAGCCGACAGTTACGAATTTATGAAATCAAATAATGCCTTAACTTAACTACTGGCTTGTGCACAAAGCTGTTCTTTTTTGTTACTCGGAAGGTTTTTTTCATAGTTGCGAATTGCGCGTCTTTCTTTCGTCTTCTCAAGGGGCGTGGCTTGAAAAATTTCGGGGTGCAAATGGGGTAAGTGCTTACACTGGTTAATGTTACAATCGCTGCCTCATAAACGGCAGCAACCCTTCATCACCCTAATACACCCCAGGGCCATTATTATCTTATCCTATTTCATCCCCTTTGTCAAGGATTGACCCGGCACAAACTGGGGCTGTGCAACGGATAGTGCGGCTGGTAGAATCCCGGCAAGAAGAGTCAGACCATTAGGAAATGATTTGTTATGCGTGCGGTAAAGTGCAAATCGGACTACAAAGTATGGAGGACAAATGCTGACGCTGATAAATACGAACAGGATGACGCCTGCGATTGCACCGATTGGGCTGGACTATATTGCAGGTTCGGCCAGGCAAGCCGATATCGAAGTTGAAGTCGTCGATTTATGTCTGGTAGATGACCCGGCTGCGACATTACGCAATTATTTTGCCGGGCACAGCCCCGAGCTTGTGGGCCTGTCGTTTCGCAATGTCGATGACTGTTTCTGGCCAAGCTGCGAGTGGTTTGTGCCGCGTCTCGCTGAAACGGTGCAGACGATACGCAAATTGACCGATTCCCCGATTGTCATAGGCGGCGTCGGCTTTTCTATTTTTGCCGAGCAAATCGTCGAACACACCGGCGCCGACTTCGGTATTCGCGGGGACGGCGAACAGGCAATAATCGCATTGATTGAACAACTCAGGTGGATGCAGAATTTTGACAAGGTGACGGGCCTCGTCTGGCGAAAAAACGGAACGCTCATAAGTAATCCGCCTTGCTGGCAGTCGGTTTTCGGCGGACTGACGCTCGATACTGCTCGTGATGTAATTGATAATGTTGCTTACTTCAAACTCGGCGGTCAGATTGGCCTTGAGACCAAACGCGGCTGCAACCGCCGGTGCATTTACTGCGCCGACCGATTGTCAAAAGGCGCCGTAATAAGACGACGTAAAGCCGCCGAAGTTGCCAATGAGGCGCAGTCCCTGCTCGCAAAAGGGATAGACGTCCTGCATATATGCGATTCGGAATTCAATATCCCTCGAAGTCACGCCATTGAGGTCTGCAGTGAATTTGCCCGTCTCGGCCTGGGAAAACAACTTCGCTGGTACACCTATATGGCTGTTACGCCGTTTGACGCCGAGCTTGCCGCCGCGATGCGAAAGGCCGGCTGCGTCGGTATCGACTTTACCGGCGACTCCGCCAGCGCAACAATGCTCAATACCTACCGCCAGCCGCACACAAAAGAAGACCTCGCATCAGCAGTTCGACTTTGTCGTGAAAACGGGATAACCGTAATGATTGATTTGCTCTTGGGCGGCCCCGGCGAAACGCCCCAGACCGCGAAAGAGACAATCGACTTCGTTAAGCAAATTAACCCCGATGCCGCAGGCGCGCCGCTGGGCGTTCGCGTGTACCCGGGCACGGAAATGGAAACGATTGTCAAATCCGAAGGGCCAATGGAAACCAATCCCAATATCCGCAGAAAGTACGACGGAAAAATCGACTTATTCAGGCCGACTTTTTACATATCGAAGTCGCTCGGCGACAGACCCGCCCGGCTGATAAAGGACTTGATTGCCGGCGACAAACGCTTCTTCGAGCCGATTGACGAAATCGGCGGGACTGCGACTGACCACAACTACAACGATAACAGCGAATTAGTCAAAGCTATTCAAAACGGCGCCCGCGGCGCTTACTGGCACATCCTCCGCAAACTACGCAGTGCATAAAGCAGAAGACGGAGAACGGAGGACGGGGGCAGACGGCGGAGGGGGAAAACGCTGGTTATTTTCATAAGTCATTTCCAAGAAGGAGGTTAGGTTCGTTTTTGCATTTTTGCAAATTGGCTTTGTTTTTTCGGCAGTTGCGCGGGGTAGCTGTTTCATAAGTCCTTTCTGGACATAGGATTCGGTTCGTTTTGCATTTTTGCAAATTGGGTTTGTTTTGTAAAATCGTGTCTCGTGACTCGTGGCCCGTGACTCGGGGGTGCAGTCACCAAGTAATAAAATCCCAAGCACCAAATCCAAAATACCAAACAAATTCCAAGCACCAAACCCAAAGCTCCAAACCCGGCAACAACTGAAAATTGGGTTTGATTGGGTTTGTTTTTGCAGAGACGGGATGGGTGATATTTTTCATAACGCCTTTCTGGACAGGGTTTTAGATTCATTTTGGTTTTTTGAAAATTGGCTTTGTTTTGCAAAATCACACTCAGTCGGCAGGAGAAGTATGGGCAAACTGGGGATTCTGGGGGGTTGTGTCGGTTAGCGAGGATTTGAGCGTCGGTAACCAGAATTGAGAACCTCGAGTTTAACATAAAGTATTCACTTTCTCATTGTTAGGTGGGTATTATACTATATTAAATGTTTTGTGTCAAGTGAAATCTTGATTTGGACGCAGACAGACACGGACTTTGTTAGACACGGACTAACACGGATTCCGCCTGCCCGCCAGACAAACGGCGGGCAAACGGCGGATAAAAAGTCAAAAGGTAAGAGGAGAAATTGTGGTATCACATTGTGAGTTTGTTGGAGCTAACTCCATTGACGGGGGACGGTGAGTGAGGATTATACAGGCATGTGCGAGAAGGGAAAAGAAACGGATACAGCGGAAATTGTCCAAGAGCCTATTGACTTATAACAACGTGATTGTTACATTATAAGAAAGCACACAAGACATAAGCCCAGAAACCTCTTGAGGTTATGAAATGTGGCCGAAAGAGAAGCGTATCAAAGAGGAGAAGTAGAGTATCATAGACCGGTTTTTTTACCATACAAAAGAATCAAGTGGGATTATAACTACTGCCGAAATATAGAACTAAGCGTAGAATGGAGTACTAATTGACGGAGGGAGCAGTAAAAGGGGGCAAATATGGCGGATAATCTAATGGTTGACCGGTGGAACGTGATCGACGCCGCAGCAATGGCGGTCGGTGTCGAAGGAGTACTCTACAGGATTGTTCACGATAAACCACGTCCGTTCGATTTCGACGAGGCATTAGGACGTGGGTTAGAGTTTCTTCGAGAAGCTGGTACTGGTGGGGCAATTATCTGCGGTACTCCTCCGGGGAGCGGTTTTACTGGAACGCTTTCTCCGCTGTGCTGGTCTGCTGATGCATACATTGAAATAAGATCTGGCCGAGGACCAGAGGATAAGAGTTTCTATCAGGATGTCCTGAAAGCTTTGCGATCCTACGAGAAGCTTCTCAATAATCTCAGGTCTGGACAGGCGTATGATAAAAAAGAGACGAAGAGTACGCATGATTTCTTTCACACGCTTGCTGACCTCTTGGTTGAACAAGCAGACTCAACCACGAGGAAATACTCTCATGAGGTCTGTGAGCCTGTTTGATACCTATGGTCATCACCCATGCCCAAATAAATCGCCTCTATCACCAAATCGAAACTGAGCTTTCAACTTTTTCTGGCCAATTGAATAAACTTGAGGTAGCCCATTATCCTGATAATGAACGCACACAGGAAATTATCCAACACCTTCGAGGTAAAGTGGATATCTACCAAAAACAATCGTGTAAGATAATGGCTCAGTGGGAGGATAATCCGGAAGAAGCGATTAATAAGTTGATAACATATATTCACAATCCCTTGGTCTCGGAAGACCTTAACTTCTTGGAGTGGTTGCGCAGTGCACAAACAGAAAATGTACCTTGGAGTATAATCCCTCTTATCAAAACCTTGGCGAGCCATCTAATACCTGACCACAAGGTATTGACTCGCTGTGCTCCTGACCACAACTATCAAATATCATGGTCCCGTAATCCCGAGCGTGCGCCGAACCCGTTCACGATTCTTTCTTTGCCGAGATTGCATAGGACAAACGTGCTTTGGCATACTTTACTTGGTCATGAGCTTTTTCATCCGATATGTGTTGAGTTTATAAACAAACATAATGAACGCGTCCTGGCAAGCATAGGCACGCAATGCGCGGAGCAGATGCCTATTACCGAAAAGGAAGAGTTGTTTCGTAAGCTCCAGGAACAGCGAGTGGACGAAATAGCACGAGTAACACATCTCGCGTGGCGTAGGGCAATGGAAGAATTGCTTAGTGATATGGCTTGCGTCGAATTGTTTGGCCCTGCTGCTATTATGGCCATGCAAGCGTTTTGCGCTTGTTCTCCTTTGAATATTATGCCATCCCCACAAAACAAGTTCTATCCTCCCGCCAGGTTCCGATTCGAGATAGTGTGGCAATACTCGATGAAATCTGAAGCTCTCAGTACCATTTATTCAAGCTGTGAGAAGAATGGAGGCATAAAAGAAATCGTATCTTGCTTCAAACAAGAAATGGCCGATCTAGAAAAGCTTGCGTCGGAGTCTCAGGGTGCTGTTCTCGTAAGTAAACATCCTTGGGCTAAGATTGCCTATGACGAGGTCAGTACTCTACTAAAAGATGCTAGCCAGTTTGTGAGAGATAAGCTCTATGCTCTCCCAATCCGTAGATGGGATGACGAACTTGTCGTAAAGCAGATTCCACTTCTTCTCGAACGATTAATGGCAGGAATACCACCTAATGAAATAGTAGAACAGATAGATGAGGATGAGTGCAAGTACATCACATGTCCAGCAGAATTCGCCGCAATCCTCATGGCTGGCTGGATGTACGAAACATACTGGCAGAAAACTTATATTACAACGGGCAATAAGATGCCTTACTTAACAATGTCGCGGTTGTTACTAAAGTCCTGCGAGGATGTATCCGCGATAGGGCAAAAGGAGATAAAGAGTGTCTGTTCTGACAAGGCATGCAATACTGAAAGCGCTTAGGGAAGGTATATCAGGTGATGGCCTAGTGGTCACTCCTTTGAAAATCGATCAGATTGGGCCGTCTTCTATAGACGTCCACTTAGGACATGAGTTCATTGTCTTCAGGCGACCTTCCATCACCTCTTTGGATATTCTGGAAAAAGTTGACCGTAATGTGCATCACTATCAGCAGAAATTACGCATTACCGCGCGCAAAAAATTTGTCCTGCACCCGCGTCAACTTGTTTTGGGGGCAACCCGGGAATATATAGGACTTCCATCAAACATCGCGGCAAGCATAACAGGGAGGTCAACTTGGGGCAGAACGGGCCTAATAATCGCGACAGCAACAAAGATAGACCCAGGTTTTAAGGGATGTGTTACTCTGGAGCTTATGAACGGCGGTGTGGTTCCGCTGGTTTTGTATCCTGGCTTGCGTATTGCACAACTCGTGTTTTTTACAACCGAGGGAAAGAGTGAATATAAAGGGATTTATCCTATGCCTACCGGCCCTGAGTTTCCAGCGCTTGACAGAGAAATAGAACACCTTTGTATTTAGGGATTGATGTTAGCGCGATATTATGGACTGGGGGGGCAAAAAGATATATTTTACTTTTCGGATTAGTGGCAATTCCCTCTCCGTCTTCTTTCGTTCAAAACATTAATCCGACTTCGTCCAGACCAGCGCTGGGCGGGACTATGACGGACCCCTGCCAACAACGTTCAGGGGCAGACCGCAAGACGCATTACGTACATCGCACGACAGGCCGCATAGGGTCAATCGAGGGTGATTTCCTGCTCATATTCCGGGACTGCAACTTGGCAGGCGGTTTGCTCTTTTAGGAAATTGCCGAAGGCCTGTGCACTTCTTGGTTCGCCGTGAACGACGAAAATCTCTCTTGGGGGCTGTTTGAATTTGTTCAGCCAGTTTAGAAGCTCATTTTTATCAGCGTGTGCCGAAAAGCCGTGTATCTGAACAATTTTCGCTTTGACCTGGTACTCCTGGCCGAGGATTCTGACCTTTTTTGCGCCGTCGATGATTTGTCTGCCTAATGTGCCAATGGCCTGGTAGCCGACAAACATTACCGTACTTTCCTTTCTGGAGATATTGTTTACGAGGTGATGTTTGATTCTTCCGCCTGTGCACATCCCCGAGCCGGCGATAATGATACAAGTGCCGCTGATGTGATTGATTGCCTTCGACTGCTCGCTTGTGGTCGTCGTTTGCAGTCCCGGCAAATCAAACGGCGAGCGGTTGTTCTTAACCATTTCCTGCGTTTCTTCATCAAGAAGTTCTGTATGACTTTTAAAGACCTCGGTGATTTTAGCGGCCATCGGGCTATCCAAAAAGACCATCAGGTGCGGTATGGCATCTTCCAGCAGCAACTGGTCAAGGTAGAACAGCAGCTCCTGAGACCGCTCCAAGGCAAAACTTGGTACGACGATATTGCCGCCTTTTTTCCTGGTTGAATTGACGACCTCGGCGATTTGCATTTTCACGTCGCCATCCTCGTGCAGCCGGTCGCCGTAGGTGGATTCGATTACGACATAATCCGCTTTTTCCGGTATATTCGGGTCGCGGACGATGGGGCGATTGGGTCTGCCTATGTCGCCGGAAAAGAGGACCGTTCGCTTCTCGCCGTTTAGTCCCACATCGACTCGTATCATTGACGAGCCGAGGACATGTCCTGCATCGCAGAAGGTTGCTTCGACGCCGTCGGTGATTTTGACGGCCTGTTTGTATTCAACGGGCGAAAACAGAGGAAAACAGCGTTCGGCGTCCTCGGTGGTATAAAGCGCTATTTCCGGGTAAGGCCCGGTTCTGCCCTGGCGGGTGTGTCTTTTGCGTTTATGTTCGGCGTCTTCTTCCTGCAGTTTGGCGGAATCCAGCAAAATGATGCGAGCGATGTCGGCGGTGGCGCTCGTAGCGTAGATTTTGCCCGCAAAGCCCTCGCGGACAAATTTTGGCAGCAGTCCGCAGTGGTCCAGGTGTGCGTGAGTCAGCAGGACCGCATCTATGCTGTCGGGTGCGACCGGAAACGGGTCCCAGTTTCTCGCCCGAAATTGTCTTTCCTGATACAGCCCGCAGTCGATAAGCAGCCGAGTGCCGTTTGCCTCAAGCAGATGTCTTGAGCCGGTCACGTTCTGTGCTGCGCCAAGAAACTTCAGTTTGATTTGCATATTTTGTATTATCGGTTATTACGCTACATAAAAAAATGTCACGTTCTCAATTTTACCGACCAAAGCGTTTTTAGACAATCGCTGATTTCGATTATCCGACTATTTTCGCAAAGGGCGAGAAAAAGAGATTGTATGAGTATAACAAATGGCATACACTTTTTGCTTTACAGGTGCAGCAAATAAGTTGTCGAAAGAACGGAATGAAAAGGATAGTTTCTATACTGTGCTTGTGTATTGTCGGCGTGGTCTTGACCGGCGGGTGCATCAGGAAAGACAGGGACGTCAAGGTCCTCAAACTCGCACACGGACTCGACACGGGTCATCCCGTTCACAAGGCAATGGTCTTTATGGCGGACCGTGCAAAGGAGAAGTCCGGCGGCCGGCTGCGAATCGACATTTATCCGAGCGAGCAGCTAGGCAGCGAAAAAGAGTGCATCGAGCAGTTGCAGATTGGGGCTTTGTCGATGACAAAGATATCCTCATCTGCCCTGGAAAGTTTCATTCCGAAAGCCAAGGTCCTCGGCCTGCCCTACCTTTTCAGGGACTCGGAGCATTACTGGAAGGTGCTGTTAGGCCCTATAGGCAAGGAGCTTCTTGCGGCTGGCGAGGATAAGCCGGTGTACCTGAAGGGTTTGTGCTTCTACGATGCAGGTGCTCGCAGCTTCTACACCAAAAACAAGCGCATCGACTCCCCTGCTGATTTGAAGGGTTTGAAGATACGCGTCCAGAGAAGCGAGATGGCGATAAGGATGATTCAGGCAATGGGTGCGTCTGCTACGCCGATTGACTGGGGCGAGCTTTATACGTCGTTGCAGCAAGGTGTGGTCGATGGCGCCGAAAACAATTCGCCCAGCTTCTATACCTCGATGCACTATGAGGTCTGTAAATACTACATTCTTGATGAGCATACCCGCCCGCCCGATGTGCTGCTGATAAGTGCGATTGTCTGGAACAAGCTCTCGCCGCAGTTTCAGCAGATATTGCAGGAGGCCGCCGACGAATCGGTCGAGTACGAGCGAAAACTCTGGGCTGAACAGGAAAAAGCAAATCTTGAAGCCGTGGAAAAGGCGGGTGTAACAATACTGAGGCCCGACAAAGAGCCGTTTCGACAGGCGGTACAATCGATGTGGAAGGAATTTGAAGGAACCGAAGTGGGCAAGCTTGCCGAAAGGATTCTGGAAGTTCAATAATGCTTCGCAAAATCAAAAAGATTCTTGACCGGGCTTTGGAGTTTCTTGTGACAATCTCGATGGGTATCCTTGTCCTCGACGTGGTCTGGCAGGTCTTTACCCGCTACGTGCTCAAGCACCCAAGCTCCTGGACAGAAGAGCTTGCGACGTTTCTGATGATTTGGGTTGGTCTTCTCGGCGGCAGCGTCGCTTTGAATCGCGGCGCCCATCTGGGAATAGATTACTTTACAGCGAAGCTATCGCCCAGAAAAGGGCTATATGTATCGCTTTTTGTCTTTGCAGTGGTGGCGGCCTTTTCGCTGCTTGTGCTGCTCATAGGAGGCGCTGAGCTTGTCATCAGGACCCTTGCGACGAACCAGATTTCGCCCTCCCTGAGATTGAGGATGGGTTACGTGTACCTGGCGATACCCATCAGCGGCCTGTTCCTCGTGATTTACAGCGTCGAACTTTTTATTGAGACGCTGGCCGCTCTTGTCAGGCCGCCTCCGTCATCACAGCCGACACTCGAAAAAGGAATTGAACTATGACGACCGATGCCCTGGCAACCTGGGTTCTGATAATAAGCTTCGCAATCCTGGTGACGCTCAATGTCCCCGTCGCCTTTTGTATGGGCATCGCAACGCTGCTCGGCGTTATTGTCGCCGGCGACCTGCCGTCATTTCTGATTGTTGCTCACAAGATGGCGACCGGTATCGATAGTTTCGCTCTTCTGGCGATACCGTTTTTCATTTTGTCGGGTTTGTTTATGGAACGAGGCGGCATCGCACGCCGGCTGATTGAATTTGCCAATGTCATAGTGGGCCGATTCCGCGGCGGTCTTGCGCTCGTTAATATCCTTACCTGTATGCTCTTTGGCTCAATCTCCGGCTCGGCTGCCGCGGCGGTCTCGTCGGTGGGCGGCTTTATGATTCCCCTTATGAACAAGATGGGCTATCACAGGGACTTCAACGCCTCGGTCAGTATCACCGCTGCAACGACGGGCCTGTTGATTCCGCCGAGCAACGTAATGATTGTCTATTCTCTTGCAACAGGCGGTATGGTCTCCATCGCCGCACTTTTTGTCGCGGGCATCATACCCGGCATACTGGTCGGCCTTGCCCTTATGGTAGTTGCAGCAATAATCTCAATCCGCAACAACTACGGCAAAGGCGAAAAAACGACAATAGCCGATAGTGTAAAACGATTTTTAAGTGCTATTCCTGCTTTGCTCTTAATTGTGATTGTTATGGGCGGCATCCTCGCCGGAGTATTTACCGCAACTGAGGCCTCTGCCATTGCGGTCGTCTATTCGTTTATACTCTCGGTCTTCTTCTACAAAGAGGTCAAAATGAAGGAGTTGCCCGAGATTCTCCTGAAATCGGCGGTGACCACCTCGGTCGTTTTCCTGCTCATAGCAACCTCAATGGCGATGAGCTGGTTTCTGGCCCTTGAGAACATCCCCAAGGACATAAGCGCCTTCCTGCTCAACCTGACAACCAGCAAACTCCTTATCCTGCTTACCATTGACTTGCTGCTTTTGGTTGTCGGGATGTTTATGGATATGACGCCTGCGGTCTTGATTTTCACGCCGATTTTTCTGCCTGTCATCAAAAACTTCGGCGTCGATGCCCTTCACTTCGGCATCATAATGATTATAAATTTGTGCATCGGGCTTTGCACCCCGCCCGTGGGGACCGTTCTGTTTCTGGGCTGTGGAATCGCCAATACGACTGTTACAAAAGTGATGCGGCATATCCTGCCCTTCTACGCTGCGATGATTGTTGTGCTGCTTCTTTGCACCTACGCGCCCGAGATTTCACTTGTTTTGCCGAGATGGTTCGGCCTGGTAAAGTAGTCGCCTTACAGTTTCCTCACCAAGCCGATGACGACGCCTTCTATGCGGCAGTTGCTGGAAAGAATTGGCCGGTAATCATCGTTAGCGGGCTGCAGGCGGGCGCTGGTTTTTTCGTTATAGAATCGCTTGAGCGTTGCGTTATCATTATCGACAATGGCGATGACCAATTGGCCGTTCTGTGCCGCCGAGGCGCGTCTGCAAATCGCGTAATCGCCGCTGCGGATACCGTCGTCAATCATACTGTCGCCGCAGACCTCCAATGCGAAAATATCATCGCCTGCTCCGAAGGTTTCATCGAGGGACAGTTGCTCCGTGTTTTCTATTGCCTCGATTGGTAGTCCCGCGGCTACTCTGCCGAGAAGCGGTATGCCCGCCTGAGATTGGTTCTGATGCGTTTCGCCGTCGGTTAATCTGTTAAGCAGTTTTTGCGCTTTCGAGGTCGGCTTCAAACAGCGAGCTTTGCGTGATGAGCCGGACAGCAGGTTCTTTTCTCGCAGCTCTTCGATGTGCTCGAATGCGGTTGTTCGGCTTATACCGAGTTGCCCCGCCAATTCTCCAATCGTCGGGGAATAGCACCGGCTGGCCCGGAAGGCGGCGATTGCCTGAAGCAACTGCAACTGTCTGGGCGTAAGCCGGTCGTGCGGCGCATCTGTCTCTTGCTCCATATTCGGTTTTCTCCTGGTCGCCAGTCGGCAGGATTGTTCGCCTGTGGGCGACGGCTACCCTGCTGAATCCCGAACCGACTAAAGCGCCTATAATCTCATTTAGCGAGCGAAGGAAACCGGCCAGCAGGTGCGACGACGGCTGTTGCGGCGATAACATATCGGGCCAGACGCTTGTATAATCGCCGCCGGGCCCGAACTTGCATACCGGGCCGATTCTTATTTCCATCCTCTTAAAACTCTTGTCCTCAATCATATCCATTTCCAATTTCCACTTTCTTCCTTCGCTTACGGCAAATATCTCTATCGGAAAATCACAGCAAAAAACCCTAACAAAAACCGAACAAAAATCATTCAACAAGAAAAGTTTTTATATCTCGTTTTAGTGCGGTTGACATACGGGATAATATGGGACGGTTGAGAAAAAAATTTTGCAGGCAGGACCACAAAAAAAGTCAGCGCCCAGACATCAGCCGGTGGCATCGCAGGTAATGAGCTATTGGCCAGCCAACAACGCGAACTCAACGAAGTTAACTGCGTCGTTGCAGGTCAAATCGCCGCGTAGAAAAGCTCCTCGCGGCCTAAAATCAGTCGGTTCGAGAAAGTTACTTCTTTGACAATATCAGCTTGTTTACTTCCGTCAGGGTCTCCGCCAGATGCTGGCCTGCGTCGATGTCGATGTATATTAAATTGCCTTTATCATTTGCAAGGAGAACGGACACCTTGTTTTCTGGGAGCACAAACTGTTCCCGAAGCGTCTCATCCTTCACAGATGACGGTCTGGAGTAGGAAACGGCATACGGGGGATAATCACGAAAAGGAAGCAAAAGCTGAACGTTCGTTGGATTGCTGTAATCCGCGACAACATAAAACTCGGGTTCCTGGCCCAGCCACTTTTCGTACAGGTCTGATACGTAGAATCGACGGCATATAAAAACCACGACCGGAGGATGTCTCAAATCCCTCTTAAGTACCTCCAAAATCATTGTTTCATCCAGCGTAAGCTCGCCGGTGACCTGACCACGGTAGTAATAATCAGGAACAGGGGATTTTCGCCTGAGGTCTCCAAATATCAAAACAATATGCCGTTGAGGCCCTGCCTTGCTGCACAATTCTCCTAAAGTCAGGAGCTTGTGTCGTATCAAATCCACCCGGGCAAAGGGGGGAATCGGCTTGCTGACGCTCAGGTACTGCTGCTCTTTTAGAATCTGCCTGAGGTCGCCGTGTACCGCCGCCAATACAATCTCGGAACTATCCGACGCAATCTTTTCCACAACAAGATTTGCTGAACGAAATTTCAGAACGTCAGTAATTTTGCCGCTGGCAGAATCGGAAGGTACTTTTTCATCAAAGGGTTGTATAGTCAATGTTACATATCTGTCATCGGGTCGAAGCGATTCTTTATATGTTACCGACGCCTCTAACTTGACGCCCTCTAAAAGGGCAAAGCCCGTTAGCGACCCCTTGATAACAGTGGAAAAAGAACCCTGGTATGATGATGGGGCGTTGCCATAGATATTGACTGAGAACGTTCCCGGCAGTGGCGAACTTGCAGCCAGGGCGAATTGTTTTGCCGGAAGCTCAAAGGGGACATCGAACTTGTTGCTAAGGAGTAAATATCCCTCCTTCACTACTTCCGGCTCGACGTCTTGTTTCGAGCGGAGCAGTCGAATCTTGCTACAAGCCATTTCATAACCTCCTGAGGGTTATGATCATACAGGCGATATGAAAGAACGCATTATACACAACAATATCACGATCCCAGCGGACAATAAGTC
>Ga0315288_10000155_pt1 | contig 77390 bp, 153 predicted proteins | sample YL17G11_20_MG_FD_203454 | JGI IMG/M metagenome (GOLD analysis project Ga0315288, IMG submission 203454) | Sediment microbial communities from Yellowstone Lake, YNP, Wyoming, USA - YL17G11_20 | ecosystem: Environmental > Aquatic > Freshwater > Lake > Sediment | place: USA: Wyoming | collected... | reverse complement strand
CTTGGATACCTTGGTCTCCAGTTGCTCCAGTATCTCCTTTATCGCCTTGGATACCTTGGTCTCCAGTTGCTCCAGTATCTCCTTTATCGCCTTGGATACCTTGGTCTCCTGTTGCTCCTGTTGGACCTGTTGCACCTTGAGGACCTTTTAAAGATTTTTTGTTTATAAATATCATTTTGTTTTCCTTAAATTATCGATTTATCTACATAAATATTAAATTGTTCTGATTTATCTATTTCTCCATTAGGAAAAGTTATCTTTAATTGACAATCAAACTTACCTACAGTATCTAAATCGTCTGAAGTAAGAGTAAATTTAATTATTCCTAATGCTGCTTGAGTTTTATCAAATTGGGAGTCCGTTTTTATAATCATTTTTGCCCCCCCCCCCCTGAAGTTGCATCTTAAATTCTAAAGTACATCCAGTGAGGTTAACAGGCAATTTAGTATCTTTATCAGTTAAAGTTAACTTTAAAATCTTCTGTTCTCCCTTTATTAATCGTCTAATCTCAATCATATTATCTCCTTTATTCTGGTTCTACTTCTAATTTTAAATCTAATTCTTTATCGATTTCTAATGCTATTTGAGATTCTCGGTCTACCTCTAATTTAATATTTGATTCAGATAAATTAAGTCCTATATTTAAAGGAAGTTCAATTACAGTAGATACCATAACTTCTGATTTTTCTCTTAAAATACCTTTTGTTAATAGTCCTAGAATCATTCTTATTCTCCTTATAAAGCAAAAAAGCCATCCAGTAAGATAGGATGGCTCTGCGAATTTTATTTTCCATTCCTTACCTTACAATTTATTTCTTTTGGGAGGGAGACGATTAAGTGCTCCCTCTTATTTTTTAATTATGGTATTGTAATAAATGCTAATTCAGTAAGGTCAGAAGAAATCTTCAAATTATCTGACTCTAAACTGTTAGTTACCTTGTTGTAGTCTTCTATAGCCTGGCTAGTTCCGAGAGCAGTAGGAGATAATCCTGTAATTAGGTATCCCATAGCAAAGACAGCCACCCCCGATACCTTTTTGTAAATCTCAACTCTCAACTGAATTTCATCACTAAAATCTCTTGGGTTAATATAAGGATAAACTGTATCAGATGCCAAAAGAGTTTCAAGTGAAAAACCAGCATTAAATCTATCTAATTTTACTGTTACTGTTTTACCTTTTACACCTGTCTGAGCTACTTCTGTACTGCCAATTTGTTTCTTATCATCTCTTTCCAAAGCCACATCAATTCCAACACTTTGTAAAAGATAAATCTTTGATTCAGTACCATTACCGCATTTCATGTAAATTACACAATCTTCTGCAAATAAAGCATCTGGGTCAGTATTGTTATCTGCCCATAAAGTTGCATAAGCAGTCGCAGCTTCATAATAAACCTTTATTAAATCACTTGTCAAACAATTCAATACTGTTAATAATTTTGTACCGTCGGAATAACTCCAATCTAAAGTTTCTACTAATTCAGTACATATTCCACTTCTAATTCTTAATACTTTGAAAATGTATTCAGTAGCAGAATAAGCAATAGGTATAGGGGCTTCTCCAGTTGCACCAAAATGAAGAGTATAATCTACTCCTGTTCCTAATACTCCAACTGTACCTTCTGCATAAGCAAAATACTTTGTAGGTAAAATTTTAAAATCTTCACCAACTAAATCAAACTTTCTCTGAACTGCAGCATTTGGGTCTCCAATATTTAAAGAAAATCCAGCAACTCTTAATTTAGGAAACCAAATAGTTCCCTTAAAAATATTATCCTCATCCGTTAAATAAGCAGAAATTTCTACCATTGTAGTAGTTAAATCATCTAACTCAATAAATTTATCGGCTCCTGTTACAGGATTTATTACATTGGCTAAAGCATACCAAAAATCCATTGACCCATATTCATACTGAGTTAAAGGATAAGCTAATGTAGGAATATTTTTCTTTACTCCTAATTTTCCATCTCTACCTATTTCAAAAAGTTTATCTTGAGAAAGCGTTAGGTCTCCACCGATGTCCTGGGCTCGATTAATTTGTTCAGGTTGTCTCGCACTATTTTGTGGAAAAATACGTGGTTGACAAAGTTTCGCATGTATCATACTATCCATATTTGTATCCTCCTAAAAAATTTTGTTTTAGGCTCTTCATAAGCCCTCTGTTTTTGGTTTTTGGACTCTTCATAGCCCTAAAAACAGATATTATCTTATTCCTTACTAAGTTATCTTTTTTATTTCAATTACCTTACTAATTATTTTATCTTGGAAATACTTAATTCAATAATTTCTATCTTTATCATTAGTTTTTTTATTTATATTTTAGGATGATTTGCAGAACATCTTCCTTCCATATTAGCAATACGTTCAGAATCGGAATCTAATTTTTTATCTATTCCATCTAATTTTTTTACTAATTCATCAAAACGTAATTGAAGATGATGCATATCATTAAATTTTATAACTATAAACATAGCAACATTAAATCCTAAAACAATTAAAGGCAAATATTCTTTAATAATAGCAATCATATTATTCTCCTTAACTTAATGCTACTCTTACTTTGAAAGACAGTATGTGTCTATATCGGTCCATAACATCTAAATTATCAGTTGCTCGCAATTCTTTTCTGTTTGCAGTTATTGATAATACATTTATAGTACCTTTTAAAGTTTTAGAAGAAACTACTCCGTTAGTAATTGTATATTCATAATAATTAGTTCCTGGCATAATTTTTGAAAGCATCCAAGCAGCTAAATCCAATCTCTGTCCATCGGAAGTAGCAAAAATTCTAATAGAAACTAAAATATCTTCCCAATAAGAATTACTTCCTATTTCTCTTCGTTTAACATCTGAATCTTCTTCACTTATACAAATACAAGGAAGGGTTCCTTTATATACTTCTGCAAAAGATTTTTCAACACGAATTATCCAAGGAGGACTAGCATGTGCTAATTCATAAGTAATATAATCTATTAGTGAAGCCTCGATATTTCTATAATTTCTATACATGTTATCTCCCTAGTTCCTCCATATATTTATCAATTTGTTCTCCAATATTTCTTTTTAAAGAATCATACCCCATATCAATAAATCTAAGAGGGTCAATTACTTTATTTGGTTGCATTAAATGAAATCCAGAACCTTTTCCTGTATGATGCCATGTTTCTCCCCAACCACCTGATTCTGGAGCACGAAAACTATCTCCAAAATAGCCAACATTTGCTTGAGTTACTTTAAATCCATCATTAAATGCCTCGTAATAATGATTTCCACTAACACCTACAGGCATCCCATCTATACGACCTATTCCTACACTTACTCCTGCTGTAGAATTTAAAACATCTACATTTATTGCATTTGCTAATTTTTCTAATTTATAACCAGAATTTAATAATATAGTTTTCATTATTTCTGCAGTAATTTCTGCTTGGAGAACTATTTGATTTTGTACTTCTGGATAAATTCTTGTAGTAACTTCTCTTATCCATTGTACTGGGTCTTTACCTATTTTAGTAATTGTTACTTGAAAACTTCCATTAGGCATTTTTTAACTCCGTTACAACTATGATATAATCTTGTCTCTCTTGAATTGCCCAACCTTTACTGTCATCTTTTCTTACTTTATAATAATTATCTCCAATTTTTATTTTATCTGCTGATTTCAAAGTATTTAAATGCTTTTTCTCGCAAATTAATTCTTTACTTCCCATTAAAATTTGCCCAAAATAACGCCATACGAGAGATTCTGGTGTTATATCTCGGACCAAAGCATCAATAGTAATTGGATTAAGAAAACTTTTGGTTGTGGTCTTCTCATATGGGTCGTCTACAGTTTCCTTTGCACAATAAATTAATACCTTAGTGAGTTTTTCTTCTTGTTTTAATAATCGAAAAATTTCTATTCTTTTATCCATTATTTTTCCTTTTTAATAATTTTATAAACCAATTTGATTTCTTTTTATTTTCTAATAATTTTGGTTTTTCTGCTTTTGCTTCTGAAAAATATAACTTACCATCTACTTCTTTTTCATAAATAGCATAATAAGTATTATTATTAAACCAGTAATCCCAAACTAAATATACATTCTGTGGTTGTTGCATTAGTCGTCATCGTCCTCTTCTACAGATATTTCTTCACTAAGGTCTGTATATTCTATAGTACCAAAGGTCTTAGAAAATTGATTTATTGCTTGTTTTATTTTTTGCTCTGTAGATAAATTTTCACCAAATGTAATAGTAATTTCTGGAGTCCTATATTGCCTAATAGAACCCTTTATCAAAATCGCAGCGATTATTGCAATTAAACATTCTTCGTCTTCTGCTGGAGTCGGAAAGATACTTGTAGGAGGTAAAATTTTAAAAGTCTTATATTTCTCTGCAGTTAAATAATAAAGAGCAGACCTAATATAACCTTGTAATTCTGCATCCGAATATTTTTCATAGGCATTATAAGTAAATGTAAATGAATCTTCTCCTTCAGTTAAAGTTCCAACTATAGTTATTTTTCCATTTGTTGTGGAATAAGAATAATTATTATAAGTACAAGTTCCACTTGTTGCACCTGCACTTAATCCAACTACTGTAAATGTATCAGCAGTTAATTTTGTTATTGTATAGGTTCCCAACGGTAGTGCTACTATTACACTAGAAATAGTTAAGGTTATTACATCTCCATCAATAAGTCCATGTGCTGTTTTTGTAATTGTAACAACTGTTCCTGTTCTAGTCCAAGAAGCACTTACTGTAGGTATAATTGCTCCATTCTTATACACTAATAAAGAAATAGAATCTATATTAGCATCCTGTAAAGAAAAAATCTTAGAAGTATAATATTCTTGAGTTTCTGAATTAAATTTATAATTGTCCGCCAGTATGTCTCTAACTTTGATTAATAGATTTGTCATTTTTAATCTCCCTTTTTTGTCTAACTAATAAAATTTCGCTACCTCTGTCGCCAATAAAATTAAAGAAAAACTTTTGGGCTATTTTTGAAACTGGATTTGTCTTTTTGCACTTAATAAATAATTCGCAATTAAAATTCCAATTTAAATACTTAAACATATCATAAATGTAATCATTTTTTTCTGATAAAATTCGAACATAAGGACGAAAAGTTTTCTCTCTATATATAATAAGTACTGCTTTTATTTCTCCTGATTCTTCAAGTGCTACTGCGGTTTGGTACTTTAATATTTTTTCAATTAACTTTAAATTTCCTTTTAAAAATACTCTACTCTTATTAGTGGTAATGTAAAAATCTTCCCAAACATCCTTAGTTCGAGAAATAAAATCATATACTGAAATTTTGTCTTTTAAAGTTAATTGTCTTATCATTTTAATACTTTTTCTTTATAAAAATTTGTCCAATAACTACGATTATAATTTGCCCTGGTATTACAACCACCACATAAACTAATTAAATTATTTTCATTACAATTCTCTTTATTATAGTCTATGTGATGAACATGAAGAACTTGACCATAAACTGTTAGATGTTCTTCTTCGGTCATATTACAATTTTGACACTCATGGTTGTCTCTATCACGAATGGATTCTTTTAAACTTTCAGTAAATTCTATTGGATAAGGAAAATTACTTTCCCCATTTATGTAATTTGGATGATTTCTTGGGTCTTTATATAAATAAATTTTAGCATGATGACTACATCTTTTTGCATTAAAATCTATTTTTTTACCGCAGTCAATACAAAAACTTTTCCATCCACCTTTAAAAACAGGAGATTGGTCTCCTTTTTTCCCAAAAAATGTATTCGTTTCTGGATTTATTTTATATTGATAAACTCTAGCACAATGTCTGCACCTTTCAAACCCGTTCCAAATTAATTTATCGCAATCTAAACATTTATGTTTATCATGGATTTTATTGTATTCTTTCTTACAATCTTTGCACTCAGAAAATATTATTCCTGTTATTCTTTTATAAAATTTGTTAATATTTTTTCTTTTATTGCATTTTGTACAAATTTTAGTTTTCATATAATTCCTTTCTGATTAATTTTTGTGGGGAGGAGGTCAAATTGACCTCTTCCTTTTAATCAAATTAAAATTATGATGTTGCAGCCCAACAAACTGCCCTGTAGTTCAAGATTGCCTCTACAAGAGACTCAAATCCAAAGAGACCATATCCGTGGGTTAATGTAGTACCAGAATACAAAGGTGTAGGAGTTTCAGCAACATATAATGCTCTTTCTTTTACATCAACTGTTCCACCAGCATTGGCAACTAAATCTCTAATCTGTCGTCTAACGAAGGCGATTGGTTTTCCACCAAGTAGATTAGAATTTCTAGCAACCAAAATCATTTTATTAACAGCTAAAATAGGTAAATCAGAACCACTATCTAACTTGATGTTTCCAAGTATCTTTATTTTTTTAATACCTTTTTCTGCTAACATTTCACTAATTCCCATTTTGTAATTAAAATTACCAACCTGGGCTTTATCATAATCTTCAATTTCTGCGTTTGCAGTAGTACCAGCTAAAAGTACATAGTCAGTACCGTAATTTTCAACTTTACGAACCATAGCAACGATTAAATCCCAGATGTCCTCACCAGTTGTTCTAATAACTGACTGGTCTGGAATACCTGTAGCACCGTTAAGAGCTAAAATCAAGTCTAATGCTCTTTTTAACTCTATTTTATCCATAGCTCTAGAAATAGAAACTTTACGTCTTGCTAAAGCACCTTGGTCGGGAGATTCTGCTAATTCCTGAACCAATACATACTCTAACTTTGACTGTATATAGGAAAGGAAAATTTCAGTTACATTACCCAATCCTACTTTAATTGGAACTATCTGTCCTTCTGAACCAGAAGTATAAATAGTATCCACACCATTAGAATCATCAGGAACGAAAGTATAAACTCTTTCTCCAACTGGAAGTACAGGTTCGATGTTACAAATTTCTACTAAGTCAGCAGGAACAGGAAAATTAACATCAATAGGGGAACCTATAATTCTTGCTATTTCAATTGTAGGTCTGTCAGCCATGTTTGTATCCTCCTAAAAAATTTTGTTACTTATCTTTTTATATTTTATTTCTTATCTTTTTTCTTTCCAAATGCTCTTTCATTTACTTCATCATGAATTTTTTTGTATTTATCATCTTTTGCTTTTTCAACATTACCAACATCTAATTCGGGTTTTTCAACCTTTGCTATTTCAACTTTAGGTTTAGTTAATTCTACAATCTCTTGTGCTTTCGCAGCAAGTTCATTTTTTAGATTTGTAATTTCAATATCTTTTTCTGCTTTAACAATATTAACTTTTTCTTCTAATTGTGCTAAAGAATAAGTATCTACAACTGTATATTCCTCTGTACTTACTTCCTCTTTACCATCAGAATAATAGCGAGTTGTTTTTCTTTCGCCTTTACGTTCCGATGTATTTCCTGTACCATCTTCTTTTGGAATGTAAGTAGTAATTACAGATTCTTGTACCACTTCTTTTACTAATTTTATTTCAGTAACAGGTGTTTCTGCTACTTGTGCTACAACTTCGGGTTTGACTTCGGCTTCAACTTTAGTCTCTTCGGGTGTGGTCTTCACAACCTCTTCGGGTTTGACTTCAGCAGCTTGAGTCTCTTCGATTTTTATTTCTTCTATTTTAATTTCTTCTTTTTTCGGTTCTTCAATAACTTCTTCAGCTTTTTCATATTTCTTTAACAACTCAGTCATGTTTAATTCTTTTGCTTTCTTGAGGATTTTTGCTAATGCTGATTTCTTTTCCTCTTCAGAGATGTCCTTTGCCTGTGGTAAACGGGCAAGAGCATTTCTAACATGTGCTTCGTCATTGATTGGAAATCTACGAATCTTTTTTCCGTCTTTTTCTTGAATCAACGCAAAATCACTATCAGGTAATGCGTTTCTCTGTTCAGTTGTTAATTTTTTTGCATCTTCAATTTCTCCACCTTCATAATCATCTTCAATTAATTCATTTGGACCATTTTCAATCTTTATTTCTTCTGCCATAATGTTTTTGTCCTCCTTTTCAAAACAAGTACAGGTTTTACACCTGGTGCAGGGTTCTTGCTCTTCAATAGCAATTAATTCTGCATAAATAAGTCGACTATCTTTTTCAAATACCTTATCGATTATTTGTTCTGCTTCTTCAATTACTTTCTTATTAGCTAATAAAGTTACCATTGCATTAGGACATGCTGGAGGAATAGGTTTCCCTGTATTTTCATCTAATAATAACATACCACATCCATGAAAAATTATTGGAGAAACACTTCGTATTCCATTTCCTAAATCGTGGATAACTGAATTACCACTTTCATCTCGATTATAAATTTCATAAGAAACAAATAATTTTTTTTCTGCAAAAAGTTTTTCAACAGTAGCAAATTCTTCACGAAATAATGATTTAAATAATACTCCATAAATTATAATTTTATTATTTTCTATTTTGGCATCTAGGATGTGTCCTGCAATTTGATGTGCACCTTCATGGTTCCAATTAACTTGCTTTGCTCGAAGAGTTGGTAATCCTTCTTCTACTGCTTTTTTAGGAAGAATTACATTATTTAAATTTACTTTATCTATCTCTGCATAAATTGTTTTAAATAAAGCTAGGTCTGGACTCGGAATAACTATTTCAAATTTTTTAGCGATTTCGATTAATTCTTTGTTATCTTTAGCTTCTATAAATGTAGTTTCTGAATTTAAAGTCCATTCCATTAATGAAGCAGCCAATAGTTTATTATTACATGTTTTTTTCATTATAAAACCTCCATTTGTTTCAAATCTTGTTTTTGTAAAACTGTAATCTTTTTAAAAAGATATAATTTTTTAAATAAATTAAATTTCTTTTTAGCATTATCTCTCCACCAACCTTTTATTTCGATGTAAGTATCTGTTTCAGGTAAATAAAAGTCTGGAGTATAAGTACATTTACCTAAATTAAAAGTCTCAGATTCATACTGCCATTTAACTTCTTTCTCATCTAACCATTTGGCATAGGCAACTTCCCAACTACTACGCATCCAAATACCTTTATATTTTATCTTTTTCCCATGAGAAGGAAGTTTACCAAATTTGGGAGAATTTTCTCCTGTCATACTTTCTATCCAAGATTTTCTTATCCAAGGAATTAATGGTATTCCATATTTTTTTAAATAATTAGCAATTGTACTTTTACCACAGTTATATATTTTAGAGATTTCCAATATATTTTTCTTTTGGTTTACATATAACTCAATTAATAATTCTTTAGTAACTATATTTTGAAATTTACCTTCCCAGGGTATCTTTAATCCTAAGTTATATTTATTTTTATTATCACAAGAATAACATCTCAAACTTCTATATGAAACTAATATTCCGCAGTCAATACATGGTTTTTTGTGTTCTTCTAACCATTTCTGAGTTGCCATTATTTTTTATCTTCTTTTAATTTATTCATATATTTTTGTAATGCACTCCAAGCAATTTTAAATGCCTTTGCTTCATCGTGAGTTTTTTCATAAACACTATTCCAAGTACTTATCCAAACGTTTCTAGCTCCTTCAGGATATTTATTTAAATAAGAAGGATAATTAGTTTTAGTATATGGTGCTATTTCTAAATCTTCTTTTAAAGAAGAATCAATCAAGTCTTCTTGAGTAACTGCTTCTTCACATTTAGGGCATTTTACATATCCCATTCCTGCTTCTTGAACAGAGAGATAATCAAATTCATGTCCACATTTTTTACATTTTGCTATTAGTTTTTCTTCTAATTCAGCTTTAAAATTTTGTTTTTCTGGACCTGTTTTATTTTTTAAATTCTTATCATTTTTAGGCTTTGCAGGAATTCCCATCCTATCGGGAATATCTTCTCTATTTTGAAGAAGGTGAGGATACATTAAATCTTCTATTCCTTCATCTAATTCTTTTTGTCTGCGAGTCATTTCTGTTTCATAATCAAATCCCATAGATTCGATAAAAGTACGAATACTTAATGAACCTCGGTCAAATCCTGACCGTATGATGTCTAAGATTTGTTCGGTATTTATTCTTAGTGGACTTGCTACAACAGTAATTTCATTATTTTCACTAAAAAGTTTACGATGACTTTCAATGTTTTTTATAATAATTAATTTAGCTAAATCGGTAAGTATAGATTTAAATCCATCTACTCCAGCATTTACATTAGAAATAAATGGTTTAGGATTTAATCTGGTTTCCTGACGAGAAATAGAAATTTCCAATAAATCTATAAATCCTAATCCTGCTAAAATTGCTCGATAACCTTGTACAAATAAATCTTGAGAAAGAATTGGGCGGAAATCGGGAATTAAATGAGAATATTTTTTATCCCAAGTATCAACGAGAGCAGGTAATTTACCTTTTTCGCCTTTGTATTTTTCTAAATCTGCTTTAAATTCTGTCTGAAATTTCTTTAAGTCTTCTACTTTATAATTAATTCCAGCATTAGCCATTGATTCGCTTCCCATTGTTAATAAAAATAAATAAGGAAGTGCTTTTGTAATTACTTCATCGCCTTTATCACTTAAAACCTGTAATGCTTTATGATTTTTATAAATACCATTTCTTACCAAATAAGGAATTGGATATTCATCATGCCACCGAGTACCATTTTTCTGAATAATTATTTCTTCTTTAGCATTAGGAATTTGCATTTTATCACTTTTTGAGGAATCTAAATAATATTTATCGGACCCTAATTTAAAATTTTTGGTATCGGGTCGGTCAACATAAATAGATGAACCATTTGCAAAATATAATGCCTTGGGAACTAAAATCTTATTCCCACTAAAATCAACTTCTTTCCAATCCTTTGCTCTCAATACACAAAGTGAACTTCCTTTCCATAATTCCTGAAAGTATTCTTTAGCTAAATTAGATGTTCCTGTTGGAATGGTACCAAGTAATTCATCATTTAATGAAGATAACCATTTATTTAAAATGTCTTCGACTACTTGATTAGAACATTCTATTTTATAATTAGCGGAAGAAGCAGAATTAATTGCATAATCTAAAATAGTGTTTACTATTCCCGTTATGTCATTAGAAATTACATCATCCACATATCCACATTGAGTATGGAAATCTTGGGATACAGTTATAGCTTTTGTCCAAAGAAGCATATCTAACATTCGCCCATAAAACATGTCCTGTATGTTCATTATTTAACTCCTTTTTTATAATCCTTGAAAAAGCCCCATTGGTGGACTTTGTTTTTCTAACATAGGATTTAATGTCGGCAATTGTTCTGTCATCCATTCTAAGATTGCGAATACTTGAAATGCCTGTACATAATGGTCTTCAGTAGTAGACCCATAAACTATTCTACTTCCTGAAATAGTACTTACATAAGAAGCAAATTGATTATCAAATTTATAATCGTCGTCTGGTATATCAAATTTCCTATCATAAAATAATTCATTTAATCTTCTAACAGAAAAAATTAGTGTATTTTCTTTTTTTTCGGTAGCATTGCCTTTATTATCTCTAATAGTTTTATTATTATCGTCTTTCTCGAAACCAGTAACTATGTCCTCATTAAATGCACACCAAAAAACTCTTTTAATAACTTTTACTACATTTTCTTTTTCATCTTTAATTATTTCATTTAATCTTTTACTTAAAATTTCATAGACTGGTTTTCCCATAATTGTGCAGTCTACACTCAAAAAATTTCCTTTAACTCTTCTAAAAATCCATTCCATTACATCGGGTAATTCTTGAGTCAAAGATAATTTATAAGTAGTTATATTATAAATTAAATGATACTTATTATTTATTTTAGCAATTACATTAATTTCAGTTGCAGCAGAATCTCCAATATCGGATACCACATAAATTCTATCGGCATTAATAATTGGTTCTATAATTAAGAAAGATTTGAAATCTTTAAAAGTTTTTTTGGTAACTTCAAATCTTTTTGTTATTCTTTTCTTATTATAATTAGTTTTAACCCTATCCATATCGAAAGCCCCTGAAGCTCCTTCAATTAAATCAGCAGCAACATTTATTCTGTAACCAGCAGATTCTTGACCTCCATAATCTCTAATTCTACTTTCTTTAGTTTTATCATCCCAAAGATGACTAACATATTGGGGTAATCTAATTAAACTTTTTTTGTTATTTCTATCTCTTATAGTTCTTCCTAAAGGAGATACTTTAGTAATAAGAGGAATTCCACATAAAATTTCCATTACTCCAAAATCACTAGTTGCATCTATTTTATGAGAATAAGCTGTTTCTGTTTCTGCTTGAATTTCATCCTGAAAATTAATAAAAGTATGATGTCCCCACCAATTTTCTCCAGGGGATTTTCCTTTAACGGTTTCATTTATACCAAAAAGTTTATTACCATTTTTTGTTTCTATTAAATATTCTGGACTGCCTCTGGTTGTTTGTTTATAAATTTTATAAAAATTATGATAAACAAAAAATTCCTTAACATCATCTAATACTTTATTAACATGTTTCTCATCGTATGAAGCCAAAGTCATTTCTTTATCTTTATAATGAATTAATTTTAATAAAATATTAGCAACCAAAGCAATAAATGTTTTTCCTATTTTTCTTGCACAAATAATAATTCTGGTTCCTAATTCAATTCTTCTACGAAAATTTTCAACTTCTGATAATCGGTCATCATCTTCTATCGCAGAATCGAAACCTAAAAAAGGGCGTTGGTAAATTCTTAGTTTAATACATGGCTTAAAGTCATTCCAGTTGCGTGGCGTTCCTTTACTAAAAGTAGATTCGACTAAGCAACGAGCATTATAAAAACATTCTACAAAAAATTGTTCTTCTTCAGTTAAATTTTTAATCATATTTATTTATTAATAATTTAGTATAAAATTCTTGCCAATGTTCTTTATTAAAATTTACTCTTGAATTACAAGATAAACATATTGTTATAAGATTATCTTCTTCGCAATTTTTTTTGTTATAATCGATATGATGAATAGATAATACTTTACCCACTACTATTAAATGCTCTTCTTCCGTCATAGAACAATTTTGACAAATATAATTGTCTCTCTTGCGAATCTGTTCTCGTAATTCTTCAGTAAATTCAATAGAATAAGGTTCAAAAGAAGAACCGTTATTCCAATTACCATTTTTATCTCCCACTTTAGAACAAGAAGGGCATCTTCCTAAACCATCTAGTGCATTATTTAAACTTATTTCTTTTCCACATTCTTTACAGTAGTATTTTTTTAAAGTATCTCCATTTTTATAATTCGGATTGTTATCACCTATTTTGCAACAATGAAGACAAGTCTTATTTCCAAGAAGCCAAGTATGATAAGTTATTTCATTTATTTTACAAACTATGCAATAATGTTTTTTTAATGTTCTACCGTCTTTATAATTTGAATTATTTTTGCCTTTTTTATTCTTCATTTTCTGTTTCTTCGTTTTTATCTTGATTTAGTGGATAATTTTGCCTAATCCATTTTATATAATCAAGTGTAGCATTTAAAAAACGTGCTGCTTGGTCCTCTGAAATCTTTCCTAATTCTAAATCTTCAAAAATTGCTTTATTAAATAAAATACCTCCGTCAATAAACCAAGGATGGTCAACAACTTCATCTTTCTCTTTATCTAATCTTCTTCTAATTAAAAATATTTCTGCACATTTAGGACATTGAAATTCGTAATTACTTCGGTTTTCTGGTTTATTTATCCATTTATGAAATCTCTCTGTTAAATCATCTATTACTTTTGAGGCGTCGTTCTTTCCGTCTTTTTTTGATACTAATCCTAATCCTTCTTTTATTTCTATTATTTGATTTGTTAATTCAGTTACTTGTTCTAAAAATTGTAAAGGAATAGTCGGATTTGCTTTGCTTTGTTCATTATTAATAAATTTTTTAACTCTTTCTAATAAAATTTCTAAATCTATTAAATTCCTTAAAGTATTTTTTTCTGAAAATGAAGTTATAGAAGATTCTAATAAATATTTATTTAATAAATTAGTAGCAAATTCTTTTTCTTCTGGTAAACAAAAAGTTAAAGAATTTGTAATTTCATTTTTCTCTAAACTTTCTTTGGCAAGAGAATTCAATTCTTCTTCTGACTTCCCTTGATTTTGTTTTAGGTTACGAATTTTTTTTACTTCTCGTTTTAAATTATCCATAATTCCTTTTCTATATTAAATGTAATATATATTTCTTTAATTTACCAATAAGGTATGAATCTTTGAACTCCCCCAATATTTATTGCTATCCAACCAGTAACTGCTGTACAACCTGCTGGACCTTTATTTGCTGTTAAAACTGCTGCTGCTGTTCCTAAAGGAATTGGAGTTATTCCCTCACTAAATGCAAATATACTTTCACCTTCTACTAACATTGCACCATCTGCATAAACTGTTGTAGCTGCACCAGTAGAAACATAAACCACTCCCCATATTCTTGAAGCGTCAGCAGGAATAGTTGCGGTTACTGTTAAAAATTCCCAAGCACTACCCCCAGAATGAGGAGTAGAAGTAGTTTCATCGGTCGCCCCTGCGTAGTTTATTTTTACAGTTACTCTACTTGCAACCGAAGCCCATACCCATATGCCTAAAGTTGCTTTACGACCCAACCAGTAAGCAATGCCCTTTTCAGTAGCAACATTTTGATATATTTGCGTGGCTACGTCATTTAACGCTACATTTAATTGAACCGAGTAAGTTCCTAACTTAATTACACTTGCTTCTCTTTCTATTGTTCCTGTTCCAGAAGTATAAAATATCCATCTATCAGGAGCAGCACTTGCTCCAGCACTCCAATTTTCAAAATCCCCATTACTTAATAAATTAGTAGGATTAACTGTACCATTATTTTTTACTCTAGCATCTATTCCTGTTTTTAATAAATTAACTGTCGGATATTTTGTGGTACTAGTATCTATTGTAGTATTTTCTTTATTTGCTACATCTTCTGCTGTATAAGCAAAAGTTGCTTTATAAATTCCATCAAAATAAGTTTTAAGGGTATTTTTTATATTAAGCCAAGTTAATTTTCTTTTTGCATTTGTATCTGCTACACTTTCTATTAATGCAACATCTGCATCTAATGGAGTTGGTTTATCTGTTAATCCAATAATTTCTCCAGAAATAGTTTTATTAAAAGGATTAGAAACTATCCAATTACTACCATCAAAATAATAATAAAGATTCTCATCCTCTATCCAAGTAATTAATCCTTCTGCTTTTGTAACAAAATCCCATCCACTACCATTTCCAATTGCAATATCTCCAGTATGACCAGTCCAATCCCCTGAACCAGTTGCTGCAACAATGTAACGATGCCCTTTAGTTGCTGCAGGAGGAGCACTAAGGTCTTTATCCTTTACTGGTTGCTGGAAAGGAAAATTTTCAGTTACGGGAACTTTTTTAGTGGACATTTTATTTTATTCCTCTTTTTATAAGTTTATTTATATAAAATTTTTGCCAATAAGTTCGATTAAAATTTGCTCTAGTATTACACCAAAGACAAGTTGTAATTAAATTTTCTTCTTTACAATTCTTCTTATCATAATCAATATGATGAATAGTTAATATTCGACCAATTACTATTAAATGCTCTTCTTGAGTCATACCGCAGTTTTGGCACTCATAATTATCTCGTTTGAGAATTAATTCTTTAAGTTCTTTATTAAATTCTTCAGTATAAGGTTCATAAGAACGACCATCTATCCAATTCCAATGATTCTTACCTGCTAATTTATGATTACCAAAATTTGGATTATTTTCATCTTTACTATTTAGAATACCAATTTTATGTAAATATTTTGTATTACAACTTTTACATCGTTTTGTAGTTGGACTTATTATTTTATTACAATCTATACAATGATTTGGATTGTCGCTAAATTTACCATTTATATAACCTGAATGATTTTTTGGATTTTTTAAATTTTCTTTTGCTGCACAACTTCTGCAACGTTGTTTTCCATAAGACCATGTGTTATAACTTATTTCATTATCACAATCAAGACAATAATGTTTTTTTAGTGTTTCTCCATGTTTTAAATTTCCTTTATTATTCATTTTATTTTTGGGAGGGAAAGAAAGTCTTTCCCTCATTTATTAAAAATTAATTAAACATAGTCAATAAGTAAACAACCATAATCGTTGTCATAGGTCGCTGAAGGACCTGTAGCTCCTGTGGCTCCAGTTGCGCCCGTCGCCCCTGTTGGACCTGTGACGGTAGAATCTGCACCCGTAGCTCCTGTGGCTCCAGTTGCGCCCGTCGCCCCTGTTGGACCTGTGACGGTAGAATCTGCACCTGTGGCTCCTGTGGCTCCAGTTGCGCCCGTCGCCCCTGTTGGACCTGTGACGGTAGAATCTGCACCTGTGGCTCCTGTGGCTCCAGTTGCGCCCGTCGCCCCTGTTGGACCTGTGACGGTAGAATCTGCACCCGTAGCTCCTGTGGCTCCAGTTGCGCCTGTGGCACCCGTTGGACCAATCTGACCTAAATACTCTCCCCATGTTGAATTACGATAAGAATAATATTTTCGTTCAGAAGAATCGGCAACATAAACAAGCATCCCTTCTAAAGGAGCATCTGTTAACCACGAATCGGGAACTCCACCTGTTTCACCGCTACAAGTTTTTATTTCTCCTGTAGTTGTAAGTAAGTATCTATCTCCTTTTGCAACTCCTGTAGTTGGAAGAGTAGCTACTCTATTTATTACAGCTGGTTGAAAAACAAAATTTTCTAATGCTGGTACTCTCTTTACTGCCATTTGGATTTTCCTCCTCTTCTAAAAATTATTAAATTCAAAAAATTAGTCTCGTAAAGAAACTTAATTATCTTTTTATTCTACTAAATAAGTTTTGTAATCTGGGTCATAAATCATTTTTTTCTGGAAACCAATGTGCCCCGAATTAGCATAATCTAAATTAGATAATAACGCATGGTCTGTAGTTCCTGCAGGACCAGTTGCACCTTTATCTCCTTTTAAACCTTGTTCAGTAAATTTAATAACTATTTTAGGTTCATCGAAGATTTTTACTTTTATTTTTGGTTCGTCGAAAATTTTACATATAATCTTATCTGACATTAGGACACCGCCTGGACTACTCGGTCAGTAAATACAATAGTACCTTCCAAAACAGTAATCGCTTCTTTTGTAATTCCTATCATTTTATCAGTAATAACTTTTATTCCAAATAAACGATTACCTAAAACATTTGTCTGTGTCGAAGTTAATTGTATTGTAGCTTCTCCATCGATAGGATTAGAAAAAGTTACTGTTGCTGGAATTACATCAGTAGCATTATCTAAATCGTCTATTTTCACTTTTATTAAAAAATAAATAATCCACCCTGTTATATTTATTCTAGCATTATATTCGTCTTCGAAATAGATTGTTCTACTCCAAGAATCTCCTCGTTTAATAATTAAATTAGTTGATTCTAACATTTTTATTTTCCCCTTACTATTTTATTTAAAGTTTTTTCTAAACATCTATTCATCTCTTCAAGTGTATCTTCTTCGGAAAGAGATTTTTCTAATTCTTTTTTAATTAAATAAATTATTCTATCTATAAAATCATATTTTTTAATCATTTGATTTTCCACAATAATAAAAAAGTTTTACCTGCTGCGGATATTATGCATATCAACTTTATGGCTGGCTACGGAAGCAGGATTTGTGGTAGGGTTAATAAGTTCCCATTTTAAACTTACAATTTATGGAAGAGGTAAAATTCCCTTAACCCTATAAAATAAAAAAGCCCAAAACAAAATCCTTTCGAACTTTATCTTGAGCTTTAGACTTACTATCGTTTGATAATAAGCTGGTTGAAAATTAATTGGATTATCTTATTAAATAGTTAGCTAAACCATTCTAGTCTATACGATAATCCTTATCTTTTCTACTCGGCTTGTCCTGGTTGCAACCAGATAGACACGACTCACCTTTCGAGGTCATAAATAACCTAATTCGAGGCTTATCGCTAAATAAGCAGTCAAATTAGGAGGAAGTATCAATCGGGTGCCTCCCGATAATCAGTAAGCACCCATAGTTACATCACTATAAGTCGACCAGGAAACCCCAATCCAATAACCTTATAGGATGACTTGTCTGCCAATAAAAATAGCAGGTAAAAAGACATAACCCAATATCTTAACTACATTTAGGAGCAAGTATTCGCTGTGAACCCCTTTTTCCTTTTCGGATTATTATTGGCATTGAAGCATTAACTGCCCCTATATACTATTAACGGAAAAATTCCTTTTTTGTAACATTTATTTTTGTATTCTATCTATAATAATACTAATAGATTACAAATACTCCTATAAATATTTTAAATAATTGCCATATTAGCCTAAAAAATAAACCATTCTAATGAAGAAATTCTCTCTTCCTTCTTCTTCTCTTCCCCCCATACCCCCTATCTTATCATTATCTATCTAAGTTATTAGTTACTTACTTCGTAAGTAACAGCGTAAAAGTTCTAAAACTAACTTTTACGCCTTACTCTTACCATGTATTTCTTCCTGAATAAATCAATCTTAAATCTTATGGTAAAATGAAGGAGGGTTGGGAGGAAGCATCTCGGCACGACATCTACCTTTCTAAAGTAGAATAAGCAAAGAAGAATAGGTATAAATTAGTAGATATTAAGATAGAAATCATAACCTATTGGTATTAATAATGGTAGATAGAGTAGATTCTAAAAGGTAGAAATGGTAGATTGCTAATTTAGTATCTACCCTAAATAAGGTAGAAGTAGGTAGAAAGTATAATTTAGTCCTTTACTAATTCTCCTTACCTATATATAATAGGGTAGAAACTAATAAGATTGAGGTAGAAATGACTTAACTCTAATGATTTCAATAAGGTAGATAAAATAAGATAATTAAATACTATCTTATAGTATCTTTGCTAAAAATAACCCACCGACCAGGCTCCGAGCCCCTCATGAGCATTTCACCGAAGGGATTTTACCATATTTAATATTTAACTATAATAAATTCAAAATGTTATATTAAAAATAATAGAATATAATAATCACCGATAAGATAGATTTAATAATAATGAAATATAATGGGGGAAAATAAATATAAATGATTGGGGCGAAAAGAGATATATTTTATTAAATCGATAGTTTCCTACAGTCGGTATCTTCCGAGCCAAAAAGACCTTTTTTGCTAATCCTAACCCCACCCGTTGATTATAACTTATTTATTTATAATAAGTTATAGTTATTTATGAGGTAGTAGTTTTATAATTTAGTATTATAACTAAAGCGGTTTTTTAAGGTATATTTTTGGCGTTTATAAATTGCGCCAGCAAGCAAGTATTTATTTTTTATTATAGGCATTTTATTTATAGTATTATACCATAGATTTTTTATTAGTTATAGAGGTTAATTTATTTTATTATTTTACCTTGACATTTGGTTTTATTTATGTTATACTTAATTAGAAGTTAAGAGAGGGGATAAAATGAGAGAATTAAAATACATTATAACTAAAGACCTAAAACATTTTAAAAGCGATACTCTACACCATTGGGAACTTGCAAGGGCAAGAGGTTATAATCCGCAAGATATTATTGAAGCAGGATTATTTATTGACAGTCAATTATTTATTTTAGAGGGAACTAATCAAGCGCATTTATTAAAACATAAGTCTGTTTATTTAGGTAACATTTTAAATGATAAAGAGGCAGAGAATACAGCACTTAATAAATTAGCGGTTAATTGGTTAAGAGGTAGAGAATTGGAGAGCCAATTATATTATAGCAAAGGCGCATTAAAAGAGGGCGATTAAAATGATTAAAGTATTTATCCCACAAGATAAAACACAAGGTAAAACTAAAGCAAGAGGTTTTTGGTATTCTAAAAATACCAATAAGATTTACTATGATTATTTAAAAGTATTACCTTTAAGATTTATTTACGGGCAAGGACAAAACAATTCTTATGCCTTAAAAGAATTACAATTCTTAAAACATTGGCATAAGCAAGAGGCATTATTTTTTATCTCTGGACATTATAAAGAGCAAGGCAAGGGATTTATATTCTATGAGCAAGATAAAATTGAAGTATTGCCGAACCGAATTTATAAAGAGGTTTTAAGAAGTAATTTAAGAGCCGAGATTAAAGAGGCGTTAAGCGTATACGGTGGAGTTACTATATATAAAGAGGGTAACAGGTATTTTAAAGAAATATTTTATAAATAAGAGGGGATAAAATGATTAATATAAAAGATTTAAGAGAAGCAATAAAAATTATAAGGGATAACAAGGATTTTAAAGATATAACCTTAAAAGATAACCCTTATTATAATTTATTTGGGGATAAGTATTCTTTTAAATGTAGACAAGCAATAAAAGAAGTTATATCTATTATAGAGGCAGATATAAATTTATTAAGTTATATTCCGCAAGATATAAGAGATTTAATTACAGAGGCAGGATATAGTATATTTAAAAAGTAGAGGTATAAATTGATTAAACTTTATCATTATAGCAATACAGATATAAAGGATTATATTAAGCCAGATTTTTATGGTAGTAATTATTTTACTTCTAATGATAAAAATATAACTAATGTAAAGAGGGCGTTTTATTATACCAAGCCAGAGCCAGAGGCGTTATTAAGAGGTAGTAAATTTTTGTATATAGTAGAGATAGAGCCAAGTCAATTATATAATATAAGCCAAGATAGTAAAGGTTATTTAAAGAGCCATAGCATAAGCGAGGCGTTAAGGCATATTAAGAGGCATTATAAAGGCGTTATATATAATATAGGTAAGGTAGAGATAGTCAATTTATTTAAGCGCATAAAAATAATAAATAAAATAACCTTGACAAAGTAAGGAATATATGTTATACTTTAGTATATTAAGGGTTGCATTTTATCCTTTGAAAAATGCAGAAGTAAATAACAAAGGGGGCAAAAATGTATAGAGCAAAAAGCGACAAAGATTTGGGCGTAAAGGGTTGTAAAGTTATAGGTGATGTTACTCCGTTAGGATATGAATTGACGGAAACTTTTTTTGTGGACAATAGCGGTTTTGGGGCAAGTGATGAATTGGCTTTAACTTTTGACCAATTTTTAACAAAGGTTAAGGCAGGTTATTTTTACGGAATAAAAGAAGTCGGACAATTCCAAGTCTATATTAATGAATTTAAAAAAGTATCAAGAGCCAAGCAATTAGCAGAACAAGGGATATTAAGCAGTAAATTAATAAGTAAGTCTTGCAGGGTGATAAAATATAACAATGGTGATTTTACAGTTAGATTATATACAACGGATATTTTAAAAATAACAAGCGGTAAAATTATATTAAACTCGGGAGGATATAAAACCGTTACTACAAAGGCAAGGTTAAATGAATTTTTGGCAGACTATAACATAAGAGTTTGGCAAGAAAAAAGAGAGTGGTTTATTGACGACAGAGGCGTTAAAAGAGATTTTATAGACGGAATAGAGCTAAAACTTGATACTTATTAAAAATTTAAGCCATAGCAAGGGCAAGGTTAAACTATTTTAAGGTAAGGCATATAATATAAGGGGGTGATTTAAGATGAAACTAATTGATAAAATAATAACATACGAGCAAGGGGAATTAAGAGGGCAAGAAGTATTAAGATTATTTAGCCACTTAATTAAGACAGGCAAGGCGTGGGCGTTACAGGGTAGTTATGGCAGACAGGCGCAGAATTTAATTGACAGGGGTTATTTATCAGTTAAAGGCGAGATATTAAAGACCGTATAAAAAAGAGAGGGGCGAAATGAAAATTTTTAATTTAAATAAGGTTTACAATGTAGTTTGTAATTGGGAAAATACAAGATATGGATTTAGACATTTGGCAGTATTACACAAAAACGGATTTGAAGTTGCAAGTTACGAATTTGAAAGCGTTTTGTTGAGAATAATTGAGGACAATTTTATAGGTAAAGAAAAACAAAAATTTTTAAAACAATTTAAAGATAAAAATATCTAATAAAAAGAGAGGTAATTTATGAACCTATTTAATTTAGCAGAATTGGAATTAAGGCGAGAAAACCGAGAGCCGAGCCAGACCTTGATTATAGATAGGGCAATAACTATTCGCAAGTGGTTAGATATACAGACAAGAAATAAAAAGGTTTTAGAAAACAGATATAAAAAAGGCAGGTAATAAGTATTGACCAGACCAGAGTTAAGCGCAAGGCGAGGCAGTTAGAGGGTATATTTTAAGAGAGGTAAAGCAAGATGTTAAGATACCATAAAAAAGTATATACTGAACCAGAACATTGGCGCAGTTTAAAAACCATAACCGAGCAATTAAACGGATTAAATTGGCGGTGGACTTCTCATAGTTTAGACAATTTAAAATATAGGACAATAGGCATTGAGGCAATTTTAAGATTTATTAAGGGCGTAAAATTAGCGACAGACCAGATTTTTGAATATTATTTAACCGATACTAAAGAACCTGAAAAGATTTGTTATAGGTTAAATTATAGCGAGGATATTGACCTTATATTAGTAGTTAGTAATACAAAAAATTTAGTTACTATATATATAAACTCTAAAGATGACGGACACGAAACATTAAAAAAAGAATTATATTGTAAAGGTTAAAATGATTTTACTTATATTAGGGTTTTATATTTATAGTTTTATAATTTATGAGCAGACCAGAAAAATTAAAAATAATTAAAAAATTATTTTTTCTAAATCTTGTAAGTTATTGTAAGACAATAAGTTATAAAGAAAAAATAAACTTGACAATTAACAAGATATATGTTATACTTAATTAGAAACTAAAAGAGAGGGGGTGAGAGAAAATGAGCCGAAATTATTATAGTAAAGATAAAACAAAATTAAGTTATGACTATGAAAAACAAGTTTGGATAAAAGACGGAAAATATCAAAATTGTGGACATAAAGCCGAAATGAATTGTGGTTGTTATGGCAAAATACATAAAAACGAAATAGCAATTATAACCGAGCATTGTCAATAATAATTTGCTCTGGTAACTATTCTATGTTATACTTATACTAAAAGGAGTGTATATAATGGCAAGAGGTAGACCGATAGGCAGTAAAAATAAATCTAAATTAAGTGATGAGGCATTAGAAATAAAAAAGGGGAATACTTTAATTACTAATCCTAAAGAATTAAAAAAAGAAATCAGAGCATTAAGAAAACTTAAATTACAATGTAGAGCAGGAACACCAGAGAGAATTGAATTAGAGCATAGGATTAAGGCACTTAAAAAACAAAGAACAGATTTAACTGCGCCTGAACCAGAAAAAGATAAATTAATTGCCGAGATTAAGAAATTAGACCCTCTTTTTGAGAAGTTAGAAATTAACCTTAATAAATTTAGTGTAAAAGAATTAGAATACCACTTAAATAAAAAGCGAGGTATAAAATGATTAAAAAAACAGTAACTACACAATATACAGATGAGCAAGGATTTGAATTTACTTTTGAACCTATTGAAAGTAGTTTAAAAATTGTTAAGACTAAAACAGGATTTGAAGCACGATATTTAACTCTTGATAATGACCCGATAGACCCAAGAGAAGATGAGAATTATTCTACTATGATATGTTTTCATAGCAGATATTCTTTAGGAGATAAGCATAATTATAGTAGTTATGAAGATTTTGTTTTATCTCTTGCAGAAGAATTAAATATAATATCAAGTAAAGATAATGACGGAAACTATACAATACAAGAATTATTTGAAGAAATTGAAATGGGATTAGTATGTATATTACCTTTATATTTATATGACCATAGCGGAATTAGTATGAAAACATTTAGATTTGGACAGCATAAAGATTGGGATTGCGGACAAGTAGGGTTTATTTATTTGACAAAAGAGAATTTAAAAAAATGGGGAATTAAGAAATCTCAAGCAGAAAAATATTTAATGCAAGAAGTAGAAATTTACAGTCAATATTTAGAGGGAGATTGTTATTGTATTGTAAAAGAAATTTATAATAAAGATAAAGAGCAGATAGAACAAGAAACAGGTGGATATTTTGGATATTTAGAAGCCAAGAAAGCATTAGAAACAGAAATATAAAAGGAGAGGATAAAATGAAAGAATTATGGTTTAAATTAAATTTATTATATCAAGAATTAGTAAATTTATATAGAGAGTTTTCTTCAAAAAAACATCAAGAATTATTAGAAGATTTTAATATTTCTTCTGGAACGGATTATGCTGACCATATTTTTAATAATGCAGAGTTATTAAACTTTTATAATGGAAATAAAAAGGAGTAAAATATGTATAAAATAATTGATTTGCAGGGCGTAGGCACGAAAGAAAATAGAATATTTGAAACTTTAGAAGATATAGTAGAGGAATTAGCAGATTATCACGATATTGATTTTACAGGCACAGACGATAAAGATAATGAATTGAGTATATGGGATTATTTTAAATTTTGGAAAATAGATACTACCAAGAAACAATTAGAGTATTTATTGCAGTATGGTGAATGGAGAGTTGAGGAATTAAAAAGTGAATGTTGTAATGCTGAAATTATCAATAATGGATATGATATAATAGATTTAATTACAAGAAATTATCATTTAGAGTGTAGTAAATGTGGTAAAATGTTTGAAACTGTAACAGAATAAAAAAAGGAGAAGATAAAAATGATAACATTAAAAGATTTAAAAAAAGTAAAGACCTATGATGATTTAGAAGATTTAGGTATAGGGCGTATTATTTGTGATATAAGTTATAGGGGTGGTAATTTAGGTTTTTCTGGTAAAGATGTTGCTATGGCATTGGATATAAGCGAATATCAATTACCCACTAATTTTGGCGCAGGTTGTAATTATTTAGGCGGTGGATTAAGAGGTAGTATATTTGCAAGTGATTTTTCTAAAGAAGTTACAGGAAGAAAAGTAAGATTATTAGAAGAATTAGGCAAGGCGTGTATTAGAGTTTATGAGAATATAGACAATGAAGAAATCCCTGATGACCCGATAGGTGAGGGTATAGGTAGAATAAATAGTGTTAGAAGTGCTTATTAACTTTTTTAATTTAAAAAATGAGATGCTTAAAATAAAAATTACAAAATTCAATATAGGTAAGTATAAGCAATACAAAGGGTTATGTATTAAATGGTTATGGTTTAAGTTAGAAAGAATAGGATTTAAAAATAAATTCTTATGGCGATTTGAATTATCAAATTGGAGTGAATAAAATGAAATATCACGCAGGAGTAATTACCAAGACAGGAGAAATTAAAGGTAAAGCGTTTGAGGATAAAGAAGAAGCAGAATTATATATATTAGAAATGGCAGAAAAAGAGGGCATAAAGCAAGGAAGAATACGAAATTTAGCGACAGGATTAGAAGAAAGGATAAATTTTTAATGGAAAAACAAGTTAAATGTCAAATTTGTAGTAAAATTTTTATTAAAAAAGGGAATAACAATAACAAATATTGTTCAAAAGAATGTTATAATCAGTTTATAAAAAAATATATGAAAATATATCGTTTAACTCATAAAAAAGAAATTTTAGAACAAAGAAAAAAATGGCAGAAAACTCATAAAGAACAAAACGAAAAATATTATCAAGAACATAAGGTAGAAAGAAATAAATATCATAAAAAATATAGAGAAGAACACAAAGAAGAAAAACAATTATATCAAAAAAATAATAAAAAAGAAATTAAAGAATATATGAAAAAATATAGTCAAAAACATAAAGAAGAAAGGTTAAATTATATATTACAGTATCGTTATGGAATTACTATAAAACAATATAATCAAATATTAAGAAATCAAAAAGGAGTTTGTGCAATTTGTGGAAATCTACCTTTAAATAAAGGATTAGGAATAGACCATAATCATATAACTAAAAAAATAAGAGGATTATTATGCGGTAAATGTAATCGTGGACTTGGTAATTTTAATGATAATAAAGATTTATTATTAAAAGCAATAAAATACTTAAAAATAAAATGATTAAATTAAATATGAACTTATTTGAATTAGCATATATACAGGTTTTAAAAGAAAAAAGAGCAGGTAAAACATTTAAAAATTCTATGTTAGCCACTTTGGATAGGGCAATTAAGATTAGGCATTATTTGGATTTGAAAGACAGGGGAAAGGCAATAGCAAAGGCAAGAAAAAAATAAATTTGGTTTAATGACCTAAAATATGTTATACTATAAGTAAAGGAGAGATAAAATGAAACCAAAAGGATTAGAAATCGCAAGAGAAAAAGCAATAGATATTTTAGAGAGTATTGCCGAGTATATGGGTAACGAAAAAATGTTTGACTGTAAAAATGGTAATACAGTTTGGTATGATTTGGAAGATTTAATAACTGATATTATAAAAAGGAGAGGATAATGGAAAAACCTATTTTTGAATTAATGAGTAGAGAAGAATTTTATGCAGTAGAATACAAAGGAAAAGAATATACTTTACAGCATACGCATAATACGAACCCTGATTATTTTGATAATACTATTTATGATATTGAGGGAAATAAAGAAGCAGACGAAAAAATAACCGAAGAAATTTTACAGGCATTTGCAGATTTATAAAATAAGGAGGAATAATGAAAAAGTTAATTTTTGTAGTAATCGGATTATTTTTATTTACATCTTTGGCGTTTGGTGAGGGAAATTACGAAAATGTAAAAGATAATAATGACGGAAATAAAGGTTACATCTTGATTAATACAGGCATAAAAAACGGTGGTAATGATGTAGGTAGTTGGGTTAATATTACTACTGTTCCTGAATTAAAAGGAGAACAGGGGATAGCAGGAATAGACGGTCTTAACGGATTTAATGGAGAAAATGGTTTAAATGGAGTTGACGGATTAAACGGTATTGACGGAATGAATGGTTTAGACGGAAAAGATGGTCTTAATGGAGAACAAGGCATACAAGGAGAAAAGGGCGACAAAGGGGATAAAGGAGATAAGGGCGATAGAGGATTAGATGTTGACCCGACTACTGTTATTAATTTACAAAATGCAGATACTCAATTAAATAATTCTTTAATAGATGAGGTTAGTAATAGGATTTTAGGTGATAATAATTTATTTAATTTATTAGGCATAGAAACAGATAATAGAACCGCAGGAGATAATTTATTGCAAGGAAATATTAATACCGAAACTTCTGAAAGAAAAAATGCAGATAATACTTTGCAAAATAATATTAATACAGAAACAGATAATAGGATAGTAGGCGACAATTATTTAAATAATAGAGTAAATAATACCAATGTTATAGTGAATAATCATTCACAAATTTTGAATGACCACGAAAGTAGAATAAATAACCTGAATGATAGAGTAGGAAAACTTGAACGCACACAGATTAAGGCGCAGGTAGAGGTTAGGATTTTAGATACTAAAAGATTAACAGTATTGCCTTATGTAAGCCAAAATTTTACCAGAGGTTGCGTAGATGAGGCAGGAGTAAGGATAATTGTAAAGATAGGTAAATCATACGAAGAAAAATTAATTGAAAAAACAAATACAAGATTATTTAATTTAGAAAAGAGCATTGGTAATTCTCCTGTTATTACTAAAGTGGTAGATACTAAAGGAAATACAAAAAGTATTAGTATAAGTGCTAATGGATTAAATGTTAGTGGTAATTTTTAATAAAGGAGAAAAAATGAGAAGAATTTATAATAAAGTAAATACAAATTATTTAATGAAAATGCACGAAAAGATAGGAAAAATAATTTTAGATTATTTACCAAAAGAAAAACATCGGGCTTTATTGGAATTATTAGAAATAGAAAGAGAATTAACTTTAAGAGAGGAATAAAAATGGCAAGAAAAATTAAAGGATATGATTTTAAAGAAAGATATAGAAATAGCGATAATGCTTATGATGAATATAAAGCGATTAGATGTTATCTATTATTTTATGGACAAGAAAATGTTAAAGTATTATCTATGGTAAATCAATTTGGACAAGGTTATAGAGATATTTATGTAAAGCATAATGCGAAAAATACAGGAAATTATAAAGGGGATATAATAGCAGTATTAAAAAGAAATTAAAATGCTTATAAAATTAGAGTGCCGACATTGTGGAGAAGTAATTGAAGTGGAAGAAATAAATCTTATACAAGAACCTGAAATGTATAGGAATTGCTTTTTATGTAGTTATAAAATGGAAGTGAGGAATTTAGATGAAGTAGTTAAATTTGATATTTATAAAAAAGCAGAAAATTACTTAAATGAATGGATACAGAAATTGGGTTTAGAGGGTTGTATAGAATTAATAGAAAGACATAAGAACCAAGCGTGTTATAGAATTTATCGTGAGATTTTAGAAAAAAGAGGATTTAAAGTAAAATGAAAAAAATAAATTTTAATGAAGATGATTTAATTTATGGTATTGTTTGTAATGGTAGTGTTATTGCTATGTTTATGAATATACCAGATAGAGATGATGTGTTAAGTTTTTTAAAAGATAAATATGACGATTGTAATTTTACAGAATTTGAAAGAAATTAAAATGAAAAAAACAGGCATAATTCTTGAAAATGGTTGTTGTAAATGTGATAAAGATTATAGGATATTTGATTATAAAAAAATGATATATCATAATAGTTTTATATTATTATCACAGCAAGGATATAGAACAATAAAAGACGCATTACAAGACGCAAAAATTATGGGAATTAGTATAACAAGAAAGGAATTATAAATGAAAAAAGTATTAGAATTAAAAAAAGGTTGTATTACTTGTAAAAACTACAATACTAAAGTTATTACCTATGTTTGTTTAATGTGTAATAATGGGAGTAATTGGGCAAAAATTCCTCAATTTAAAACAAGAGAAGAATATAGAAATTTTGTATTAGGTAAATAAGAAAGGAACTTAAAATGAAATTATTTAAAAGAGAAACTTATGAGGGCGATAGAACCTTTTGGCAAATAGGAACGACAGATTATTTTTTATCAGAGGATAAAACAGAATTATATTTATTTGTGCCTTATACAGCAGAAGATAATGAATTTGATGTAGAACTAAAAGAAAAAGATAATAATGGTAGCACTTGGAGAATACATAAATTAGATTTAAGTATTATTAGAGAAGATTTTGATATAAGAAAAGATATACTAATTGAATTAAAAAGACACCTAAAAGGAATAGAAAAAGCAGTTGAGAAATTAGAAAAAGGAGAGTAAGATGTTTAATTGTCATAATGAAAAATGTTACGAGAAAAATGGTTGTGTAACTCTCATAGAAGATGATGTAGATGATAGAGGAGAGTGGTATAATATTTCTTATCATTGTTCAGAATGTAATACCTGTTATGTAAGAAGAATTGATTATAAAACACAAAGTAATTTAATGTCAAGTGATAAACTTTATATGATTGATGATAAAAGTGGAAAACGAATAGAAGTAGAATAATAAAGGAGAGTAAAATGGTAGATAAAGATTATGTATTAAACAAAGTAGCAAAAGCATTGGATTGCCAATTTGAGATTTATTCGTGGTTTGATATGCTTAACGATTGTGAATTAACTCAAAAAGAATTAGAATACGCTAAAGAACATATTGATTATAAGGCGTATATTATTGATTAAGAAAAGGAGATGAAAAAATGAATATTAAAAAGTTAATTGATTTTGATGTTTGTCCTGACTGTGAAGGAAGCGGAATAGTAAAAACAGATACCGCAGATTTGAATTGTCCTTCTTGTTTAGGTTATGGTTATGTTGCTTTTGATGAAAAAGGATATTATCCTTATCATTCAAATACTAAACAAGTTGCAGAAGTAAAAGTAGTTTGGCATAAAGTTTTACTAAAACAAAAATTTCAATTAGAAGAAGTTACATTAAAAGAATAAAATAATTAAATAAAGTCCTTAATTACTTCTCTGAACTAAAAAAGAGAACTCATTAGGGCGCAGATTTAAGAAATTCATTTACCCGATTATCTATCGGCTCAATGATAGGTAGTCGGGTTTTTTATTTGAATAAAAGGAGATACAATGATAGTTAAAAAAGAGAACATTTATTTGGGAAAGGAATTAAAGGAAAGTGGAGATAAATTTGGTTATTTTACTAAAATAATTAAAGTATCTGCAAAAAATGGGGTATTTACCATAGATTTACCTGAAAGAATAGCAAAATTTTATAGAGAAGAACAAGTATTTGCAAAAACTTTAGATGAAGTAGAAAGGGCATTTAAAAAGAAATTAGAAGATTATAAGGAAAGAATTAGCAAAATAAGAAAAGTAATTGTATATAATTTTCAATCTACTTGTTATATATTTGATAAAATGGGAAATAAATGTATATTTAGAAAAGAGGACATTAGTTTTACAGAGGGAACTGCTTTAGGATTAGAATGGACTATTGGATATGAAACAGATATTAATGGTGAAAAAAACTACACATACGAAAATGAAAATAATTTTTATATTAATGATAAATATACTGTAATTGATTGGACACAAGAACGAGAAGATTTTTTTAAAGGTTTTCAAAGAAAATTAGAATATTTAATTTTAAAAATAGAAAGATTTACTAAAAATAAAAAGAAATTTTTACAATTAATAGATGATAGAGTAAAATTATTGGAGATGAAATGAGTAGATATATTAAAGGAGAGAAAGTTAATTTTTTAGGAAGTGATAAAGTTTATTTTGTTAAAAAAGTAGAAGTTTTACCAAAAATGACTTATTATTTGTTGATAGATGAATATGGAAACGAAAAGGAATGTTATCAAGCAAGTCAATTAAGAAAAGCAAAGTAGGGTAATAAGTAGGGTAATTTGGGCTAAATTAAGTAAAATAAGAGATTATTACCCCCTTTATAAGATAAAGGCAAGGAAAAGGCTACAATGACCAAAATTAAGGCAGGAAACAAAGGTATGGGAACTATGTTAGATTGTTTGGATAGTCAAATAAATGGTTATTATCAAAAAAATAATAATTACCCTAACCTAATCCTGATGAATAAAGAAACAAAAGATAAATTATTTACTGAATTGGAACTTGAGCCGATTATGGATAATTCGTGGTATAATACAAAAAATAATTATCGTGGAATACCCATAGAAATTAAAAAAGATATATTTATAGAGCTAAAAGGAGAAGATTATGAAAAAAGATAGAATGATAATAAGAAAAAAATTTGGGGATTTTAATGTTACATTTATTAAAGATATAAAAGTAATATCAATAAGATATAAGAACAGGGATATTTGGGTAAGAATGAGTGATTATGATGTAGGTTATAAAGTTAATGACGAACAAAAATGTTTAATTTATGATTATGAAAAACAACCACAAATGCCATAAGGAGATAAAATGAAAATAAAAAGATTAGACTATTTTGAAGCAGAAATAGAATTAAATGAAAAATTTATAATAAGTTATGAAGATAAATCTAAATTAGAAAAAGAAATTCAAGAAGTTATAAAAAAATATAGAATTTAATAAAGGAGATGAAATGATAAAATTTATTGGTTGGTTAATGATTATATTAGGATTGATAGAAATTTCTTCTAAATTATCTATAATTATTGATTTGCTTCAAAAAATAATCAAATAAAAAAAGGAGTAAATAATATGTTTGACGAAGCATTAGCATTTATTTTTGGAATGGGTGATTTGATTTGGGGGAAGAAAAAAGATACCGACAAAGACCTTATATCAGAAGAAAAAGATAAGGAAATTTATCATTCTAATCAAGTGAAACCTATGACCTATCAATTTAGACCGCAAAATTTAGAACAATACATAGGTCAAGATAGGGCAAAGGAATTGGTAAGATTAAATCTTCAAAAGATAATGACCACAAAATTTGTCCATTTTATTATTTCTGGAACTCAAGGCACAGGTAAGTCAACCCTTGCTTATATACTTGCTAATCATTTGGATTTTAAAATTCATACTTATATTGGTGGAAGTTTTACTATGGAAAATTTAAAAGATTTTCTTATTGAAAATGAGGAAGGGGGAAACCATATTTTATTTATTGATGAAATTCATTCTTTACCAAAAGAAATGGCAGAATTTATGTATCCTTTATTGGAAGATTATCTTTTACCTTTAGGAGATATTAAAGTTAGGGCGTTTATTTTTGTAGGCGCAACGACAGAAAAAAATACACTTCAAAAGAAATTCAGTCCTTTGGTAGATAGATGTGGTTGCCAAATAAATTTAGAGCATTATCAAAAAGAAGATATAAAATTAATTTTAAAACAATATAATTCTCAAACTTATAAGGCAGATGTTCCCGAAGAAATTTATGATATTCTTTCTGTTAATACCAGATTTAATCCAAGAAATTCTATTTCTTTATTCGACGATTATATGGTATGTAAAAATATCAATCAGGTTTTACAAGCCCATAGAATTGTAAAAAATTCCCTTACGACAGATGATATAATTGTATTGAAACATTTGGCAGAAATAAATAAACCTGTGGGGGTCGAAGTTTTGGCTATAATAACTCAACAAACTAAACAAGATTTTCAAACATTACAGGAAAGTTTTTTAATTTCTGAAGGATATTTAAGTAGGTTAGCAAGAGGAAGATTAATTACAGAAAAAGGGAAATTATTGTTAAGGGAGATTAATGAATAAATCATATTGTAAATACTGTAAAAAATTATTAACAAAATCTAAATATAAAATGTGTTGGAATTGTTATATGGATTTAATACATCAAAATAAAAAACACAAATATTGTATCAACTGTGGTAAAGAAATTCATTTAGGAAACAAAAGATGTTATAACTGTAATCTTAAAGAACGAAGTAAAAAATATAAAGGAAAAGGAAATCCTCGTAGTGGAATTAAAATGTCCAATAATTTAAAAGATAAGATTAGAAAATCGGTTTTGAAAAATCCTCGTAAAAGTAAATTTACAGAAAGATATTTAGTTTTACATAATTATTCCTCTATTCTTTGTAGTGGCAAATATCAAAAAGTAAGAGAAAAAGTATTAGAAAGAGACAATTATGAATGTCAATTATGCGGTAAAAATAAAGGATTAATTGTTCATCATATTAAAGATAAGAACAGATATTGGCAATTAATTTTTGAAATTAAGAATTTAATAACATTATGTAGAAATTGTCATTCTTATATTCATAACGTGGGTAAAACAAAAGATAAATTTAAAACTAAAATATTTAAAATTTTATTACAGGAGGTAAATAATGGAAGAAAATAATTTAAGTCCTGAACTAAAAGATATTATCGAAAATATTCGTCGTTATTGTGCTTCTAATAAGAATGAAGTAATTTTTGTTTATGGATTTTTAGGATTTAAAAAAGACCCTGAACATAAATGCGTAGATTGTGGAGATGATTGCGACCAAATAAGTGATGAAAAAAGCACTTTAGGGGCTTATGGGGAATTGGATAGTGTTAGGATGTTATTAAATGATTTGAGGGATATGATTGAAGGGGAAAAGGACGAAGATGGGTTTGTTAATTGTTAGGAGAATAAAATGATAGGGAAAAAATCACTTTCAATTCATATTTCAGATTTAGATGATTTTAATAAAGTAGTAGAATCAATAGACCACTTATTAAATACTCTTATTTTACATTATACTGATACCAATGCACAATATTTGAGAACCTTTGTATTGTCAATGGCAATTTATGTTGGGGAACTAATGATTATTTTAGGACTTTCGGAAAAAGATATACCGTCAGGAGACTAAAATGAATAAAGAAAATTTAATGAAATTATTTAAGTATTATAAGAAAAGATATAAATTAAAAACTAAATTAGTTATTCAGGAATTGGGAGACGACGATGGGAAATTTAATTTGGATAATAATAAAATAACATTATTTAAAAAAAGCAAAATTTCAAATCATCTTATAAATACTAAAAAAATTAAAGAATTACTAATTCATCTTGCTTGGGGAAATGAAAAGTTTAGTTTTAAAAATAAGGGGCAAATTTATAGTTTTGTATTATTGCACGAATTAAGACACGCTATTGATTATACTAAAGGATATATGACCTCCAATAATTTTGTAAATAAATATGATTACTTTCAAAATAGAGCAGATAAATTCGCTTTAAAAATGATAGAAAAAAGAGGTATAAATGACTAATCAAGAGCAATTAAATAAATATTTAGATTATCTTACTGCAAGAGGTCAGAGCAAAAATTATTTTAATATTATAAGAATTTGGTTATCTTATATGGAAGAACAGAAAATTGAAATAGTATCGCAGGATGTTATTACTAATTTTTTTATAACTAATAGTAAGTATTCTTTGAAATCCCGAAATCAATTTATTTTGGCAGGAAGAAGTTATTATTCTGGTTTTTTACAAATTCCAAAAGAACAAAACGAGTGGTATAAAATTAAATTAATAAAAACTGAACAAAAGATACCAGAGTATTTAACCGAAAAAGATATTGAAGAAGCAAAAAAATATTTAATTACTTATTTTAGTAATAAAATGACACCGACAAAGATAAGGGCAGTAATAGATTTTATGTATTATTCTGGTTGTAGGAAGAATGAATTACTTACTATTAAAAGAAGTAGTTTTAATTTAGAGGAAAATTCAGCTAAACTTTATGGGAAAGGGGATAAAGAACGAATAATTTGTTATCCAGAAAAAGTCAAAAAAGAAATACAAGATTATTTTATTAGTGAGAATGAAGAAGGAATAAATGCTTTTAATTTGACCTTGGGAAAAGTGCATTATATTATGAAATTATTAAAGAAATATTTAGGAAAAAATATTTACAGTCATTTAATAAGACATTCCTTCGCCCGTAATTTAATTTATAATAAAGGAGTAGATATTAATACGGTAAGTAAATTGCTTGGGCACGCAAGTTTAACCACCACAATGATTTATATTAATCCAGATGAAAAAACTATTAAAGAAAATTACAAAAAACTGGTAGGATAGGAGATAAAAGATGAAAAATAAATTACTTACCCTAATCGGATTAAGATATTGTATAATGTGTGGAAAGTATAAATTATTCTTTTTAGGAAGAGCATTGAGATGGCGAGATGACCCCGAAATTGATTATAAAGCATTTACTTGTAATAAGTGCATACAAAGTTATCGGGAGGAATAAAATGAAAAAATTAACAAAAGAACTCATTTATTTTGAAATGACTACTTCGCAATTAAAAGATTATGCTAATTTATTACATATTGATTTAGGTAATACTTTTAAGAAAAAAGAGATAGCAAATATTATTTGGAAACAAGTAAAATTATTTGCAGAAAAGGAATAAAATGTTAAATAAATTAATAGAAAAATATAATAAAAGAATTATAAGAAAAGCACTTGAATTTGGTTATAGTAAAGGAATAATTACTTTGAAAAAGTGCCTTATACTTTGGTATGAAATAAATAATAAAAAGTTAAATTTCTGTCCTCTATGTAATTCTTTTTTAGGTAAAAGAAGAAATATTGACCATATAATACCTAAAAGTAAAGGTGGAAACTATAATTTAAATAACTTACAGTTTACTCATCGTTTATGTAATCGGAAAAAGGGGAATAAATGATTTTAAATCAATCTAAAAACCAATTTTATTGTAATAATTGTAAGAAATGGATAAATATAGACTCCTGTGATTATTTAATTATTGAGAAAAAGGTATTTTGTTTTGAATTGCATTTTTGTGGATATGAATGGGATTTATTTCCTTGTCCTTATTATTATGAATACCATAATGAAGGAATTTGTAGATGCTTGCAGGATAAATGTAATTGTTTTGGGAAGGAAGAAGACTGCGAAAATCCATTAGCGAAAAAAAGTTATGAACAAGATTTGGAGGAGAAATGAGAGATTATTGGTGGGAAAAATTAAATCAATGTTTTTATATAAATGAAAAGAATAAAAGATGCCAGAATAATTGTAGAAAAAGTTTTGAAATAGAAAAAGGAAATTTATTTATTCCGATAACTTGTCAAAAACATCAACAATTTGAAGAAGAATTAAGAAAAAAAGGAAAACTAAATGAATAAATTATTTGCAATGAACATCTCAATATATTTAGAAGCGATAGAACTCGCACAGAAGAATGGAAAGAAAGCAGGAGATAGTATTGAAAAAGAATTAATTACAATCATACAAAAACATAAAGAAGAAGTTACCTATCTTGGTGAAACTGAAAAAGATAAAGATTTGATAGTTGGAGATTTAAGAGAAAATGGACTTAAAATCCTAAATTTAGATGAAATAGAAAGGCAAAAAAAACTAAAGGAGGAACAAAATGGAAAAACTGAATGAATTAGACCAATTAGTAAAACAATATAAAAAGAAAAAGGATAAAAAGATTTTAGACCAGATTTTTAAAATACTTTATCCAACTATTGTGGAAAAAGCAAAGTATGTATTTTTTGAACAAAGTTTTAAATATCAAGGTATTGAATTTAGATTAGTAGATACCAAACAAGTTGAATTAGATGATGTAATTCAACAATTAAGTTTAGAAATAATTGAATGGATAAATGATTTCAAACCAAAAGCACCATTTTCTCATTATCTAAATAGTCGATTTGAACAACAACATTGGCAACCAAAATTTATGGATATGGAATTTTATAAACATTTTAAAACACAATCAATTTATAAGACAGTAGAAAATGATGAAGGAGAAGAAGAAGTAAATATTGCAGACAATATATCTACTCCTGAAGAAGTAAAAATAGAATTTTATCCTGAATTAACAGAAATTGAACAAGAAGTTTGGAATTTAAAGCAAGGCAACTTAAATCTTAGTTACGAGGAAATAGGTGAAGAATTAGGTGTTACAAAAATGACTATATCTCGAATAGTTGCAAGGATTAGAGAAAAGATACAAAAATAAATGTTACAAAATGCCAAAAATTCCGTTAATAGTATATAGAAGGACAAAGAGAATGAAGATGAGCCAAAAAAGGCTTGAAGTAACAAAATGAGATAATGATAAATGTTAAAGATTGTAAGTTTTTTTATGTTCAAATTTATTCAAATAAGATTTTTTGAGGAGTAACATGAATTTTTTATCAGTTTATAGAAAATCAAAAAAATTAACTCAATGGGATGTTGCTTCTATGATGAAAGTATCTGATACTTTAATTTCTAAATGGGAGACTGGAAAGATTATGCCTACTAACGAAGAATTAGTTAAATTAAGTGAAATCTATGGAATTGGAATAAAGAAATTGTATCCTTCACTTTTTGGAGAAGAATAAAATGATACAAACTATTTTAACTTTTGTTCAACCTATAACAGTTTTAGGATTTTTAATTGCAGGGATTTGTTGTTTGATATTATCTTTAAAAAATCCAAGTATGTGGAGCCTAACAATTATTAATTTAGGATTAGCATTAGTAAATACATTTATTTTTTATGGAGCAAAGATTTTCAAATAAAATTAGAGGAGATGATTAAGATGAATAAATGTATTGATTGTGGAGTTAAAATTCATCCTCAAGCAATGAGATGTAGACCTTGTTATTCTAAATTTACAGAAAGTAAAGAAATTAAACCTAATAAAAAAGAAAAAGTGGATTTATCTAAATTAATTATTCAATCTTTAAAAGAAGAATTAGCAGAAGTAACTCCTTATAAACCTGCAACACAAAGTAAGATTGATATTAAAGGAGATACACTTGTAATTCAACTTACAGATTTTCATGCTGGAAAAATCGTAAAAAATCAAGAGGGAGAAATAATTTATAATGAAGAAATTTTTAGGAATAGAATCAATCGTTTATGTGAACAAATTTTAAAATTACTGGATAATAATATTAGTAAAGGTGTTCCTATTAAAGAAGTAATTCTGTTATTGAATGGAGATTTATGCAATGGAGAAAATATTTATCTAACCCAAGCATTTGAACAAGAAGTAGCTCCTCCAGCCCAAGTCATGTTAGTCATTGATGTTCTTACAAAATTAATAGTATCTTTATTAAAAAGAAATTTACCAGTTCGAGTAATAGGAATTAGAGGAAATCATGGAAGAACAGCAAAAGATACAGATGTTGCGAGTAATTGGGATTTAATGGTTTACGAAATATTAGATTTTTGGAGTAAATTAGTTCTAAAAAATCCGAAATTACAAATTAAATTTGCGGAAACAGAACATATTGTATTTGATATTAGGGGGCATAAATTTCTGATGAGACATATATGCCCAGAACAAGTAGATTCTGCTGCTGGTAGAGTAAAAATAAATGAATGGGCAAGGCAATACAATGTTGAAGGAATTATCTATGGTCATTATCATCACGCTGCAATTAGTGATTGTGATAATGTGCGAGTTATAAGAGGAGGGTCGACAGTTGGAGGAGATAGTTTATCTGATTCTATGGCAAAACATAGTGAACCAATTCAAATAGTTTTTGGGGTTAATGAACAAAGAGTAACTACATTCATATATTTTGTAGATTTAGGAGAAAAAATTAAATGAAAAAGTATTGCTCAATTTGTAAAAAAGAGTTAGGTAGACATGCTCAATATCAAGAAGGTAAATATTGTAAACAATGTTATTTAAAAAATATTGCAAAAATTATTGTAAAAGGCAAATTTCATCCTAATTTTAAAACAGGTAAGCCTAAATGCATTGATTGCAATAAAGAATTAAATAATTATAATGCAAAGAGATGTTGGAAATGCTATGTTAAATGGTCTCAAATACCAGAAAATAATGCCAATTTTAAAATAGGAGAAACATTAAAGAAGCATTTTTGCGAATGTGGTAAAGAAATTCAAGATTATAAAGCAATAAGATGTAGAGAATGTGCAGATAAATATCATAGTATTCAAATGGAAGGTAATAATAATCCTATGTATGATATCCATTTAACAGGAAAGTTAAATCATAATTGGATTGATGGGAGAAGTTATTTACCATATACTATTGAATTTACAGATGAATTGAAAGAATCTATTAGACAAAGAGATAATCACATTTGTCAAAACTGCGGTATGACTGAAGAGGAACATTTGATAGTTAATGGTCAAATATTACATGTTCATCATATAGATTACAATAAACAAAATTGTAAAGAAAATAATTTAATTACTTTATGTTTAAGTTGTAATGTAAAAGCCAACTATAACAGAACTTATTGGCAAGAATTTTATACTAATCTAATAAGGAATAAAATTAATCGAGGCGTAGATGTCGTTCTTTACCAAAATAATGTTAATAATAAAGGTAATTCAAAAAAGAACCTTTACGCCTCACTTTTAAATTAGGAGCAAAATGGCTGAACGAGGAATAGGTAAAGAAAGAAGTTTATCTTGTTATCAAAATAAAATAAATAAATTAACTGAATGGTATGAAAAACTTTTATTAGAAAGAGAAAATCATCCAAATAAAATCAATCCAAATACCAAACAAGAAGTAAAAAGAAAAGAACTAAAACCATTAGATTACTATATTGGATTATTAAAAGGAGTAAAATGATTAAATGGTATGAAGTAGTAATAGTAATAATTTGTATTGGATATTTGATTTATATTAGAAAAAGAGGAGATTAAAATGCCCGAAGAAATCAAACCTACACCTGAAGAAATTGATAATAAGGTTAAAGAATTATTAGCATTGAAAAAAACTTTAATTCCCCAATCTTCTTACGATTCGAGACCTATAAAAAATAAATTAAGTTATGACCTACAACCTATGAAATTATTAACTCATTTTATTAAGACAGCAATTGTTATAGCAATAATTGCATTAGGTATTTTTGGTTATGGATATTGGCAAGGACATCAAGGAGTTCAACCTGTCTTAGATTGGCATGGAAAAGAAGAAATAGTAAGTTTAAATGACCATTATTTACATATTTTAAAAGATGGAACGATGGAAATTTTAGATAGTGATAAGAAAACAATATTAAAGAAATTGACAGTAAAAGATTTTGAGAATCTAAAGAAAAATTTGAGACCCTATGGATTTCATTTAAAACCTTTTGTAACCGCAGGAGGAAGCTTAGGAGAGAAAAAAACAGGATTTGAAGCAGGAGCAGGTATAGATTTTTTTAAATTTTTCAAGGCTAATGCTAATGCATTTTTGACTAATTTAGGAGCATATTTAGGAGTCGGATATAATATTACAGATAATTTTGATATAATGATAGGATATGGAAAAGGATATTGTGGAGATAATAGAATAGGATTATTTGGAAAATGGAAATTTTAAAATGAGATACTGTCCAGAAAAGAAAAGAGAAGTAAGTGAACAATTGTGCGAGGATTGCTTATTTTATAAACCACAAAATATTTTAAATCCTTGTATGTATAGAGAAAAAAATAAGTGCGATAATTGTAAGGAGAAAGAATGAACGATAATAAAAAATTAATTTATAATGGTATTGTAATTAGTATTGAAACTTCAGGATATACTTATGAACAAGTTCAAGAAGCATTAAAGAATTTTCGAGATTATGCTGATACTTTAACGAATTTAAGATATCAAATTCCAGAACATATTGAAATTGCAATTTATCTCCTAAAATGCGTTGAACCTGAAAAAAGATATAAAAATTATACAAAAGGATAAATAATGCAATTTAAACAATGTATAGTTTGCGGATTATCACTTCCCATTTCAGTTATGAGACCAATTCAAGTCAAACATGAAGGGAAGATAATTACTGTAGGAATATGTGATAGGTGCCGAGAGATTAAAGAAAAAGAAGCAAAGGAGAGAAATGTTTAGAATAGTTCAATTACATTTAGGATTATTAAGGTATCTTAGGGTTGAATTAAAGAAAAAAAGAAAGTTAAATGAATTAGTAAGATTTTTTCAAGCATTAGGGAAATCATATTTTTTGGAATTATTAAAACTCTATAAAGAATTATTTAGACAATTTGACCCTGAATTTCAAAAACAAAAAAAACAATACGATAATTATAATCAAATTAAAAAAGACCTCCAACGATGCCTAAAAATGTTACAATATTTAGATACCAAAATGCAGAAGCAAGGAATTTCTCGACAAATGAGGAGACATTTTTGGCAAAATTTTTATAAAGATGGTCAAATAAGAAAAGAAACTTTTGATGATTTATTAAAAGAATTAGGAGGAAAGTAAATTGCCTTACATTGAATCTAAATCAGATAGACGTGAGAAATTAAGAAATGGAGAACCTGCATTAACAGCAGGGGAACTTAATTATCAGATATTTTTTTATGTTAAACATTGTGGAGTTGATAAAAGTGTAATTGAATGTTTTATAGGTCAATTTTTTGCTGGAGAGAAAATAAACTATCAAAAATACAATGACATGACAGGTGCACTAATAAGATGTTATGTAGAAATTAAAAGAAGATTAAATATTGAAGTCGACGATTTGTTAGATATTTGTGCAAGTTATAATGATGAAATTGCGAAGTATGAAGACCTCAAATGCGACCAAAATGGGGATGTGGAATAGATGGATAAAAATATTAGTGCTACTATTGTCGAAATTTGTAAAAAATTAGGAATACCTTATCAATCTTGCAATCCTAATTATGTTGAATTTTATAATGATGCTAAAAGAATAGGAGAAATTGTAATGGAAGTAGAAGGATTAATTGATGAATTGGATTGTATTCTTATAAGACATAAAGTACAAAGTTTTACTAAAAATCAAATAGAAGAAGATTTACAAGAATTACACAGAATAGACCACGACTTGATTAACTTGGCACAGAAAATAAAGAAAGAAAATGATTAAAATATTAGGAATATTTATTTTTGGCACTATAGAAACTTATCTTTATACTGGATGGAATCTTTCTGCCAATAAAAAACAAAAATATTTATCTTCCCTTCTTATGTTTATTTACATGACTATTTATTTATTAATTTTGGATGTGGCATTTAAGGATAAAAATTCAAATATAATGATTATGGATTACGCTTTAGCGTGTGCTTTGGGAAATTTTCTTAGAGTAAGACAGGAAAAATAATGAAAAGAAAACAGAATAAAATAAATAAAAAAGATAAAATTAAATTAATTAAAATTGAATCTATTAGATTTGCTCCAGAAATCGAAGTGGAATTACCTATAAGTAAAGATAGTCAAAAACTTATTGAAAGAAACAGAACCCTTCGGGGTTGGTGGACAGATTTTGATGGAAGTTTAGAAAATGGTTTGGAAATAAAACCAAAAGATAGTAACAAACTTTATTATAATGAAGAAACTTTACTTCAACTTAAAGAAATATTGGCTCTTTTGCGAGTACATCGAGCTAAAATTGGAAAAACATGTGGTTTACATATTCATGTGAATGTTAAAAATTTAACCGATAAACAAATATTAGAAATTATAAAAGAATTTGTACATAAGCAAAGATTTTTTATTAAAAGATTTAAAATAGATAAAAATAGAATGGAATCGACATGTAAATTACTACCAAGAGAAAATCTTACCAAATTAACAGAAAAACAAATACATGATTTCCGTACTAATACTGAAGATTGGTCTTTTAGTGGATATTCTTATCTTGACGAAAAATATATGAGTTTAAATGCTTCACATTTAAAAAAGTCTGATTATGGAACTCTTGAATTTCGACTATATACAGCAACACTTAATTATAAAGAACTAAAAGATAGAATTTATTTTACTCTTAATTTTGTAAAAGAATCATTGGAACGAGAATGAAAAAATGTAAAATTTGTAAAAAAGAAATAACTAAATGGTCTATATTAGGATATTGTAAAATTTGTTCTAATAAATTTGCTCATAAAAGAGGAAAAACAAAACATTATTGTATTATTTGTCATAAAAATGAAATAAGTTTGGGTACATTTTTATATGGAAAACAAAGATGCCGACAATGTGCTTATGAAATAGATGAAAATCCTATGAAAGGTAAAAAAAGACCCGATTTAACATTACGGAATCAAAAAAGAAGAAAACATCTTATTAATCATTGTATAGATTGTAAAAAAATAATTGCAACCCAATATACGAGATGTCAGGAATGTTGGTATAAATTTGCAGTAGGAAAAAATGCTACAATGTTTGGCAGAGTTGCCACTCATGGAAAAAGAATTAAATATAAGAATATTTTAATGCGCAGTACATGGGAAGTTGCTTATGCCAAGTGGTTAGATAAAAACAAAATTAAATGGCAATACGAATCTAAAACCTTTGATTTAGGTAACTGTACTTATACTCCAGATTTTTATCTTCCGAAAATAAATACTTATATTGAGATAAAAGGTTATTGGAGAGATGACGCACAAAATAAATTCAATTTATTTAGAAAATTATATCCAAAAATAAAAATAGATATATTAAATAAAATAAAATTACAATCGTTAAAGATATTATGAAAACAGTAAGGTCATATAACAAACTCGTAACTGAAATAATCAACCTTAATCTTCCATATAAAATTGAGATTATGGGATATGTTTCTTATGATAAAATTTATCCAATGTTAGTATTGAAATTAGTTTCTAAGATGGCACAGAAAACTGTAATCTTAACAGGTGGGCATCATGGAGAAGAATATTATGCAATTAATGTTTTATTACATTGGTTAAAACAACCTGTAATGTTTCCTGATTTTAATTATTATGTATTTCCAATTTGCAATCCTTATGGTTATGAAAAAAATTATAGAAATAATGGTAATAGACAAGAAACAAACAATGATACTCATTTTATGAAAAATTCAAAAGTACCTGAACTCGCTATTTTATTTGAAGAATTTCCACGAACTGCGGATTTAATTTTAGATATACATGGAGATACAGGAAAGAGTGAAGTTTATTGTTATGAACATAAATCTGAAAATCTTCCTTTGATAGCAGAAAAAGCATTAATAGAAAATGATAATATTATTCCTTATCTTAAATCAAAAACAATTTATAAAACACCATTAAAAAATGGAGTTATTATTCCTCCCAAGTATGATATTGGAGTAGAAGGATTTTTAGAAAAATTAGGAATAAAATATTCTTTAGCTTTGGAATTACCTAAGAAAATGGAAGGGCAGAAGATGGTACAGGGGGGAATTGCAATTATAAATAGTATTTTAAAAAATTTCAAGGAAATAAAATGATATACTGCTGGATAAGAGATTGTTATGTGGAACAAAATGAGTTTGTGTATTATGTAAAGGTTATGATAAGGAAACTGATAGTTGTAAAGTAGAGGAGAAGAAATGAAAATATTTAAATGTGATACCTGTGGTGATAATCTTATCACTAAACATCTAGGAATTCCCATTACTATTTCTTTTGGATTTGGTAGTGAACTTGATAATGAAGTCTATCATTTTTGTGAATTAAAATGTTTATTAAGATTTGTAGTTTCAGAATATGCAAAAGAAAATCCAAGAAATGATATAATTACAGGAGGAAAGTAATGATTAAATTATTATTGAAAATAGCAAGAATAGTAATAAGAATAACATTAGGAGTAGTTTTAGTTGGTACTTTAATTGGGTTAGTTATTGGATTGGTAAGTTTAAGATTGGATATGATTAATACTGTTAGTTCTTTGGAAAGTGAAATTACTTTTTTAAATTATAGTTATAATCAACTTATTAATAATGAGACTGAATTATTAGGTCAAATTCAAACCAATAAAATCGAACAACCCGACCTAATTAAATTATTAAATAGCGATGTATCTGTAAGTACTTTTCGTGGAGAAGGCGCAGGAACAGTAATAAAGAAAACAGAAAATAGAATGTATATTCTAACGTGTTATCATGTAATTGCTGAAATAGATAAATTAAATAAAATTGGAATATCATTGGGGGTTACAGTTGCTTATTCTAAAAAAGACGAAAGAAATTCTATTGCAGGAATGACCGCTTATGGTGCTCAAATCATAAAAACAGATGAAGAACATGATTTAGCATTATTAGAAATTTTTATAGTAGATGAGAATTTAACCGTAGTTAATTTAGCAGAAATAGAACCACAAAAAGGAGATACAGTTTATTCCATAGGAAGTCCATTAGGAATTTGGAGAACGATTTCAAAAGGAATAATTTGCAATAAACAAGATGGATATTATATTAGTGATAACACGACTACCTACGGAAATTCAGGGGGTGGACTTTATAATTCAAAAGGAGAATTAATTGGAGTACCAAGTAATGTAATGGGTTATAGTGTAGCAAAGAAAAAACCAGAACCTATTCCCGAACCAAAATTTGTTCCCGAAAGTTCATTAGGATTAGCAATAGATTTACTTACTATTAGAAATTTTTTAGAAGGAGTTAATTATTAATGAGAAAAACTTGCAATACCTGCAAATACTGGAAAAAATATAAGAAATTAGAAGATAATTGTTTATGTCAAATACACAGTAGAGGAAATACAGATATTTATACCTCTCCTAATGATATATGTGGTCTTTGGATTAGAAGAAAACAATTACATTATAAAAAATTTAGAGATACTATCAAAATTAAAACAAAAATAGGATAAAAAATGGAAAATAAAAGATTAAAATATACTTCGTACTTGGCTGGAGCAATTGAATCTGTTTCTAATAAAGAAATGAAATCTTGGAGAAAAGAAGTTGCAGAAAAATTGACTTCCTTTGATTTAGGAATCTATGACCCTGTTGACCAGGAATCCAATAAAGTAGGTAAAGAATCAGGTAAACAAGTTGAATACATTACTGGATTAAAACAGGGTGGACATTGGGATATTTTTGCAACAGAAATGAGTAAGATTTGGTGGGGAAAAATAGATACTCTTAAATTAGATAAAATTAGATTACTTATTTATCTTTATGAAAAAGCAAGATTAGAAGGAAATTATTTAACTGATTTTCAGTATTGGGGAGATTATGAGGCAACAGTTAGGTCAGATTTTATTATTGTTTATTATCCGAAAGATGTAAAAACCGTAGGAACATTAAATGAAGTGCATACATGTTATCTATTTAATATACCAATTTATTTAATTCTTCCAGACCATCCTAAAACAGAAGAAAATTCTACATTAATTGATGAAGTTATGAAATCTGGGGGCGAAATTTTCTACAGTATTAATGAGGCATGTACGTTCATTCGAGATAAGTATAAATTAAAAGAAATTAAAGAAGAAAAAATAGAGGAGAAAAAATAATGTTATTTTGTGCTATTGAAGGAGACCCAAGTTCATTTTGTAGATTTTTTAATTCTTTAAATCGGAAGTGTATGAAATTTAAAAAATTATTAAGAATAAGAAAAGATAAATTTGATAGAAATATTATAATATTATGCAAAAATTGTGAAAAATATAAGGAGACACATGCCTAAATTTGATAAAGTAAAAGATTCAGGAAAAAGGCAAGAATTCAAGACTGGTAGCGTGAGGGATACCAATATTGGAAAAGGTAGATATGATTTAATTAGTCCTCTTATGCTTCAAAGATTAGCTAAACATTTTGAGAATGGAGCAGTTAAGTATGGAGATAGAAATTGGGAAAAAGGTCAACCATTATCTCGTTATTTTGATAGTGCAGTAAGACATCTTTATAAGCATTTAGAAGGACAGAGAGATGAAGACCATTTGGCTGCTGCGATTTGGAATGTAGGAGCAATGATACATACAGAAGAATTAATTGAACGAGGATTACTTCCTAAAGAATTAAATGATTTACCTAATTATTTAAAAAAAGAAGAAAGAGATTTTATAATTACAGGAGGTAAATAATGCGTTATGAAGACCTAAAAAATTATTTTGAAGAAGGAATTGAAGGAATTAATAAATTGATGATTACAATTAAAGATACCATCGATACTATCGAAGATTATCAATCACAATTTAAAGGAAATCAATTAACCGAAGAAGCAGATTTAAAAGTCGCCCTAAATGTATTAACGGGGCTACATAGTGAAGTAACTATCATTTCATTGATTGCAGATGCTTATTCAGAAGTAAATGAAGCAAGGGAATTATTAAATGCCAAAAATAATTTAGTAGATGACGGTAAAGGTGGAAAGAAATCTCCGACAGATGAAGTAGCAAAAGCTATGTCCAAAGTAAATAATTTAGATTATTTAAGGACTGCGAATTTATTTGCTGCTTATAGTAAAGTTTGTGGACAAAAAATCATGACAGTTCAATCACAATTAAATTATTTGAAGAAACCGATACCGCCACAAGGATAAAAAATGATTATAAAATTTGAAGGAAAAGAAAAATTTATTAAAACTCTAAAAATTAGAGTTAATTATAGACAAGGTTTGTTATCTGAAAATGAATTAGCAGAATTAGTACATATAATTAAATGGGAAATAGAGAAGAAAATGTGTATTGTTAATTCTATAGAAATTGAAGGATAAAATGAAAAAGAAAAAAGTAATAGGAAAAGAAAAACATTTGCCTCATTGTATTGACTGTGGAATAGAATTAAAAGACTATACTTCAAAAAGATGTCGCCATCATGCAAGAATTTATCAATATAAAATAAATCCAAATAGCAATCCAATGAAAGGTAAAATAGGATGGATTCCTTGGAATAAAGGAAAACATCATACTAAAATAACTAAAGATAAGATAAGTAGAACTCTAATTGAAAAAGAAATAAATGTAGGTAAAAAGAATGGTATGTTTGGAATAAAATTAATAGGTAAAAATAACGGAAATTTTAAAGGTGGAAAACCGAAGTGTATAGATTGTGGTAAACAATTAACTAATTATAATGTTAAACGATGTCATTCTTGTGAGAATAAACGAAGATACAAAACTGGAATAATGAACAATTCTGGTAAAAATCATCCTCAATATAAAGATGGAAAAGGAACTGAACCTTATTCTTCAAAATTTACTATTAAATTAAGAGAAGAAATTCGTCAAAGAGACCACAATAAATGTGTTATTTGTGGTATGACTAAAAAAGAACATTTTAAAAAATATGGAAGAAATTTAGAAGTACATCATAAAAATAGGAATAGAAAAGATTGTAGAAAGAATAATTTATTTACAACTTGCAAACCATGTAATATAAAAGAAAGAGATACCAAAAATGAATAAAGTAATTTTAATGGATATAGGGTTTTATATGCATCGAGCTATTTTTTCTTATCGAAAAACTCAACAAGTACCAGAAGTTTATACATTTACTCGTATGCTTATTGGAGACCTCAAAAAATTACAAATTGATTTGGAAGATATAATAATAATGGCATGTGATTTCGGAAAAAGTTGGCGCAAATCTCTTGACCATTCCTATAAAGCACAAAGAAAAGATTTACGTGAAGAAAAGGAAAGTGCAGAATGGTGGCATCAACGATATGAAAATTTTAATAATTACATTCCTAAATTAGAACAATCTTTATCGTTTCATTGGGTAAGGATTTGGGGTTCTGAAGCGGATGATATTATTTCAGTTGCTTGTAGATATTATAAGGATAAAGAAATTGTTATTTGCTCAAGCGATAGAGATTTAGAACAATTAGCAATTTTTCCTAATACAAAAATTTGGTCTCCAATTTCTAAAAAATTTAAAGATATAAAAACTCCTATGAAAATTTTACTTGAGAAGATTCAAGGAGATATTTCAGATAATTTACTTACCAAACCTTCGTCTGAAGCAGAATTTGAAATTAGAAAGAGAATTGTTGACCTAACACAATTACCTCAAGAAATCGAACAACCAATTAAAGAAGAATTGGATAAATTGATGCCAAAGAATCTCTATATTAGTAAGATACCTTTTAATTCAATAAGAGAGGAAATTAGAAAACTTTATAAATTAAATGAATAAATTAAAAGTAATTAAAAAAGTGTTAAAATATTCTTGTTATTGTTGTTCTAAGATTGGAGGTAAACCTATTCCTCAAAGTGAATGTAAGATTTGTGGAGGAACTGGAATTTATAAAGAAAATTATTATTATCATATTTATAAAGGAATGGCTTTTGGATGTGATACAATTAAATAGGAGGAATTTATGAACAAAGCAAAGATAGTAAAAGATAATGATAATGAAGTTTATCTGGTTATTTCTGGTAAACCTTTAGATGGAGAAATTTATTTCCATATAGATGAATTTACTACAGAGGTAGTAGGTAAGATAGTTAAATTGTCAAAAGAATTTGATATTAATTTAAGGGAGGAATAAATGGAGAAAAAAACAGAAACACTTACAGTAGTAATAGATTACAAAGCAACAAATAAAAAAGGATTCAAAATTGCAGGAGACAAAGACCAATGGTATACTACTAATAAGGAAATTCTTGATGATTTGGCTAAGGTAGAAAAAGGAGATACAGTTGAAATTACTTTTGTGAAGAATGGAGTATTTCGTAATGTTTCTAAAATAGAAAAAGTTAAATTCGAACAGAAAAAAGAAGAAACTAAAACTGCAACTGGATTTAATTGTACAGATTGCGGTGCAGAATTAAAAGATGGGAAGTATAAAAAATGTTTTATGTGTAATAAAAAGAATCCTGCACAAACACAAGTAATTGATGAAAAAGATACAGGCAAAGAAAGAACAACTTGGACTCCTGGAAATTATAATAATCCTGAGAAAACTGCACAAATTCAACGTGGTAATGCTTTAAATGCTGCTGCTGCGGTAGTAAGCAATTCAACTATTCAATTAGAAGATAAATCTCCAGAGGCATTGGCAGAAGTTACTAAATTAATTGCAGATTTATTTTTAGACTGGTTAAGAGCAGAATAAGGTAACATGAAAAATAAAATTTGTAGTAAATGTAAAATTATAAAATCTATAGAAGAATTCTATTGCGATAAAAATCAGAAAGATAGATTAACTTGTCGATGTAGAGAATGTATAAAACAACAATATTTACCAAGACCCAAACAATTTAAATTTTGTTTAATTTGCAAAAAAGAATTCATTCTTTACAATGGTAATCAAAAATTTTGTTCTGAGGAATGTTTTAATGAATACAGAAAAGAATATAATAAAAAACGAAGTAAATTATATTATAAAATTCATAGAAAAAAACTTTTAGAACAACAAAAAATTTATCAAAATAAACATAAAAAAGAATTTAATCGTTATATAAAAAATAGAATGAAAACCGATATTAATTTTAAATTAAGACGTGTTTTAAGAAGTAGAATTTGGTATGCATTAAAAAGAAATATTAAATCTGAAGTTACTATGAAATTAATTGGTTGTTCTATTGACCATTTAAAACAACATTTACAGAAACTATTTAAGACAGGAATGACGTGGGAGAACATGGGTAAATGGCACATAGACCATATTAAACCATGTGCTTTATTTGATTTATTTAAATTAAGCGAACAGCATAAATGTTTTAATTGGAAAAATCTCCAACCCTTATGGGCTGAAGAAAATATGAGTAAAGGAGCAAAATAATGATTGATTTTACTAAATTTTTAGAATATTTAAAAATTAAACTTCCTGAATTTGAGAAGACCCAAAAGAAAGGACAAATCCTATTTACTTGTCCTAATATTGGTCAACATAAATATAAAGGAAAATCACCAACTGCCACAACTATTCCAGGAACTGATAATAAGATTTATTGTCTTCAATGTAATTGGAAAGGAAATGTATACGATATTGTTAGATTATTAGAAAATAAACCAATGACTGATGGAGAAGTTATGGATTTTTTAATTAATTCTTTAAAATTAGATAATTATCCAGAGTTAGAATTATATCAAAAATATGGTTGGTCTTTCCTTCCAATTGCTAAAAATGGAAAAATTCCTTTAGAAAAAGATTGGACCAATAAAACTCATAAAGATAAATCGGAGATTTTAAAGTGGATAGAAGGTGGTCTTAATTTAGGTATTAGAACAGGAGAAGTTAGTGGAATTACTGTAATAGATGCTGATTTAAAAGTTGCTCCTTCGGGAGAATACGAAGAAATTTATAAAGAATTAACTGCATCAAAAACATTAATTCAAAATACCCCACATGGAAAGCATTTTATTTTTAAGTATGATAAAGAAATAAAACAAACCTCAAAAATTGCTGGAGTTACTATTGATATTAGGAATGATGGAGGTCAAATTTTATGTTCTCCTTCAAAGATTAATAATCTTAATTATACTTGGGTAAATCTTGGTTCTGACATAAAAAATGTACCTGAAAATGTCAAATCTAAGTTATTATTTCTCAATAAGGTAGATAGGGTAGAAACAGAAAAAATGTCAGAAGATTTGACACAACAAAAAGGAGAATTACCTAAACTCAAAAATAATAATTTAATAGGATGTTGTAATGATACTTTTATTAAATTAGGGGGGATACTTATTAATAAATTAACTCCCGAGCAAGTAGAATTTACTTTAAGTGTTTTTAATACTCAATTATTAGAAAATCCCATGCCACAAAATGCTATTAGAGGCATGATAGGAAGTTTGGAAGGTTATAAAGAAACAGAAGAATCCACTCAAGAAAAAGCGATTTACGAATGTTGTAAATTATTGCAATGCGATATTTCTGCAAAAGATGTAATGGAACATACTAATTTAAAAAGAGCAATTGTAGATAAATACTTAGCTAAATTACATAAAGAAGGTAAATTAGTTAGAAGAGGAAGAGGTCGTTATGACCTAAAACAACAAATAGAATGGGTTACTGAGGCACAAGAATTTTCTGCAGAATATAAATACGAAATACCTTATTTTAGTAATGTGGCTAATTTTCATAGTGGAGATATTGTTTTATTAGGAACTGCAACAGGTAAAGGAAAAACACATATTGCTATGAATATTATCAAAAAAATTAAAGAAAACGCCAAAAAATTAAATGATGAGATAATGCCTTATTACATTTCTTTGGAATCAGGCAGTAGACACGAAAAAATAGCTCAAAAATTAGGATTAACTCAAAAAGATTATTATATTTCAAAAGAATCAATTGATAATCCTACCCAAATAGAAATTGTGCCTAATTCTTTTTCCATAATTGATTGGTTGTACACAGGGGAAGACTTTGCAATGACACAATCAGTATTTAAACATCTTGCTGATGAAATGAGGCGTAAAGGTGGAATCCTCATTGTTTTTACTCAATTAAAAGAAAACGATGATTATTTTGCTGTGAATTTAATTAAATCATTTGCTTCATTTGCTGCAAGGTATCAATATAATAATCCTAGTGATGGAATAGAAGGTCATTGGATTATAGATAAAATGCGAGACCCTCTTGGACATAATCAAACGGAACGAATAAATTGTAAATTTAATTTTTTTAATAAAGAATTAAATGAAACTAATAATCCAATATAATGAAAATTAAAATTCCAATTAAATGTAAAAGAATCAAATGTGGAAAAACCTTTTTTACTGATAATCCAGATAGAAAATATTGTTCTAAAGAATGTTATAAATATTCAGATAGAGAACAAAGAATTGAAATATATAGAAATAAAAATATTAGATTAACAAAATGGAAAAATGGATATATTACTGTTGTTAGAGAGTTTCCAGGTGGATATACCAATCAATTCAGACATGGAGATTTGGAAAACTTATTCACATTATTAAACGAATATTTACCGATTGAAATATTAAGAAGAATGGATGAAAGAAGAGAACTAACTAAAAAAAAGATAATTTAAAATGACTAATAAAGAAAAAGGTAAACAATTAGAAGAATTTGTTTGTGAAAAATTACAGGAGATTTTTCAAGAAAATCCTCCTATAAGACCTACTAAGGCTTCTTCTGGTGGACAAAGGAATACTGAAATAGGAGATTGTCTTTCCAAAAACGTGTATAGTGAATGTAAGAATCATAAAGGAAAATTCTTTAGTAAGAAAGTTTGGCAGGATTTATTAAATCAAGTTCCTTTGAATAGTACCAAAATACCATTGTATGTTATAGAGAATGAGATAGAGGGCAAATTAATTATGCTAACATTTGCTGATTTTTGTAGATTATTAAAGGAGAAGAAATGATTAGAAAAATACGTAATTTTATACAAAGAGGTATTAGAGGTTGGGCTAACGAAGATACCTGGGATTTTGATATTTGTTTAGCAGAAATAATTTCTGAAGGAATTACTTATCTTAAAAAATATCAACATGGAATACCTATTGATTTAGCCGAAAAATACGATGATGAAACTGCTCTAATAAAACGAGATGAAAGATTAGATAAAATGATTCGTGCTTTTAAATTACATCTTATTTGGGTAAATGAGGGGAGAATTTTAACTGAAATAGAAAAAAAGGAATATCAAGAAGGATTGGAATTATTTATAAAATACATGGGAAACCTTTGGGATTAGGAGAGGAATAAAATGCTAAAATTAAGGATATTTATAGGAGATTTGATTTGGTATAGTGGATACTATTTAAATAAGTTTAGTAATTATAAATTATTAAAACTTACAGATGTTATTAAATATTTAGGAAATAAAATAGTAGGTAATAGAAGAGATGTTAAATAAAAGGAGTTAGAAAATGCCAAGTAGAGAAGGTTATGATTTATTTACTAAAGCAGGTTGGGAAAATGCATTAAGATATAGATTTAATAAATGGTGCAGAAGATATGTTTTAGAAGATACTTTTATGCAATTAGTTTGCATAATAATAGGACATAATACTTATAATACCGATGAAAATGAACTTGCCTGTAAAAGATGTCATAAGTATGTAAAAGGAAGAAACTATCATATTTTATGCAGAAGAATTCTTGGAGGCAATAATGAGTAGAACTAAAGGTGCAAAAGGAAAGAAGAATAAAATAATTCCTTTATCTAAGGAATCCAAAAAATTAGTAGAAAAAGGATTGCAAGAAGCCAAAGAAGGTAAATTAGAAAGAATTAATTTGGAAAAAGAATTAATTAAAACTCCTCCATTGTGCCATAAATTATTAAAAAGTCGCAAAGAAGATAGCCAAAAAGAAGAAATAGACCCAATAATGGAACAAAGTGATGCAAATTTGCCTGAAAAAGAAATTTCTATCAATCCTGAACTAAAGAAAACAATAAATGAATTAACTAAACAATTTGGACATGAAATCATACATTTTGCTTCTGAAGAACCCGAAAGAGAAAGAATTCCTACAGGTATACCTGAATTAGATAAAATGATTACTGGATTCCCTGCAGGAGCATTTTCTGTTATTTGGGGAAACAAAGGTTCAACAAAGAGTACTACAGCACTTTATTTGATTGCTCAAGCTCAAAAATTAGGAAAGACTTGTCTTTATTTAGATTTGGAAACTTCATTTGATAATTCTTGGGCAGATAAATGCGGAATAGATAGAAGTAAATTATTAATTGGTCATTTTGACCATGCCGAAGAAGGATTAGATACCGCAATTAAGATGAGTAAAGAAAAGGTAGTCGATGTAATAATTTTAGATTCAGTACAATCTCTTTCTCCTGAAGGTGAACAGGAAACCAAGAAAGGCGAAGAAAAAAGCACAGGCGATGATACAATGGCATTATTGGCAAGACGTTTAAGTCAATTTTTTAGAATGGATGCTTCAGGAAATTATAAAGGTAATGTAACTTTTATTTTAATAGGACAATCAAGAATGGATTTAGGAGGATACATAAAATTAGAAAAATTAAGTGGTGGTAAAGCACTTGCTCATTGGGCGACACTTATTATTAAGACATATCGTGCCACAAAGGCAGATGCGCCTACTTATAAATTTAAAATAGGAGATAAAAATAAATCATTTCCGATAGGATTTGAAATTTGCTACAGATTAGAAAAGAAAAAGATTAGTGGAACTGCACCAGAAGAAACGGAAGTAAGAACTAATTTTTATAATGAATTTGGATTTAGGAAACCTAGTAATTCTGAGATTGAAACTTTGTATAAAGATTGGATTGAATTCGAACAGGAGGAATAATGAAATATCATATACATATTTATAAAGTTGTAGGTAAAACAGAGTTAGATGTATTTGCTGAAAATGAAATAGAAGCAAAACAGAAAGCATTAGAAGTGGATAAGTACAATACTTTATATAATAAATCTGATTGTGCTAAAATTGTATTAGCATTTAAAGATTAAAATAGGAGTAAATTAAAAATGAAAAAATGTAATTTTAAACAATGTCAATATGATAATTCTATTTTTTGTATACATCCAAAAAATAAAGCACAGTTATGTGAACAAAAATTTTGTCCTAAATTAAAAAAGAGGAAATAATGTTTATTCATAGAATAGAAGTTTCTCAAGAACAAATGGTAAAAGCCCAAAATTATAAAGAATCAGTAAAAAATTATGTATTTGATTTATTTAATAAACAAATTAACGAGCCAAACTATTATATAGGTTATATAGTAGAATTGTTAAGAGTAGATTTCCAAGAAAATAATCAAGATAACAGAAATGTTATTGCTTATTTAACCTATAGATTACATGAAGATAAAGATTATAAAATTATTCAAGAACGTTTACAGATAGGATTATAATGGCTAAATTACCTTTTTATTTTAAAGATGTTAAGAGTTATTTTAAAAATGGAAAATTATGGATAGATTTTAGAATTTCTAATTTCGGCATATTTTGTTTAATAATAGAATGTTTAATTAAAAAATATATAATTAAAATAAAATGAAAAAAGTTAAAATCAAAAAACTTTATAAAGGATTTGCCTCTGTTCGTAGTTATATTATTCAAAAATGTATTGATGAGAAAAAACCATTACAAATTACTTATGGGAAGGAAACTATGACTATTCCTTTTGAAAATTTACATAAGTTCTGTCAATTAAATAAACAAACTTTTGATAGTGTATATTCTAATATTAAGTATAGTTTATATGATTATTATTTTAAAGAGGATAAAGAAATAAAATGAATAAGAATGTATTAGAACAAGAAATTAATTTAATTCAAAATCAAGAAATTAAAAATTTTACCAAATCAACTTTAAATAATACTCCAAATTATTTTTTTATTGGAATGGCTTCTTCTACAGGAAAATATCATCCAACATGTACTTGCATAAAAAGTGGATTATTAATTCATGTAAAAAGAACTATTTATATTGCCAATAGATTGTGCGATGGATGGGGAATAAAAGGAATAGATAGAGATATTGTTTTATCTGCAACTATTTTACATGATATTGCTAAAGTTCCTTCTCCAAAAGAAGACCCTAAAATAACTTATGCCGATTATGAAAATCATCCTGTATATGCTCATAATTATTTTATAATTAGCGACGAATTTAATGATGAAATACTACAAAAAATAAATAATTGTATTTGTTTTCACATGGGATTGTGGACTCCTCAAATAATAAAAAAAGAGATAAAAGATTATACCTTATTAGAACTTTGTGTTTATACCGCAGATTATATTGCAACTACTAAAGATTTAATAACTCCTGTAGATAATACTGATGGGATTCCATGTCAATGTGATGGTCCACTAAAAAATAATTTATCAACTCAATGTGGTAATTGTGGATTAGAATTAAAATGAAAATTTTAATACTCGAAGATAATTTTGAAAGAATAGAAAAATTTAAACAATTATTTAAAAATCAAGAATTATTTATTTTTGATAATGTTAAGGATGCGTATGAATCATGTTTGCTTAATGAATTTAAAGTAATGATGCTTGACTATGATTTGGATAGTCGTCATTGGGTTGATTCTTCAGAAGAAAATACAGGTTATCAATTTATAAAAAAACTTATTGAAAATAATTTACAAGTAGATACACTTTGTTATATTCATAGCATGAACCCCGTTGGAGCAAATAAAATGATGAATTTATTAATAGATAATGGGAGGGATGCAATTTGGATTCCTGCTCATTTAATTATTGATTATAAATAAGGAGATAGAATGATAACAAGTTCAGGAGCAATTTGTGATGTTTGTGGGAAGTATATTTTACCGATAGACCCAAATGAATTGGTTAATTGTTTTTCAATGAAAGGGATTAAAGAAACTTTACATTGTGATAATAAATGCAAACAATTATTATTAAGTATAAATAATGATTGGACTAAATTACCTAAAGAAGGAAGATTATATAAAGCGTTTGAAGAATACAATAAAGGGAAATAATGCTTAATTATCCTTTAAAAAATATAGCCAATATAGGAAATAAGATATATCTTTTTAATAGACAGAAGGATGGTTCTCTTACTATTATGCAGGATACTATTTTTAAACCTTATTTTTATGAAGAGGACCCGAAAGGAATTTATCAAACAATCGACGGAAAAAAAGTATCGAAAATTACTTGCAGAGAACCTGGAGAAATAAAAAGACGGAAAACAGATACTTCTTATGAGGCAGATGTTATTTATCCAAAACGTTACATGATTGATAAGGTAAGTGAAATTCTTCCTTCTCCAACTAAATATTTATTTATTGATATTGAAATTCAAACAAAAGAATTGCCTTCTTATCTTAATCCCGATAAAACAATTACTTCAATTTCTATTTATAATTCATTAGAAAAAACCATCCGAAATTGGTTTATTAAAGATTATCTTGAAGATTTAATATTTGAAAAATTGGATTACAAACAAGATAAATTAGAAATGGCTGAAGATGATTTATTAAAAAATGCAATTCGTTATATTAAAGATACTCAACCCGACCTTATTTTAGGTTGGAATTTTGTCCAATTTGATTATCCTTATTTGGCTGCTCGGATAAAAAGATTATGGAATTTAGAATTAGCAGAATTAATTTCTCCAATAAGTAAGATGAGATACGGTAGGAAAGAAGACGAGATTCCTTATCCTACAGGAATAAGTATATTAGATTATTTGGATTTATTTAAGAAAATTTATAAAGGAGAAGTATCTTATGCTTTGGATTCTATTGCTCATAAATACTTAAATACTCCTTTAAATAAAAAAGCAGATTTTAGTCAAATTACTGAAGAAATAAAAGAGAAGAACATAGAAGACATCAAGAAAATGGTTGGAATTGAGAAAGAAAAAAAGATTATCCCTTATTATGATGAAATTCGTAGAATGGGAAAATGTCTTTGGGAAGATATTGTTTGGAATTCGAAAGTATTAGATATGATGTTATTATCAGAAGCTAAATCAAAAGGAATAGTACTTCCTTCCAAACATTATGGAGAAGATTTTATTGAAGAAATTGAGTTCGAAGGAGCCTATAGAAAATGTGATACTGGAAGATTTGAAAATTTATATAAACTTGATTTAGGATGCTATTCTGAAGATACAGAAATTCTTTCTATAGATGGATGGAAAAAATATAATGAGTTACAAGAAAAAGAAGAATTAGCAACCTTTAGTGTAGAAAGAAATTTAATTGAATTTCAACAAATGCTATATTTAAATATTAAAAAAGTTAAAATTTTGGAAATGTATAGTTTAGAAAATAGTAAAACTAAACAATTATTAACTTGGAATCATAAAGTTCTATACAAATATACTGTTAATAATAATCATAAAAAAGCTAAAAAAGATTCTTGGCAAATCGCATTTGCTAAAGATTTTCATACATATCATACTATTTTACCTCTTTCTGCAAACTTTAAAAGAAATAAAGACTATCCTATTTCCGATGAATTATTAAAAATCCATGCTTGGATAATTACAGAAGGACACAATGAACTTGGCAATAGTAGAGTAAAAAGTAATATTTATCATATTAGTCAAAGTTCTAAAGCCAATCCAGTATTTTGTAAGGAAATAGATTTATTATTTAAACAATTGAAATGGAATGTTTCTAAATATGATAGAAAAGGAATTAGAAAAGGAGAGTTAGATTGGAATTTAAAATGGCTTTATTCAACTTACATCCAGTTAGAAGATAATTATAAAGTTATTCCCTTATGGATGTTAAAAGAACTATCTACTAGACAATTAAATATTTTATTTAAAGAATTAATGAAAGGTGATGGAGATAAGAACAAAAATAATTACAATGCTAAAGATAAATTAGCAAGAGATAGATTTCAATATTTATTAGTATTATTAGGATATTCTACCCAAGAAGATGGAAGAAAAAATGTTTATTTTAATAATGAACATTATACTAATTTATATTCTCCGCAAAAAAAGAAAGTATTATATTCTGGTATAGTATGGTGTCCAACCGTTAAAAATGGTTTTGTAATTATGAGAAGAAAAGGGAAAGTATTTATTTCTGGAAATTCTGCCTATCCAATGGCGATTATAGATTTTTGTTTAGATATTGCTAATTTAACCATTAATAAAAATGAATTGAAAATCGATATTACTGACCGAGAAACTAATGAAGTAAAGTATCCTGTTTATTTTAAACAAAATTCAAATGCTTTATTACCTACATTAGCCAGGAAGTTAATAATCAAAAAAGATTATTTAAAGAAACAACTTAAATCATTAGACCCCGAAACTCCTGAAGCAAAAGACCTCCAAATGAAATACGATGCAGTAAAAGCATTAGTGAATTCATTATTTGGAGTAACTGCATTAAAAGTTTTTAGACTTTATAATGTAAATATAGCAAGTGCGATTACTTCAATAGTTAGAGATTTGTTACACTACATTGAAATTGAATTAGGAAAGCGTAGTGTAAAAGTAATTTATTTGGATACCGATTCAGTTATGGTAATAGCAAAAGAAAATCCTTTAGAATTATGTAATCAATTAGTTCAACAATGGGCAAAAGAAAAATATAATAAAGAAAAAACAGGAATTGAATTCGATTATGAAGGGAAATATGAACAGATTTTGATTGTAGCACTTTGTCATTATAAAGGAAGATTAAGAACCAAAGATAATAAATTAAAGATAGAAGTAAAAGGAATTGAGGCAAAAAGAAAAGATAGCAGTAAATTTATGCAAGAATTTCAAACTAAATTAATAGATAAAATACTCGATAATGAATCACAAGAGGCGATTGTAGAATTTATCGTTTCACAAAAAGAAGCGATTAAGACCGTATCTATTACAGAAATTGGATTCCCTTGTAAAATAAGTAATACTACAGTTTATAAATCTCCTCCTATTTTTACCAGAGCATTAGAATATTCAAAAGAATTATGTGGATTTAATAAAGTTGCAGGAGATACATTTTATTATTTGTATGTAGAACCTTTTGGAAAAGCAATTCGTAGAGCAACAAGAAGTATGAAGAATAAAGATACTGGAGAAAAAGAAGAAAAGTCAAGTGAAAAAGAAATAGATAAAAATGTACTTGCGTATAACGAAGAACAATTTGACCATGTAAAAAATATAAATTGGAAGAAAATGATAGATAAGACTATTATAGGAAAGTGTGAGAATATTTTTGAAGCATTAGGCTGGGATTTGGGATTGATTAAAGAAATTAAAGTAAAGAAAACAAAGAAACAGGATAATCTTACCGAAAAAGAAATTAATGAAGAACTTAAAAGAAGAGGATTAATTTAATGGATTTATCTAAATTAAGTGATGAAGAATTATTAAAACTTAAAACTAAATTCGCAGGGGAAGTGTCGAAAAAGACATGCGGAACTTCCAGTTCCGAGAGTAGCGTGCAAGTCGCTAACTCCGCTCCAATTAAAAAAGAACGTAAAGAAGAAGTATATGATTTTAATAAATTAGATTTTTCTGTTAAAAATATTGATAAGAAATTAACTTATGAGTGGTTTTTAAATAAACACTATGCACATAGAATTCCTGCTATTATCATTTATTCTTATGGTCTTTATAATAAAAATAATATTTTGCAAGGAGTTTGTACCTTTGGAATGAGTGCAAATAATTCTTTAAATAATTTACTAGGAAATTATCGGTGTATAGAACTTAACCGATTAATTGTAAACGAATTATTACCAAAAAACACTTTGTCTTTTTTTGTTAGTTCTTGTTTAAAGTTATTGCCCCAACCAATAACAGTTATTTCTTATTCTGATAGTGGACAAGGACATCATGGTTATATTTATCAGGCACTTAATTGGTTATATACTGGAATGGGTTGTGGGGATATTGAATTTAGAAAAGATGGAAAAATGTATCATAGGAAAGTAATATTTAATAGATTAGGTACTGGAAGTATAGAAAATGCTATAAAAAATGGTTATGAACCGATAAAAGTTACACCAAAACACCGATATTTGATGTTTCTTGGCAATTATAAACAAAAGAAAGAAATGAGAGCAGCACTTAAATGGAAAATATTGCCCTATCCAAAAGGAGATAATATTAATTATGATGCTTCTTACGAAATTAAAGGATTAAATATAAACAAAAAAGGAAAAGCACAATAATAAAAAAATGAATATTAAATCCAAAAGAGAGAAGGAAGATAGATGGCACAAAATAATTATACAATAGAAGTAAAAATTTGGGATTCTTGGGAAAAAGATACATATACAATTAATGGATATTTATGTTATATTTTAATAGAAATAGGAAATAAATTACAATTAATAGAAAGATTTTTAAATCAAATAGAAAATGATTAAATCATTAAAGAAACTTGAAAAGAATCTTGGATTTAAACTTCAGGATAATATATTTTGTCTTGCTATTGATACTGCTACTAAATCTGGAATCGCAATGATTTCTATTTTTAAAAAGAAATTATGGATAAAAACATTTATAATACAATTACCTACATTACCAAAAGATTTAGAAGATAAAAATGAAAAATACGATGCTCATTTAGAATCATTTTTAAAGTTAATCAGAAAAGAGGTAAAAACACAATTATCAAATCCCGAAGGAGTAACGATGTTATTAGTATTAGAGAATTCATTTTTAAAGATGAATGTAGTTACTTTTGGATTTTTGAGAGCATTACAGGGAATTGCTTATGCCGAATTGTATGATAGATTTAATGAAAGAAAAATAATCTTTCCTATTACAGCACGTAAATTAGTAGGATTTCAATCTCATTTAGGAAAGGGTACAAAACCTAAAGATAAGAAAAAAGAAATAATGAGATGGATAAGTAATGTAGTAGAAGAGAAAATTATTGATGACAATATTGCAGATGCTTTATTATTAGCTTTTGCTGGACTCAAAAAGGAGTAACAATGGAAGAGAATAAAGAATTTAAAAAACCGATTCAATTACCAGAAAATATTCCAATCAATTCTAACTTTGAAAATATGCTTAAAAAATTCAAAAGAGAATCAGAAGAAATAATACGAGAAGTAAAAGAGAGAAGATATTATGTTAAACCAAGTACAAAAAAACGATTAGCACAAAAAGAAAGTAGGAGAAAAAAATAATTAAGAAAGGAGGTAATGCAAATGTTTAATTTAGGAGTAGTAGTTGGAGTAATAGTTGGTATCGTAATAGGAGGATTGGCAGCTTATGTTTATTTAAATGTAACTAAGAAATAAAGAATTCTGGAAAAAGGAGGATACAAACGTGATAACAGTTGAAGGTGCCTTAAAAGATTTAGAAGTAATTGAGGCTGAAGCTACAGATGCAGGTGCAAAATCGGTTGTTAAAGCATTAAAAGTAGTAGTGAAATTCCTTTCCACGATGCGTAGCAATCAATTACTTTGCGAAACAGATAAAGTTGCTATTAGAAAAGCAAAAGCAGAACGCAAACCTGAAACTAAATAGTTATAATGATGGGGTAGAAAAAAATCTCCCCATCCCAAAGAGGTAAAAATAATGATGATTTGGTGTGAAAAATTTAAAATAAATGTAAATCCAGAATGGAATGATAATTGTCCATCTTGTATCTTCTATAGGCAAAAAGAAGATGAGGATGGGCATTTTTATTTGGTATGTGATTTTAATAATTGGATTCCTGGACTAAAAAGAGGAAAAGATGAATCTACTAATTAAAGATATAATAGGTGGATTGTTAGTATTAACTTCTATTGGAGATGCTTTAAAATATAGTATCCAAGCAGCTAAAATTAAAAAAGCAAAAACTGCTAAATCAATGTCTCGTAAATTTATTAATCTGGCTTTATTAAATGATTTTGTGAGATTAAGTTATGGAATTATTATTTATGATTTATTTATTATAAGTTCAGCAATTTTAGCATTGATTTGTATGTTTCATTTATTTTGGGAAATCTATTGGTTTTATCCTTATAAAATGAGAGGATGTTTTAATTTCAAAAGACCTAACATAATGTTATATTTTATAAATTCTGTATTACCTAATCGAATAAGGAGAAGACTTTAATGAATTTAATGTTTTGTTCTGATTTCCATATAATTGAGTCCGACCTTGAAGAAATTAATTCTATTTTTGATGAATTACTAATAATTAAAGATAAATATTGTATCAATAAATTAGTTATTGCTGGAGATTCCTTTGATAAAATTATTCCTACCTCAAAAGAATTAGATTGTCTTTCTACTTTCCTCAAAAAAATAAACCTACCTACTGTCTTACTTGCAGCCAATAGCCATGAGAGTACGACAAATTCAGAAAGTATTATAAATCACTTTGGGATTCTCAAAGATACCATAAATGTGGTAAAGGAATACCACGATGGAAATAAATTATTTGTAGGACACTTCATTGTTAATCAATCTTCTAAAAATTATGGAGGAACTATAGATTCCCAAACTTTAAAACAATATAGATATGTAATTTTAGGTCATGGACATAATCATGAAATAATTAATAATTCCTCTGTTTGCCAATTAGGAAGTATAAGATATGTTGATTTTAAAGATGACTTAGATATTCCTAAAAAAGTAGGAGTTTGCTTAGGTTATGAAACTGACCGCCCTGAATGGAGATTTATAGACTTAAATAGTCCTATCCCTATGATTTCATTCAACTTAGATAAAGAAATTCTTCTTTTACCTCAAAATAGTCAAAATCAGGTCATAGCAAATGACCTTTCTGCCGAGAACATGCCTAAAACAAGCCAAAACAAGGCAAATTCCCCTTCAAATTTAGTCTTATCCGACCTTTTAACTAAATTAGACCAATTACCTGCTAAAACTAAGGTTCGTATAGTATTTAAAGATTATGAAAATTATCGTAATTTCCTTCCTTATTATCAGAAGTATCAGGATAAATTTGTTTTATTTAGGGAGAAAAAAGAATTTATAATTTTAAATAATTTAGTTGTGGTTAAATCCGAAAACATAACATTAAAAGAATCGTTAATTAATTGGTTAGGAAAAAATAAAGTAGATGAGAAAATTAAGGAGGTATTATTAAATGAACTCAATTAGAAAATTATTATTGACAATTTTAGGACTGTTTCCAATTCGTATGAAATTTTCAAATGGAATTGTTTATGATTTAGGTATAACAAAAGCAGATATATTAAAAGAAAGTTATTATAAAAATGTAGACCGAAAGAATTGTTTTTGTGGAGGAAAAATAAAAGATACTTATTATGGAATAAATCTTGCCATTTTAAAATGTAATCAATGTGGTAAAAGGTATATTGGAGGATTAAAATGAAATTAAATCACGTATGTTATCAATGTAAAACTGAATGGGAAGCAGAAGGAGTACCAACTGATGAAGAGTTATGCCCTACATGTTCTCCAGAATTTAAAACTTTTTCTAAAATTGCAAGACTTTCGAGAGATATTATTATTACAGAAAAAATTGATGGAACTAATGGATTAGTTTACATTAATGAAAACAATAATATTTATGCTGGTTCTCGAAATAGATGGTTAGATGAACATACTGATAATCATGGATTTTGGCATTGGGTTATGGAAAATAAGGAAGAATTATTAAAATTAGGTAAAGGTTATCATTATGGAGAGTTTTGGGGTAAAGGAATACAACGAGGTTATGGATTATTAGAAAAAAGATTTTCTTTATTTAATACTAAAAGATGGATAAAACAAGATGAAGTTAATCCCATTTCTTTTGATTGTTTAAAAGAAAAAGAAGAATTTTGTCCTGACTGTTGTTCTGTTGTACCTATTCTTTATGAAGGAATGTTTAATACTTCTATTATAAGTAGTATATTAGATGAATTAAGAATTACAGGAAGCAAAGCATCTCCTGGATTTATGAATCCAGAAGGAATAGTAATTTATCATAAAGCAGGAAATTGTTATTTTAAAAAGACCATTTTAAATGATGAAAAAGGAAAAGATGAAATTAAATAAGAAAAAACACTTCTCCTGTAAGAATTGTGTTTGTACTTCTAAAGCAGTATTTAAGAATGGAGTTATTTTTTGTGCAGGATTAATTAAAAAGACTTCTCCTAAATGCGATAAGTATAGGTATTGTATAATTGAAAAAGAAAATAAAAATACTACTGACATCATGTTGGAAGAACTAATGGCTTTAATAACCAATTTAAGTACTACTTATTTAAAATTTTTGAGTAAGGAATTAAAAAAATGCAAATAAATAAACTGATTCTTAAAAATTTCCAATTATTTTTAGACCAAACCATTATTTTTGATAAGATAAATTTAATTACAGGAATTAATTATGATGATATTGCTTCTTCAGGCAACGGTTCAGGGAAAACTACAATTTTATCAGCATTGTTATTTGGATTATTTGGAGAAGTCGGAGATATTAATTTAAAAGACCTTATTAAAATAGGAACAAAAGAATGTTCAGTCATTATAGAATGTTCACTAAATAATGAACATTATAGAATTTATAGAGCAATACCCAATGTTTTAAAAATTTATAAAAATGAAGTTGAAGTTCAATTTAATAATCCTACAATTGCTCAAAAGCATCTTAATGAATTATTTGGTTGTGATTTTCAACATTTTAGAACTTATAATTTAATCGACCAAAAGAAAGGTATTAATCTTTTGGATTTAGGTACTATTTCACTTCGTAAGGCATTAATGGAATTCTTTGCAGACCAGTTTAATAAAATAAGACAGTCTCTTTTAGCTAAAAAACTAGAACGAGAAACTTACAATGTAAATAAACGTCTTTATTCTTTTAATTTATCAGAAAAAAGACTAATGATTTTGGAAATGGGATTAAGAAAAGCGCAAGAAGCTTTAAATACCGCAAAGGCGGATTGTGAAGAACAATCTAAAATAATCGGTAACTATAAAAGTGAAATTTCTTCCAGAGAGAAAATAATTTATTTTAAAAATCAAGATATTAAAAAGTTGAATAAAGGATTGTGCCCTATTTTAGGAAGAACTTGTCATGAATTAAAAGATAATTTAACTTCTGTAGAAACTGCTAAAGCAAAAGAAATAGAAATTATAGAATCTGAAATAAAAGAAATAAATAACCTAATTACTAATGAAGAAGATTGTATGCAGAACTACAATGCTATGTATGAATCTACACAAAAACATGTACAAAAAATAAAAGAAAATTTAATGAAATTAAAAGAAGCACAAAAATTTAGTGCCTATAAGTATACACTTAAAGATGTACAACTTTACACCGATTCAGTTAAAGTATTGGATTCCTTTTCTGCTTATTACATACAGGAATGGCTTCAAAATTTATCAATTATAATAAATGATTTATTAAAAGAACTTAATTTGACAATTGAATTTAGTATAGAAAAAGATTTCATTAAAATCAATAATAATGGACAGGAACTTAATTATTCTCAATTAAGTAATGGACAGAAAACTTTTCTTGGGGTGATTTTTAAATTAGGTATTCTATTACAAGAAGGAATAAATGAAGGACTTATTCTTATAGATGAAGGAATCAATTCTATAGATAAAATAAATTTAATTAAACTTATAGAAATTTTAAAAGGATTGCCTTATCAAGTTTGCCTAATTTATCAAAATGTACCACAAGATTTGGAAGAAATAAATTATATTAATGTAGAACGCAAAAATGGAGAGAGTAATGTTAGATAAATTTTTACTAGCAAAATGGAAAATAATAATTCATTGTTTCTTACTAAATCACAGATGGCGAGAAGTTACTCGTTATTATGGAGCCCCACCAAAAGCATGTACTTATAATATTTGCTTAGATTGTGGATATCTAGGATAATAAAATGAAAAAATTAATATTATTTTTAATATTTATTAGTATTTTGTTAGTACTTCCAGTATCTGTAAGTGCTAAAACACCAAAGTTTAGATTACATATACTAAAAGATTTAGTTCCTGGATTTAATTATTCTTTTAATTATCCTGTAGTGATTGATTATGACGGAGATGGGGATTTGGATATTTTAATAATAAGTAAAGAAGGAACTTTATACTTTTTAGAAAATTTAGAGGTTCCCTAAGATGAATGAAAAATTACAAAAAACATATTATATAATAGGTATTATTCAAAGAATAAGTATGGTTATTTTAACCTTTTGTATGATAGGCGCAGCTTATAAAATTTATGATTTATCACTAAAATTTAGTATTGAAATGAAAGAAATTCATCAATTAGTAACTAATCTTTATAATTTAATTCACAAATCTTGGTTATTTTAAAATGATTAAAATTATCATTAATTTTGATAAAAATATAGCAAAAAATTTAATAGAAACTTATCATTATTCTCATAAAATTCCCCAAGCAATAAAATATAGATTCGGTTTTTATTATGATAATGAATTAATAGGATGTGCTATTTATTCTATTCCAGCAAATCAATTTTCATTTACTTCAATTTGGCATAATGAAACTCAACACATTGGAATCGAATTAAGTAGAGTTGTTATGATTAAAAAATTAGAAAGAAACATTTTATCTTATTGTTTATCACAATCTTTCAAATGGTTAAAATTAAATTCTAATTATGAAGTAATATTAAGTTATGCTGATGCTAATTTTTCTCATGCAGGTTATATTTATCAGGCATTGAATTTTATTTATTTAGGAAAAACTAATTCAGAAACAAGATATTTATATAATGGGCAACTAATTACTCGTAGAGGTCTTGGTAGACGAAAAAATTGTAATGAAAAACAGCATGTAAAACAATTGCTATCTCAAGGAGCTGAAAAAGTATTAATGCAAGGAAAACACAAATATATTTTATTAATTTGTAAATCTAAAAAAAGAAAAAAAGAACTACTTTCTTTTTTAACTTCATTACCTTATCCAAAAATAAAAAAATGATTATAATTATTCTTTATTTAATTTTATTAGCAACCTTACATGCTAAAATGGAATTAATGTCAGAAGGAAAAATGGGGTGGGGTTTAAGATTTCCTTGTTGGACAATAAATAATCGTCTAATTAACCTACTTATTAATAAACCATTAACTGGGTATCATTTTTACATGCTTCTTATGTTTTTAATGTTATTCCACAGTCCATTTTTATTTATAAGTTTTACTTTAAAAAAAGAACTTACTTTAATGGGATTATTCTTTTGGTATTGGATAATAGAAGATTTTTTATGGTTTGTGGAATCAAAACATTATGGATTGAGGAATTTTAAAAAAGGGAGAATTTATTGGCACAAACGGTTTTGGTTATTTTTGCCTGTATCTTATTGGGAAAGTATAATAATTGGAGTTAGTCTATTAATTTTGGGAAAAATAATATAATGACAAAATTTCAAAAAGGTTGGATTTCTGCTCTTATAGATGGCGAAGGTTGCTTAAGCATAATCTTTAAACATGAAAAAAAACGCCCCAATCCTGGAATAAGTTGTATTATTACTATTTCTAATACTAATGAAAAATTATTGAAATTTGCTCAAAAAATTGTAAAAGGAACTCTTCGTAAACTAAAACTCCAAAAAAACAGAAAACTTTGTTATTTATTAACGATATATGCAAAACAATTAAGATTAATATTGCCCCTTCCTTTTATAGTTAAAAAACAACAACAAAAAATTTTACTTAAACTTCTTAAATTATTAAATGGAAAAGGATGTGGAAAAGGAAATAGAAGACCAATATGGAAATATAAAAAATTAATTAAATTGAAAAAAGAATTACATATCTTGAATCAAAGAGGGGGAAAATAAAATGACATATATAGGTTTAGGTTTAATTATTATAATATTATCAATAAGATATATTATCGAAATAAGAATATTAGAAATAAAATTTTTTAGGAGGTAAATAAAATGTATTATTGTAACGATTGTGATATTACCTATGAAGAAAAAAACTGTCCTCTTTGTGAAGCCAAAGAAAAAATCAAACAATTAGAAAAAGGATTACAAGCAGAAAGAGATGCAATTGAATCATAAAAAATTAATAAAGGAGATTTATTATGATGAAACAAACTTTTAAAGACCAATCAGAATTTGATATTTATCTTGCTGAACAAAAAGTTAGACAAGAAAATGGTTACTTAACAAAATCAGAAAGAGAATCCTTAAAAAAGATGCAAGAAAAAAATTATAAACCAATTTTTATAAAAGAAGTGTCGCAAAAATTACCTATTATTACCGACATTAATCAACTAAGAAAACCTTGTTTGGAAGTAACTAAAGAAGATAATATAATCGAAATCATACAAAAATTAAAAGATACCTTAGAATCTCATGGTGGATTGGGAATTAGTGGAAACCAAATTGGAATTCAGAAAAAAATAAGTTACATTAAAATCCCTAAAATGAATAAAGATAAATTAGAATATAATGAAATGATTATTATCAATGCAAAAATAATAGAAAAATCAAATCCTATAAAAGTAAAAGATGAGGGATGTATTAGTTTCCCTGGAATTTATGTGGATACTTTAAGATATATTTATTGTACTGTTTATTATTTAGATGAAAATTTAAAGGAAAATACAGGATTAATGCAAGACCTAGAATCTTTTGTGATTTTGCACGAATATGACCATACTATCGGAAAAACCATATTTGACCGTAAATGGAGGACTAAATGATAATATTATTTTTAGTAAGTCTTTTCTTTTGCATATTAGTCCACGAATTAGCCCATTTAATTGTCGCTAAATCAGTAGGATGCCCTGTTTTAGTATTTAGTATTGGTTTCGGAAAACCCATTTATAGTTTTGAATGGAAAGAAACTCGATATAATATCAGTCCATTATTATTAGGAGGATACTGTAAATTAAAAGGAGAAACCGATACATCAAATGAAAAAGATGACTTTATTAATTTACCTTATGGTAAAAAATTTCTTATTGCTATGGCAGGAGTAACTACTAATGTACTTATAGGAACTATTGTGATGTTATTAGGAAAATTATTGTTTAACTATTATTTGTGGTATTTTGGTTATCTTTCTTTAATTTTAGGAATTGGAAATGCACTTCCTCTTGCCCCCTGTCTTGATGGGGGATATGTGGTTTATTTACCTCTTTTTATTAAAATTTGGGGAGATAAGAAAGGATTGGAGATTTTTTCTAAAGCATGTGCAATAAGTTTTAAAATTCTTATGGTACTAAACATATTATGTATACCATTATTAATTCATTTAATTTTAAGGAGGGGATAATGAAAAAGAAAACTAAAAAAAGAAAAACACCTGCTGAAATAAAAGTAGGAGATTTATTATTAAAAAACAGAAAATTATTTCTATATGATGAAGTAGAACCAGAAAATATAGAAAAACTGGTTAAGGGATTGTTTGCTTTGGACTTACTAAATCACAAACCTATTTATTTGTATCTTACTAGTCCTGGAGGAAGTGTTGAAGACGGATTTTCTTTAATTAATGTAATTAAACTTTTAAAAAGTCCAGTAATAACCGTAGTAATAGGGGATGTATGTTCTATGGCAGGATTAATTTCTATTGTAGGAAAAACTAGATTAATGAGTAAAAATTCTTTTTGGATGGGGCACGATATGGCTGGAGGAATTTGGGGGGATTATTCTGGTAAAGTAGAATATAGAGCAGAGTTCATTAAGAAATGTTGGAAAATGATAGAAGACCATTTAAAAAAATATACTAAATTAACAGATAGGGATTTAGAAACCTTGCGTAATGGGGAACTATGGTTAAATCCAGAAGAATGTTTAGAAAAAGGAATAATAGATAAGATAATTTAAATGAACCTCAAAGATTATTTAAGAAAAGCATTAATTAAACCTCAACCTAATTTAGAACTTATTTGGGAAGAATTATTGAATTCGGGTTATTCTTATACAGAAATTTACGATACAGTTAATAAGGTATTAGTTGAAAATCTTAAAAAATTAATAGATGATTATAATAAAAAGAAAAATGAAGATAAATAATAAACTTCTTTGGATTTATATACTATCGGCTTCTGTATATTTCACACAGGGGATTGAATCTCTTCCTGGATTAAGTCTGTTCTTTTATCTCAAAGAGAAACTTCACCTGTCTCCGTCTACTATAATGTATTTAAGTACCATTGCAGGAATAGCCTGGTTGATAAAACCAATTCAAGGATTTCTTTGCGATAATTATTTAAGTAAGAAAACTTGGATAATCTTATCTCTTTTGGGTAGTGTTCTCATTTCTTTCTATTTAGGATTAATTAGTTTCTTACCTTTAACAATCCTTGTTGTTTTAATGGCTTTAGGAAGTTTTAATGCAACTATTCGAGATGTAGCCAATGATGGTATTATGTGTGTAGAAGGCAAGGAAGCCAATGAATGTGGTAGTATTCAAGCAATACAATGGACTTCTATTACTTTCGCAGGTATTATCACAGGTTTAGTAGGAGGATATATAGCAGACCATTATTCTTATAAAGTAGGTTATTTAGCATTAATACCCATTTATCTGATTATCATGGGAATAATAGTAAAATATAGGAGTAGTGCTAAAAGGGAAACCCAATCAACCCAAAAGCCTCCTACTCTTATACCATCCATCTTGTCTTATAGAAAATTATTTACTAATAAATCATTTCTATTTGCGTGTTTATTTATTTTTCTTTATAATTTTGCTCCAGGATTCGGTACGCCATTAATGTTTATTGAAAGAGATTCTTTTCATTGGTCGGGCACATTTATGGGGATATTAGGAGCAATCACTTCTATTGTAAGCATTGGTGGGTCAATTCTTTATTTTAAATTTGGAAAGAAACTAGATGTAAGAAAATGTTTAATCTATTCAGTATTTGTTGGAGCAGTAACTACTTTATGTTATCTTTATTTTACTCCTGTTTCTTGTATAATTTATGGTATCGTCTTTAGTTTTATAGGAATGTTTGTCTTTCTTAATATTATGACTCTGATGGCTTCCAGTACTATTACAGGTAAAGAAGCTACTTCTTTTGCCTTACTTTGTGCCATTAATAATTTAGCAGGAACCGCTTCTACCTTATCTGGAGCTTGGCTTTATCCTTTAATAGGATTAAAACCATTAATAATTATTGCTGCAGGAACATCTTTTATTTGTTTACCTTTAATTAAAAAATTGGAGATAAAATGACTTTAGGTGTAGCCCTGATTGTTAAAAATGAAGAAAAAATAATTGAACGTTGTCTTTCTTCAGTAAAAGGTATAGTAGATAAAATTATTATTTGCGATACAGGAAGTACTGATAATACTATTGAAATAATTAAAAATTTTGCAAATATTAATAAAATAGATTGTGAGATTTATTCTAAAGAATGGAAGAATTTTGGTTGGAATCGGACAGAATTATTGAAAATAGCTAAAAACAAAACAGATTACCTACTATTACTTGATGCGGATGAGCTTCCTATTATTTCTAAAGAATTTAATAAAGAAATTCTTACCACAGATGCTTATTATTTACATTATGATGGTAGTTTAGATTATGCCCAAATTCTTTTAATTAATAATAGGATAGATTGGTATTATGTTGGAGTAACTCATGAATATATAGATACCAAATCTAAAATAACTGAAGGTACTTTAAATACTATTACTATGCATAGTTTTGATGATGGAAAAAATAGGGAAAATAAATCTCAGAGAGATATAGAATTATTACAACAAGGAATAAAAGAAGAACCCAATAGTACTCGCTATCATTTTTATCTTGCTCAAACTTATAAAGATACAGGTAAGTATGAAGAAGCAATAGAGTATTATTTAAAAAGAATAAAAATGGGGGGTTGGGAGGAAGAAGTATATTATAGTATGTATGCTTCGGCTTATTGCCAAGAAGAATTGGGGAATATAGAATTAGCTAAAAGTGGGTATCTTGCTGCTTGGGAATTTAGACCAATCAGGAGTGAGACTCTTTATAGAATAGCTAGATTATGTAGATGTAGAGGAGAATACCAACAAGGATATATGTTCGCAAAAAGAGGATTAGAAATTCCCTATCCCAAAGATAAACTATTTATTAATAAGGATATTTACGACTATGATTTACTTTTTGAAAAAAGTATTTGCTCTTATTATGTAGGAGAGTATCAAGAATCCTATAATGAGTGTAAAAAATTATTGACCCAGCCAAATATTCCTGAACACCTTAGATTTCAAAGTAGAATCAATATTCAATTTAGTGAACAAAAAATATTCGGTAAAATAATAACCAATATTATCAATCAAGAAGATGCATTAGAAAATTTAAAAGATATTTATAGTGTTTGTAATGAATTAAATATCCCTGTTTTTCCCTTCGCAGGAACTTTATTAGGTATTATCCGAGAAAATAAGTTTATTATTCATGATGAAGATATTGATATGGCATTAAAAGTGAATGATTATTCTCCTCAACTAATAGAAAAATTAATAGATAATGGATTTGAATTTGAAAATTCTTATGGGAAAATAGAATTGGGTTATGAATTTAGATTTAGAAAAAGAAACATACAAATTGATTTCTTTATATTTTATGATAAAGAAAATTATACTTGTACTTATTGTTATGATACTTATGGGAAACTTTATGAATTAAAATATGAAAAATTTGAATTAAAAGAATTTAATTTCAAAAATATAAAAATAAAAGTACCCAATAATCCTGAAGAGTTTTTAAGACAACAATATGGAGTAGATTGGAGAATTCCTAAAAAAGAATGGGATTATTTGACTGACCCAGAAAATATAAAAAGTACATTAGATTTTGCTAAATTATCGGAATCAGATAAAATAAAACAAGTAATAGAAATAAAAGAATTGGAACTACTGTTCAAACAACAATTTAATTTACAACTTTATCCTATCTATGGAACTTTATTAGGTATTGTAAGAGATAATGATTTCATTTCTCATGATGATGACCTCGATTTGGCTTATATAAGTAAGTATCATACTAAGAAAAAAATCCTACAAGAATTAGACCAAATATGTGAGAAATTAACTTCTTTTGGATTATTAACAAAAAGATTCGGCTTTAATGGTCAATTACATGTTATGTCTCCATCTAAAAAGCAAAAAATAGATATTTGGACCTCTTGGACCGAAGATGGTAAATATTATTTAACCTATACTATTGATGGAGAAATTAAGGAAGACCAGGTGCTTCCTTTAAAATCTATAACCTTCAAAAATCAAGAATTGTTAATTCCTCAACAGCCTGAGAGCATTTTTGAAGTTCTATATCATACATGGAAAACACCTTTAAAAGATAATTTTGCAAAAGCAAAATGGGTATTTAAATTGTATGAAGAAAAATAAAGGAGGTAACATGAAAAGATATAAAGGCGAAGACGAAGAAATTATAGAACAAGAAAAAGAATACAATAATAAAGAAGGAAAATGGTCTGAAGAATTTTATTATCGGATTTTAAATCATCAACGTTATATTTTACTCTATGATGAAATTAGTAATATTTCTGCCGATGTGATATGTTCCAAATTAAAAGCTATGAATTATTTAAGCAAAACAGAACCAATTTCTCTTGAAATAAACAGTCCTGGAGGTTGGGTAACTTATGGATTTTCTATAATAGATACTATCCTATCTATAGAGGCTCCTGTTCATACCATTATCTCTGGAGAAGCCTGTTCTATGGCTGCTATGATAAGTATTGTAGGAAAGAAGAGATTTATTACTCCTAATGGATTTTGGATGCAGCACTCTACCCAGGATTTACTTTCTGGTAATGTTAATAATATAAAAGACCAAGCAGGTTTTGTTATAAAATTAGAAAAACACATGAATGAAATATTGAAAAAATATACCAAACTAAATCAAAGGCAATTAACTCAGATTCGTAACGGGCAATTGTGGCTCTTTGCGGAAGATGCTTTAAAGTACGGAATCGTTGATAAAATACTCTATCCTAAAAAATAAGAGGAATAATGAATAAAAAGAATCTTCCTAAGTGTCTTGACTGTAAAAAAATACTAAAAGATTTCAGAAGTATTAGATGTCCTAAATGTAATTATATTTTTAAGACAAAACATCCAAGAAAATACTGCATCTATTGTGGAAAAAAACTTTCAAGAAATGCCCAATTCAGTTGTTTAAAACATTTTAGAAAATATAATAAAGGAGAAAATGCTTCTAATTTTAAACATGGAGAAAATCTCTATCAGCATTATTGTATTGACTGTAAAAGAAAAATTAATTCCGAAGCAATTAGATGTAGGTCTTGTGCAACAAAATATCAATTTAAAACTATCGGACTTCCTTGTGGAAAACAAATAAAATATAAAAATATCTGGATGAGAAGTGGTTGGGAAGTAAAGTATGCCAAGTGGTTAGATAAACGAAGAATTAAGTGGCAATATGAGCCAAAAGCATTTGATTTAGGAAAGACTACTTATACCCCCGATTTTTATTTACCTGAAAGCAATATTTATATTGAGATTAAGGGTTGGTGGAGAGATGATGCTAAATCAAAATTCGAATTATTTAAAAAATTATATTCAAAAATTAAAATAAAATTATATAATCAGAAAAAATTAAAATTACTAAAAATAATATGATTTATTTTATTTCAGATACTCATTTTTCCCATTCTAATATAATTCGTTACTGTAACAGACCTTTTTTAAAAGAAGGAGATTTGGACAAAAAAGGTAATTGGATTTCTAAATTTATTGAAAAAGAACGAACTGAAGAAATGAATTCATTTATAATTAATAATTGGAACTCAAAAGTTAAAGAAGAAGATACTGTCTTTTTCTTAGGAGACTGGGGATTTACAAAATCTACCGAAGCTCCCGAAGGAAAAAAGTTTGATACTATTCGACCTCTATTACATGGTAATATTATATTTATTGATGGTTCTCATGATAAAAACAATGGATGTAAAACTCCTATAAAAAATATAGAAATCTATTATGGAGGAAAGAATATCTTTTTAGTTCATGACCCAAAGTATGCTAGAGAAAGTTTTTTCTTTAATTTTACTGGACATACTCATGGCAAGTATGGAAAATTCAGAAAATTGGGGAAAAAATCATATATAGTTGACCTTAGTGTAGAGACCTGGTCTTATTTCCCTGTAGATTATAATGAGATTTTTAGTGCATTTTCTAACTGGCTAAAATCAGGTAAAAAGAATGATTAATTTTTTTATTGGATTGTTCATTGGAATAGTATTAATGTTCATTTTATTGATACAAGAATTATTTGGTAAATTTTCTAAGAATAAGATTAAAAAATTATTGTATGTTCTATTTACTGGAGATAAGAAATGCCTAAAACGATAATAATTAGTGGTACTACAAAAGGATTAGGATTAGCCATTTATAATAAACTATCTCAAGAACTTTATAATTTCGCTACCATTAGTCGTACTAACGGAGATTGGGAAAACGGAAACAATTTACAATTCTGTGGAGATATCACTAACTATTGGGATAGGAAACATTTTATAGATAAAACAATTCAAAAATTCGGGCAAATAGATATTCTTATAAATAATGCAGGAATAGTTAATCTTAAACCTTTCTTAGAGTACACTGAATTTGATTACCATACCATCTTTGATATTAATGTAGGTGGAGCTTTTGGACTTACCCAATTAGTTATAAAACAAATGCTACAACAAGAAAATGGTGGACATATTATCAATATAGGGTCAACCAGAGCCATTACAGGGGCACCAAACAAATCCTTATACTCTATGAGTAAATTTGCTTTGAGGTCTTTAACACAGTGCATTAATGCAGAATATAAGGATAAGAATATTAGGAGTACTATTATTTGCCCAGGACAACTAGATACTATAAAAGAAGAGGTAGTTGAAACTATCTATTATTTGGTGTATAATAATATTCGGTTTATTCCAGAAATTGTTATAGGAGGGCAACTTTAAAATGCAAACTAAAGACTTCGACCCAAAGAAAGACTTAGTTTTTAATTTAAAAGTTGTAGAAGCCTGTCGGTCTTGTAAAAGATACGGATTAGTCGGCTGCTGCCCACCCAATATCGGTACCTTTGAATATTATAAAAAACTTTTAAAGAAGTATACCTATGGTAAGATATTTATTGAGAAATTTGTAGTAGACGACCCTAAGAACTGGAAAGAAATAGGTAGAACATCTTCCTTAGAATTACATAAAGTATTATTAAAAGAAAAAGATAATCTATTTAATAAAGGGCACTATTTTTCAATCGCCCTCGGAGGTGGCAGTTGTAAACAATGTAAAGAGTGTTCTGTTCCTTGTAAATTTCCTCAGTTTAGGATAATTCCTATTGAAGGGACTGGAATAGATGTGGTAGAGACATTAAATAAGTTAGGGATGTTCATTCATTTCCCTGTGAAGAAATTTTTTTATAGATGTGGAGTAATTCTTTATGATTAATAAAGTAATTTATACTGCAGGTTCATACGATTTATTGCATTACGGGCATGTAAATGTGCTTCTAAAGGCTAAAGCACTAGGAAATTACCTTATTGTAGGGGTTTCTACGGATGCCCTTATTTCTAAGTATAAAGGAATGAAGCCAATAATCTGTTATAAGGATAGGGTTGCCATTATT